>Ga0265294_10003261_pt1 | contig 20842 bp, 18 predicted proteins | sample MunlanPumphouse3_FD_192504 | JGI IMG/M metagenome (GOLD analysis project Ga0265294, IMG submission 192504) | Groundwater microbial communities from a municipal landfill in Southern Ontario, Canada - Pumphouse #3 | ecosystem: Environmental > Aquatic > Deep subsurface > Groundwater | place...
GGATAAAACAATTTTCGAGAAAAAAAAGCTTTTTTTCTATTCTTCAATATTAAATTAATGTATAATGAAAAAATGCTCTTTATTTCATTTGTTGCTTCTTGCTGATAAAATTATATTTTCAGAATAATTTATATACTATCTCGTGAAGATCAAAAAAGACTGGAACTAAGGGAAAAAAATCTCTTCCTGAGGGACATTTAATGCAATGCACACAAATTACACCTGAATTAAAAGCTTTTCTTATCTCAACAGGCTCCGTTTCCGTGGACCCTTCACTTATTGCCAGGGACCGGGGCTCTACTGCAGGCCCGGGAGCAGGCACAAGCTCAGTATTTTTCAGGGCGGGAGATAAACGGGTCAGGCTCAGTGTGAATAAAAATTCTCCCCTTTCCATTAAAGCGGCAGGGGATGATGGAACAGTCACGATTCTGTACGAAGGAAAAGAACTTGTCAAGGGAAAACTTGAACCTGCCCCTGCACACTGTCCGGATCAGGCTTTTATAACTCTCTGCGAGAGGTGCATCTTTGACTGCAAATACTGCCCTGTGCCCAAACTCCAGGGACATGTCAAAACTGATGAAGAAGTCCTGGGCATAGTGGATGACGTCATGAAGGCGGGAAGTCTAAAAGCCATCTCCCTTACTTCAGGCGTTGAAACCTCAATTGAAGATGAAGTGGAACGTGTGCTCAAACTTATGCCCGCCCTCAAAAAATACAATGTCCCCATAGGGGTTTCAGTATATCCTACAGAGGGGTGTTCCCGGAAATTCTATGATTCCGGGGTTGCCGAGGTTAAATACAATGTTGAAACCATGGACAGAGAGATCTTCCAGAAGGTCTGTGGGGACCTTTCTCTTGATTACATCCTGGGCCGGCTTAAAGAAGCTGTGGAAGTTTTCGGAAAAAACAGGGTCTTCAGCAATTTTATTATAGGGCTTGGGGAAAGTGATGACTCTGTAAGGGAAGGAGTCGAAACTCTTGCAAAGATAGGCGTAATTCCTGTCCTGCGCCCGGTAAATCCGCATCCCCTCAGGTCAGGAGACTGTTTTACAGAACGTCCTTCTCCTGAACGCCTTTTGAGACTTGCGAAAATGGAAGCTGAAATCCTGAAGAAGTACGGGCTTGATCCCTCACTTGCAATGACGATGTGCCTTAAATGCACGGGCTGTGATCTTGTGCCCTTCGTGGATTTCTGATTCAGGCAAGTTCTGTATAAAAAATGTATGTCCGGTTTGGAGAACAGTCTTTTTTGAGTTCCATTGTCTGACTTTTAATTTTCAATTTTTCGCTTATTCTTTTACTTTTATAATTTCAAAAATTATTTTTAATTTTTTCTATTTTATTGTTTTCTTCTGAGAGAAACCCCTTTATTTCCACTGGAATCTTTCGTAAATTTATTTTTTTCAATATTCCTATTTCTTCCTTATCTATAACTTTTCGTTTTTCACTATGTATTTTTTCAGTTGTTTTCCGGACTTTCTTTTCTTCAAACAGGGTTTTCCCTTTCTTTTCTCATTACTTTTCGCCAGCAGAAGCCTTTCTTCGCAGTCTTATTCTTAAAGAGTCTTCTGATTTTCTCAAATCACTCTTCCTGTCAGGTCTTTATTCATGTTATTTTATCCCGAGTCTCACTTATTTTTTCACTGATTTCCTTATTTTAACTTCTTTAATAATATCTGTTTCATACCTGCTTTCCGATAGAATCCAAAAAAGCCCCAGATTTCCACTGGAATCTACATGTAAATTCAATATTCTTTAAATGGCATATACAGAAACATAGTTTGGATCTGACAATCTTCCAATACAGACCCCGGGTCTTTTTAGAAAGGAATTCTCATTGTCAGGAAACCGGCATCTAATCATTTTTATTAAAGTCAGTTAGATGATATTCTGTATATTCTCAGTAGCTATCAAGTTTAAAGGAACAGAAAAAAGAGAGGTTGGCGAAAATTGCCGGAGGGTTGGGAATGGCCGAGAGAATACGGAATTTTAAATTAAAATTTTTATTCTGTTATTTCTAATTTTTCTGAAATTTAATTGTAATCATAAAGTGAACTCTTTAATTATGTTCTTTGTGTATCAAAAATAACAATCTTCTAAACTGTAACCTCTCCTCTATTTCCACTCGAATGGTTAACAGGAAATTTTCTGAGATGTAAATTTCCCGTTCCTGAGATTCACTATATGAATCTTAATCAAGTCTCGAACTTTAAGAATTAGTTGATTCCCTGGTTGCTTTAATTTTTTCATTTTTCAGGCATTTTTACCCATTTTTATTATTTCTTCCGCAGTCATGCCTTCATGGACTATTTTTGAAATTCTGCGTACAAGACCTGTCGGGTCTTCTGCCTGGAATACGTTTCTTCCTATGGCAACACCACGCCCGCCCGCTTCAAGAGATCCTTCGATCATTTCCAGAAGTTCCTTTTCCGAGCCCATTTTAGGACCTCCTGCAATAATTACAGGTACGGGGCATCCATTGACAACTTCTTTGAAAGTTTCCGGGTTTCCCGTGTAGTTTGTTTTGACGATGTCTGCTCCAAGCTCAGCGCCTATCCTTGCTGCATGCTTTACTACATCAACATCGTATTCGGAACGGACCTTTTTCCCTCGCGGATACATCATTGCAAGGAGAGGAATACCCCATTCGTCGCACTTTCCAGCTACATAGCCAAGGCCCTGCAGCATCTCAAACTCGTCTTCAGCTCCTATATTTATATGAACGGAAACCGCATCTGCTCCCACTTTTATGGCTTCTTCAACGGTTGTTACAAGAACTTTATGGTTCGGGTCAAGAGCAAGTGAGGTTGAAGCTGAAAGGTGGATTATCAGGCCTACATCGTGACCATAGCCCCTGTGCCCGTGCTTTGAAAGCCCCATGTGTCCTAAAACAGCATTTGCTCCCCCTTCTGCAACCCTGTTTACAGCCTCCTGAAGGTTTGTGAGTCCTGATATGGGCCCTGCACCAACTCCATGGTCCATGGGTATGATAATGGCATTACCTGTATTCCTGTTGAAAATACGCTCCATCCTTACGGATTTTCCTATAGTACTCATAGGCTGTGATATACAAATCAGGTAATATATACTTTATCTATATATTTTCGAAAGATTCCCGCTCAGGACCTCAAAATACTGTTATTTTACTGTATGCTTTTTCATAATTTCGGCCATTTTAATGCATATTTTTTCATAATTTTAGTCATTTTACTGCATGTTTTTCATAATTTTAGTCTTCTACAGCAGTGTCGCGAATTTGCTGTAAATTTGAAGTCAAATTTTTGTGTATTATCGGGAAATTGATCTTCTGATGTGGAATTTTCTACTCAATAACTTCTTGAGATTTGTGATTTTACAGAACTTATGTTACACTGTCCATTCTACCTCAAATTCTTTTACAATTTTAGTTATTTTATTCCATATTTTTTATAAATTCAGTTTGTATTTTCGTTCTGGTAAACTCCAGAATAGCCTTCCTCTACTTCGGTATTAAGGGTATAGAAAAGGAGCTGCATTATCCTGGCGTTTTTCTTCAACTTAAAGCCTGCAGGGTTATAAACTACAAGCATGGATTCGCTTCGTCCCCTGTAACCTGCATCCCATACTGCAGTTTCAAGAGTTGCCCCGCACCGAATAAGGCTTGATCTTGGTTTTGCGATTGCAGCAAGGTTCATTGGAATATTGACGATTTCGTTAAATATAACTTTATAAATCCCCTCCGGAAGGTGGATCCATCCGTCTTTTCCAAATTCCAGGGGTTTTGCGTCCGGAACTTTTCTTTCGGAATTGTCAAAATCAACAGCTCCCGCACCTTCTATTGTTTTTATCTCTTTCAGGGTGAGCTCAAGCCCATTTGGCTGTATCTGGGTTTCGGTGTCTACTGCGTTTTCAAGTAAAGGGGGATTTGCTTTTATTAATTTTCTCAGTTCATTGCTGGATAAAAGAGCCATGAAAAACTGTAATTGTGTGTATTCTTTATTACTATTTCGGGCTTTTCAAACTTTATTCTTTTCTTATATTTGTTTCTCTTTTTGTTTTATTTTCTTCTTATCTCCTTTTTCCCTTCTTTTCCTCCCTTTCCCTTCTTTTTCTCTTCTCTTCTTTTCTTTTTCTTCTTATCTCCTTTTCTTTTTCTCTTCTCTTCTTTTCTTTTTCTCTTTATTTTTCTAAATTTTTATATAACTTATTATTATTATTTCCAATATTATTCTGTGTAAGTATTTATGAAAAGGTTTATTGTTTGTGGGTTAATACCTCTAGGTAAAATAGATGATATCATTTATATTCCTTAGAACGTCCTGATGACATTTTTTGTTTATTAAAGGGTTAAAAGAGGATGCTAAAAATGAAAAAGAGATTGATCACATGTGGGATTATTTTTATTTTCTTCTTTGTTTTGATAACAGGCATTTCCCTGGCTGGTTCGAATGATCTTTTTGGCCTATCCACAGTAAATAATACGGAAGGTTATTCCCAGAAGATCATAATTACTGAAAATTCCGGAAAAGATCTAACAAGTTATCAGGTTCCTATTTTCCTGAATTCTTCTAACTTCAATTTCTCACAGGCAAAACCGGATGGTTCTGACCTGCGTTTTTCTTCCAGAGGAAAATCACTCAATTACTGGATCGAATCCTGGGACCCGGAAGCCGAAAAAGCTCTTGTCTGGGTTAAAATACCTTCTCTACCTGCGAACAGGGATACAGCACTCCTTCTGGAATGCGGAAATCCTGACGCTGAGGCAGTGAGTGATGGAGGCAGGACCTTTGAATTCTTTGACGGCTTTGAGGGGGAAAAGCTCAAAGGTCTTGTATGGGATTCCAAAAAATCAGGTGGAGGATTTGTTGAAGTCGGTAACGGCACATGTAAAGTAACAGTTCCCAAGCCTCACGCTTATGATACTTCTCTTATCTATTCCAAAAAAAGTTTTGATATTAATTCCATGTTTGTCGTCAAAAGAATGAAAGTTACCACAGGAAAAGATGAAAGAGGCCCTCTCCTGAAGCAGGGTTTCATAGACCAGATAAGCAGCAGAAAAAATGAAATCACGCATAAGACCGAATTTGCCGGTGAAAGCCGGGTGGGCTGGGAGACAGCTTACAGAAAAGAGAGGTACAATTCCTTTGACAAAACTGACGTCCGTGTCTCTGAAGGACAGTGGTACACCTCGGGAATTGCCTGGTACGAAGAAAACGACACGCGCAGTGTAGCCTGGTATAATAATGGAATCCGCGATTCAAAGATGGATTATTCTTCCAGTGATTACATTACAAACTTCCCTATGCGCGTTTATCTTTATGCCGAATCTTATTCCGATGCCTCGAAGAACACAGGATATATGGCTGTAGACTACGCTTTTGTCCGCAAATTTGTTGAATCCGAGCCAGCTGTCAGTTTCGCCTCAGGTCAGATAGAAACTGAAAGCTCTGACAAAGATAATACTTCTGAAACTGATAATGTTTCCGAATCCGAAAACACATCTTCGGAATCAGGCATTACTCCTGAAAATGAAACTGTTTTACCTGAGGTTTCAGATACTGAAGAAGCCCAGGAAAAAGCAGTAAAGGTTCAGGAAAGCCGGAGCGGAAATAATACTGAAACCCTGGAAACTCGTTTCCCGAAATACAATGTTAATGTTTCAGGAATCAAACTTTCTTCCCCATACAGTGTTGATTTCCACGCACTTGTAAAAGAACTTGAAGCTTCGGGAATTGATACTATTTTCCTGAGTATGAACGGTCCTGATGTCTGGCAGTATGAGCGTTTTGTAAAAATGGCTCATGAGGAAGAAATATCTGTGCACGCAGTTCTCCTTGAAGAGCTCAACTGTACATCAGAAACAGCTCCGAGCATTTCCCGTGCTTCTCTTAATGCGATTCTTGATTATAATGAGAAGTCACTTGCGCCTTTCGACGGCATCAATATCTGCGTGAAAACTTCTCCTTATTCAGGTTCCGAAAACAGCTGTATGGACTATAAGCCTATTTTTGATCTTGCCCATGAAAAAGCCGGAGAAAACGTATCCGTATCAGCAAGCCTGCCACCCGGTCATACTGCATCTGAGGTTGAGACTATTTCTCCTCTGGTAGACTTCTTCATTGTCAGGGCTTACGACCGTGGAAATAAAGACCTTACCTCCATGTCGGATATTGTGGATAATATTGCACCCGATATGGGAGAGGTAAGAGGTGCGAATTCAAAAGGAATAATCGAGATTTCCGTAGAAGAAGGATTTGCAGACAGGCTCGAAATACAGAACCTTTTTACCAGTTTTGTGAAATATTATGGAGAAGATCCGGCTTTTACAGGGGTTTCGATTTCCAACTATGTTACATATACAGACCTGCCTGTAGATGCTGAATCTGAAGAAAATAAGCTGTCACTGCCCGGGTTCGGAGCTATTTCCGTACTCTTAACAGGGTTAGCAGCTTTTGCTTTTCTTAGAGCTAAGAAGCAATGAACCCAAAACATGAGAGTGAACCAAAACAAATTAGGGCGACGGATCAAAAACCAGCTAGTAACCAAAAACCAGATAGTAAACCAGAATCAGGAAATAGATCTCTGGTAGGGAAATACAGTAAAGTGAAGAAGAATACAAAACGAGGAAAAAGAGTAAAAAAGTTTTCTCTTTTTTCTTTTCTTTCTCTTTTTAGCTTAATTTTTTTTCTCTTTTTATTTTCCATTTTTTCCTTTCATTTTTTACTTCCATTTTTTCCTTTCCTTTTTTTATTTTCTGTTTTCTTCAGTTCTATCGTTATATGTAACGTTACATGTAACTTCATCATTCGATTGATTTATATTTTCCAATTAAATATTGAATCTGAAAACGGGGTTTTAGAGTTAATTTTGCCTGATATAAATACGGGGTTCGCCTGATTATTATTAAATAATTAATATTTTTTAATATATTGCTATATATATTATCTAATAATATTATTACTCGATAATTCTTGCCTTCTTGAATTGCCAGGAAGGAAGTGTTTTCAAATCAGATATTTATGGGTATTGTCAGGAGATAAATCCTGCCTGAAAGTAGAAACCTGCTATGAAAGGTCATTTTTTAAGAGAAACTGTGGTGTCTTCACTGTTTGAACAAAAAGGGGTCAGGCCAGAGTAGTGGTTTCATAAGCTATACATTTAGCTAAGTGAAGTAGGGGGAAATAATTTTGGTTAAGTGCCGAAAGTTCGGATTGCTTATTTTAAGCCTGATTATGCTGTTTATATTTGCAGCTGTAAATGCGACCGCTTTATCTGAAGATAATGATTCTATCGTAGATGCTCCCGATCTGCCTCTCATCCTGCAGGGCGAGATGGATTTAAACGGACAACCTGCTTCAGCAGGCTGTGAAATTACGGCATATTATGAGGGTGAGCTGATTGCAAAAAGTACCGTAGGGGAGGGGGGCAGGTACAGCCTGTACCTGAATATGACTCCTGAAAACTACACCAACATAGGGGATGTGGAGCTCTATGTCGATGGAAATAAAGCCAGTTCCGGGATTCCCGTTTCTAATATCGAAAATATTGAAAGTAAAGAACCGGGCTCGATCATTGAAGTTGACATAAACAATTCCGCCTCTTCCAGTGTCAGCGGAACGGAATCAAGAGGCAGCAGCGGTTCAACAGGTGAAGCCAGAGTCGTGAATAAGAACGAGACTGCTGATTCTAAAACCTCTGATAAAGCCGGAGGACGTTCAGAAGCAAGCCTGGCTGGTGAGGATGATGGGGATATTGTTAGCTCAGAAGAGCCTGTTTCTCAGTCAGATGATGCGGAAGACCTTGAAGACGAGGATGCTGAAGGTGCTGAAAACACTGAGGATGCAGGTTACTCGACAGTCTTCACGGCACTGGTCTTTATTGCGGCTCTTTTCAGTGCTGTTATGGTCATTAAGAGGTAACCGTCAGGAATGATAGTAAACTGGATATGCAAGCCCGGAAAAGCAGGATTTTTTCCTCTTCCCTTTTCCTCTTTATTGTTTTTTTAAATATGTGTTCATACATACTGGCTTATTTTTTTAAATAAGAGAAACGTTTTTATCCTGATTCATCGTTTATACTTTTGTGTAAAAATGTTTAGTATCAGATATTTAAAATTTGAATGGGGGTTCTAGCATTAAAGTTCTTGGATTGGTGGGTAGTCCTAAAGTCGATGGAAACACCGCGAAAATGGTTGATGCAATTCTGGAAGGAGCTGCAGAAAATGGGGCAGAAACCGTAATTTATAATCTTGCTTCTCTTGACATCAAAGGGTGTGATGCCTGCCACAGGTGCCAGGAGACTGGCTGCTGTGCTATAGATGATGATATGCAGGAGCTTTACCGGCAAATAGAGGAAGCAGACGCCGTTGTACTCGGCTCTCCTGTATATATGTGGCAGATGACAGCCCAGACAAAACTCCTTATTGACCGCATGACAGCGTTTTTAAAGCCGAATTTCTCCAGCAGGCTCGACCATAAAAAATTAATTCTGGTTTTTACTCAGGGAATTCCGGACAGGGATGCCTTCAATTCGTATTTCGAATATACAGCAGGTGTACTTTATTATCTGGGATTTGATGTTCTGGAGACAATTGTAGCAGCAGGCACTGATAACCTTGAAGTAGCTTTCAGGCCCAGGCTGCTGGAAAAATCCCGAGAACTCGGAAAACTGATCTCGGCTTCAAACCCTGTAAGCCCGAGGTACAGAAGAGCCGAACCGCGCCCTACACCATCTATCTGATTTTTCCATTTCTTCATCTCTTTCTTTTTTTATATTAACGGCTGGTAGAAAAAAGATCTTCTGGGGAAACATTTTATACCTCTGTCCTTCCATCTTCTTATTACTCTTTATTTTCCTTTTTCGGAGGAATGCACTCAGATGAAAGTTTTAGGATTGATCGGAAGCCCCAGAAAGGATGGAAACACTGAAAAGCTCGTGAATGCTATTCTTGACGGTGCCGCCGAAAAAGGTGCTGAGATAAAAATCTACCATCTTGCCAGAATGGATCTAAAACCCTGTAAAGGCTGCATGTCCTGCAAGCTCGAGGGGAAATGCATTATTGATGACGATATGCAGGAGCTCTATAAAGAAATTCTATCCGCGGATGCCATTGTACTCGGTTCTCCTATCTATATGTGGGAAATCACAGCCCTTACAAAAACAATTGTTGACCGCCTGATAGCTTTAACCTGCTGGCAGCCCTGTGCAAAGCCTGAATATCCAAACCTGCTGAGAATAAAGACCAGGCTGGTCCTTGCTTATACATATGGGAACCCGGACCCCAACAACTTCAACCAGTATTTCAAATATATGGAAGGGCTTTTCAGCTTTTTAGGCTTTGATGTCCAGGGAAGCATCTGGGTTTCGGGCACAATAGGCCCCGATGATATCCTGCACCAGAGTGAAATATTCGAAGAAGCAAGAGCTCTCGGGAAAAAACTCTAAATTTATCGGAAAAAAGACATAACCTGCAACTTTTCCCCGAATTCGACTACCGGAGATAGTTCAGGGACAAATTTCAAGTTTTTTCTGAATTTTTCAATCAGTTCTGCTTATTGGGCTGCCCGAAGACAGGGTTGTTTGCTCTGGTTATAGCGGGATAATCTGAAGGGGATTTGGGGCAGATTTTAAGAGGCGTATCAGATTTTTTGCTCTTTCTATATCTGGACTTTTTTAATATTTTAAACTTTTTAGTATAGTATTGGATGTTCAACCTCAGAACCATGTTAGTTCTGATTTTTCAACAACCTGTCTTTTTCCTTTTACTCGTGATTGAATGCTCCTGTATTCAGCAGGATTTATATGCCTGATATCTTCATTTAAAGAAAGTAAAGGAAAATTATTTCTGACTTTTAATGCTTAACTTTTCTTCCCAAAAACTAAAACGGAGCACTCATTCATGATCCCTCTTTTAAGTGCAGGAAAAATAGCTCTTGGAAGCATTACAAATGCAAAGATGCGCTCAACCCTTACAGTACTTGGTATAGTTATAGGAGTTGCGGCTGTAATTGCAAACGTGTCCCTGGGGGCAAGTTTCAACCAGCACTTTACAAATGAAGTAACAAATATAGGTTCGAATTTTATTTATGTTCAGGGGATGCAGCCGAAGCTCTTCTATGACAACCAGCTCCAGATAATTGAAAATACTCCCGGGATTTTGGGAGTTTCACCTCTGAAGTCGCAGACTGCTGAAGTCACTTATATGTCTGAGACCAAAAACATAATGGTAAGCGGAGTAGGGGAGGACTACGATGAGGTTGCAAAAACCCAGCTAAGTGAAGGCTCTTTTATTAATGACAATGACAGGTATGTTGCAATTATAGGATATGATATTGCAAACGAGAAGTTCGGCAGAAACCTTTCTGTCCGGAGCTCAATAGACATAACTTTCAGGATAGGGGAAAATGATAAGGTCACACAAACCTTCAAGGTCAAAGGAATAATCCAGAACCCTCAAAACACAATGGTTCAGGGTTTCAACGATAATGAGGCAGTTCTTATCCCTATTGCGGTAATGAACGAGATGCTTGGCGAAACTGACTATGGAGGAGCCTTTGCAATGGCTGAAGACCCTGCAACGATTCAGAATACCTCGGATGAGGTGGACAGGCGCCTTGCCAGGAGTTTCGGGATCTCTGAAAGGGATCTTGAGGATAAAGATTCAAGGCCCCACATGACCATAAATCAGGCTGAGATTCTTGAGCAGACCGACATGATGGCAGCAGCCCTCAGCTCTTTCCTGACAGCCGTTGCCCTGATTTCCCTTCTTGTTGGCTCCATAGGAATCATGAACATCATGCTCGTAAGCGTTACTGAGAGGACAAGAGAGATAGGCGTGCTCAAATCTCTCGGCTTTACAGGTTCTGACATCCTTTTCCTTTTCATGATCGAATCAATCCTTCTTGGAGTTTTCGGAGGGATTATAGGAGGCATAGTTGGAATTACAGGCGCATATGGCGTGGAAAGCTTCCTTTCCCTTCCGGTGGTATTTCCCTTAAGCCTGATAGTTGCCGGATTTTTTGTTGCGGTTGCTGTTGGTTTTATCTCCGGAGTCTATCCTGCAAGAAAAGCTGCAAAAATGAAACCCGTGGATTCTCTAAGGTACGAATAAAATGGAATAAATTATTACAGGGCAAAAAAGGAACTGATGTGTGAAAATCCAAATCTTTCTCAGGGCTTTCACTTTCCTGTAATTAAAACTTTCCGGATAGATCTGCCTTGACTTCCGATATAATTAAGTCAAATCAGGTTTACATAACATAAAGGGGGTTTACGATTGGCACAGAACAAAATCGAGAAATCCGAAGAAGACTGGAAGAGTGTTCTAACACCCGAACAATACCATGTTTTGAGGCAGAAAGGCACAGAAAGACCATTTTCTGGCAACCTGTACTACAACAAAGAAAAAGGAATCTATACCTGTGCTGCATGTGGGCAGGAGCTCTTTTCCTCTGATACCAAGTTTGAATCCGGGACTGGCTGGCCGAGTTTCTATGATGTGATTTCCAGCGACAGGGTCCGGCTTCATGAAGATAACAGCTATTTCATGAAAAGGATAGAGGTTGTCTGCTCTCGCTGCGGAAGCCACCTCGGGCATGTATTTGAAGACGGGCCTGAACCTACTGGGCAACGCTACTGCATCAACTCTGTCTCTCTTGGTTTCACAAAGGAAGAAGATACAGGGAAAGAAAAAGAATAAAACATGACTCATCTGGCATAAGAACACCAGAGCCCCGTAATTGCGATCTTCAGGGAATCTGGGTAAGGAAAAGGAGGGCCTGATAATTTGAACCTCACTAAAAAGTATGCCGAAATTGGCGGATTTTTGATTTTTCTGGTTCTCTACCTGGTTTTTTTCAACATATTTTTCCGGTTTGAAGGAACAGGATATCCTTTTTATGCGCCGGGAACTCTTATATTTGCTTTTTTCGGGTACTGGCTCGGTGGACATCTTTATGACAGATATCTCAGATGAGGACTGTGATAATTTTTAAATTTCAGGGCAGAGATTTTAATAAGTTCCTTTTTTTCATAAAATATATCACAAATAATAACAATCTATCCTATGGATGTTAAAAGCAATCATTTTCGATATGGATGGGGTTCTTGTGGACTCCATGCGTTTCCAGGCTGACGCATGGGCAAAAGCTTTCCAGGATGCTGGTATCAATATTGTGCGGGAAGATATTTACGAGCTCGAAGGTTCAAACGATAAAAGGCTGATAAAATCTATCTTCAAAGAAGCCAGAAAAGAGCCTGAACCTGAGCATTTCGAGCGCTTGCCTGAAAAGAAACGCGATCTTCTGGAATTTGACAGAATAAAACCTTTTGAAGGCATTCCTGAATGCCTTGATGAATTGAAGAGGCACTTCAGGCTTGCCATGGTTTCCGGATCGAACCGGAATACAGTAGGAAAAATTGTAGATAAGTTTTTTTCAGGCTACTTTGATGTTGTTATAAATGGGAGTGACCTGGAACGCGGGAAACCCGATCCTGACCCTTATCTCAAAGCGCTTGAAATGCTTGGTCTGACGAAAAACGAATGTATGGTAATTGAAAATGCACCTCTTGGAATTACTGCTGCCAAGAGAGCGGGGCTCTACTGTGTCGCGGTTGCAAGTATGCTTGAGCCTGAAAAGGTACAGCATGCTGACCTGGTACTCGAAGACCATGCTTCTCTGTTCGATTATCTCAAAAGTCTCATACCTGGAAAACCGCAAACATAAAGAACCCGTTTTTTTCCTGATAACCCTCACTCAGGCCTGTTTAACCGGCTAAGGCTTTATGCAGGCATCGAGAGAGGGGTAAAGGATTTTTCAGGAGACTTTTTTCCCGGCTTCTTTTTCCAGCAGTTCCCTGACTGCTTTTGGGCCGTCAAGTTCGGATGCAAGCCGCTGCAATCTTTTTACTTTATCTCTGTATTTCTTGTCTTCAAGAACTTCCCTTATACATTCCAGAATGACTTCAGGCGGGGTAGAATAACTGAGCATTCTTCCATAACCTTCCTCTTCAATCACTGCAGCGTTGTTCTCCTGTTCGCTGTGTCCCTCATCAGGAAAAGAAAGAATTGGAGTTCCAAAACTTAAAGCTTCCATCATTGTACTGTGTCCGCCTGGAGCTATTACGGCATCTGAACTCCTGATATATGGAAAAGTATCTCCTACAAACCTGAGGATCTGAACGTTTTTGGGGATTTCTTTGAACTTTGAGGGGTCGAGGCTTGGGCCAGAAATTAGCGTATAATTTATTCCGGAGTCGAGTGCAGCAGTTGTGAGCACTTTTCTGAAAATCGGTTCCCTGTATCCGAAACCTCCTATCAGGGAAACAATATGAGGCTTTTTCAGAGGGATCTGTTCCACTTCTTCATACTTTTCCTTTACAAGAGGGCCGCTGTAATACAGCTTTTCCCAAAGTCCGGGGGAAAAATTCAGATTTTTTCTGCAAACCGTATATGGAAGGGGATAATCAGGAATAATTATTTTATCGGTTTTTTCAAAGACTTCCCGGTAGAATTTTTTTGTCAGATCTCCGAGAAGTCTTATAGGAACGCCCCTGTTTTTGAAAAAGTCCTCCATATTTGACTGGTTAATAATAAGATACACAGGGATATTAAGAAGCATAGCTGCAAGAGTTCCCAGGTAATAGCTGTCCGAAACCACAACATCCGGTTTGAAGTCTTTTATAAGTTTCAGGACCTTTGGACCACCAAGTATCCGGGCATTTTTGAGGGTCGCTTCTATTGAGCCCGAAAGGTCAAATCCTCCAGCTTTTCCAACCAGTTTTATCTCCGATGGTATTTCATGTATCCGATAACCTGTCTTTTCAACCAGATCTCTGGAGTAACCGTAAGCCCCGAATTCGATCTCGTGCCCTGCAGCAAGAAGCTCCTTTCCCAGCGCAAGACAGCGGCTGGTGTGGCCAAGCCCTTCTCCGCATATGAATATCATTATTTTCACCCTGGCTCCCTCCATTTCTCGAATATACTTCCCTGGTTCTCTTTTTTCTGAATTTTACCCTGTAATATACATAATATGTATTATATGCATTTTTTATCAAAGTTATTTTCTATTATAGTGTAAGATAAACTTTTTTAAACATAACTTAAATGGGAGTACAAATTTAAATGGAATTCTCCAGAATACCGGTCGCGACCTGTAGAGAATAAGTTTCAGAATTCTTTATAAATCCAAGGGAATAAAACTCAGATGTAAATACAAAAAACGCTCATGATATTCTTGGAATAACATGCCCAAAAAATGAAAGTATCTGGAAGTACTTTCATGCCAAGAAGAGGTTCAAAGATAAGATCAAATTGAAAATAAGTACATTAGCGAATTAATAACTCCTTGCTTATGGAATAACTCTTATTGATTGCATGCCCTTTAGCCTATTAGTGTGGTTATTTTAACTGCTATTTGATAATATTTCTTTTTCTGCAAAATAAGCATAGCAAACACTTCAGACTTATTTATCCTTTAAACTCATATTTGAACTCAAAGCCAAAATGATGCAAGGAATACAATGCCATCATTATTAAGAGGCAAAGAAAAGAAACGGATACAAAAGATATTATCAGATAATTTAAAACTCCGGTCTCCAGGAAGCTTATGTTCATAAATGGGAATATGCTAATTCTTTCGCTGTATACTGGGTAGAAGTAGTAACAACTGGCTCCGCAGGCATCATCAAGCAAGAGATGAGTAGAGAACGCGACCTCGCCAAAAAGGCCTAGATATATTGCTTTAGCAACTTTCTGGTATACAACATATCCTGCAAATGTTCCCAATACGATAGCAGAAAAACTGAATAGAAGTGAGTGTGTCGGGATAGATCCAATCCAGCAATATTCAATGGTGCCGTTTACGAACAAATTATAAATGATCATGACGTCTGGAAGTAGCGTACATACACTGCCCACCAGTAATAACAGGAGTAAATTCAATGAACTCCCAAAAGTAGCCTGCCTTTGAGAAATTGATCTGAAAGTAGCATAAACAGCTACTGCACTGACACAGAATACAAAGAACAAAATGTGCACAACTGGATAGGGCATGAAAAGCTACTCCTTTAAATCTAACTTGTTTTTGGTTGACAACCCGTTTTTTACTTTATGTTCTGATTATTTTTTCATCTGTTCAATATGCCGTGCTTAATTAAAAGTAGTGATTTCTATAAAACTACTAGAGAAAATGTAATTAGAAATCTTTATTAAGATTTCATATACTGATTTGATTGGCAAATCTTAAAATGTGAGTATTCTTGATGATAACCTGATTGGCAAATCTTAAAACGTAAATATTTTTGATGATGATCTGATCGGCAAATCCTAAATGTGAATACTCTTGCTGTTGATGTTTTTGACACTTATTCTATTATCTCAGGTGCACAATTCTCCGCTCTATCTAAAAATTTAACTCTTAAGCAGAGAATCTTTTTCTTTTAAAATTAGATTTAAAATTTGAGATATAATTATAAAAATTAAGAAAGTACTTTTCACAGAATTTGATGATATTTCATTTTATGGAGCCTCATTTAAAATATATGGAATATTATTCTCATATTTCATCCTTTATATAAATTTTTTAGGAACTCTCTTTTGAATACATTTTGTTAATATCTGTTTAATGGAAATTTATAAATCTTCTTCTTATCGACTAATCTTCATATCACTATCTAATTTAAGAAATATTTCTTCTTCTACGCTTTTTTATTTCATTGTTATCTAAATGAATAATAAAAAAAAAATTTGAAAACCAGGCTAATTCTATTAGCTTTAAAACTGGGATAATTATCCTCCAGAATGGGAGTTTTTGTATTTGACTCTTACAATTGCAGCAATGCCTGCGTACAATGAAGCACATGTGATCGCAGAAGTGATTTTGGGATGTAAAAAATATGTAGACAACGTCATTGTGGTAGACGACGGCAGTTCTGATAATACTGCAGAGGTTGCAAGATCTGCGGGAGGGTATGTAGTAAAACATGAGGTGAATAAGGGATACGGTGCGGCTCTCAAATCCTGCTTCAAACTGGCTCGTGAATTTAATGCAGATGTAATGATAATAATGGACTCTGATGGGCAACATAACCCGGATGAGATTCCTCGGCTGCTAGAACCTTTAAAACATGGTGCAGACCTTGTAATTGGCTCCCGATTTATAAATGGTAATGGGAAAAATGTGCCAGCCTACAGAAAGGTTGGTATGAAAATTCTCGATATTGCCACATACCTTGCGGGAGGGATTCTCGTTACAGACTCCCAGAGCGGTTTTCGAGCTTATGGAAAAAAGGCTATTGAAAATGTTCGTTTCGACGGGAATAACATGTCTGCAGGTTCTGAAATTTTACTATATATTAAGGATCACAATCTTAAGTTTACAGAAGTTGAAATTCACTGCAGGTATGATCTTGATCAGTGTTCAAGCCAGAATCCTTTTTTGCATGGTATGGAGGTGGCATTTCAAATTTTAAAGAATATGGGATTTAGAAGACCTCTGTATTATTTTACGGTTCCAGGAATATTGCTGATTGCCGCTGGATTGCTTATAGAAATAGCATTTTTACATTTAGTAGGGAGTTTCGGTTTTGGAGTGATTTCATTAATTTTTTTGATGATTTTAACTGGGATTTTTATGGTGTTTACGGGGGTTATACTTCATTTAGTCTCTAAGATGATTTCTCAAATAGTACCAGGTCAAAAAGGAACTGAATCTCTTAATGATGGTTTTTAAACGCAGGCATGAACAAATCCAATGAGTCATTTTCAAAGTGAATAATAACTTTTTATTGTCTTATCAAATTTACTTATTAAATATGGTGTGGGGGTCTGAATGGAACGCTTTGAGGAAGCTAGCATACGTATGGAATGCCCTGAAAAAATTAACGAAAGAGAACTTATGGAGTATTATGGTTACACCGGTTCATTCGGGGTGATAAAATTCTATTTCCGTTACGCATTTAACTGGATATTACAAACAATGGCTAAAATTAGTCCTCATTACGGAATATCTGTAAAACTCCAGCGGATGAGAGGTGTAAATATCGGGAAACACGTATTTCTGGGGCCTGGTGTCAATCTCGATGATCTATACCCTGAATTAATTACAATTGAAGATTACGTCGGTATCGGAATGGGAACAATGATATTTGCGCATTCTAATCCCACCTGTTCCCCGTATCTTAAAACAAAGTACTATCCGAGGGAAGTAAAACCTGTAACTATAAAAAGTGGGGCATGGATTGCGCCCGGGAGCATAATTCTTGCAGGTATTACAATTGGGGAACATAGTGTTGTTGGCGCCGGGAGTATGGTTATGAAAAACGTAGAACCTTATACGGTTGTAATTGGGTGTCCTGCTAAGGTTCTAAAGAAACTTGAATAATTAGTGCGGTTTACTTTGGGGATTTCTGGGGGGTTAAGAATGATTAATGCACTAAGTTTTGATCTGGAGTACTGGTATACAGCAGAACTTGTTTGCAGATGTGTACCTGACGAAAAAGAAGATCAAGTAATAGAAGCTGTATATCCCTTACTTGACCTGTTAGACGAATACAATACCAAAGCTACATTTTTTGTTTTGGGGAAATTAGCAGAAAAATACCCTGAGTTAATAAGGGAAATCTCTGAAAATGGTCACGAAATTGGTTCTCACTCATATTCTCATAAAACTCTTCATGAACTTGGGATAAAAAACTTTGAATATGAGATTGAAAAGACTAACGAAATTTTGAGATCAATTACTGGAAGGTACCCTCTTGGATTCAGGGCTCCGACATTCTCAATTGATAATACGAATAAATGGGCTTTAGATATACTGGTTAAAAATGGTTACAGATATGATTCCAGCATTTTTCCTGTGAAAACAAACTTATATGGAGTCCCGGACGCCCCAGTTGTTTCTTACAACCCTTCCAGAAATGATATTACTGTACACGATCCAGATGGCCCGATAATAGAATATCCTTTAAGTGTTATAAAGTTTGGAATTAATATTCCGATTTCAGGAGGATTTTATCTCAGGCTTTTTCCAATATCTTTTTTGAAATATGCTATAAATAGAGCCAATATGGAAAGATCTGTTGTTATATACATGCACCCATGGGAAATGTATTCACATACACGGAAGGTTCAACTTCCTTTAGTTTCTCATTTCATTACATATTACGGGGTTAATTCTGCCTTTAATAAATTAGATCATTTACTTGCAAATTTCAAATTTTCTCCAATAAAAGAGGTATTAGGTTTATGATATTTGATTTACGCATTTATTCCAGGCATTCTCGTAAATTTTCTCCTCAAACTTAAAACTCTCTCTAAATTCGCAAAAAAGAAAGCACTTTGTAAGATTGCATTACTGATAATAATTCATTTAAAGGTGATTTTGAACATTTTGAATTATGAGGTTTCAAACAATCATTGAAATATAAACTGACTTGGGGGCGGTTTTATTAGAATATGTTTCATTTTATTGATAAATAAAGGTGGGATGGTACACTATGTCTCGCAGCTTTGTAATTCTTTAGCTGATTTTAGTGCTGAATGTGATGTTTATCTAATTGCTCCAGAAGGTATTAATGAAAATCTCTTTAATAGTCGTGTAATTTTGAGAAAAATTCCTTCTATTGATCGACATGGGTATCGAATAGATCTGATGGTTAAGTATCTTTTGGATATTGGTCCCGATATCATACACACCAGTATGGTGCATCCATTCATAGTTCCTTTACTACCGGTCTTAAAAAAAATAGCTCCTGTTGCTGCTACAGTGCATGACGTTCAGTTACATTCTGACCAAAAGAATCTCATCTGCGACATGAGTACATTAATTACTTCCAAACTTGCGGATTTGGATTTTGTCCATGGGGAAAAACTCAAATTAGAGTTGATTAAGAGAGGTGTTTTGAATTCAAAAATATCTATCATACCTCATGGGGATTACTCCTTTTTTAGCTCTATAATTCATAAAAAAATTAATGAAGAAGAAAATACAATTCTATTTTTTGGCAGAATACTTGAGTATAAAGGAATAGATTATCTAATAAAAGCAGAGCCTCTGATATCCGAAAAAATACCCAATATTAAGATAATTATTGCTGGTAGTGGTGATTTCTCTAAATATGAAAGCATGATAAATCATAAAAATCACTTTGAAATAATCAACGAATATATCCCGGATGAGAAAGTTTCTGAATTATTTCAAAAGAGTTCAGTTGTCGTTCTTCCTTACGTTGAAGCGTCACAAACCGGGATAATTCCAATAGCTTACGCTTTTAAAAAACCTGTAGTTGCAACAGATGTGGGAAGCCTCTCGGAAGTTATTGTAGACGGTGTTACAGGCTTTATCGTACCACCTAGAGATTCTAAACTTCTAGCCGATTCTTTATTAAATATCTTACTTAATAAAAATCTAAAGAATAGTATGGGTAGTGCAGCATATGAATTTATGAAAGAGAATATGTCATGGAAAGGGATTGCTCAAAAAACCATAGTAGAGTATCAAAAACTTCTGGGGAATTTCGAAAAACCCCGGTATTTAATAGGTAGCTTGCAGTAATTATCTACCTGTTTATACAAACAACACTCTTAAATAAAAAAAATTAAATTTCTCTTATTTGAGGATTAATTATCTTACCAGAAGAGGGACCATCTGATGATAATACCTGACTTATTTAGATTAAACGATTGGAGTACAAGAAGGTTTAATCTATTTATATGGTCTATTCTGGTAGCTTATGATTTTTCTTTTATCTCAAATGTGCCTTTATATAGCATAGAAATATTGTCGAAAATACTCGGATTTGTTATTCTTACCTTCATTCCCGGATACATTATCTTAAGAATTTTTAAAGTACATGATATTGATAGAGTGGTAACCCTTCTATTAGCTATTGGTTTGAGTCTTTCTTTTATTATGATCTTTGGATTTACTGTGAATATGTTTCTTCCATATATTGGGGTTTCGAAGCCAATTTCAACTTTTCCTCTTTTCTATTCTTTAAATATTTCAATTTTAGTCTTGATGATTATCTATTATTTCAGGGATAAAAAATTCAATTCATCTCAAAATCAGTTACGTATTACATTTTCTCCTATGTTATTTTATTTTATTCTTCTGCCCTTATTCAGTATACTTGGAACAGAATCTGTGAATCATTATAATTTCAATATGCCTGTTCTGATATTACTTTTTGTAATATCATTATCCCCCATATTAATCGCTTTAGATAGGATCTCAAGGGACCTTTATCCTTTTATGATTTTATCCATTTCACTCGCAATACTGTATAATATGAACTTAATTTCAACTCATTTATGGTCTTATGATATATTTTATGAAGCACATACTTCAAAATACGTCCTAGAAAACGGCATATGGAATCCAGGTAACAAAACCATGGTACCTCTCCTTTTATTTACTATTTTAAGTCCAGTTTATTCTTTAATCTGTGATTTGAACGTTATATGGGTTTTCAAGATAATATTCCCCTTTTTTTTCTCATTAACCCCTCTTGCCTTATATTATGTCTATAAAGAACTGGATTTTGGAAATTACAAAGTAGATTATGAAATAGCAATGCTATCAGTATTCGTATTCATATTTTTTTATGGATTTTATAAAGATATGCCCGATAAACAGCATATTGCAGAGCTGTTTCTAGCGCTTATTTTGATTCTAAGTATTTTTAATACTCAAAAAAGAATTCTTCTTTTTATATTTTCTTTTTCCTTAGTGGTATCTCATTATGGTATAAGTTATTTTTTTGTGTTTTCTCTTATTTTTATATCCATGATGAGCAGATTTAAAGTTAATGCGGATACCTCCTTTTTAACACCAACCTATACTCTTTTGTTTTATGTACTTAA
>Ga0265294_10003262_pt1 | contig 20837 bp, 17 predicted proteins | sample MunlanPumphouse3_FD_192504 | JGI IMG/M metagenome (GOLD analysis project Ga0265294, IMG submission 192504) | Groundwater microbial communities from a municipal landfill in Southern Ontario, Canada - Pumphouse #3 | ecosystem: Environmental > Aquatic > Deep subsurface > Groundwater | place...
CAAGGAGACTCTTATTTCGGTCAATGGCAAGAGTGAGAAGAAAAGCCATCTGGTCAAGACAGGCGATGTCATTGAGTTGCAATACACCGTCTCCTTCTTTGAGGGCGTTGAGCCCCAGGATATCCCTTTGGATATTCTCTATGAGGACAAGGACATGCTTGTGATTAATAAGAAACAGGGCATGGTGGTCCATCCCGCAAATGGCAATTGGGATAATACTTTGGTGAACGCCCTTCTTTTTCGATATGGAACGGATTTCTCCACTGGTGGAGAGGATGACGAACAGGACGACGAGCCGTCTGATGTCCGTCCTGGGATAGTACATCGTTTGGACAAGGATACCAGTGGTACTATGGTCATCGCCCGCACAAGGGAAAGCCATCGGAATCTTGCCCTGCAATTTAAGGAACATACCAACAGGAAGATTTATATCGCTCTCGCAAAAGGGACTTTTGCAAAAAAAGAGGGGACCATTACCACCGGCATACGACGGAGTTCTTCTGACCGTAAGAAATTTTGCGTATGTCCTCAGGATGAAGGCAGGATTGCGTGCACTGATTACCAAGTACTCCGGCAATATCCCTCATGCGCCCTGGTGCGGGTGACTCTTCATACGGGAAGAACCCATCAGATACGGGTTCATCTCGCCTCATTGGGGCACCCCATAATAGGTGACAGTCTCTATGGACAGGTGAAAGGCGAGGAGACTTTGATGCTCCATTCCTTTTCCCTTTCAATCGATAGTCCCTCTTCGGGAGAACGGATGACTTTTAGAAGTCCGCTGCCCCAGCGGTTCAAGGCCTGGCTTATTCCTCACTACGCCAAAAAGACCGCGCCTTCTCAATAGTCCTGCGTCTCAGCAAATCCTGGTTGAACATCCGTTCAATACGTATCTTTGATATTGTCCCATGGCCTGGGAACAGCAAGAAATTCTCATTGAGCGTCATGAGCCTTGATTCGATGGTGTTGATTAAGAGTTCCTGTTCCATGAAACCATTGGTGGCTGCAATCCTCCCACTCTCAAGAGTATCGCCACTGAAGATGGCATGGTCAATCAGATAGGCAAAACTGTCAAGGCTATGCCCTGGTACATAGAGTGCCTTCACATGGAAACCACAGATTTCAAGTATTTGGTCATCATGGACTTTCTCCACAGGATATTCAAAGGAATTTGCTGCGCCGGCATAGATGGTCGGGCTGTAAATCTTTCTTAAGGTCCCCAGGCCTTGGATATGAGCTTCATGATTATGAGTCAAGAGCACCGTATCGATACGATAATGATTTGTTTCGATGAGACTGATTAGCTCGTTGTCGATATGACCCGGGTCAATAAGGATGGCAGGGCCGCCGTCCTCTTGTCCGATGAGGTAGGTATTACAAAAACCTACGACAGAGAAATGAGTGAAGATCCTCAATTGCGTGCCTCCTGATAGTTCGAATACTTGAAGGAGACTCTTCTTTGGTCTATGAAACTGAAGTCGGCTTTCTTGAGGTTGCAGTCCTCAAATGAAGAATCCCTCAGGTAGCTGGAAGCAAAATTTGAATAATACAAATCGCTACTGGAGAAATCGCAGTTTCTGCAATCTACGCCACTGAAGTTGCTGTGGAGGATCAGCGAGTTGGAAAAGTTGCAATTCACAAATTTACTTCCCCCGAATACCGAATATCGGCAGTCAAGATCGATGAACTTGCAATTATCAAAAAGACAGAAATCAAAGAAGCTTGTAAGAATTTTGCTGTGGGAGAAGTCGATATTGCTAAAAGTGCTCCATGCAAAGTTACTTGTCACTATCTCTTTCTTAGGAGGAAGGCATACATCTGCAAATTCGGCATCAGTTATTGAAATATCCAATAATTTCTGCCCATTTGAAAGTTGCTCCGTGCACAATGACAGGAGTTGTTCTTTGTTCTGGCTGTGATGATAGCAGGTATCAGAGCCACAGCACACATATGCGAGACAATCTTGATGATTACAAGTCTTAAAACTGAACATAGATACCACCATACCCATTTCCTGGTTGTTGTCAAGTTCCAAACTTATGTATACCATGGGTGGTATGGAATTTTCAGAGGGTCTGGTCACTCGTGGCATCAATAATATCTATACGGTGATGAAGGATGAACAGTCTTTCATTTGTCGTATCAAAGGCAAGCAGCTGACTTCGGTGAAGAACGAATACAACCCAATCGCTGTAGGCGATTATGTCTCCTTTACCGCCGACTGCCAGATTCTCGCTCGTATTGAACGCACCAATTGTTTCCAACGATGGAATGACAAAGGCCGTTGCAACCAGACCGTGGTCGCAAATATGGACCAGATAGCAATTGTCACCAGTGCGAACACTCCGCCGTTTCGCCCTCGTTTCATCGACCGGTGCATCGCCTGTTGTATCAATGTGAAGCCCCTCATCATCATGAACAAGAGCGATATCCTTTTGACCGAGGATGAATTCGCCAGGTTCTCGCTGTTTCATACGCTTGGGTACCGTATTATCGCAGTAAGTTCCCAAAGCGGCGAGAACATGGATGAGCTCAAGGCTCTGCTTGCAGGGAAGAAAACGGCCTTTATCGGCCAGAGCGGGGTGGGGAAATCCACCTTGATCAATACTTTGCTGCAAAGCAACCAGAAGACCTCAGACCTGTGCGAGAAGTATAACCGAGGATGCCATACCACCAATCATGCCCTGATGTTGTTTGCAGGGGACATGACTATTGTCGATACCCCGGGCGTTAGGGAAATCCTTCCTCCTCATGGTGATGCGCATCGTATCGCACAGAGTTTTCCTGAGTTCCTTGAACCGGCGAAAAGATGCGCCTACGATTGTTGTCTGCATGACAATGAGCCCCAATGTGCTGTCAAGAAGATGGTCGAGGAAGGTAAGATAGATCCTGACCGGTACGAAAGTTATCTAAGAATTCTGGAGTCGCTTAAGACCATGACCCCAGCTTGGATGAAAAATGAAGACAACAAGTCCCATAAGGGACAGAAATATAGGTATGACGATGGATCAGAAGAGTAAAAAGGATCTTGCGTTTTCCTCGGTCCTCGAGGTAATCAAACAGCAAAGTCTTTCAAGTGAAGGTTCCCTGTTGCTTGAGGAATTGTCTTTTTGCACAGAGGTGGGGCAATTGGAGAACCGTCAGGAAATAATCGCCGAGTTCTTGCGGTTGCTCTCTAGTGGTGCAACAAAGGAGCCTTCACGTTTTCCCGACCTTAGTGGGGTATTGGGGAATATCAGGGATATACGTTACAGTCTTGACGGGCTTGCCCTGTATCAGGTCGCCGTATATATTGAAAGCGCCCAGGGCCTGATGGATTTCTGCCAAAGCACCTTGAGTGACAAGGTACCCTTGGCTCATGTCCGTTTTCTCTTAGGTCCCTCTCTTGAGCCGGAGTTGATTTCCTTGAAAGAAGAGATCATGGACACCCTGCTGGAGGATGGGACGGTCAGGCCGACCCACCCTGTCATTGCTTCCTTATTGCAGCAAGTCGAGAAAGCCCGCCAGGGAAGAATGAAATTCGCCAAGGAATTTATCCAGTCTCATAGAAACCAGGCTCAAAGTGAGCAAGGGGCCTATCGTGACGGAAGGCTTGTCATTCCTTTGCGAAACGACAGGAGAGGAAGCGATGATGGGTTTATCAGTGGTTCATCTGCCAGTGGGAACACTATCTTCGCCGAACCTTTTCGTCTGGTCGAGCTCAATAACGATGTGGTCCTTGCCCAGAACCAGATACTCATCGAGACGGCAAGGATTATCAAGGCACTCAATGACAGGACCAAGGCCCTCATGGATTTGTTGCTTGGTTTATCCAAGAAGGTCGCAATGGCCGATTGTTATTACGCACTTGCCAAGTATAGCCATCTTACCAATGCGATAAGGACAGATTTGAATCTCCAGCGTTGTCATCTGCTGGGTGCACGGCATCCGCTACTTGGATCAAAGGCCGTTCCCATAACGATATCGCTCGATGCGAAGGTTCGGGCCGTGGTGCTTTCCGGCCCCAATGCCGGAGGGAAGACTGTCACCATAAAGACGGTGGGGCTGCTGTCCCTGCTCAATCAGTTCTGTGGATTTATTCCCGCAAAGGAGGGGAGCGCCCTTCCCTTGTTTGACAACATATTCACCGAAATCGGGGATGAGCAAAGCATAGACCAGGGATTGTCCACTTTCAGCGGGCACATGAAACAGACAGCTTATATTCTTACTCATATGACAAGCCGGTCATTGGTGATTCTTGATGAGCTTGGAAGCGGCACCGATCCTGTCGAAGGCTCAGCCCTGGCTCGCTCCATCCTTGAGGAATGCATCAGGAAAAGCGCCTTGACTCTGGTTACAAGCCATCATGGAGTACTCAAGCAGTTTGCCTATGCCAGGGTTGATGTGCTCAATGCCTCCATGGCTTTTGATGACAAGAGCCATACCCCCACCTTTACCGTAATCCAGGGGCTTCCGGGGGACAGCCACGCCCTCGATACTGCAAGGGCCATGCAGGTACCTTCCCAGGTTGTTGACCAGGCGCAGCGGTATCTTGGCTCCTCGGCTGTCCAGATTGGGGAGATTATCAAAGGTCTGGAAGAGAAACGGCAGCAAGCCTTGGCAAAAGAACAGGAGCTCAAGGAAAAAGAAGAGGAGCTGCAAGAACAACTTGGACAAGTCCAGCTCAGGGAATTGAAGGTCAAGCAGAGCTCTTTGCTGCTCAAGGATGAGCAGTCGACCGAACTGGCGCACTTTATGAGGGAAAAGAACCGAGAGCTGGAAAAATTGGTTGCCGATCTTCGAAGCGGGGAAGTCACCAGAGAGAAAACAGTAAAGGTCAGGCAGTATGTCTCATCCCTTAAGAAGAAAAAACTGGAGACAGACGCCTTTATTGAGAACGAACAAGAGCGATTGGCGCAGCAGGATACCAAGGAACCTTTCAGGGAAGGTGAGGATGTCCTTTGTGGAAAGGCGATGAGAGAGGGTGTCGTCATCAAAGTGCTGGATAAAGGGAAATATCTGGTTGCGCTTGGTTCCATGCGTATGACCCTGGGCAATGAGGACCTGTCCAGGCCTCAGCGAGTGGTGAAGAAGGTCAAGGTTCTCTATAGCAGTGACGCTCCTGCTCCAAAGATTGTGATGGATGTTCGAGGCCTTACTCTTGAAGAGGCCTTGGGACAGCTTGACTTGCAAATTGAGAGTGCCCTGGTGCATGGTCTGTCGACATTCTCAGTTATCCATGGATATGGCGATGGCATACTCTCCAGAGGAATTGGGGAATACTTGAAGCAACATCCAAGTGTGAAGGATTATCGTTTTGCCCTGCCTGAAGATGGTGGCATGGGCAAGACCTATGTGATGCTGTAGCTTCATCAATTATCCACAATAATACAAATAGATACGGATACAAGTTCACGGAGTATTCTTTTTCATTGTGTATTATTGTTCTCAGGAGAACAAATGATGCGAGTTGTGCAAATACTGACAATTGGAATGATGTGTCTTGCGTTAGGGGGGTGCCTGATCATCCCGAGAGGCGAAAATCAGGGGAAACCTTCTCGTTTTTACAATCAGATGAAAACTCCCCAAACGGAGCAGCCTCCTATGGATGGGGACCAGAAACCACTAGAACCTTCAGTTCAAGGAGGGGAGGAGCCCCGTTTCCAGGTTGATACTCCTCAATAATACCAATTGAACAGCTTTGGGGTAGGGTATATGTATCGGCTGAACTGACCTATACTTCCATTCATAAACAAGAAGAACAAACTTCAAATATCGAAAACAGTGACTCCTACGGAATGAATGCCACCTTTCTTGTATGGGATGGAGCTACTCTGAATTTGTCTGATAGTACAGTCAAAAGCAGTGTGCAGGGCGACAGTGCCCTCTTTGCTTATGGGAAAATACCCCAATATATCCATGCCCAGTGTTTCCCTACTTATCGAGGGTTGCTTCTTTGCTTCCTTGGCATTAATTCTCCTACAATTTACAGTATTGTGTGCATTATCGTTTCTGGTAGTGATATTTCGCGAGAATTAGGACACAACAGGAAAGAATGGGGAATTTGTCCAATATCGATATCAAGGGTTCAAACTCATCCTTTGGGAAAAGGTATCATTGAGAGTGATAGGAGAAAGAATTCCTTGTTATTCAAGAGGCTTCCATGAACAGAGTCTTGACAGTAGGGAAAGATAAGGAATTTGCCACCATAGACAAGACTGTTGAAGCTTGTAAGGGATTGATGAGGCAACGAAGATTAAAGTCTCTTCTGGAATCCACCATGAGAAATTGGCCATCGCTGTCTCTTGAGGGAGATGGCGATGGGAGGACGGTGATTGTGCCTTCACCCTTGTTGATGGCACGCATACGGGGGACCGCCGATAGCGCCATGGTTACGATACTTACCAACGGTTTTCGTACCTCAAATATCGAATTCCGCAATGATTTCGATTATTATGCGCATTCAGAAGAGGTAAAGGAGGACCATGGCAAGATAAAGGGCCTGCCGACTGTTGCCCTTTATGTCTTCGTCTCTCTACTGGTGCGAGCTTTCTTAATTGTTCCTTCCATGACTGCCAGGATACCCTCTTTGTCGACAGAGAAAAGAATCTTCTTCCCTATTGCTCCTTTGAGGGAAATGCTGATTTTATATTTGGAGCTGGACAGGCTTTGTTTGAGGGCTGCTCTGTCTAGTCCCAGGATTTTGGATATCCTTTCTGCAATGGGTATGCAGGTGCTCGCTCCCTCGACCTCTAAGGAGAATTGGTTTTTCTGTTCCACTCCTGTCTTGCAAATTCCTACGTAAGGATGCACTTGAGGCTGACGATAGTGTCTGGCTTGGACGTCTTTGGCCGATCCCCACATAGATTCCTGGGCCGTCTTGTATAAGCGCCAGTTGAGCAGTCATATCAAGAAGGAGGGCTGGATTTGGATACATAGCTTCAACTTTCTGGAAGGGAGGTATCCCGAAGAGTCTTTTTTTCTTTGAATTGGGAGGTACAGGGGAGGGCTGTCCCCCAAGGAAGTATATTGATGGAGAAAGGGTCGCTTCAATTCTTGCCTCCATGTCTTTCTTTGGGGCTTTTGATGCTGATGCTTATTCTCTTGGTTGTATCGACTAAGACAACCTTTTCGTAAGTATCTTGTTGAATAACTCTTTGTATTTTAAATATATAATTTGTGTGAAAATTTTGTCATGTTGAATTCATAATCTGTCCATTTACAAAATCTCATTTGTCCCAAAATACTATTAGAGTTGTCTTTGGTTCATTTAATTTGATATGGGGGACCGTGGGAATGAAAAGCGAAATACACCAAATGGATTGCGTTCCAATGCTGGGTCATGAGACTTTTCAGCAAAAGGTTCAGAAGGATTTTAAAAAAAACAAAGAGCTTTACCTTTTACTTATACCTGTACTGGTATTCTATGCGATATTCCAGTACGGGCCGATGTTCGGATTGTCTATCGCTTTCAAGAACTACACGCCCTCTCGTGGGTTTATGAAAAGTTCCTGGGTTGGTTTGAAACATTTCAAGAATTTCTTTTCCGATTATTATTTCACCAGAATCCTGACTAATACAATAAAAATCAGTCTGGCAAGTCTGGTGTTTGGTTTTCCGATGCCGATCATTCTTGCGCTTTTAATCAATGAACTTCATAACAAGCGTTATTCCAGGATTGTGCAGACAATCACCTATTTGCCACATTTTATTTCCATAGTTGTCATTTGTGGTATCATCGTGCAACTGACAAGCTCCGAAGGTTCCCTCACCCAGTTTCTTGGGCATTTCGGGATGCCTCAGGTGACCATGCTGAACAAACCCAACTATTTTCTACCTATCTACATCACCTCGGGCATTTGGCAAGGAATAGGATGGAATTCCATCATTTATCTCTCTGCTTTGTCAGCAATTGATGCCGAGCTCTATGAAGCGGCGAAGATTGATGGCGCAGGGAAGATGAGGCAATTGATAAGTGTCACTCTTCCTTGTTTGCTGCCGACTATCATCATCATGCTCATTTTGCAAGTCGGAAAGATGTTCAATGTCGGATATGAGAAGATACTCTTGCTCTATAATCCGTTGACCTATGAAGTTGCGGATGTCATTTCCACCTATGTGTATCGTAAGGGCATCCTGGAGTTTAACTGGAGCTATAGCGCAGCTGTTGGTATGTTCAACTCCATTGTAAGTTTTGCCTTGGTGTACTTCACCAACAAATTATCGAAAAAAGTCAGTGGCAGCAGCCTCTGGTAAGGAATGAGAAAATGCATGTAAAAAGTACAAAGGGTGAAGCTGCCTTTGAGATTGCCAATGTGGCTATCACCTGTATGTTGGCTCTCGTTATATTGCTTCCCTTGCTTAACATCCTGTTCGCTTCATTCAGCGATCCTTTTGAAGTGATGAAGCATAAGGGCTTGATTCTCAGACCTCTGAAATTCACGTTGTCTTCCTATAAGGCAGTTGTTAAGAATCCCAACATTCTCTCCGGGTATAGGAATACGTTGTTCGTAGTCGTCGTGGGGACCTCTCTCAATTTGTTATTGACCCTTATCGGTGCCTATGTGCTCTCCCGGAAGAATGTCCTTTGGACTCCGTTGCTTACCATGATGATTGTTTTTACGATGTATTTCCAAGGTGGCACCATACCATTCTACCTCACCGTGAAAGCCGTCGGTCTTGATGGTTCCATCTGGTCCCTGATTTTTCCGACAGCAATGAGCACGTTCAATTTGATTGTCATGAGGACTGCTATGGCTGCGGTACCGGACAGCCTCCCCGAGTCCGCCCAGATGGATGGGGCTTCCCATACCAGGATACTGTTCACAATTATGATTCCTCTTACTCAGGCAACCTTGGCGGTTATCCTGCTGTACTATGCAGTGACCAATTGGAATTCTTGGTTCAATGCAATGATTTTTCTCAGGGAAAAGAGGTTGTATCCTCTTCAACTGATCCTCAGGGAGATATTGATCCAGGACGACACATCCATGATGACCGCTGGTTCAGGCGATGACCTAGGCATGATAAGCGAGACAATCAAATATGCAACGATTGTTGTGGCGACGGTACCGATACTTTGCGTCTATCCCTTCTTGCAACGGTATTTTGTCAAGGGCGTGATGATTGGCGCCGTAAAAGGATAAGGAGAAACAAGATGAGAGTATCATACAAGGACATGCACAGCCAATTTGTGAGGGTTCTTTCCAAATATGGCTTGGATAAGGAAAAGGCCGGACTTTCTGCAACAATGTTTGCTGATGCATCCCTTGATGGGGTGTATACCCATGGTCTTAACCGTTTCCCGAAATTCATCAAGAGCGTTGAGAATGGCAGCGTTCTTATTAACAATGAACCAAGACTTGAAAGCTCTTTTGGATCACTGGAAAGATGGGATGGACAGCAAGGGCCCGGCAATCTCAATGCTTATACCTGCATGAACCGTGCGATTGCTTTGGCAAAAGAACACACTATCGGTTGTGTCGCCCTCAGGAACACCAACCATTGGATGAGACCGGGGACCTACGGTCTTATGGCTATCAAAGAGAATTGCATTGGGGCTCTTTGGACCAATACGGTACCCAATATGCCGCCTTGGGGTGGCAAGGACGCCCGGTTAGGAAACAACCCGATGGTTGTTGGTCTTCCCCATGGGGATACCCCTGTGCTTCTGGATGTCGCCATGTCGATGTACAGCTATGGAAAGTTGGAGATGTACAAGGCTCAAGGACGGTTGCTCCCAATTGATGGGGGATTTGATAAGGAAGGGAACAAGACCAATGATCCAGCCAAGATTCTTGAGACCCATCAGGTATTTCCCATTGGATATTGGAAGGGATCAGGGCTTTCTTTGGTATTGGATCTGATCAGTGCAACCCTGAGTGGGGGATGCACCAGCTGTCAGGTTGGCAAGTTGCCTACAGAGACCAATCTGTCCCAGGTATTCTTCGCCATCGATCTCAACAGATTCCCTGACCAGGAGGAGCTGAAGGCAAAGATTGGGGAATCGTTGGAGGACATGAAGACTTCCACCCCTCAGGAACCTGGCAAAGTGGTGAGATTCCCAGGTGAGGGATTGGTACAGGTGCGAAAAGAGAATACCGAGTTGGGTATCCCTGTGGATGAGGCGATCTGGAACAAGGTTTGCAACCTGTAAGGAGCGTATCATGTTGATTCCTGGATTGGTGTCTGTGACATTCAAGACAAAAAGCGCCGAGCAAATCATTGCCTTGTGCAAACAGGAAGGACTCAAGGCCATCGAATGGGGCGAGAATGTCCATGTGATGCCAAATGACAGTTTGGGTGCGGGAAAGTTAGGAGAAATGACCAGACAGGCCGGTCTTGCTATTGCAGCCTACGGGTCCTACTACCGTTTGGGCGAAGGAATGGATTTTACTGGAAGCCTGATGAGCGCCAAGGCCTTGGGAGCACCCGTACTACGAATATGGGCAGGGACGAAACCCTCCGCCGAAGTTGATGGGCCTTTATTCCAGAGCTTGTCGCAAGAGGCGCATGATATTGCGGAAAGAGCGAAGAAAGAGGGGATTCTTGTTGCTTTCGAATGGCACAAGAATACCCTTACCGATACCAACCAGTCCGCTATGAGACTCCTTGCGACAGCGAACAGCGACAACCTCTCTTGCCTTTGGCAGCCTACCGTTGCTCTTGATGAGGACGAGCGGAAACAAGGTCTTGCAGGTCTTAAAAGCAGATTGTCAAATGTGCATGTCTATTATTGGTTGGAAGGCAAACGCCGTCCGCTAGAGGAAGGACTTTCATATTGGAAAGAATATTTGAAAGTCATAGCAAGGAATTCGGATCATTATGCATTACTGGAGTTCGTCATGGATAATAGCGAGCAGCAATTCAGGGATGATGCAAAATGCTTGTTGAGGATGGTCCGCCAATATAACGAGGAGAGCAACAATGGCTGATATGACTGTTTCTGAATTTGGGATGATCAATCCTTTCGTTATCGCATCTTCACCAGCGACCCAGGGGGCCTTGAATTTGCTCAAGACCGCAAAATGCAGGCCGGGTGCTCTGGTATTAAGGAATTTCGGTCATGGTAGTGGCGGGGGATCTTTCATCTATCCTGGAGCCAAGGCGATGTACGGCGGGTCTGCCATTCATAGTCATGCGGTGGGAACCCAGATTGAGGACAAGGTCTCGACCTTGGAGCAGTACTGCGAAGAAGTGATGAAGATCAAGAAAGAACTCGATAGCGATATCAAGCTCTGGGTCTCCGTCGGACACTATAGTGATATTGTCAAAGGTGGGGATTGGGAAGGGAATTGGGTCAATCAAGCAAAGGAACTCAAGAATGCCGGCGCTGATGCCTTGGAACTTCATTTTAACACCCCTGGTGTTGCCGTTGCCAAGGATAGGACCTTCAATTATTACCAGTTGGTAAGCCATTGCACAAAGATGATCAAGGAAGCTGTCCCCAACATGAGCGTGATGGTCAAGCTGGCAATCGAGTCCTGTGATGCCTTGACCTCGATCCGTCTCGCATCCGATGCGGGCGCCACTGCAGTCGGTCCGACTGCAAGATGGAAAGGCTTCTTCTTTGATTTGGATTGGAAGAGGACTCAGGCCAGACCTGGTTCAGGGTATGGGGGGACCCAGGCTACTCCCATTGTGTGCTATACCGTCGCTGAAGCGAGAAGCAAAGGGATGACAATCCCTATGTATGCAGGGGGAGGAGTGTTCAGCCATACCCAGGCCTTGCAGATACTTATGAGTGGAAGCCAGTGTGTCCAGATTGGAGCTCTCGCCTGCTCTGGGGGCGTAGGGGCTGCCAAGCATCTGATTGAGGAAAGTGAGAATTGGATGGACAGCAATGGTTACAAGGATATGAAAAGTCTTTGCGGTGATGCCTTGAAACTGTTCAACATGTCTGCTGAGACTTCAAAGAGAAGGACACTGGCTGTGGGGAGCGCCTATAAGAATACCCAGGTCGATGCAGCTAAGTGCATCGGCTGCGGCCGTTGCTATGATGTGTGCTGGCAGGACAGCATCCGCATTGAGGATGGGAAAGCAAGAAAACTGGATACTTGCATTGGTTGTGGATATTGTTATCAGGTTTGTCCGACCAAGGCTTTGTTTGTTGACGCGGGTTCAATTCTCAAAGCATCCTTTGATGAGGCCTAGACGATGAATGAGGTGAAAGTCCTGCTCGTCGGAATCGGCGGCTATGGGGATAACTATATAAAAGAATTCCTTGAGAAAGATATCGATGCAGTGACCTTGGTTGGCATTTGCGATCCTTTCGCTTCCCAAAGTCCCAGATACTCAGAGATTATTGAGCGTAAGATCCCCTCTTTTGCGTCTGTTGAGGAATTCTTTGCCTCCAACAGGGCGGATCTGGCGGTGATTGCTTCTCCTATCCATACCCACCTGGGATATATCCAGAGCTGCTTGGAGCATAAGTGCAATGTTCTTTGCGAGAAGCCTCCTTTCATGGCTTTATCCGAATTTCAACGCCTTGAGGCCTTGGAGAGGGAAAGTGGTTGTTTTGTCGGCATCGGGTATCAGCAATGTTACAGCCGTGATGTCCTCGCTTTGAAGAAGGATATCCTCTCTGGCCGGTATGGGAAGCCAGTGGCCCTGAAGGCCTTGCGCATGATGCGTCGAGGCTCTGCTTATTATTCTCGTAATAGTTGGGCAGGAAAGATTCAATGCAGGGGAATCGATGTATTTGATAGTCCTTTGAGCAATGCCTGCGCCCATGAGATTCAGAATATGTTGTTTGTCCTGGGAAAAGAACTGGGACTTACCACCTCGATTGCGACATTGCAGGCTAAGTGCTACAAGGCCAATCCTACTATCGAGAATTTTGATGCCGTTGCACTGCAGGCGGTGACCACTGAGGGGGTTCCTCTCAATTACTACACAGCGCATTGCATACCGTCCACCAAGGTGGGCCCTTTTGCATGCTATGAGTTTGAGAAAGGCACTATTGTGCTTGGTTCCGAGGGGAACGGTTTTGTCGCCTCTGCCAAGGATGGTTCCCTTATCCGTGACTATTCCCTGGTAAATAAAGGTGACCGTTTGCAGAAACTCTATGATTGCATCTCCTGTGTGAGGGAAAGAAATCGACCTGTTTGTACGTTGGTGACCAGTTATGAGCATATCAGTTTGGTCAACAGGGTTCAGGCGGTTCCGGTTCTTGGATTGGATGATAGCCAGGTCGAGGTGATTAAGAATGAGAGTGAAACCTTCTTTGTCGCCAAAGGATTGCAGGAGCTGTTTTGCTCCTGCTATGAGAAAGCGCAATTGCCCCAATGATTGGGCATTGTATATCACATAAGTTTTCATGGATAGGTAATCCATGGAATAGGGAGGAGAAAATGAAAAAAGGTTTGCTTGTATTGGCTTGTTTGGCAATGATGGTCACCCCATTGTTTGCACAAGGCTCCAAGGAAAGTGTCAGCACGGAATCAAGCGGTCCCGTTGAACTGACTTATTGGGTGCCACTCAACCCCAATATCGCCCAAGTGGTGCAGGAGATGGGCCAGACGGAGAACTCCAAGGAATGGGAGAGGCTGACCAACACCAAGATTAAATTCCAGCATGTTGCTGCCGGTAATGATTCCCAGCTTTCCGAGGGGTTCAATATTCTTGTGGCTTCCGGTTCCTATCCTGACATCATCGAATATAAATGGATTGACTACCCTGGTGGGCCTATCTCTGCCATCAATGATGGAGTCATCATCCCTCTTAATGATGTGTTCAAGAAGTATTGTCCGAACATCTCGGCTTTCCTGAAGGATCATCCTGATATTGCAAAGATGATCTCCACTGATGACGGGACCTACTACTGTTTCCCGTTCCTCCGTGGTACAAGCATGGAAAACAACAAGTTGCTTTTCTCCGAGGGCTGGGTGCTTCGTAAGGACCTTCTTGACAAGCTTGGACTTGGAATTCCAGAGACTCCGGATGAATGGTACACCGTGCTCAAAGGGTTCAAGGATATGGGAATCAAGACCCCTTTGGTACTAAGGAAGGACCATGTCAGTCGTGCCCTGTCCACAGGATTCGACAGCTGGGATGATTTCTACGTTGAAGATGGCAAGGTGCGTTTTGGCCTGATTGAGCCGGAACGAAAGAACTATCTCGGGACCGTCTCAAAATGGTATAAGGAAGGTCTGCTTGACAACGACTACTTTGCTGTTGACAAGAAAGTCCAGGCCACCAAGGTCCTGAACAACGAATGTGGCGCCACTTGGGCACCAGGTGGGAGCGGCATCGGTACTTGGCTTCCCGCTATGAGAAAGAGCAATCCCCAGGTTGAGTTGGTCTCCGCTTCCCAGATGACCAGTAAGAAAGGCCAGTATGCCAAGTTTGCCCGGATGAACCAGGTGTATAGCAACAGTGGTTATAGTGGGGCAATCAGCACTTCTTGCAAGAACGTCGAAGCGGCCGCCAAGTTGTTGGATTTCAACTATAGTGAGAAGGGACATAATTTGGCTAATTTCGGCATTGAGGGCGTATCGTTCAATATGGTCAATGGCTATCCTGCTTACACTGATGTCATCATGAACAACAAGGATGGTCTTTCCAAGACCCAGGCCATGAGCATGTACATCCGTGGACACATTCATGGGCCATTTGTTCAGGATCAGAGAGAATTGGAGCAGTATTATGATCTTCCTGAGCTTACGGAAGCGTTGGAGTTGTGGACTCATAATGATATGGGTAAGCACATCTATCCGCCAGCCTCAACTACCCAGGAAGAGAGTGAGCAACTTGCGATCATCATAAACAACGTCAACACCTATAGGGATGAGATGGAAGCGAAGTTCATCACAGGAGCTCTATCAATCAATGATTTTGACAAGTATGTCGCTCAGTTGAAGAAATTCGGCATTGAAAAGGCTATTGAGATTAAACAAGCCGCATATGATCGTTACATGGCCAAATAACTGCAATGTGTTTTGTACATCCTGGGGTTCCCTGTCATAGGGAACCCCAAATAAAGCGAGAAGGAATAAAAAGATGACAGAAAAAGAGAAACTCCTTGGACGCATTGATTTCAGCAAGCCAGGATTGGAAGAAGCTAAGCAATGCTTTGAGAAAGACGACCTTGAAGGTTGCCTGGATGCGGTTGTGAGATACTTCAGGGAGAGACAATCGCCTTGTTATTTGTTCTCGTTTGAAGATCTGAAAAAATGCAAGGATCCGTTGGTAGCCGAAGAAGCAGAGAATACGATGCGGCATTTCATCTATGGCTACCAATTCGAAGGTGATATCGATTGGATGTTCAATCCTACAAAGGACACCTCTCATGACAATGAGTGGTCCTGGTCCTTGTTCAGGAACATCTATTGGCAACCGCTAGCAAGGGAATATGCTCTCAGTGGTGATGAGAAATATGCTGTTGAGTTTGCAAAGCAACTTCGTTCCTTCGCACAGGCTTGGCCTGTGGATAATTTTCTCTATGATCCCACCTTCGAGGCCAAATTCAAATTCCCTGGACATGCCTGGAGGACCATTGAGACTGGGATGAGGATTTATACGACATGGCTTGCCTGTTTTGTCGCTTTCCGCAATTCCCCATCGATTGATAATGAGACCTGGGCTGTCTATCTGAATATGGTGTATGACCATGCTCAGTATCTGATGACCCATTATTCCAACCACGAGCGGTCAAGCAATTGGCTAAGTATGGAATGCTCCGCGATGTTCCAGTGCGGGGTTTTCTTTCCTGAGTTCAAGGAAGCGTCCAACTGGTTCCATACTGGCTATCAGCGAGTGATGCACGAGATACGATATTGCTTTGACAATGATGGCGTCCATATGGAAAGGACTCCCATTTACCACATGGTCGCTTCCATCGCTTTCTTGCAAGCCTACCGCATGTGCATTCTCAATGGCATTGTGGTTCCTCCCTATATGCTTCCCCAGTTGGAAAAAAGCGCCGAATTCATCATGTTGCTGGTCAAACCCGATTTATCCACTCCGATGATTGGAGATGCCGACAGGGATGATCTGACCACCTCCCGTTCTGATACCTCGTTGTATGAAGGCATGAACCTTTCTTTCAATCCTGAGGATTTGAACGAGATGAGGGCCTATTTCAGGACCATGGCTCAATTGACAGGAAGAAAGGACTTCCTCTATTTCGCCACGGAACGAAAGAGGGGGCAGGCTCCGAAGAAACTTGATTATGCCCTCAAGGAAGCTGGCATCTATGTGGTAAGGACCGGTTGGGAAGCCAAGGACAGCTATTTCCTTGTCCATGGAGTCCAGCTAGAACGTGGGGAGAAGAGCACCCATAGTCATAACGATCAAGGTCATTTGGAGTTAAATATTAAGGGAGAGGATGTCCTTATTGATTGTGGACGTTATATTTATAATAGTTCCTGTTGGAAGAATTGGCGGCATTACTTCACCTCAGTTTGTGCACACAACACGTTGTATGTTGATGACCATGAGATGGGGACTGTGCCTAATGTTACCAGAGTCCGTGGAGTCAGGACATTTTGTCATGACTTTGGCAAGAAGGAGGGATACTCCCTCATTGACATCTCTCATAATGGCTACGCTTTCATGGATGATCCAATTTTCCACAGGCGAAGGGTAATCCGTCTTGATCAGGATATCTACATAATTGATGATCAGATGACTGGCCTTGGAGAGAAAGGTCATGATCTGAGGATGTATTTTAACTTTGCTCCTGGTAAGCTCGAATTAAGGGGAGGGTCCTCCTATTCCTATACGACAGGAAAAGGGACTTCCTTTGATTTTGAAAGCTTTTCAAATAAGAGAGTGGACTCAGTCATGCTTTGTGGAAGTGAGGATCCTATTGGAGGCTGGGTGTCCTATGGCTATTCCAAGAGAATACCGACACCTCAGTTGTATCTTCATTCTTTCCAGAGTGTTCCCCTGCGGATGATCAGTGTGATTTCACCAAAAGGAATCAGGGCAAAGGCGACGGTAGCCATGGACAAGGCTTGCCTGACAATTGGTTCTGTTGTGGTTGATCTTGAAGGCGAGGCCATTAGAATCACCAAGAAGGGGGAATGACGATGCGATTTGGAATATGTACTGGTCTTGACAACTTAGAGCTGGTAGCTTCCTCGGGTTTTGATTATGTTGAACTGTCCTTGGCTAGCCTTAGTGCTATGACAGACGAGGAATTCACCAAGGCTGTGAGGAAAGTCCAGGCCTCAGGAATCAAGGTTGAGAGATGCAACTTGCTTTTCCCCAAGACACTCAGGGTGATAGGCCTTGAGGCAAGGCCTGACGCAATTCGTGACTATCTTGTCCTGGCTTTTGATCGTATGCGCCGCCTTGGTGCTTCAATGGTTGTGTTTGGCTCAGGGAAAAGTCGTAGCCTTGATGCCTCGCAGAGTTATGTCGAGGGCTTCCGTGAGTTGGTGGGTATCACCCGGATGACCGCTGATATCGCCAATGAGTATGGAATCACTATTGTCATCGAGGAGCTGAATAGAGATGAGACCAATATGATCAACTCCCTTGTCGAGGCGGCGGCTTTGGTGGCGGCGGTAGATCGGGACAATGTTGCGATGCTGGCTGACTTGTATCATATCCTTAAGGAAAATGAACCTATGGAGCATGTCACCAGGGTGAGAGATTTCAAGCATGTGCACATTGCCACAAGCCATGGCCGCTGTTTCCCCACGATAAAGGAAGAGGAAGTGGCCTCTTTCTTCAAGGCGCTTAAAGTGTGTGGTTATAACGGGACAATGAGTATTGAAGGCAGGTGTGAGCATCTTGAAAAAGATGCGAGACTTGCGCTTGAGGTATTACGTTCATACGACAAGGAGCTTTCAGATGAATAAAGTGAGATATGGTCTTATTGGATATGGCAAGATTGGCTCCCAACATGTCAAGGGTTTGCTCGGTGGTGCGGTGAAGAACCTGGATTTGGTTGCCATTGCCGATACCAATCCCGAGCGGCTTAAAGCTGCAGTGGAGGCTGTGGGTCCTTCCTTGAAGACCTTTGATTCAGCCGAGGCTTTGATAGCAAGCGGATGTGTTGATGCCATCCATATTTGTACTCCGCACTATTTCCATCCGGTATATGCCATCAAGGGACTGGAGGCTGGTTTGAATGTGATGGTTGAGAAACCCGCAGGTGTCTATACCAAACAAGTCAAGGAAATGAATGCCGTCGCGGCCAAGGCTGGAAAGGTCTTTGGTGTGATGTTCAACCAAAGAACGAATCCAGTCTATCAGAAGGTGCGCGAGCTTATCAATGAAGGGGAACTAGGGCAGGTTACCCGTACCAATTGGATCATCACCAATTGGTTCCGTGCCCAGAGTTATTATGACCAGGGGGATTGGCGTGCGACTTGGGGCGGGGAGGGAGGAGGCGTGCTCCTCAACCAGAACCCTCACAACCTCGATTTGTTTCAGTGGATCTGTGGTATGCCAAGCCGTGTGAAGTCCGTGGTCTATTACGGGAAACATCGGGACATTGAGGTGGAAGATGATGTGTATGCCATCTTTGAGTATCCAAATGGAGCGACCGGTTGCTATATCACCACAATTGCCGATGCCCCAGGAACCAACCGGTTGGAGATCACCGGGGAGAATGGCAAGATTGTTGTTGAAGATAATACCATCGTTTTCTCCCGTCTGAGGGAAAGTGTGACTTCCTTTAACCAACGGTTCAAAGGGGGGATCGGGCAACCTGAATGCTGGCGTATAGAGGTACCTACCAAGGGTACCTATACCAGCCATATGGGAATCATTCAGAATTTTTGCGACGCGATTCAGAAAGGCACTCCTTTGATGGCTCCAGGTGAAGAGGGAATCAATGGCCTTGAAATCTCGAATGCCATTCATCTTTCTTCCTGGCTTGGAGAGAACTGGGTGGATATTCCTGTCGATGATGATCTGTTCTATGATAAACTTAAGGAACATATTGACAGGGAAAGAAAAAATAGATGACAAAAGGAAGAGACAAGGCAAATACCTGGAGTATTGCCTACACCTGGTTCATCTCGTATCTAGGGGTATTCAGCATACCCCTGCTGGTGTTTGCTTTTGTTTCGTTCCGTTTCGTTCAAATCTCTGATGATGTGATAAAAAAATACAATACCCTTTCCGGCCAGCAAGTCCAGGTTTTCATGGATTCAGTGCTTTCCGAAGTCCATTCGATTGTGGATGATATCGGCAACGCGCCGGAGATCAAGACAATAGTCAAGGCCTCCTCCCGTTCTTCCTTATCCACTTTACAATTGTTTGCAGCCCAAGAAAAGGTGAGCAAGACACGGGTCATGCGCAATGATATTGATGAGTTTTTCCTTTATTGCCCCTCTTTTGATCTTACCATCGCTGGTACCTCCTATACTTCCAGCAAGGATTTCTATGATTCATATCTGAACGGTACGACTTTCACGAGGGAAGATTGGAATGACATAATCAGTAGCAAGTATCCAACCTCAACTGTTTTTGATTTCAGTTCCCTGATTCCAGGAGCAAAGATTGATAAGTTGCTTATAGTCACTCCCTTGAATTTGTTTCTGCATGGTGATCAATACATGAACGTTGCTGTGGTGCTCAACCGGGCGGAGATGCATCTTTCAAATAGTTCTTTTGATGCTTTTGAGAATTTGGTTATTGTGGATAAAATACGCCAGAGGGTACTGTACAACAATACAGGATACTTGCTTTCATCTGATGATTTGAATTTCCGGTGGCTGGGAACAGGGAATCAGAGTTTTGAGCAAACAATTCAAGGGAAAAGGTTCATCGTATCCTGTGTGGACTCCAAGATACAGAATTGGAAATTTCTGACACTTGAGCCCAAGGAACAGAATCTCGGGGTTGTGCTTCTTATCAGAAGAACTTTCCTTATTTGCCTTATTCTTTGCTTTTTACTTGGAATCGCCTTTGTAATCTATCTTACCCGACGCGCCTATAAGGGAATTGACAATGTGATTAGGACGATTGACTCACCGAATACAGTGAAAGGCAATGAACTGCAGTATATTTCCCATGCAATCACCTCCTTGCAGGATGAGAAGAAAGAAATCAATACCCGCTTTACCCAGCAGAAGGCCTTGCTTCAGGACCAGATAATCTGTTCCTTACTTGAGAAATATCCAAGTGACAATAAGGCAAACCGCCATGAATTGGCTCAATACGGAATTGAGTTTGTTTCGAATTACTTTATGGTCTTCATCTATGAAATTAAAGGTAATCCCGCCATGTTTGATGATTTGTTAAGGAAGTCCTACTCCTTGAGCCTCGAGGGAACTGGATTTGTCAGCTATCCTTTTCATTCAGAGAAAGTCTCAGGCGCGCTACTCAACCTTCCGGATGGCAAGATAGAAACCTTGCAGGCGTCACTAAGACTTTGGGGGGAGCGGTTCCGTTCCTTGTTGCCGGAGAATATCTCAATTGCATGCTCCAATGTATGTTGCACGTATCTTGATCTTTCAGGATGCTACAGCCAAGCGCTTGATGTCCTGGAGTATTCACGGCAACTGGAATTTAAGAATTTCATGTTCTATCAGGACATGCTGGACTTTGCCAAAGGAAGAAGCTTCGATTACCCCATTGATCTTGAAGTCCAGATAATGGAGGACCTGAAAAAGGGTGACGAGGATTCCGTTCTCTCCTCCATCGATACGATAATAAAACGCAATCTTGAACGGGAGGTGCCACCAAAGCAGATGAGGTTCCTTATGCTCAACATTGCTGGGACAATCATCAAGGTATTCAGTCGCTTGGATGAAAAGCTCTTCGTCAATTATCCTGAGATTTCTTTGCATCCGATTCTGCAATCCTCTACCGTTGAGAACATCAAAAGCGAGATAGCTGCGGTCGTGCATAGTATTTGTCAAGTCCTGAGACGAAGCATCGACGATGAGAGCGGA
>Ga0265294_10003263_pt1 | contig 20834 bp, 22 predicted proteins | sample MunlanPumphouse3_FD_192504 | JGI IMG/M metagenome (GOLD analysis project Ga0265294, IMG submission 192504) | Groundwater microbial communities from a municipal landfill in Southern Ontario, Canada - Pumphouse #3 | ecosystem: Environmental > Aquatic > Deep subsurface > Groundwater | place...
ATTATTTTTCAAATAAGTTAGATATTGATTTACAATAATTCTCTTTATTTCTTCAATATCTTCTATGGCTACATTTCCATATACATATTCAGTATTAGGAGATCCCTTATATGTTATACTCAATTTTGATGTTTCGGGATCATATTTAACATTTTTTACTGATGAGCTAAACGGTAGATCTGTAAATTCAAACTTAGTCATTTTATTCCCTCCGTATTAAAAAGTTTATTTCAATCTATTATATAATAAATCCCAACAGTTAATGTTGGGAATATATTACGATTCTGGTTCTTTATTTTTAACAAATTCTATTTTTGGTATTATAACCGTATTAAAATATTCGATATGTTTCTGTCTATTTTTTCTAGCCAGATCTATCTTTTTTCGTATTACTGATTTTCGTGCTGGTGATAGTCTATCAATAAATAAGATACCATCAAGGTGATCTGATTCGTGTTGTATAATTCTAGCCATAATTTCTTCAAATGTTTCAATGTGTTCATTACCATCAATATCATAAAATTTTATAGTAACAACACTGGGTCTTGTTACTTTAGCAGATACTCCTGGAATACTGAGACACCCTTCATCATCTTGTATACCTTCCTCGCTTTTATACATAAATTCTGGGTTAATAAATACTTTTATTTCTCCCCCATAATTGGTAACAAAAATTCGTTTCAATATACCAATTTGGACTGCCGATAATCCTACTCCCCGTGTTGCTACTACGGTAAATTTTAGATTATCTATTATTTCTTGAATTTCATCCTTACTGTCATTTTCAAATGATATTTCTTCGGATTGCTGTTTCAATTTTGGATCACCAATAAAACAAAATTCCATTTCTTTTTCCTCCTTATATTATTATGTTACGCAAATACGTTTATTTTGACTTTAACAGATATATCCCGTTCAATACGATCTTTAATTCTGTTAGAAATTAATTGTCTCGTTCTTTCGTCAACATCCTTTTCCCACTTCACCAGATATGATACATTTTTAGTATCTTTTGGATTTATCATAGAAATTGTGGCAAGGTTAAGTGTAGTTAATATGGATATTGAACTATATAAGTAATCAGAGATCTTTTTATCAGTTGTAAAGATTATACTGTCTCCATTCACTGAAACTTTAGCGTGATTTATACGTGCCGTTTTTTCTGCTATTGAATCAGTTATATTTTCTTCAAAAGATGGAGTAGATTCTATTTTCGATTTAGTTTTCTTACCCGTCTTTTTTGATTTTTTAGTATTAGTAGAAGGTTCTGGTAGCACTATACCATCTAATCCTTCCTTTAATACATCACGACAAAATGTTGCCATTATCGTGGTGATTTCACTTGAATACTTATTTTTGAAATCTTTATATTTCTTTGCAATAGCACTTGATGGTTTCTTAACGTCATAAATAAATTCCAATGTTATTCTAGATCCCAATTCTTCTTCTATTGGGATATTGAGTTTGTCTAATTCTTCTTTGAAATATTTGGTGAATTTAAGTTTTGTTGATTTATTTCCTAATAGCGTCTTTTTATCCATATTTGCCTCCCATACTTATTATGATAACAGAATCATATAGTATTATTATTTCATTTTGATTTTTTAATTGTTACAATAATGTTATTTTATGTAACTATTTATTGTTTATATAAATATACATACAACTTAAATAAAAATTTACTGTTTTGAACCTTAATTGAAAATATATAAAGGTAAAATAAATATACACAAATTTAGATTTAGCAGGAGGAAGCTATGAATTTTATTTTTACACAGGAATAGAAAAATAAATTAGCAATATATAAAGATCATATTAAATTGGGGTTTGAATTAGAAGGATTACACACAACATCATGTTTAGAAAATAAATTTAGTACTAATTAGGAATCGGTGAAATACTGGGATAATTAGGTAAAATTTATAGTAGATCAATACAATGAATATTTTGACAAGATGTCATTTCCTGAATCAATAGAGAAAATATTAATACGTCATGCTATATCTATAATTCATTCTGTTATTTCAGAACACATTATGAAAAATTTAAAAACAGAATAGACAAAATTTTATAAAATATTAGAATTATAGAAACAAGAAACTGTGTGCCCTTTTGGAAAATTAATAGATTTATTAGATGGATTAGTGTTTAGTGCTGATGTTTTAACTATTCCATTTATTATTAATAGAGACAAGTTAATTAATGAACATTTTGATATTACCCTTGTTACTAACACTAAATATTCAATTAAAAATGCTGATTTTATAGAACTTGACTATTTAACTCCCTTTATGGAATTCATTTTAAACAAACCTATTTCATCTAAAGTTATAACTAAACATGAATAGTTTAATATATTTGAACAAATTGTTGTTGAATTTAATGAAATATCAAAAGCGGGGGATACGAGAGACTTAGAAATATATTAGGGGTATTTATAGGCATTTTTATAGGATATATATGTTAATTTTCACGAAAGTTCATTTCAAGGTATATCTGATCATTCTACATCATCTACTAATATTTTTAGATTCATAAAAGAAAATAAACAAATATTTTAGAATTTAATATATACTACAGATATTGAATCCAGAAGAGATATTAGAGAATTATTATATTTTTTCCCACCAAAAGTTCAGAAAAAAATAAAAGGTAAATTTAATCTATATAAAGATTTATAGACAAAATTCAAAAATAAATATGGGTATAAAACGTTATACAGCACATAGTATAATGGTACTGAACATGGCAATAATTGGATGGATAAAGTAAGATTTGAACCAGATTTTTCAATTGAAGGTAAGGGTACACCAATAGAAATAATAACTCCCCCATTACCATATGATGAATAGTTATTATGTTTAACTCTTGTTTTGGACTTTATGAGAGAAAATGATATTATTACTAATTCTACATGCGGGTGTCACGTTAATATTTCTGTCGATGGGTTTTTGTAGTCTGATATTGATTATAATATATTATTTTATTTATATCGGGATGAAAATTTTAGAATAAAATTTAGAGGTAAACCAGATGAGGTAGGGTATAAATATAGCACATATCAATAGGAACAACTGTTTGATACGAAACGGATTAAACATATATGGGCAAGAATAAGAAGAATACCCCGAAACAACAAACAATTAATATAGAAGATAAATAAGTTTTATTATGAGATTAATAGTAGTATGTATGACAAATCATTATATACCAAATATAATTGTGTTCATAATCACAAATCATATTTAGAATTTAGAACAATAGGAAATAATTATGCAGATATTAAAATATTAAAACAACATATAGAAATTATAAGTAAATAGTTTTTATTCTCATTATTAAAACCATCGTATTTAGTTTCAAAATAGAAATAGAAATCATTTAAATATACTATTTCTGATTAAATTAATTAGTTACATTTTATGTGGGGGTAAACTATGAGCAATCATAAAATTATTAATTGGAAAAAAGATAATAAATCTGAATATTGGAATATTATAAAAATAATAAAGTCTATTTTGAAAAGGGATAGATAGAAATGAAAACATAGAGTTTAATAACAGGTAGGTTTCAACCTCCTACAATAATGCATAAATAGATTATAAATTCGGCATTGAAATATAGTGATATATAGTATGTTTAGATTGTCGAATCTAAACAACAAACGGGGAATGAACGAAACCCATTATCTGGTGAGTTTAGATAGAAACTTATAAAATAGATATTTCCAGAAGATAATGTAAGAACATTTATTTATCCAACGGGGTCTTTAGATGATATAATACACAAAATAGAAAAAGAAGATAATAATGTTGTTGTAAATTCTGTATTTTGTGGAACAGATAGATTAAAGCGATATGCCAAACAGTTAGATAAATATTTTAAAGATCATTAGCCAATAGATTTAATAGAAATAGATAGGGATGTAAGTGAAATTAATGATATTTCATAGAGTAGTCTAAGAGAATAGATTTTAGAAGATAATATATCTATATTTAAATAGTTATAGCCATAGGAAATTTATCCATACTATGATGAAATACAAGAATATATTATAAAAGCAAAAAAACTGTTAGTAGAAGAAGCAGTGATGACCGAAGGAATAAAACATATTGAACATACCGATTAGAAAGAATTTATAGAATGGATACGATAGATAATATATAAAAATGAACCAATAATTTAGTCCATTAAATATGATGGGATCTAGAATATAAGTTTCACATTTAAAAATGGCAATGTATATTAGTAGAGAATATCAAAGGGTCAAACAACATTAATTGAATCTCCTACTCAATGGTCTAATAGTCCTATTTATAACGGCATTAGAAGTTAGCATCAATTTATGATTCAATTTTATAAGAGAAATAAATAGATATTTTTTAGACACATTGAACCAGATAAAGAATATTCAGTAGATTGTGAAATTATTCCGCCAATATATGGAAATATATTAAAATACAATAGACCATATGGCACATTAGTGTGGCTAAGACCCCTAGACGGATTTAGTGAAAAAGAATTCAAAGACTTATAGGATGAATTATAGCAGTTAGAACCATTAGATATAAAAGTTAAACAATATAGAATAGAAGAAGAAACACTAGATGTAATGTCATACGAAAGTGTAGAACAATGGAAAATAGATAATCCAACCGAAATAAACATAAGTAAATACTAGGAATAGTAGAAAGAAATTATAGAACAATTTTTAGTTGGAATGGAAGAATATATGGATAGCAAACCATATTTTGATTTAGATATAACATAGTATGAATTATTAACATAGAATCTAAATCAATTTTAGAAACCAATGCGATCTACTATAAAACAGTATAAAGAAGAAATTTAGGAAAACTTATCAAATAAAATGATAGATATAAAATCATTATTAGTTAAATTTGTGAACGAATAGTTAGAAGAAGAAACGGGGGAACCTGTAGAAGGTATTGTTTTAAGACGTGGTAAGAATCAAACTAAAATTGTTGATAGGGAATATTTTACCAAATTAAATAAATTTTATTGGAAATATATATCTATATTGAATAGTGGGGGCATTGACCCATATACAAATGAATGGATGGAAGGATATACTACTCAATTTAAAAAAGAATTATAGGATTTAGTTGATGAAAAATTCAGATCACCAATATTTAGAAATAGTATAAAAGCAACTGAAGGAGATTCAATCCAAACCAAAATAATTAACTATGTAAATAAAAATAAGAAATCGTTAATGGCAAATTAGGATGATATTCGTATCAAATAGTTAAATGTATAGGAAAAATATTATTCAAAAATATTAGATTTATTACAAACAATGGTGGATAATTATAATGGTGGTAATCTTAAAATTAAAATTACCAGAGCAAGCGGAAAAGAAGAAACAAAAGAGTTCGATTCCCATATGTATACCCGATCTTATGAATAGTTTTTATTGGCAAAAAAAGATATAATTGAATTTATTGAATAGATAAAAAAATAGGATGGAATGATGTAGGTATAGGTAATTTATTTTAAATTGATTGGAATTAATAATAATATTGACACAGAAGAAGAAGTATGATATAATTGTTATATATAAGTTTAATGGAGGATAAAATATAAATGAATAAAAGAACATTTACAACACGACAAATATTAAATGAGCTTAAAAAAATAAAAAGAATAGATTATATAGAAACCCCAAAATTATCATTTGATAAGAGTAAATATATATATAATTCAAACGAAACCCTTTCTTTTGATGTATTTACTGATAATGGAATTTATGCTTTTTATTATACTGAAATAGATTATGATGTAGGAATTATTACTGTTAGTATTTATGGAGACTTAAATACTGTAATAACCGTAGAATCCAAAGAATTAACTTAGGATAAAGCATTAAGGAATTTTCTTTCTAAATATGAAATTAAAGTAGCTGATGTTTAGTAATCTATTATATTCCCATTAATAAATGTATATGTTTATCTAATCCAAATTTCATTAATTCTTGCTACCATATTCTTAATTCTGGTTTAGGTAAGTTACTTAATATAGTTAAAAAATTTTTTGGGTTGTATGGAGAAATATATGTTGTTTTTCCATCTTTTTGTTTTATATTAAAAAATGTATTTTCAATATATTGTCGGGCTTTTTCCTTATCTGTAAAAAATGTCTAAATGTGGGATAACGATGTATTCAACTATTCTATTCCAGAAAATATTAAATCGTTGGGCATATACATATATGATATAATATCTTTTGGTATTATATTTCTTACATCGTATGGATAATATTTATAGGTATCAGACTACATCCAAAATCCAATGTCTATATCTCCCAAATTATTCTAAAATGAACTTGTATGATGAACAAAATTTATTACTATATTCTATTCGGTTAAAATTTGTTTCTAAGACATATTTTTTATATTACTAAGAATAACATATATTCTAGTAATTAATTTTTTTATATTTGTTAATAATGTATTAGTTATATTATCAAATGAATCCTATAACCAAGCATGAAATTCGTTCTATTTAATAAATAATACTTTATATACATTTTTTTCGATTTCTAATTTATATTTATTCTACTCACGCCAATTTGCCTGTTTTATCTTTAAATATACATCCCTGATAGGTTCAAGATATTCACTTAATGTATAATAATATGTGTCTATTTGTTGTAGCGTTTTATTTGTTAGGCCAACGTCTAATACATCTGTATCAAAATATGGTTTTGAAAGTTCAAAGCAATTCTCTCTAAACTTATATAAATTTGGATCTAAATCACTTTTTGTTCCTTGTATATACTTATCTATAATATGTATCGGAGATAAATATTCGTTAGAATACTATTTATCAAAAAATATATCTAAGAATTTAGATAAAAATCTCATATCTATTCTTGGTATATTAAGCTATTCTGTAGAACCACCTTCGCTAATTTTAGGATAGTCTAATAACCAATCTTCAATCCCCAACAACTAAATATATTCAGGAATCATTTTTTGCCCATTATTATATATTTTTTTTCTATTACCTACCGAAAGTAAGTTGGGAAATAATTTCTCTGTATCATGATAATTTAGCCAGCTCTATGCAATTTCATATAAGATAGATAATAAATATGTACCAATTACTTTAACATTGTTTTCTAATACTTTTTTTAATTCTTCAAGTGAAACCTTAGTTGTATTATCTTCTTTATCAAAATAATCGGGATAATGATTTATTATATTTAACTTGAATTCCAATTCATATAATTGCATTATCCATTCTGCTATATTATTAGATTTTGGTTTATTATTGGAAGTAAATTCATTATATTCGGTTTCAAATAATAGCTTTTTGTTTATTATCATATTATTCTCCTTAAATATTCATTAATATATGAAAATGTTTATCAAGTCCATATTGATTCAGTTCCTTGCCCCACTATCTTAGTTCGGGCTTTGGTAAATTACTTAAAAAACTAAAGAAAGAAGTCTACTCGATATAATGTCCTGACACAAATGTACCGTAATTCTAATTTAAGTATTCTTTCTATTTTGCTTTATCCTAAAACATATTCTATATATTTCGTAAACTGGGTATAATCTATTCTCTTGGAATAAATGTTAATTTTCTTTTTATTATATCATCTATAATATTTTGATCCTATACTCCGTTAATATTATATGGATATATTTTAGTAAATTCAGAATTAAACCACAATCCTTGCTTTATTTTGGGTAAATAATTTGCCATAATTCCCGTGTAATGGACTTTATGAAGCAATAAATTTGATCTTATCAATAATTGATGCTATGATATTCTATTAATTGCGGTTAGGATATAATACTATTCTTTAACCTATTGTTCCATTCTTATTAATACTGAACTTGGATCAAGACCAGATGAATGTTGTGATAATTCGGTTTCCATATGATTTGAGTTTATTTCGAATATTTTTTTTATATATTTATATAACAAATTATACTATCTTTCTTTTTTATTAACAGGAAATGATTCATCTGATTGAACATATTCTATGAATTTATTTATCTATAAACTTGGACTAAATGCTTTATAAAATTCTTCTACTAAGTTACTATCTACTAGCATCTATAATTCATACATAAATTCATTTGTATCATCTCTCATGCTATAAATATCTACTCTTGTAGAAAAATCACTAAAATTAGATAACCCCATAATATCATCTTTAACATATTCATATATTACTTTCTAATCTAAATCAAATGTATATTCTTCTTCTTCCTATGTTAATCTGCCTAACTTACCTACCATATTACGAAAATTTTCATCTGTTAGTTTATCTCTAAATGAATTATTAGTTGAATATCGGGATATCATTTCCTACATAGAATTAAAATAATTATGATAATTATACCAAGACTAATAAACATAATATATTGTAGTTATAAATGATTTACTTATTACATTAATAATGTGAGATAATTTAGCTTTTATTTCTTCTAAATTAACACCAGGAACATTTTCAAATAAATTCGGATAATACCTTATAGTGTTAAATTTAAATTCTAGTTCATATAATTGCATTATCCAAGTTGCTATATTATTTGTGGCGGGTCTATCATTCACGATAAAATCGATAATCTCTGTTTCCAGTAATATTTTTTTGTTTATCATTTTTTAATCTACTCCCATCAATATCCATTAATAAATGTATATGTTTATCTAACCCAAATTTGGTTAATTCTTGCTACCAATATCGTAATTCTGGTTTAGGTAGATTACTTAAAAACCTCATAAATCCAGACGGAGACGATAATCTTAATATTTTGGTTTCCCCATATTTATTAACATATTTTAAGTATTTGTGTGCAATATATTCTTGAGCCTCATCTTTATCCTCAAACATATAAGATAATCTGCTTATTGCTCCTCTAACCTACTCTTTTGAATCAAATGTCAAGTTGCCTTTTTTTACTGTAAAATCTATAATTTCTTTAGGAATTATTTCTCTTATATCATAAGGATAATATTTATACGTATCAGACTAGAACCATATTCCATATCCAATGTACGATAATAAATTCTAGAAATCTGATCTATGATGAACAGTAGTAATTGCTATATTACTATTCATTAATATATTAGACTATGAAACATGGTCTATATTTATTAGCATAGAATATAGATCATCTACTATTTTAGTTATATTATCTACTAATTCCCCAGTGCTTTTCTTATATCTTCGGGCTAAGTCTGAAATAAACTCATTTTGTGCTTCGGCTAATTTATTATATATTTCAATTATAACTTCTTGTTTATAGTTTTCCTAATCTTCATTTGATACCTTTTTTAACATTTGATACACAGTTCCTATTTGGAAAAAATGTGAATAAAACTTAGGGGTATCTGTATTAATATCATTAATTATATAATAATCTAGTTCTGGGTTATTAGGATATTTATCAAAATATTTTTTTATTATGTATTTTATTTTAGTGTAAAATAAAACATAATTTGGGATATTATTTATTTTAAGGGCATTACATGTGTTGGCTAAAATTTTTTCTATTTGATACCCATTTCTAGTTGGTTTATTAAATGTTCTATAAAGTAATTGATTAAGATTGTTTATATTTATGTTATATAATTCTTCTCTATTTCCTTTTTTCGGATAATTTAATAGTATATTTTCTATTTTTAATTTAGAAATAGCTTCGTCTATATATGGGAAATCATCACGAGATTTGTCATATATATTACCCGCCTATATAATATTTGGGATAAATTTTGAGACATCATGAAAATTTTTCCAATTCTATATTAACTAATATATTACAGAAATTAAGTGTTTTCCAATTATTTTTGAACTTTTTTCTAATGTTTCTCTTACTGTGTCAAGTGATATATTTGATGTATTATCCTATATATCAAACTTTTCTGGGTGTCTGTTTATAAGATTTAATTTAAATTCTAATTCGTATATTTGCATGAACCAATCCGCAACATTATTTGAAATTGGTTTATCATTAGAAATAAAATCAGTATATTCAGTCTCTAGTAATATATGTCTATTAATCATGCTTGTCCCCTTGTTATTTTATATTTTCCCTGTTCATTTTTATCTAATACTACTTCAAAGGGCGAATTACTATGTTGCTTTCTAACTACGATTTTTTTTAGTTTGCCATTTGGATAAAATATATGACTTATCATATAATCTTTATTAAACGGTGATATAAACCTATTATAAAGTAAGGTTTCATTGTTAGTAACATTTTTCATATTTCCAGTATGAATAGAATTAAAAATATCCTCTATAATATATCCAATTTTTGGCTATTTGAATGAAGCTCCTAATTTTTTAAGGTTATTAGAATATAATTTTGTGGTTGGATTTATATTACTTTCCAATTGAGATGTTGACCAAATACTGGGATGTTCTGGATATCGATATATGGTTATTGGTATTCCAGTATATATGTTTTTAAACGATTTAATATCTTCGCGTATTATAGAATCTTCATTCATTATTCTATTAATATCGCCATAATTTTCAAATATATTAACTGTAAAATAACTATCTTTTTTGATAAATGCCATTATCTAATATATATAATATTCTCCTTCCCATCCTGTTTTTATCTTAATAGCATATTCCTTACTATAATTTTTATTTATATATGTTTTTATTATAGTGCTATCACCATAAAAATCTATTAGCAATGGAGATTTATCGGTTGGGTATGTATTCAAATTAGATTTATTTGTATCATATACGAGAGAAAGATTTTTTCTCTAAAAATATTCAAATAGCTATAATACAATATCCTTAGTTTCCCACAACTATCCTGTGTGCATTAATTTATTAAAATCTTTATCATTAAATAATAGATCTTTTACTTTTTTATATAATTCTGGTGTAAACTTTTCGGATTCAATTGATCCATGATTGTTATATTCCAGTGTAAGTAATGCATCATTACCATCTTTATCTTTTATTCTTTTAATAATATCTGGATTATCTGGACTACGAGTAAAAGATTTTTTAAATATTACTCTATGTGTTGTATATTCATATGTGCCCTGACTAATAATATTTCCTTTAATATCCAATAATACTTCATCGTAAATATCTTCTTTATATTTTGTCGTTATTCGTTTTATCATAGTTAATGTTTTATCATCATAATATTTATCTACAGAAAAATTGAATTCTGAATTTGTATAGGATATTACATTTAATAGTAATTTATCGGACAAATATATATAATAGCTAGTATTATTATTTTTAATTGTAATTAGTGTTGGAATTTTTGTATGTGAAACAATAGTTGTTTCTTCTATTTTTACATTTTTATCATTAATATACCAATTAGGGGTATTATTTTTGTTGTTCGCTGGATCAAAAATTATTAAATAATTTTTATCTTTCAATGAATCAATAATTTTAATTTTTTCGCTATTTTTAACAATACGAGTTAATATTTTAGCATATTTTTTAGTAGATAATTTTTTCTATTCTTCTGGCTCATAGCACGAAATCTAATACTAAGATGAAATGTAATATATCTATTTTATTAATTTTTTGATATCAGAATATTCGTTGCCTACAATTCTAAATTCAAGCCCTGGTATTTTTATTTCATTTTGTTCTTCTTTGTTTTTTGTAAATACTTTCTAATGGGCAGATGCATACTTACTTTTAGATAAAATTATTAAATTCTCATCAAGAATGTCTAAAATATTTTGTGATAAGGATGAAATGGTTGGAGTATAAAATAGTTTTACTGGATTTATTGTTTCCCGTTCAATCCCCCACATATTTATATTTTTTAATATTTCATTCATTGCAAGTGCTAACTATTGTGTAAACATGGGAAACTAATATTTATTTGTATCATTAACTTTCAATTTTCTAAAATTAACCTGATAAAACGATTCATCATAAAAACTGAATAATAACGGATAATTTGTGGATAAATTGTCAATATTAGATAAATTTATATGGAACCCGCAACTAGAATTTACATATCCACCAATATCATTTATAAATTTTAGAATTCTAGTTGTTACATCTATCTATTGCTAAAATGTTAAAACGGGTGTTACTAATTCTACCCCAAATTTATCTATTCTTTCCTCTTCTTCTCGTTTTAATGATGCATCAGTTTCAAATCTAAAATAGGTTGGATCATCAGTACTATGATATTTCCATTCACTTTTTAATTTAAAATTATTTGTTAAATAATCACTAAATTGTTCTTTAAAATACTTAACAATTATTTCCCGATTGTTTTTAATAGATGATGATATCTCAGGCAGGTATTTTTCCACTTTAAACTTAGTAGGATCTACCATAAATTCAAATTCTAGTCCAATATTAATTTTATTCAAAAGTGATTTATTATTACCCATAACTTTTTTTTCTTCGGCAAACTATTCTTTAAGTATCTACATCTAATCATCTCCAAATAATTTTACTTTTAATTTAATTATATTTATTCAGTTAAATTAAATATGATATTAATATTTATGGAATAATCGGAGGGGTAATATGTGTTCTTTTGATATGTATATTAAAATAATGGAATCGGAAAATTCGGTTAAGAGGGGCAAGAAAACGCCAGTTCAATAGTAGGTTCATGATATTGTTGGAAATTTCAGGAATTTAAATGAGTAGAAACAAATGTCAAAAATTATTAAAGATTTAAAAGTAGATTAGGTTTCTCTCAGTGGAATTTCAGTAGATTATAAACTCTTAAATAAATAGATTGAACTTATTAATAACGATCCGTCATTATCTCCGTTTAAATAATTGAGTTTAAAATAGTCTTGAAATGGTGGTAAAACACAATGAGCAAATTGGTTCTAGATGAATAGATACGTAATGACATACTTTAGGTAGTATAGAAATAGGTGAAAGATAAATAGGTGCTTAAAATTAAGTATAATAATCAATGGCGAATCATAGAACCATTTGTTTTAGGTTATACTAGGCGAAACAATATGTAGATTAGATAGTATCAGGTTATTGGTGGTAGCCTACGTGGTGTAACAAAAGGTTGGAAATTATTTAGAATAGATAGAATGGAAGAATAGCAATTTTCAGGTAAGTATTTTGAACACCCTAGAGAATTGTTTAATCCGTGGGATAAGCATATGCCAAAAATAATATCAATATAGACATTTAATAAACCCAAAAAAGAAGAAAAAGTTATTACTCCGATTACAATACCAGTCCAATATAATAGAGGAATTACATAGATTAATAATATTAGAATATTATTACAAAGAATGAATTAGTAGTATCCATATGTAACATATGAAATAAATGAAAAATTTCAGATAATCCCCAATTAGATAAAAAATGAAGCTGTGCTATAGGAATTACAAAAAATGAAATTAATAGATAGGTTTAATAATGATATTAAAGTTTTGCAACAAAGTGTTAACATATAGTAGACATTTATTCAGAATGTGTTCAAAGTATCATAGCTCCCTATATTTACCAAATCAATACAAAAATATAATGTAAATATGTTTTAGAAAATATAGCAATTAATGACATAGTTTATAGCTGAATATTCAAGATTAGTAAAAACATTTCCAGGTATGATAATAGGTATTGATAATAAGACAAATAGTATTGATTTTACATTTGATGAATAGAATTTTGGTAAATATAGCGATGATCAAGTAATGTAGTACTGGGGCAGGATTGATAGTATTGCAAAAGAAATAGTCAGATTTATGCAAAGTGTTTATGGTTATAATCCTAGTACTATATTTAGGGGACAATAATTAACGGAGGGATTTCAATGACAAATAAATAGTATTTTGTGAATATTAGCTCATAGGAGATAATATTTAGGGGTATTATATTATTCGAGTAGCATAACAGTTATATAATACTTACCGATAATGATAATTTAGAAATTCCAGAAAAATTAATTTATTATCTAAAGTATCAAATAAAAAGATTTTGTATATAGAATTCAGAACGAAACCCACATAAAATAATGGAATTCGCAAAAAGAGAAATAGAAAGATACTAGAAAACATCTAATGATATAAATGTTAATCAATATAAAAATTAGCTAATGTTTATAAGTATGGATAATTTTATTACATTACGATTGTTATCAGACGATGAATTTACAAGATTTAAACAAGTAGATAAAATTATAAGAGAAATAATTATTTAATTGGAGGCACAATTATGCTAAAGTCTAAAGTTGTTATATAGTTTATTTTTACCAGTGGAAAAGTAACTAAATTTACTTATGGAGAAATTGAATAGAAAAATTTTGATGAATTAAAACGTATTTTTATTCAAACAAAAGAAGAGATTGCTGAATCAAAGAAAACTGGAAAAATTCTTGAAATTTAGAACAAAGAAAAAACTGGTTATTTATTTGTATTCCCAGATCAATTATCTTAGTTTAATATATTTTTAGATGATAGAAAATACGATAATTTTGATTAATTCTATGTTGTGAGGAAATATTGTGGCTAAAGACTATAAATCGATAGTATTAAATAAAGTAGATAGACCTTATGTCGAATTTTGGAAAACTATAATTCGATCAGCGTCAAGCACCAATATTTTAACTCAACGAAATTCGGAATTATTAGAAATTTTAGATTAGGTTGTTGAATTAGTTAAAAATAGACGATTATTTGTAAAGTATTAGTTATATGACAAAACAACAGGACAACTATTGGGATTTTTTGATCCGTCTAAAATTTATTCTGGCATATCTATTGGAGGAAAATATTATAGATAGAATGATACAATAAATTCCCTTGTATTAACAAAAACATCTTAGGATTCTATTTATAGAAGTTCTGATGTTAGATAGGGAACTATGGTAACTACTAATGTTAAAGATAAGCCAAAGCAATGGGAAATTAGTCAATAATTGTGGGGGCAAATATGGATAATAATAATTCAAATTTAGATAAGTTTTCTTTTATCCCAAAAACTAATAATAATGAAACATCTAAATCTATTTCAAAACGAAACCCTACAATAGAAAAACGTGATATATTATCAAAACTAGATGATATTATTTCTTCAATTGAAAATGTAGTTAAAAGGTTAGATAAAATAGATAAAGAAGGATTTCATGAGCAAATAGAAGTAATACGATTAGAATACGGTCGTATAATAGACACTTATAATAAATTAGTATCCTAGTAGGATAAATCTAAAAGTGAAAAGACTAAAAGATTTAAAACTATTCTAATTACTATTACAATCTAGATAGTTACTTTATTTGTTGGAATAAAATAGGGGTCTAACCCCGATTTTCAAAATTTATGGATTGGATTATTAAAATTCATAAGCGGAGGAATGTAATGAAAATTTCGCCAGTAACAATATTTAAAACCATTTAGGTATTTATAGTGTTATTTATTTAGTAGCTATCTATTGTTCTGATGTCTAGAAATTCTTTCGATGAATATGTAGCCTCACGATTAAAACGGATATAGATGAATATCAGACAGGTATTACCAAATGAACAAATATTGGATAAATTAAATAATAATGAATTTGATATATGCTCATCACTAGAAGATCAGTTAAATATTACAAAAAATTAGGTCAGAGCAAGTTTTGATATACAGCTTACAGATATGTATATTTAGTATAATACTCCTCCTAATACGGGATGGAATATATTATAGGCAACAAATTATACTACACCATATTAGTAGGTATCAAATTATTTTTATGATTAGACAGAATATACACAAACTATATTTGAATTCAATAACCCTATTACTAATCTAAATGGAGAAAAAATACTAGAATTAATTATACCTGTAAATTTAGATTGTGATAATTATGTTGTTTAGATGGGTATAAGTATATTATATAGTGATTTTATCTTAAAATCAAATGATATATAGTTTAGTTTTTATTTGTTTTTGATAATGGGCGTAGCTATAATAGGTCAATTATATTTTATAATAATTAGTAATATTAATAAAAAAACAATATTAAAAGAAAAGACGGAACAGTTATAGACTGCAAGAGAAACTATGTTTGATTCTTGGTGGGAAATAGATAGAACTATAAAGTTAGTGGATGCATCCAATAATTTTTATTAGATGTTGGGGTATTCTAAAGGAGAAATAATTGGTAAGTATTTTTAGGAATTTCTTACATAGGAAGAAAATACCCGTGTTAATGGGGGGTTAAGATTACTATTAACACAAAAATAGCCATTTAGACACTTTAGAAACCAAAGAGAAAGTAAAACAGGTGAAATAAGAACATTCTTAACAACAGGGTTTCCAAAAATAAATGAAAATGGTCAATTAGTTGGATTTTATTGTTATGATTATGATATTACAAATATAGAATAGTTAAAAAATAAAAGTATATTATTTAGAGAATAGTATTTTCAATATCCTTAGCCAATGATTATTGTAGATAAAGAATTAAAAATAAAATATGTCAATTAGTAGTTTACTAAAAAATTCAATCTAAAATAGACTCAAGTATAGAATAAGCAAATAGGTCAATTTATATATAATGATAATTCGGATATAATTAAGAATAAGATTTTATCATATGTAATCAAAGATGAATAGATAATTGAAAATATTACTTGGAAGGATTCTTAGAATAATACATACAATCTTTAGTCATACATTTCATAGATTACAAATAATCAGGGCGAAATAATTAATTATTTCTTTATTTTCAGAGATATAGATTATTAGGATATAATTGAAAAGGAATCTCAGAATTTAGAAAATATTATTAAATTTTTAATACTAGAAAGTAAATATCCATCGGTATTAATAGATTAGGATACAAAAAAAATATTATTATCTAACGAAAAATCGTAGCAAGTATTTGGATATACGATAGATGGATTTGATAAATTATTTCTTTATGATCTTTGGGATTTAACTATAGAAGAAATAGATGAGTGGGTAACTCAGTTATTAGCTAATACAAGCTGTGAAGAAACTACAATTGATTCTATTACAAAAACTAGAAGTAAAATTTAGGTTAAGTTTATATAGAAAACTTTACCATTATTTGATAGAAAATGTATTATTTTTATAATAAAGGAAGATTAATATTATGATAATGTTATATAATGATTTTGATCTAGACGAAGAAAAAGTATTTTCACGATATATAAAAAAAATAGAACAACTGTTTAGACAATCGTATTCATACAGATTTTGGGTAAAAATGCAATATGCTAAAAGAACTCTGATATGCCCATTTAGCGGTATTAACGGAGATGTATAGTATAACTTATTAGAATTACATCATCATCCGTTTACATTATATGATTTATGTATAAAATAGTAGGAAAAAGTTATAAGGATATATGAAATAAATGAAAAGTATGATGAAAGATATCACATATTAAATCAGGTTCCAGAATTTGAAGTAATACGTGTAATTTAGGATTAGCATTTAATTGATTTAGTTCCATATATACCATTAGCAGAAACATATCATAAGTGGTATCACCAAACACAGCAAGGGGATTAGTGGGATTAGATAGAAATTAAAAATGAATGGATTGTTAATTTAGATAAAATAACATTATTAAATCAGTTTTTTGAAGAAGATAATAATTTATACTTACCAGATTTACGGATAGATGTTGAGGAAGAAATTAAGGGGGATTATTAATGCCTGATATACAAAATAAACCAAAATTAATAGATCGATTTAAAAATTTATTTATAAGAAAAACTAAGGATAAAGTACAGGATGATGTAAAGTAGTAGATAGATCAATAGTTAGAAAAGTATTATGACTACTTTGGCACCAGAAAAATGACAGATATAATAAATGAAACTTTAAAAACTTCTGGTATTCAAGAAAAGTAGACAATGCTTTAGCAGAAAAGATTTAGACGATATTCTGAATATGAAACTATTATATAGAATATTTCTGAATAGAAAAAATAGTTGATTTTTTATTATGACATGGTAATTAACCCAGAAGTATATACTGAAGATTTTTTAAAGATAGAAATAGATCAAGATATATCTAAACAAACATAGTATTTTACACCATCAGATGGATCTGATAATTTTGTTCAAAAAGAAATTGATATTAAAGAATATGTTAAATAGTTTATGAAAACAAATTAGATATATGATATAACGAAAAAATAGATATATGATACATTATTATATGGTGATTAGTTTGTAGAAATAATAGAGCAGGATTATGAAGATGCTCCAAACAAAATATTAATGAAAGAAGTTTAGAATGAAATACATTTTAAAAATATTCCTCCATCTAAAGTTGTTAAGTTGCAAGTAGGTAATGAAACGTTTGGATATATTGTATTACCACAATTAGCAGATAGATTAGAATATGATGAAGAAAGATTAGTTATAGATTTTCTATTACGATTTGTAGATAGATTGGATCCAGATTAGTTAAAAATATTTTCTGATACAATATTAAATAAAGAATAGTATTTTTCCGAAATGGATATACTTATGGATATTGAAATACCTGAAGGCAAGCGAATTTCTGATTTAGATACAACCGAAAGAAATAGCATAGTAGAATCATTAAATAAATCAGAAGTAATAAAAGACAAATTTTTACGAAAATAGAAAACTATTATTGAATAGTCAACATTTAATTATAGTGCAACGGGGTAGTAGCCATTCATTTTTCAAATAGATTTAACTCCATATTTATCTGGGGGTTAGACTATGGGTATTTAGCAACAGGATGTAGATAGATTAATGGAAGTTGATAGTAAAATGTAGGAATTATTAGGTCCAATTGAAGCTAAATACGTATAGCCCCAAAATATGGTTCATTATGGCTTAACAGATTATCAATATTATCCTTATGGTTAGGGTATTCTCGAACCAGTTAGATCGTTATAGTCATTAATAATGTTACTTGAATATTCAATGGTTATTTATAGATTAATAAAAGCACCAGACAGAAAAAAATATGTAATTGATATCACAGGAATACCTAAAGATAAAATACCAGAATATATAAAAAGAATTAAAAATGAATTAAAATCAACCAAAGTATTAAATACCAATGGTGGGATAGATGAGAACCAAGATTTAGTAACAATGGTAGAAGATTATTTTGTATTGCGTAAGAATGGTACAGAGTTAGTAGATGTTCAAAATATGGAAGGTGGACAAATACAATCACAAGTTGATGATATGGATTATTGGCATAAAAAATTATTATAGGCATTGGGGTTACCTCCTTCATATTTGGGATTCCAAGAAAGTTTATCGGGAAATTAGACAGTATTATCAATACAAGATCAGAGAGTATAGAGAACTATTATGCGGTATCAAAGCGATTTAAATGGATCAATTGAAGAATTAATTAAAAAATCCTTTGAATTATTATAGTAGCATAATGATAGATATACATACCCAATAGACCAAACAATAGCAAATTTAAACAACAAATATTCAATTATATTAAATAGACCACAAACAGTTGAACAACAAGCAAAAGCTGAAGCTATGGCATCCCGTTTAAATTAGATTTCAACAATTTATGGTATGACAAAGTTTCCAGTTAATGATTTATTAATTCATTTTGGTGTATTTGATCAAAATGATATTGATTAGTTTGAAAAGTCTAAAAAGGAATATATAAAAGAACACCCAGAAGAATAGCAAGCAGCGGAAGAACAATCAGGCGGGGGTATGGGTGGATTTCCTTCTATTTAACAAGGGGAGTAAAATATGATATTAACAGAAGTTACTACATCCAGACCAACAATTATTTCTGAATAGAATAAATCTGGATCGTTAAAAATTTCTCTCGAATTATTAGAATGTGATAAAAAAGGACAAAATCGAAGAATTTATCCGTTGGATGATTTCAAAAAATCTGTTGATAGAATTCAAGGTAAGATTAAAAATAGGTAGTTAATAGGAGAATTAGATCATCCAGTCGGTGAAGAACGATAGCAATTAGTATATATAAAAGAAAGTTCACATTTAATTTCTGATATTAAATTTAATGGAAATTTAGTTACGGGAGTATTTGAAATATTTCCTAATGATAATGGAAGGAAAGTAACAGAATTAATTAATTGTAATGTATAGTTGGGAACCAGTTTACGATAGGCAGGTGAATTATACCCATCAAATGACAATACATTTATTGCTAAAAATGTAGAAATTATAACGTGGGATATTGTATCTAATCCATCATATGATATTACTTATTTTACAAGAGAAAGTATTATTGAAAGTTTACGTTACGTATTATCAGATAAGCAACATAAATTATATGATAAAACGTAGTGGAACAAATACAAAGACAGATTGATTGATATAGTAACGTTTAATTTAATGGAGAGTCTTAAATTAAAGCATTCCGAAGAAAACATTAAAATGATTAATGAATAGGTAATACGAGAAATGGATACTTTATTAAATGTGGAGGGATCAAATTATGGAAGAAGAAAATAAAGAAATTACCCAACCAATAGAAACTGATCCTAAAACACAAAGTGAATTATATTCTATTTAGCAAAATGTAATTGATGTTATAAAAGATAATATTGTTGAAAAATTAAAATCTGAAGGTGCAAAAATTGAAGATTTCTAGGATATAAAAGAGGTAGTAGGGGAAGAATAGTCTTAGGAAGCAGAAGAAGAATTAGAAGAAATCCTACCTACATTAACATCAGATATTTTAAACCCAGAAGAAGTATCAGATGAGGATGTAATGGAATTAGAAGAACCTGAATAGAATGAAGATAAATTGGATGAATCTGAATTATGGAATTTGGATGATTATATAAATAGTTTTACTATTGTAAAAGAAAGTCGAGAATTTGTTAACAACGAATTGAAATGTAAAAA
>Ga0265294_10003264_pt1 | contig 20831 bp, 14 predicted proteins | sample MunlanPumphouse3_FD_192504 | JGI IMG/M metagenome (GOLD analysis project Ga0265294, IMG submission 192504) | Groundwater microbial communities from a municipal landfill in Southern Ontario, Canada - Pumphouse #3 | ecosystem: Environmental > Aquatic > Deep subsurface > Groundwater | place...
GGGCAGTTCCTGCAAATACAGCAGCCAGCACAAGCAGTGGCTCTCCTACTGAAACTGCAAAACCCACAGTTGCCCCTATAAGGCCTGCTATCAGAGCAAATATAATTCTAAATTGCTTCCTTTTCATTTTTAAAAACTCCTGTAAAGACATGGCTTCAAAATATACAAAATAAATTACATAATGTAATGTTTACTTTACATACCATTCTATAGAAATGGCATTATATAAGGCTTCCGGAATAATAATAATAATAATAATAAAAGAAAAGGTTAGAAGAAGGGGAGCCCCTCTTCAAAAGCTTTAGAATTTATAAAAAATATTCAAAATGCTATGAGATTTCAGAGGAGGTTTTACTCTTCTTCTTCGGCGCCTACAGGCTCTGCAACCTGGCTCTGAGAGGCTTCTGCTTCTAAGCTTGCCTCTTTTGTAAGAGCTGCAATCAGACAGCCTCTTGCAATTGCGTAGAGAGGATCTCTGGAATCTCGGGTACCTGGGGTAATATATCTGCTTTTCTTGATTCCGGAAATCTTAATAGGCAGTTCTGCTTCATTTAGCCTATTCTCAAACATTTCCACAAAACCCTTTGCTCTGGTGCTTCCTCCTGCAATTGCAACCTGGAACTCTGCGTCTGGAGGGGCGGTTTCTGAGAGTTTTCTCTTAAGGTGCTGAAGAACATAGGTTAGAAGAGCATCATAGTAGACGGCAAGGGCTCCCTGGACGCTTCCAAGTTCATACTCCGCCCCAAGGGAAAAATCAGTTTCCTTAATCGAGGTAATCCTTTCCTTGGCCATCCCAGTTGAGGTTGCTACCTGTTCGTCAATCCAGTCTCCGCCTCTTGCAATACTGAAAGAAACAATAGGAGTTGCCATGTACGCAACGCTTACATTGGTCATTCCGGCGCCTATACTGACTCCGACTCCTGTGAAATTCGAGTCACTGAGTTCGGAATAAACCACAGCGAGCCCTTCATCAATTGGGAAGGTTCTGTAGCCGAGTTTTTTTGCAAGAGCTTCTACAGTCTTGCTGTGGTAAAGTACATTTAACTGATCATCCACAGGGTTTGCAGGGACAGAAACGTAAAGCACTTCATCTTTCTTTTCAGGAGCTCCAAGCACCCTTTCGATAATTACCTTAATCATAGGGACGGAATCTTTCTCGTCAGGGCTGATGATTCCCTGTTTCATGGGCCTTCGGATGTGCTTGTTAAAAACATTGGAGAACTTAAAGGCATCTTCTCCGAGCACGTTAAGGTTGCTTCCCCGCTGGGTGTAGAGCACTTTTGAATTATCAAGCATGTGCTTTGTCAGGTCATTCGATTCCATTTCAAGAAATGCGTTTCTCTGCTGAGCAAAAGAAATAGAACCGTCTCCTTTGTCTGCGCAGATAATATTCATTGTTCCTACATCAAGTCCTTTTGCCATTTTTGTGCCTCTTGAAGATCTTTTTCAGATTATCAAATATTCTTATGTTCTTTGTGTTATTCTTATTTAAAGAATTTGCAGGTTGATTCTTTACAGACGAGTTCTTGTTAATGGTCTGAGCAAGTAGCATCGAAGCTGAATCCAGCCCTTTGTCATTAACTTTCAGTTTGTCACCGCGGGCATAGTGCAAGGCTCCAACTTCTGAAATATCGTCATTAAAGGTTATTTTCTGTTCCTCGGAATCAGTTAACGCTTTTCCAAGAATAAAATCATAACCCTTCTCTTTTATTCCCAGATTGAAATTCGAGAATTCTTCCTCTCTTGAAAAAGATCTTTCAAGAGCTTTCTGAACCTCTTTATCAATATCTTCCTCATTATGATCTTGTTCTTTATCAGTTTTCTCCTGTAAAAGTAGCCTTGCACGCTCTTCAATCTGGTATAAGACCGTGTTTGCAAAAGCGTTTCCCGCAAGCAGGCAGATTCCCATTGCATAGGCAGCGGCCACAAAAGTGACATTCGGATACTTCCAGCCCTCTGGATAAATCAGGTAAAAGGCTCCCACCCCGACCCAGCTTAGGATAAGCCCTCCTACCACCGCTATGCGGTGATACTCCTTTGGCTTTATAATCATTAAGTTAATGCCTATAAGGATAAGGGATAACCCGAAACCAATAAAGGTATAGGTTATAGCTATCTCTCCAGGGTCGGATCTTCTTGTAAGATTTACAGATAGAGCAAAACCAATACCCATCAGCGCCAGAATAAAGCCTGAAAGCAGGGTCATTGACGCAAAATAATGGTTCATTTTTGATTTCATCGTATCCATAACAAAAATAGTAAGTTAAAATATATAGATTTTGGTTTTTTTAAGGATGAACCTGAAAAAAATATAAAATGCAAAAAGAATATTACAGAAAAAGCCTTGATAGGAATAACTTTAGATAAGGAGGCAAAATACTATATATAGGAATTGAGGATGACCCCTTCTGGAAAACTCTTATCTAGGATCTAAAAATAGCTGGGAAGAAAAATGCAGTGTATATTATGTAAGAAAAAAGACTGTTTGCAAGGTAGAAATTGTTCTCTTATAAAATCAGAACTTGAGTACAGTGAAAAGGAAAAAAAAGAGCTTTTGATTTCTGCTCTTTTTCAGGCCGAATCTGAGAAAAAAAGGAAACTTGAAGAAATAGTAATCTATGCAAAAAAAATGGAGTATACAAAAATAGGAATCGCCTTTGCAATCGAATATGAAAAAGAAGCTCGGCTTGTCTATAATATTCTTTCCAGATACTTCGAGATTTATTCAGTCTGCTGCAAGGTCTGTGGATTTGGAAAAGAGGACTTTGGAATTCCTAAAAAAGAAGCCTCCGAATTCGAAGCTGCCTGTAACCCTAAAGGTCAGGCGCGTCTTTTAAACGAAGACGGTGCTGAGTTAAACCTAATGCTTGGATTGGATACGATAAACGAAATCCTTTTTTCCGAAAATTCCGCAGCTCCAGCCCTCCATCTTCCCGAAGAGGAACTACGATTTCTAAATACTGAAAGAACTGGTTCTAAGGAGCCTAATAGGCCCCGAAAGCCCCAGCCATTCAAAAAAGAGCGTAAGGTTCGGGAATGGGTCTAAGCTTTGGCTCCAGTCCTTTTTTGCTATAGAGACAAGGGGATCTATTGAAGGATTCACCTTAAGCCAGCACTTATCTCATAAACTTTTGCTAAAAATTCCAAATTCTGGACCCCATTTTGTTCAAGCCCAAGCTCGGCTGGAGAAGCTCCGAGAGCCAGCCCCAAAAGCTGCGAATAGTGAAGCTCAGGAATAGAATACTCAGTTCCAAATTCCTCATTTACAGCAAGCTGACCCCGATCAAACTGAAGATGGCAAAAAGGACAAGCATTGACAATACAATCCACTTTTGCTTCTTGGATACAGGCGAGTTTGTGCTCAAGCAGCTCCAGAGATTCTCGGAGATGGCCTGAACGAACTCCTCCCCCTGCCCCACAACACATCAATTTGTCGGTGTAGTCTACACTTTTTGCGCCGGTAGCTTCCACAAGTTCATCAAAAAAATCTGGACATTCCGGATCTCCAAGCTTTCTTTCCTTGGAAGGTTTAATCAGATGGCAGCCATAGTGAAGAGCCACTTTCAAGTCCAGAGGAGTTGTGAGAAAGCTTTTGAGCTTTTCAGGGCCCGGAAATTCATAAAGAAGTTCTATAATGTGTCTGACTTCAGTTTTTCCTTTAAACTCAAGCCCGATTTCTTTTAAATAGCCGTTTGTCTCATTTTTCAGGGCAGGATCCTTTTTTAGTTCCCGGTTTGCGTCATTAAGGGAAGCATAGCAGCCATTACAGAGCGTAAGCAGGTCTCTATCCATTCTCTCGGAGAGCACCACGTTTCGAGCTGCAAGAGCTAGCCAACTCGCTTTGTCAAAAGACTTGAAAACACCAGGAGCAGGACAGCAAGAAGCTCCTGAAAGGGGAGTTGAATCAAATCCAAGCTTTTCAAGACAGATCGTAGTGGCTTTTTCAATTCCCGGATAACGGTTCGGGACAATACAGCCAAGAAATAATGATAGGTTTTTCATAAAAGGCCCATCCTTTATTTTTCAGCTAGCAATTTCTCAAATTTACAGGCTCTAAGGAGGGTCTGCACCTCTTTTAGAGCTTCTGGATATTTCCGAACCGTTTCGGGCAGAGGCTCAAGCCCTAACTCTTCTCTTTTTTTCTGCGTTTCCTCATTAAGCGGAACTGCATGCCCGTATTTCAGGACAAGTTCGGAAACTTTCCTGTGTTCGGGGAGCATGAAGCCTTTTCGGACTGCAAGCCTCCTTATTTCAAGCAAGGCATCGGTAATCGGAAGCTGCCTAGGGCAGCGTTCCTGGCAAGTATAGCAGGTTGTGCAAAGCCACAGCCTCTCGTCAGAGAGGATATTGCGATTCTTTCGAGCAGCTCTAAGCATTCTTCTGGTATTGAGACTGGTATGCCTTCCGGACGGGCAGCTCCCGGTGCATGTGCCGCAGTGCATACAGGCAAGCACATCAAGCCCTGCAGCGTTTAACGCGTTTAATATTTCTTCGCTCATACGGGTTCCCTGGTAATTGTTCTTTTCAGAATTGTCCGTTTTTGAAAATGAAATTCCGATAGAATTTCGATAGATTAGCTTTTAGAAGTCAAAGTTTAGGGAGGATAGAATTCTATATAAATTATAGATTTATATGAAGTTCCTGGTATTTAATATACACTAAATTGCTTTACGCTGTTATTCGCTTTTCTTTTTGACAAGGCTTCTTCAATTAAGATTCCCAAAAGCTTAGTTAAATCAGAAATGTAAATGAAAGTATAAATATATAATTATTGAGATGAAACTCGATTGGAAGTTCACCCCAACCTTATGAAAATCTCAAAAAAGCTTTCATTCGGAAACAGTAAAACTAAATACCCTACAATCCACAAATTACCCTTTATGCTAGAGGTTTACAATACCCTTTCTCGGAAAAAAGAAATTTTTATTCCCCAAGATCCTGCCCAAGTCTCGATTTACGCCTGCGGGCCCACGGTTTATAATCTACCCCATATAGGAAATTACAGAACTTTTTTTATGACAGACCTGCTTGTCCGGACCCTTGAATACCTAGGATACGAAGTAAAACTTGTAATGAATATCACGGATATCGATGATAAAACCATCCGGGACTCGGGAAAGGCAGAAATGACCCTCAAAACTTTTACGGAAAAATACACAGAAGAATTTTTCAAAGGGCTTGACCTGCTAAATATAAAAAGAGCTTCCGAGTACCCAAAAGCTACAGAAAACCTGGCCGGAATGATTAAGCTCTCCCAAAAACTTATTGAAAAAGGGCTTGCCTATGAAAAAGAAGGCTCTGTTTACTTCAAAATCTCAAGCTTTCCAAATTACGGAAAACTTTCAAAGCTTGATTCAAAGAAGATAAAGATCGGGGCTTCAGTGGATGTAGACGAGTATGCAAAAGATAATCCTCGCGATTTTGCCCTTCTAAAAGCCTCTTCCCCTAAAGAAATTATGCGGGGGATTTATTATGAGAGTCCCTGGGGAAAGGTTAGACCCGGCTGGCACACCGAGTGTTCGGTCATGGCTATGGAAGCTTTTGGCCCGACTCTGGATATCCACACCGGAGGAGTAGATCTTATCTTTCCGCACCATGAAAATGAAATTGCTCAGGCCGAAGGAGCCACAGGAAAGCCTTTTGTTCGCTACTGGATTCACGGGGAGCATCTGATTGTAAATGGCGAAAAGATGAGTAAATCAAAGGGCAACTTCTTTACTTTGCCCGAGATTGTGGAAGAATACGGAGGAGAAGTTGTCCGTTTTATGTTCCTCTCAGTCCATTACCGGAAAAAACTTGATTATACGAAAGCCTTTGCCGAAAACGCAAAAAATAACTACTCTCGGCTCAGAGAAACTTTTGAGAAACTGGAGTTTTTGCTGCCTTCAGCCAATTTAAGCCACTATCCTGCGGATCGCAAAACTCTTGAAAGCCTACCATTATTCGAAGCTGAATTCAAAACCGCGCTTGAGGCTGACCTTGATACTCCAAAAGCCCTTAAGGTCTTTCGGAAGCTTTCCAGAAGTGCAAACACATACTTAGAAAAGGGAAAAAATCGAGAAGTTCTGGAAAAACTCCTGATTCAGTACAAAAGCTTTGCAGCAGTACTGGGGCTCTTTGAAAAAAAAGATAAAAAAATTCCAATTGAGGTCCTAAAATTAGTTGAGAAGAGAGAAACAGCCCGGGAAAATAAACAGTGGGAAAAAGCGGACAGCTTGAGGGCCAAGGTAAAAGAGTTGGGATACAGTGTTCAGGATACAAAAGCCGGCCCACAAATAAAGAAAATTTAATGAAATCAGAAGGCCAGCTTGTTGCTTAAACTTGTCCCTCTTAAGCTTCTCAAACTTTTTAAGTTCTTCGCTTTTAAGCTAGAATTGTAGTTTGGATTTCTTCAAGGTCGCAGAAGTTAGAGGCAAAATTGTAGGCTCCTGCATTAATAAAGGTAATCTTGTCTCCGATCTTAGGTTCGGATTCAAGGTAGACTCTATACCTGAAAAGGTCCATGGAACAAGGCGTACAGCCTTTGATTACATAAGGCTTGCCACTTTTAGCTTCCATTTCGTTTTCAATAAGGAGCTTTGCGGGTACAAGGATTGCATCCATGTCAGAATTGTAGACCGAAGCATTGACCACGATATTGTTTTCATACACTCCCGTAACATACGTAACAAGTTTGCCTGCAGGAGCTGCAATGAACCTTCCAGGCTCAATTATGAGTTCGATTCCCAGTCCATTCAACCATTTCCGAAATTCTCTTATGCGCCGAAAGATTCCATCAAGGACGTTGGCGTTGCTGTTTGCATAACGGGCAGGCAGACCTCCTCCGATGTTCAAAAGATCAATAGTTTGAAGAGTTTCCGGAGAGAGCACAGCTTCAATATCCCGCCTGAGTTTCCATTCGCTTACATTCTGGGTTTTTCTGTGGAAGTGAACTCCAAGCTTTTCAAGGGAAGGATGACCTTTTAATTCCGCAACTCTTCGATTAATTGTTTCTGAAGGCATCCCAAAGACAAAGTAGCGTTCGGTTCTGATGGAGTTTTCTTTGAGTTTGAGCCTGAGAGAAAGAGTAATTTTCCAGGCCCGGCTTTTAAGGACCGAGAGCAAAATATCTAAATCAAACTCATTATCCACAACAAAATGTCGGATTCCCTGCTCGTAGAGTTTAAGGATCTGAGCTTCGGTCCAGCCTTGAGCCAAAAATATTACACGGGAACGGTCCTGGATGTGTTTGAGTTCATTTGGCATGTGGACACTAAAAAGAGAATCGGTCAGTTCTTCAAGAATTGGAGTGATTGCAGGGTTTGTTTTGGAACTGTAAGAGACGAGCTCTGCAAGCTCTTCAGCCTTTCGGTATTGCTCAAGGATGACCTTTTTTGATAAGGTGAATTTGGGGGATGGAATGCTCATATTTGGGGCTTCCTTATATTTTTACTTGACTTTTGATGTTAACTTTAATTTATTCCTACCTTTCCGCCACTTTCAGCAACCCTTCATCCGAAAGTTCGTCAAGGGCTCGCATCATGGCAAGAGGAAAAGTTATTGTTACATCTCCGATAACGGTTGCAACGTCGCTTTCGTCTTTTACTTTTCCCCAGGACTTGGCCTCATTTGTGTTTGCACCAGACATGCTGCCCGAGGTCCTGTGGGCAGTTGTCATGTAGACGGCATATTCGGCCCCTCCGTTGAGGAGAGTGGCAAGGATTGCATGATGTTTTGAAATTGAACCTCCAAGAGCAATTACCCCTTTTTTATCATCTTGGCTCGTAACTAAGAGAATATTTCCAAAGTCTTTTACGACATCGACTACGAAATCAGGGTGATCCTGTTGGAAAAGGTAGAGGTGAAAGCCAAAAGCTCCGTCTGTGATTGCAGGACAAAAGACAGGCACGTTGTTTTTTGCAGCCTGATAGAGGATGGAAGCTGAATCATTTAGCATAAGCCCGATTTCTCGCAATAGGTCCGAGACGGCCCAGCGGGCTTTCTTTTCATAAAGTTTGTGAAGGATATCAGACATAAGGTCTTCAAAGTTCATGTAGCTCTCGTTTCGAACGAGCAAGTTTCCGACCCGGTTTATCCCCTGCTCATGCAATTCGACATCGTCGGTTTGGAAGTTTCCGATCTGAAAAACTTCTCCGCTTGCCTTCATGATGTCTTCTTCAAGCCCTCCTACGGTTGTAACAATTATATCAGCAACGCCAAGTTCAAGGAGCTGAGCGAAAAAACCCCTGAGCCCCGAGGTAACCATGTTGGAGGTGAAAGTCAAAAAGACCTTTGCAGAATCTTTTTTCATTTTCACTATGACCTCGGAAGCCTTCTGAAGTTCCACGCTCTGAAAACCAATATGTTCGTAGAAATCAACAAGTTCGGAAACCCGAATTCCATTTTTCCATCTTAAATCTTTTACCTGTGACATTGAGACTCACCATTTTTAAAGCCAAGGCCTTTAAGAAAACCTATTAGGAAAAGCGATTTAGCAGCGAAAGCTTGCGCCCTTGACCTATATAAAGAGAGATTGTAAAAGTCGTCTTTCCTCCGGAAAGAGAGTAGATCCGCTTTTTAGGATTTGAAGCTTGATGATTGCATGAACGCTTTATTATTTATATAGTTCACTGATTTTCAAAACTGGATCCAGAAAAGAAGAGCAAAATAAAAAATACTGATTCTATCAAAAAAATATTAAAAAAGACCTGTAACTAGGATCTTACAATATGTTTTATGCTCCGATGGGGACTCCAAAAACATATTGTGAGGTCCTATGCACATGTATCCAGGAAAATTGTGATACAAAATGACTCGAAGCATAGATGACATTCACAGCTATGACACCCGATTTATTGGAGTTTTGAATCGAATTGAAACTCTGGAGACCAGTGACGAAAACAAAGGATTAATCAAAAAATTCGTCCGAAGTTGTCGCAGGCAAGGACTGGCAAAAAGCACGATTACAAATTACGTGAATCTTATTTTTAGGATGATTGCCAACCTCAAGACTGTTGGATACACAGGAAACTTAGACAAAGTTGATGAAGACACCTTCGATGATTTATTAATTCATCTGGAAGACATTAAAAAGGTTTCGCAGGGGGAGGTGCGGAACTATAAAAAACTTATCAAAAAATTCTATCGCACAATGTGTGAAGATGAGGATGATATTCCAAAATGGGTGCGAAAATTGAAACTGGGTAAGATTGGAACTCAAGTGCAACCTGGAGATATCCATACACAAGATGAGATCTCCAAGCTCCTTGAGGCATGCTGGCATCCGCGTGACAAAGCAATGATTGCTGTGCTTTTTGATGGTGGACTGAGAGTTGGGGCATTTGCTTCATGCAAAATAAAACATGTAGTGTTTAACAAATTTGGGGCTGTAATTTACATAAGCAACACCAGTCGTTGTAAAAAAACAGCTCAGGCAAAAGGTATTCCTCTAACCTGGTCTACAGGATATCTTAATCAGTGGTTGAGTGTTCATCCACGAAAAAATGATCCAGAAGCACCTCTTTGGACGTCATTGAATATAAATTCAGGGCCACTGAGCTACAACACCATCAACAAAAGATTAAAGAAAATTGCATGTGTGGCAGGAGTAAACAAACCAATGAATCCTCATGCCCTAAGACACACTGCAATTACCTCATGGATTTTAGATGACTTAAATGACCAGGCAGTCAAGCATCGTGCGGCATGGGCACGAGGCAGTAATCAAATGATGGAAATATATGCTAATTTTGCCGATAAACAGATGAATGAACACATATACGAAAAATATGGTCTGAAAACTGAAAAGGAACATGTTGTGAAGCTTGATAAGTGCCCCAGGTGCCACAATGTATTGAAATCTACAGATCAGTTCTGCAGTCAGTGTGGGCTTGTCCTCGATTGCCGCAACCTTGAGAAGATCAAAGAAAATGAAGAAAACATCCCTGAGTTATTGAAATTTTTGATGGAAAACAAGTCGGGGCAAAAATTATTGGATATGTTGAAAACAGAGTAAAAGGAACAATAAATTATTTACATCACATTTTGCTCGTTTTGGTAAAGGAGGAGAAACCAGGACTTATAAAAAATCTATAAACACGCATTTCAATATTTATTGAACCATTTTGGATAATACCCATTATTAGTATTAATAATTCCAAATTAAAAATTCTTTTTTTGAAATTCAATGCACATTTCGAACCCCTGCTAATATAGGCAAATAATGCACGATTCCAGGTTGTTTTGTTGACTTCGTGTCAGCAAAATGATCCTTTTGTGCAGTATCTTGACACAAGTGCACCAGGGTTCGGAATGTGAGATTCAACATTTTTGTGTATGAAATTTCCCAACAATTCCGTGAAGTTTTTGGATTTTTAGAAAATCTGAATAAAACTGTATCACATTAAGGAATGATTTTTGAATTGACTCAAGTCTTGATCCTCAGTATTCTATATATGTTTGAATATATATAATAAAGGCCGATTATATATGACTCGTAACGTAAACGACATTCACTCATACAAAACAAGGCTGGCCTGCGTACGGAAATCGGTAAAGGAACTGGAAACTAGTGAAACAAACAAAAAATTAGTCTCCAAGTTTATTACAAAGTGCATAAATAAGGAATTAAAACCAAGTACAATTACAGGATATTCAAATATACTGATCAGGATGATTCGTAGGTTAAAGGAGATCGGTTATGACGGAGATCTTGACAAAATTGATATTGATACATTTGAAGAATTGGTGGCTTACTTACATGAATGTAATTTATCAAAGGGAGAAATTAGAAATCACAAAAAAGTCACGCGAAAATTTTATCAAGTTATCTCTCAAGACAAAAATGATATTCCTTCATGGGTATTAGACATAAAACTTGGTAATATTATAACAAATATACAACCAAATGATATTTTAAATTCTGAAGAAATCAACAACATTCTTCAAAAAGCAAGTAGTCCCAGAAACAAAGCTATGATAGCAGTCCTTCTAGATGGAGGAGTCAGAGTTGGGGCTCTTGGATCTTTTAAAATAAAAAATTTGGTAGATAACGGTTATGCCAAATCTCTGCACTTTAGCTCTGAAAGCGAATGCAAGAAAACAGACGAAGTTCGGGAAATCCCACTAACATGGTCAATAGCATATCTTGATCAATGGTTAGCCTTTCACCCCAAAAGAAATGATCCTGAAAGTCCCCTCTTTGTAACAGCAGATAAAAATTCAGAAGCTTTATCATACAATGCTATTCGTGTAATTCTAAAAAAAGAAGCTCGAAATGCTGGAATTGTAAAAAGAGTGAATCCACATCTATTTCGACATACTGCCATCACGAATTGGATACTCGATGGTCTCACAGAACAGCAAATAAAGCATCGTGCAGCATGGTCACGTGGAAGTATACAACTTTTCAAAATATATGGGAATTTTACAAGTGGGGCTATGAATAAATCAATATATCAAAAATATGGCATTGCAACAAAAAAGGAAGATTCGTCAATACTTAAAAAATGTCCTCGATGTGGCAGTCTATTACAATCTTCTGAATTATTGTGTGTCAAATGTGGGTTACCAATGTCCCTAAAGGCATATGATCTGAAAGATGATCTGAAACCATATGAAAAGAATATTCCAGAATTCCTGGAATTAATTATTAACAACAAAGTAATTAATGAAATTGTAAATGCCCAATGTTAAATTTCTTTTAATTCATCTAGTGTCGTGCCAATCCTTGAAGATTTAACGATTCTGAGTAACCGTAATTGGTCTTATCCGACATTTTGCCGTTGACGCGACACTAGTTGGTAGGTGGAGATATCCTCCTATCTCTTATCCTTTTTTAAGCTTAATTTACTTACTAACCATTACTGGTTTTGGTGGTAATTACTGAAAATCCTAAGCATAATAACTCCCTGCGTTATTTCCAACTTATAATATATATGTTTTAACTTATAATTTATATATTACATCTTTTAACTTTTAACTTACAATTTATATCTTGTAAATTATAATATATATTTTGTATTTTGTAATTTTTATTTTGTATTTTGTAATTTATATTTTGTATTTTGTAATTTATATCTTGTAATTTGTAATTTATATATTATAACTTATAATTTAAAACAGGTGATAATGCCTCACCTGCTTATGATATTTGTTTAATTATTTCTACATTCATATCATGATTTTCAATTCTTCTATTGTTTTGATTACTTCACCAAACTCTTTTCGGCGCTGGGCCTCGTAATAATTAAGAACTTCCCTCAGGGATTTATTCAACGAATATCTCTTTATAGGCCTTCCCTTTCCATCCTGCTTTTCTAAAAAGACGGAGACCCAGGAGTTTTTTTCCATGAAACTCATTGCGAGACTTACTTCTGGTTGCCGCAATCGGGTATTTCTTTCAATTTCCCTTGCAGTTATGTTTTTGCAACCTTGCAAATATGGGAGAATTATAGCTACGTTTCTGGGAACTCCTATTTTTTTCAGCAAATTTGTACAGTTGACGTTATTTCTTACATGGGTTGCTGATTCTGTTTTTTGGATCATAATTTCACCGTTTTAATTGAAAAATAAAAAATAGAGGGAAGTTTCACATCATTTAAAATTCGCAAGCTCATTTATCCTTTCAGTAATCAGTTGAGCTCTTTTTTGCAGGAATTTTGCATAATCATCGTTATTCCAACCAGAATTCCCACCTGTGGGGATCAGGTTTGATAAAAATACTTTTTTTGCGTCAATCCCAAGTTCCTGATAACAATTTTTAAGATATTGAGAAGGGTTCTCGCGATTGATTTTATTATTTTCAGTGGACTGGATGAGGCAGATATTGCAAAGATTATTTTTATCATCCACATTATTTTGTTGACATCGCAGGGTTTTCAACGAAAATAGATGGTGGAATTCCTTACTTAGGTCAATTAAGGGCTTTTGCACATTGATTGTTGAACCATTTATGATGTCTTTGGGTGTAAGGCTCAAAAGCATCAAAATGAAGGCTTTTGTGAAGGCACTGGCTTTGTTGTATTTTTTGCCGAGAAGTTCATCTTTATTAAAATCAAAAATCTCCGTCTCGGAGTAGACTTTTAATTCTTCACTTTGAAGCCTGTCAATAAGCCTGAGGTCTTCATCCAGTATGGTATCCGTTGAACCACGGAAGTGTTCAGAAAATCCTGTTTTCCAGAACCAGCTTCTCAGGTATTTTAGTTGTTTAGGACGTGGATTTTTGATTTTTGCAAAAAAGTATGTGAAAACTACGAGCTGATTCTCATATGGAAGAAAATCATCTCCATACACAAAAAGATTTGATTGTAGATAATCAACTGCTTTATTCAGAGCCTTTTCGGTAGTTTTAAGGAGAGAATTCAATTGCTCTGAATTAAGATTACCAAGTTTATTGATATGAGTTCCTTTAGTAGAGCCAGAGTTAAGTGCAGCTAAAATCTTTAGGTACATCCTGTATTTGGTTTGTTGAAATCTCTTCTTTTGAAGGCCTTTGTTTATTTTGTCAATCTCCTGACGAAAATCAAAGTTATCACTCCAGGTCATTGCAGATATCAGGTCAAAGATTCCAAGTTCCAATCCCCCGCTATTAAATCTAATGAAAATAGGGGAAACTTCCTCCACCGTTTTTTCATATGTGACAATTACAGGAATAATGTAATTGCGGAAATGATTGTATAGATAATTCAGAGTGTCTTGCAATTTTTTACTTTCTTCTTCCTCCAGGTCTTCATTATTTTTAATTTCATTTCTGAAGTCCAGAAACTTTTCATAATCGTAGAGATATCCCATAGGAAAATGTACATTTTTTTTGATTTTCATTTTTTTTTGATAATGGAAAAACTCCATAGATTCCAGATCCAGATATACGTTGAAAATATGCTCTCTGTTTGCATCTTTCCACGTCAGAACCCCATATAGGGTTGATAGCCTTTGTTGCCCGTCAAGAATGAAATCACGAGTATATATATCTGGAAACTCACACTTTGGAAGTTTAATATCCAAAATTGTATCTCTGCATTTGATTTTTTGAGGAGAATTCCAGATCAAAAAGCTACCGATAGGATATGTTTTCAGGATGCTGTCAAAAAGGAATAAGATCTTGTCTTCCTTCCACACGAATTCCCTTTGAAATGGTGGTATTACCAGTTCTCGGGAATTCACAGAATTGACGAGAGTTTCTATTCTTTGATTTTTTGGCTCTATTGGCTTTTTTTTCATTTGAATTTGCATTTTGTCACCTCTAATAAATGTTAAATTACAAACTGTTGATTATTATCTTAACAGTTCGTGATGGTGTATTGGTTTTTCCAAAATTTTATTCATCTGAAAAACAAGCCAATTTAAAAAAGTGGGGATTCTGAGAACGTAGGAAAAGTCCATAATTGCCAAACTCTTGGCACATTTAAGCATTGAATATAAATTTCGTAATTATTCAGCGTAGGAAAAAATAAAATCAACAGGCCATCTTAGGGCCTGTTACGTAACAACCTACGTATCGTTTCGATTGAATTTATTGATTTTCAAGATCGACATCACCAATTAAAACAATACATTGTAAATAAAATGCTTAACTTACAGGCTGTTCGATAATTACTATCAATAATATTTTAAACTGTCCTTTTTCGATTTAAAGGCTTTATATGCTTTCTTTTTTATCTGTTTTTGTCCTGAAATTGAATTGTCGAACAGCTTCTTTAGGGCGGGGTGGCCGCACGCAATTTGATTTTCAAATTTTGAAATCAATACAATATATCTATTCATCTATTTTTCTAATGATCATTCTTGTTAGCAAATACCTTTGATATTATATTTGAATGGTCTCTGAGTAAAACTATCTTGAAAATATTAATATATTTACAAATAATTTAGCATATATAGAAAGTTTTATAAGATATAGACAGACAGTAATAAATTATGTTGTCAGACGATGAAAAATTAGAAAAAATGATGGAAAAATTGTCTCCACAACAAAAAGATAATTTAAATAAAATTCGTCATGCTGTAGAAGAGATTTGGAAGGGTGATCATATAATTTCAGACTTTACTAGTCATGGAATAGATCATTCAATGCGTATTATTGGATATTCATATGATATTCTCTCCTGTAACAAAAATGATGAATTGACTCAAGATGAGACATATTTACTCTTAGCTTCTATTTATCTTCACGATATTGGGATGCAATGTTATCCACCAGAACCAATTTTTTCAGATATTATAAATGAAGCGAAATGTATTGCGGAAGAGAGAAATATATGTTTTAATTGTATTGATTTTAAATCAGAATCTGCAATGAAATTGACCGATGACGAGCAGAAATTTATTAGAGAATATCATAGTCTATTGACAGCGGCTTTGATAAATTATTCTTTCAAGAAAACAGATTATATACTTCATGAAGCTTGTAAAGGCATTCAAAATAATTTAAGAATGGATTTGACACATATATGTCTTTACCACAGTAAATATTCAATAATGGATTGTGAGGAATACTTAACTATTCTTGAAAAAGAAGGTAGGAAAAAATTAATTGCAACAATTCTTCGTTTGGCCGATGAAATGGATATTGGTTATAATCGTATTAATGAAGATGACTATAAAATATTAAGGAAAGATCCGAAAAATCTTATTCATTGGATTAAACATAAATATACAACAGTATCTCTTTCAGATAATGAAATTCATTTGAAAATCGTTTTAAACCTGGAAGATGCAGAAAAATATGGACATATATTTCAAGCATTGATCATAAATAAATTCTGTTGTAAAAACAAGAACTTGATAAAAATTCTTAATTCATATGGGTATAATATTAAAATGGGTGATAAAGAAGAAAGAAAGAATGGAGAGCCAAAAATAATCACAGGTTCTAGTTATGAAAAAATATCAACAGAGGTATTAAGTGAATTTAAGGCTCTAGAACGTGAAAATAGGTATATATCAAATTGTAGATATAAATATAATGTCGCTGGATTTAATAACAAAATAGAGAAAGGTATATTAAATAACAGTGAACCTTATAAAATATTAATAATAGGTGACGTCATGCTTGATAGTACTATGTATATGATTGACGCGCCTTACGATCAAGTATTGACACATGATAATCTTAATATGGTTTTTGTTTTATTGCCGAAAGACGAGTATCTGTATAAGAATTTAAAAATTGATTGTTCAGATCGGCGCTCTCTTGGAGGTGCCGCAGGTATCATGACAACACTATTAGAGATACCAAATGTCTATGTAGATATGATTGGTATTATAGGAAATGATCGTCAAGGAGATGAAATACAAGAATTATTTAAAGATCTACAGAATAAACATCATGAAAATAACGAGGCATGTTCAAATTTTCATCCTATTGTAATAGATGAATATCCGACAGTAACCAAATACTATTATCATTGTGTTAAGTATAATCAAGGGCCTCCGTTGATTACAAGATATAGATTTGATAGAGAAGACATAGAGTTAATTTATGACAACATTGAAAAATATAAAGAATCATTTAATCTAGTGTTAAATGAGATTTGTACCAACTATGATTGTATAATTATAAAAGACCATCAAAAAGGTATGATCAATGAATATGTCATTGACTGGATATCGCAAAAATATCCGAACACACCAATATTTATAGATCCAAAATACAACTTTGATTACTATAAAAAGTTGAATATAAAGGCGATTATCCCCAACATAAAAGAAGCTTCTATGGGAATAAAAGAAATTGCAAATATATCCGAAGAAGAAGTAAAAAAAAGGGCTACAGAAAGTAGATTGTATGATGAAGATTATGATTTGTTAAAGGAATGTTTACCCAACTGTGATTCTTTTATTATTAAATCAGATATTAATGGAGCTATTATATATAGTGATGATAATAATTATCATGATAGAGATTATATTTACCCACTCCCTGTAGAAGAATCAAAACTAAAAAGTAATGTCGGATGTGGAGATACTTTTGATGCATATTTCATAATAGGTCAACTAAAAGAGTATTCCCTGCAAACTTCGATAAAATTAGCTAATATTGCGGCAGGAATTAAAAGAAAAAAGGAGCTTGGTGAAGTTGTTTCACCGCAAGAAGTATTTGATGAATTAAATATTTTCAATAAAAAATGTATCCGACCTTTCAAAGATACTCACTGAAAATGAACATTATTCATGCTATTGATTTTGGAGATATTTTCACATTTTTCTTCCATAAGGCTCAATTCTACATTTGGTAGATGGTTTGTGCATTCTAAATAATTTATCCAGTTTCACACTTTCCGCAGATTCCTTTTCAATTTTCACTATTTTCCTGCTTTCGGCAGCTAAAGTTTAATTTTTCATTTATAAAAAATTATAGATAAATCCGTAAACCAAACTATAATTTGTCAAACTTGGTTTTTCATATTACATCTATTTCTTTCCATCGAACAACCTAATTTAATCCCCTTGAAACATCTTCACTCTTTTTCATACATCTCGATAGATATCGCTATCCAATTTAATAGTCAAGATTAGAGATATATACTTTCATGTTCCTCCCCCAAGAGACCCAATACTTTCCAATGAAACTCTTCCATATTTAATACTTCAGCTTCTATTTCCCCTTCTTTTTGAGTAAAAAATTCAGTTATTCCCTGGAATTTGAAAAAAAATCCACCTCATAGTCGGTCTTTTAGTAGTTTTTCCTTTTTGGTCTGGAACTGATTCATCATCTTCCCTAATTTTTTCACTCAATTCCCATTCTGCAATAGAGTAAATCATTAAGCATAGAACCATAACCATCATAAAAGCCTGAATTCTGCCCTTATTTTTGAGATCGATTTTTGATACGCTAAAAGTATCTTCAGGAATCTAAACCCTTTTTCCACTCTGTCTTGCTCTTTATAGTTCTCTAATATCTCTTCTGGGAAGTGACCAAGGTCATTACTTTCAAGTACAAAAAGTCCAGCATTCTCCATCTTTTGGTCAAAGTGGACTTTATTATGTTTTATTTTGGCATAAACTGAATAATATGTCAGTAATTTCTCATCTTTCGCAGGTAGCCCTCTTTTACCAGATTCTCTTTTTTTAGTTGTCTTTAAATCCAATTATTCAAACGCTAAATAAGGAAAATCTTTAATCCAGTTTTCTGCACACTCTAATGCATCAGCTTCACAAAAGAAATGCTTATCTTGTCGAGAGTTTCTCCAATAACGTATTGATTCAGGTCTTCTTTTTGTATACCATTTCCAAAAAGTCTTTCTACAGAAACGTTGTTAAAATATTCAGGGCAGAGATACAAAGGCTGCCCTACAAAGCCAAGTCCATTGAGGAACATTGCAAGTATACAATTGGCGTGAGAAACTTTGTGATATCGTGATTTGGGAAACTTCTCATCTATCAGTTTGTCAACTTTGAGTTCACGGAACAAACTTATTATGATTTCGAGGTGTCCTAAAAAAGAAGTAGTACGTTTTATTATGGCATTTGATCTTTTGTTACTGTTTTTTGGGGATTAGGATGTCACAAAATGAGATATTGTGCTGAAGATATTTAATTATTCGTTAACCCCGAAAGCAAGTTCTGTTGGCTTTTTTTTCATTTGAATTTGCATTTTGTCACCTCTAATAAATGTTAAATTACAAACTGTTGATTATTATCTTAACAGTTCGTGATGGTGTATTGGTTTTTCCAAAATTTTATTCATCTGAAAAACAAGCCAATTTAAAATTTCCAAATGGAATCTTTTTTATATTTAAGAGGCGTGACAACTATTCCATATTTGAGAAGTAGTCATACAGGTATTAATTATGGACATAAAACCAGGGGACATCGTGAATCTACGCCATAGGCTCTGGCGTGTGGATTATGTTAATGGAGAAAACAGGGTTTTCCAGGCCACCAATATTGACGGGGGAAGACCCAGACAACAAAAATTCTATTATCCGCTCGAATCCGTAAAGGAGGCCAGCATTCCCGAACCTTCCCTTGAAAAGATGGGGGATTCGGCAACAAACAAGCTGCTTATACAGTCATTTCGCTATTCAATCCTGCATGGGTCAGCTCCTCTTTTGAGCCTTCAGAGAAGCAGTGTGATTCCCACGCATTACCAGCTTGTACCTGTGGTGATGGCCCTCAACAAAAGTGAAAGGGTCCGCATGCTCATTGCAGATGACGTGGGTCTTGGGAAAACCGTTGAAGCTGGCCTGATCGCAACCGAGTTGATGGCAAGAAACCTGGTGTCCAGAATCCTAGTAATATGTCCGAAAAACCTGTGTGAGCAGTGGCGTGATGCGCTGCATTCTTTTTTCCAGATTGACGCAAAGGTTATTTCTTCAGTTCATAGAAGGGTGCTTGAAAGGAACCTGCCTCCTGGAGCAAGCCCCTGGAAACATTATCCCTTCCTGATTGCTTCTATTGATTATACCAAGAAAGACCCGACAAAGTACCAGGTCCTTGAAGTGCCCTGGGACCTCGTGATTGTGGATGAGGCACACCTGGCCGCAAAGCCGCACCAGACCGCTGAAAAGCAGAGTGTGTCAATGGAGAGATTCAACTTTGTAAATGAACTGTCGGGCCAGAAACATGTTAAAAACCTCCTTTTCCTGACTGCAACTCCTCACAACGGGTACACGGATACATATGCGAGTCTCCTCAATATGCTAGACTGCGGGATCGTGAGCGGGCCTATAAATGAACCCAGGATTGACAGGGAAGTTGCAAAACACCATGTCTGCCAGAGAAGAAGAAAGGATGTTGAGGACTGGTTCAGGGAACATTCCGAGGAGGAAAACCCCTTCCCTGGGCGAGACCAGGACGAGGTTACCATTGATCTGGCGAATGAGGAAGAGAGGGAAATCATTGAGGTGCTTGGAAGGTACGGGAAGGGAATCCTGACCCTTGCCGAGGGAGGAAGCCATAAGGTGCGCATGACCGCTCACTGGGTTGTGATGCACCTGCAGAAGAGGGCATTGTCTTCTCCCCATTCCCTGCGGATTTCCCTGAAAAACCGTCTGGAACGGGTTGTTGAAAAGATCGAGAGGGAAGAGACTTCTGACGATATTAATCTCAGCGTGGCCCAGGCAAAGGCAAGCGCTCTGGATGAGGAACTGGTCGATGAACTGACCGATGAGGAAGTTTCAACGAGGATGGACAAAACCTCTTTTGGGTCCCTTGAGGCTTTAAAGGCTGAGAAGGAAGAGCTTGAGCTACTTATTGAGCTTGCGGGCAGGATAAATGCCGCAAAGGACAGTAAATTAAAACGCCTGACCAACCCGAAGAACGGCATCTTAAGGGCTGCCCTTTCAGGGGTTTACGGGACAAAGAAAGCCATTATATTTACCCGATATAAGGACACTCTCGAATATCTGGAAAGAGAAATTCCAAAACAGTTAAAAAAGACAATTACGCAGGAACAGGTCGTTACGGTACACGGGGATTTGACGGATGCCCTCAGAAACGAAAGGCTTGAAGCTTTCCAGAATCTTGATCAGGGGATTCTGATCGCAACGGACTGTATCAGTGAAGGTATTAACCTTCAGCACATGGCAAACCAGATAATTCATTATGAACTGCCCTGGAACCCCAACCGTCTTGAGCAGAGGAACGGGCGTGTGGACAGGTATGGGCAGAAGGCCAGGAAGGTGTATATCCGAACTCTGGTTATGAATGATACCCTGGATGCAACTATTCTGAAGGTGCTAGTCAGGAAAGCGAAACAGATCCGTGAGGATTACGGGTTTGCGCCTCCGTTCTTTGGAGACGACAGCAACGTCTTTGACATGATTCAGGATATCGGGGTGGAGAAATTACCTGCGGCCCAGAGTTCACTCTTTGAGTTCGACGGCGGCGCAAGAAAGGACGAAGAGAAA
>Ga0265294_10003265_pt1 | contig 20830 bp, 17 predicted proteins | sample MunlanPumphouse3_FD_192504 | JGI IMG/M metagenome (GOLD analysis project Ga0265294, IMG submission 192504) | Groundwater microbial communities from a municipal landfill in Southern Ontario, Canada - Pumphouse #3 | ecosystem: Environmental > Aquatic > Deep subsurface > Groundwater | place...
GAGAGAATTATATCTACCTTAGAAACTATTGGGGTTGAATTTGATGAAGGACCAATCCAAGGTGGTGCGTATGGACCTTATGTGCAGTCTGAAAGATTAGATATTTACAATAAGTATATTAATGAACTAATAGAGAAAGGTTTTGCTTACCACTGTTTCTGTGATAAAGAGACTTTAGATGAGATGAGAGCTGCTCAGATGGAACGCAAGGAAGACCCGAAATATGATAGACGCTGTCTTAATCTTTCTAAAGAGGAAATTCAGACTCGGATTAATAGGGGAGATTCTTTTGTCATTAGGTTAAGAATGCCTGATGATAGAATATTCTCTTTTGATGATGCTATACGTGGAGTTGTGGAAATTAACTCCAATCAGGTTGATGACCAAGTAATATTGAAGTCTGATGGTTTCCCTACTTATCATCTGGCTGCGTGTGTTGATGACCACTTAATGGAAATTACGCATGTCTTCAGAGGTGAAGAGTGGATATCAAGCACTCCCAAGCATATTTGGCTTTATGAATGTTTCGGCTGGGAAGCTCCTAAATTTGTTCATTTACCTTTAATTATGAACACAGATCACTCTAAGTTAAGTAAGCGTAAAAATGATGTATCTGTGGAAAATTATCTACAAAAGGGCTATCCTGTTGCTTCGATTATTAATTATATTGCTCTAATCGGTTGGCATACTTCTGATGATCGTGAGTTCTTTACTTTAGATGAGTTATGCCAAGAATTCAGTTTAGAAAGAGTGAATAATGCTAATGGTGTCTTTGATATCGTAAAGTTGAATTGGATGGCAGGCATGTACATTCGCGAGATGAGCAATGAAGATTTAGCAGAGAAGTGTCGTCCGGCTTTTATTGAAGCAGGATATGATGTTAGTGATGAACGAAAATTCTTAGCTGTTATTGAGAACGCTAAAGATAGAATTTTCTGTTATCCTCAAGCTGTGGAGCATTCTGCCATGTTCTATACTGATTTTGTACTTAGTGAAGAAGATAAGGCTATTCTGGCTGAAGATGATTCTCAAACAGTCTTGAAGTATTTCATTGCTAATGCTGAAAAAATAGCTTGGGATGATCATGATAAGTTAGCACAATTCATCAAAGATGGAGCAAAAGCAATTGGGATTAAAGGTAAAAAGTATTTCTTCCCACTTAGAATCTCTCTGTTTGGAAGCAGTCATGGACCTGACATTCCAAAACTATTTGCAATCCTTGGTAAAGAAGAGAGTTTGAAGAGATTTAATTCTGCTTTGAACAATTAAGCTAGATACTGGAAACTAGTTTGCATAGTATAAATATAAAAAGAAAAATATAGGAGATAAATATGAGCTATGTCAAGAAGTTAGAAGGTCAAAAAGTAATCTTTACTCCGGTTGATTACTCCGATGTGAAGAAATACACGCCTTGGTATAACGATTTTGAAGTTGGTTTCTTTCTGGGAACACAAGATAGGATTGTTACAGAAGAAGATCAGGTTACCTATTTAGAAAAGTTGTCTCAAAACGGATATCTTTTCACAGTTTTAGATAAAGATACTAAAACTCCCATAGGTCATTGCGGTATTCATAGCATTGATTGGGTGAATAGAACAGGTGAAGTGTGGATGAATATTGGTAATAAGGGCTATTGGAATAAAGGCTTTGGTACAGAATCTACAACTCTTTTGCTTGCCTTTGCTTTTCATGTTTTGAACCTAAACAATGTTATGATAAAAGTTTTGGGGTGCAATCCTCGCGCAACTCATATTTTTGAAAAGGTTGGTTTTAAGCTTATCGGAAAAAGAAGAGAAGCTGTTACTGTAGCTTTTGAGAAGCATGATATGCTGTATTATGATATTGTGAGCAGTGATTTTACTTCACCAATTATTACAGATTTAATTAAAAAATACAAGAGTGCAGATAAAGACTTAAATAAGATTTCCTTCGGGTAGAGGTTAACTTGATAAATCAAATCAAAGGTCAAGACAAAGTTATCACTGCTTTGATGAGATCCAAAGAGAATGATAAAGTAGGGCAGAGTTATCTCTTTCATGGTCCTGACGGAGTCGGTAAACTAACTACTGCCTTCTATTTTGTCATGGCTCTTAACTGCACTAACCCGGAGGCAGGAACGCCTTGTGGGAAGTGCAATTCTTGCCAAAAGTTTAGAAATCTGTCTCATCCTGACCTAATTTATCTTTTTCCTACTCCTAATCTTAGACTGACAGAAGATGGCGAGATTAGAGATACTAGATATCAGAAAGAGTATCATGATTATATTGCCAGAAAGATAGAAACTCCTTGGAATGACTATGTTTTTTCTGTTTCTGCAGAAATCAGAATTGGAGCTATTCGATGGGTACAAAATAGATTAAGTCTCTCCAAAAATGAAGCAAGAAAAAGAGTTTGCATTATAGAAGATGCTGATAGAATGAATGTTAACACAGCTAATGCTTTTCTGAAAACCTTAGAAGAACCGCCTCAAGATACTGTGATTATTCTTACCACTTCCAAGCCTAACTCCTTGCTTCCTACTATTATATCGCGCTGCCAGAGAGTTGCCTTTAATAACCTTACCGCCACTACGATAGAACAGATTCTGCAAGAGAACTTTAAAGTAGATAGGGTAAAAGCAAAGACTTATGCCAGAATTGCGTATGGTAATGCGGAGAAAGCGATTCAACTTATTTCTGAAGATACAGACACTGGCAGAAATGTTGCTTTAAAGCTTTTTGAGTTTGCTTTGGAAAACAGTGATTTAGATTTCTTAGCCTTTCTCAATGAGTTAAAAGATGTAAAACAGAAGAAAATTCTCTTAAGTGTCTATTCTAATATTGTAATATTCTTAACTGATTTAATTTACCTGCAGGAAAATCCGGACTTGATAGTTAATATCGATTCAATTCCTCTTTTAGAGAAGATTTTGGAGCATAAAACAATTACTGCTATAGAGATTCATGCCCTAATCAACGAAGCAAAAGAGTTACCCAGAATGATAGAATTGAATGTTAATAACAACCTGATAGTAATTTATCTCTTCAATAAAGTGAAAAATATTATAAAAAGATAAGATTTATTTTTAAAAAACATAAGTATTTAATAAAAGTTGTAAAACGCTGAACTATGTTGGTTTACAGATGTTAAATGGTAATCATAAGTGCCAATATTAGCACTTAACTCATTAAATATCATCAAAATAGAAAAAAATATTTGACAAGATTACACAAAGGCTCTATAATTGGCATTGTATCGAATATAAATAAATCTCGGGAGGAAAAATGACAAGAGATGAAGTAATCGCAGGTGTTGCACAAAAATGTGAAACAAGTAAAAAATTGGCAAACGAAGTAGTTAATGCTTTCTTAGAACAGATTACAGAAGCACTAGCAGAAGGTGAAAGAGTATCCTTTGTTGGATTTGGTACTTTTGAAGTTAAACAAAGAGATGAAAGAAAAGGTATTAACCCTCAAACAAGAGAACAAATTCTTATTCCTGCTCGTAAGGTTCCGGTTTTCAAGGCTGGTAAAAAACTAAAAGAAGCAGTTAAGTAATTTAGTATCTTTAACAAATTTAACTCAGAGAGTATTGAAATGATACTCTCTTTTTTTATTAAGAAAAGAGTTTTTATTGACACTTATACTGGATTAATTAAAATGATTAAAAATCAAATAATGGACGGATTATGAGAAAAAAAACAATACTATCACTAGTCGCCTTTCTGTTTCTAATAGGGCTTCTTAATGCCAACAATGCCCATTTAATAATTCAAGTAGAGAATATGATTAAAACTAATGATACTTACTTTATCACTAAGTTTATTGAATCTAAGGTTGATTATAAGGGTTTAGGCTCGCTTTATCAAGAGTTGTTGGATTCATTATCAGTTCATGACAAGGATTTAGAGTACTCTGTGATCTTTGCCAAAGCAGGTGCCATATTTCTTTTAGATAAAGCTGATGAGCTACAGCGGGTGAATATCAAGATGTCAGAAAAATTAAAAATGAGTGCCTGTAAATTGTTAGATAAGTCTATTGCTAATGTTTATAGAGAGTGGCTGAATAAAACCAATAATGGTACATTTCTATTGAAAAATGCTTTAGATATGATGAAATTAAGCTCCAGAATCAATACTCAACTCAATAACGAGGTAATTGATATCTATAATAACTATCTCTCCTTTGGTGAACTATATTTAGCTATAGATGACTTTCCTTCAGCTCTTGAGTATTTTAGAGTTGCCAAAGAACTCTCTTCTCAATTAGCAACTCAAGAATATGCTGATATTGCTGATGTTTACATCTCCTTAGCAGAAAGCAATAGTTGCTTAGTTAAAGATGGGAACATTTTTGATTATGCTCAATTCATTAATAATTATAATGAATATTTAACTAAATTTAACTCTTATAAACAATTTGTTAATAACAAGCGTTTATTGAAAGGAGTTAAAGTTAATGAGTCGGCACAAGGGAAAATGGATGCAATGAATGTCAGCATAGAAGAATCACAAGAACGATTTAGCAGATTACTTAATTTGAACAATAGAATCTTTGGTGATTATAAAGTTATCCGGGAAGGATGAGAGAAAGATGATAGAATCAATAAGAGTTAATAAGAAACAAATTCAAATCATAGATCAAACTCTGTTGCCTCAAGAAGAGAAATATATTCATATCTTAGATTATAAAAGTATGATTGAAGCTATCAAGAAGCTAAGAATCAGGGGTGCTCCTGCAATAGGTATCGCCGGATTGGCTGCCTCGGCTTTAGCTTTAGATGAATTAAAACACAAAGCAAGCTGTAAGGAAGATTTGTTACTTGCTCTTGATGAGATAGAAAATGCTCGCCCCACTGCTGTAAATCTCTCTTATGCTATTAATGTAGCTCGCGATTTCGTCATGAACAATGCTTTCTCTCCGGATTCAGAATATCTCTGGGAGCAGACACTTCAGCTTATTTCAGAAGAAGAGAACTATTGTAGATTAATGGCTACCAATGGTGTGAAAGAGATATATCATGGGCAAGCTGAACTTAGGATTTTGACTCATTGTAATACCGGAAGCTTGGCAACTTATGGCGATGGCACAGCTCTTAGTGTGATAAAGGCGTTAGCCAAGAAAACTAAAGTGATTGTTTGGGCTGACGAGACAAGACCCTTGCTTCAGGGGGCTAGATTAACTATGTGGGAGCTGATGAAAGAAGGAATTGAGTGTTATCTCATCTCTGACTCCATGGCTGCTCACACAATCAAAACAAAGCACATAGACTTAATTATTACCGGTGCTGATAGAATCACCACGAATGGCGATTCAGCTAATAAGATTGGTACGCTGGGCTTATCAATCTTAGCCGATTACTATAAAATCCCCTTCTATATTGTTGCTCCATCGACAACAATAGATAGAAACTTAACACGCGGTGAAGAGATTATCATTGAAGAACGCGAGGCAGATGAGCTGAGATGTATTAAGGGTATTTCAGTAGCTCCTGCCAAATGCCAAGTATTTAATCCGGCATTTGATGTTGTTGATAATCAGCATATTACCGCAATAATTACAGATAGAGGAGTGTTTAAACAACCTTATGACTTTAGATGAAACCAATATAAACCAAGCAGCTAATCTTCTCTTGCAGGCAAAGCACGTAATTGTCTTTACCGGAGCTGGTATTTCTGTCAGTAGCGGAATACCTTCTTTCAGAGGAGAAAATGGGATTTGGAACAGATATAATCCCCAAGTATTGGAATTATCCAACTACTATAGAAACCCTGAACCGTGCTGGAAAGTAATTAAAGAGATATTCTTTGATTCGATGCAGGATGTAAAAGCTAATCCTAGTCATTTTGCCATAACAGAGTTGCAGAAAATGGGTTTGGTTCAGAACATTTTCACCCAAAATATTGATAATTTACACCAGGCTGCAGGTTCTGATCATGTCTATGAGTTTCATGGCAATACCAGATCTTTTGTTTGTAGAAAATGTAAGCATAAATATGATATCAGTGAAGTTGATCTTGATGCCAAGTATCCGCTCTGCCTTAATTGTTCTGGTTTGTTGAAACCTGACTTTATCTTCTTTTCTGAATCGTTACCGTCAGGAGTTTTGGAAAAAGCTTATCAAGAAGCAGAACTAGCCGACTTAGTTATCATTGTCGGTTGTTCCGGAGAAGTGTTTCCTGCTAATCAAATACCTTTGATTGCCAAACAGTGTGGAGCTAAGATTGTTGATATTAATCCACAATCGACTCTTTTTTCAGATCAGATTTGTGACGTGAAAATTACAGCGAAGTCTGAGCTTGCTCTTCCAAAATTAGTAGAAACTGTTAAAAAACTAAAAGGAGAAACAGTTTAATGCCTAAACTAAGCTGGATATTATTAGCCTTAATGTTAACATTTACAGTGATTCATAGCACTACAGTAGAAGAACTAGAACAAAGATTCACCGAGATCAAAGGTTCTTATCGTGGCGGGAAAATTACTTTAGATTTCACGATTTCTGAAGGTATCTTATGTGATAGCATAGTGGTTTATCGCAACTATAATGCCTTTGAAATACCTGTAGATCTCTATAAATTACCAATTAGCAGATATGTAGCCTATGCTACCAATACTTTTACAGATACTAAGCTTGCTGATAACATAGATTACTATTATCGTGCAGTTTGTTACTTTAATGGTGAACCATGGGCAATTAGTAAAAATGCCCAAGTGTCAGTTCCTGCTAAAAAACTAGATGTTGGCGAGCTTACCTATAAAGATGTTCATATTGAAATTGATAAGCTTAATTATCAGTTAAGTTTAGTTGCTGATAAAGATGTAGTCTTGAAGAAGTATCCTCTCGTTATGGGGGAGAATCCTTTTACCAGGAAAATAATGCGGGATTGGGTTTCCAGTCCGGAAGGTATCTACAGTGTTGTTTATATTCTCAAGAATGCTACAAATTACAAAGCCTTTGATGTTGATTATCCTAATGCTATTGACCGGGTTCGCTATGAAACAGCTAAAGATTTAGAATTAATTCCCCAAAAAGAAGTTATCGGCGGCGATATTCAAATTCATGGTATGGGTATAAATACAAATTGGACTACAGGTAGTTTTGCTTTGCGAAACAGCGATATTGATGAGATTATTGATTCATATCTGGTTAGACCGGGAACCAAAATAATTATCACCGGCTACGAAATAACACCTCAAGATATCAGCTATTTAGACCGTTTTTGGACAAAAGCAGAGATTAAAATCATTCAAGATAAACTAAGAGTAAAAGGATATGATGTTTCTTCAGATGGCGTATTAGGTCCCAATAGCAGAAAACTATTAGGTAATTTCCAATTCAAAAATGGTTTAAAAGTTACCTGTCAGTTGGACAGAAAGACCTGTCAGAAAATTGGCTATATTCCTTATGATGTGAATCCTTAAAAAATAAATACCTTATTAACTTTTTTTGCTTATAATAGGTAATAATGAAAAACAATGATTACGAAACAATGAGAGAACATATGAAAGGCTTTTTACAGGGCTTGCTTTTTATCCTTGTGATAATAGTTATAATCCTATTTTTCCATTTTATTGGCTATATTGATAAGGCTAGGTCTCCTATTTTCTATGGAGAAGATAGTAGTGATATTGAGTTGTGGTCTGAAGATGATAAACGCTCTGGTGGAGGCAGAACCGGCAGTACGAAAGAAGCGGAGAATAGAAAAACTTATGAACAGAGAAAAACAGATTTTGGTTCCAAATCACTAAATCAGAAGGATAAGGATAAAGCAGCCAAAGAGCAGGCAGATGAAGAGAAAGCTGGCTTGAAACGAAGAGGAAAACTATAAACTTAAGACATGCAACCTAACCAATAAGGTCAATAACTAACTTGGTTAACAAAACATTTTCAACAGTATCTGTGGATTTTAACTTATAATCTGCATCGGTTAATAGATCAAAAATCCGACTCATTTTGATATTTCTATACGCATTAGCAAAACCGATATAATCTTTCTTAAACATAGAGTGTATTTCCTGAAGATGTCTAGCTTGAATTTCGCTACTACTTACTCCGTTTGCTTGTAAATACTTTACTCTCCAGATTATCTGGAAGAAACGGGTTAACATAACAATCAAAAGAATAGAGTTTTTCCCCTCTTCTGCTTCTAAATAGTTTTGTAAAATAAAGAGAGACTTCTGCATATTTCTGGCTCCTATAGCGTTTTGCAATTCAAATACTGAATTTGCCCGATTGTCTCCCATACACTTTTCCACATCCTGAGGGGTAATAGTTTTTCTATCTCCAATATAAATAAGTAGTTTTTCCAATTCATTGTAAGCAGTATAATAATCAGCTTCAATTTTTGAAGAGAAAAGAACAATGCTTTCTCTGGACGAGCTTATCCCCAATCTGCCCAGCTCAGCTTGAAGCCATCTTTCAATTTCCCAATAGCCCGCAGGTTGCTTTGTGTTGATGAAAACATAGTTAGCAAAAGCGCGATATACCTTTTTACGTGCATCAACAGTTTCGCTTTGAACAAGTAAAATAGAGGATTCAGGAATGTGTTTAAGATACTCGGAAACCTTAATCTTATCACTCTCTTTTAGATTCTCAAAACCTCTGACAACCACTACTTTATATTCAGAAAGAAAGGGAAACATATCGAGCTGTTCAATGATTTGCTCGCTGGAACACTCTTCTCCAAAAAGGTTGATTAAATCGAATTCCCTTCCCTCAATATTAGAATATTTATCAATCAGTTTTTTAATAATCTTGTCTGCCAGAAAGTGATCTTCTCCATGTAGGAAATAGATATTACTAAATTCATGATTATTAATAACGTTAAGAAATTGCTCTGAAGTGTATTTAATACTCATTTAAAATAAGATAAAAGCTATTGAAACTAAGGAGATTACCCAACAATAATAGGCAAAGTATTTTAGTTTTCTATTTTGAATAAGTCTAATTAAGAAGGCAATGACAACAAATCCGGAAACAAAAGCAGCAGCAGCACCGGCTAGATATTTAACCAGAAGAGTAGATTCAATAGCTTCAAAATTGCGTAAATCTAAAATAGCAGCACCCATTATGGCAGGAATACTCAATAAAAAAGAGAAACGAGCTGCATGTTCTCTTTTCATTTTACAGAACAATGAGGTAGCTATTGTGGTTCCGGAGCGCGATATTCCGGGGATAATGGCAATGGCTTGTCCTACACCGATAAGAATTGATTTCATGATCCCAATATTATTATCCTCTAACTCTCCATTAGGGATTTTATCAGAGAAGAAAATGATTACGCCGGTAACAGACAAAGCTATAGCCACAACAAGCGGCATTTGATAGATTGCTTCAAATTTGTCCTTAAAGGCAAGTCCTAACACGGCAGTAGCAATAGTTGCAATAAATAGGTAAGCTATAATCTTAAGGTTATTTATATCATGACGGCTTTTGTTTTTGGAGAAGATTTTAAAAGCAGAACCTACAAGTTCTAAAATGGTTTTGTGGAAATAGAGCAACACGGCAACTAAAGAACCGAGATGAACTATAATCTCAAAGCTGATTCCAGGTTGCTCAATGCCCCAAAAATGTTGAGCTAAAACTAAATGACCGGAACTCGAAACAGGCAAGAACTCTGTAAAGCCCTGTAGTATTCCAAGTAGTATTGATTCAAGTAATGACATATTTATTCCTTCTATTCTATTTTTGGCAACTCTGTGTTTAACAAATCAGTTACACTAACTATTCTAAATTGATTCTTGTCAATCAAAGAAATTAGTTTTTTAAGTTGTTCTACATCTTTATCAGTTTCAAACTTAATGATAATTGTGGGATATTTGTTTTTACTGACATAACTCGCAAGATTCTTTTTTGTAACCTGTTGATAAGATAGAGCCCAGGTAGATAAAACCTGTTTTCTTAATGCCAGTTCATAGCCTTTAGATTTGCTGGTAGTCATAGCATCAATATAGTAGAGTTGGTTGTCTTTACAGTAGTCAATAATGTGTTGCATAAAATCTGCTTCAGAAGTAGCAAAATCACCCCAGAAATGAGTAATCCCTTTAATGCCTTGTACCGGTTTTTTAAAAGCTGCAATTTGTTTCCCAATGTAATTCTTATCAAGAGGATTTTTGACCTTAATCTCTTTGATTCTACTCATTGCATTATGACCAGGATAAGATTCTAAGGGGATTGCCAGCATAGTTTCAATATTATTGGCAACTGCTAAAGCACTTAAACTATCACTGAACTTACAGTCTCCAACAAAGGCTAAAGTGAGATTGTTCTTTTTTATGAATTCTAAATTGTCTAAGATGATTTTTTGATTATCTCCCAATTCTGTTAAAATAACGGAAATCTCCTGTGATTGCTCCAAATCCGAATAGGGGGAGCTGTCATAAACTAATCTAATCACATATTCCAATGATTCATCTTGCGTGCGGAAGGTTAGCATTTGACCCAGCAGATAGTTTTTCCAATTAGCAAAAACTCTACCATCTATGAATTTACCGCCTGCTTTAACTAACTCTTGTTTGAGTATGATATTAGCATAGGTTAAATCTATAATCTCGCGATTTAATAAAAACCTGAGATATATTCTTCTCGGGTTAGATGTTGATTTATCTTCATCTCTAATCACATTAGTATAGATATTACTGCGTGAGCTTTTATTATTTTCATCATAGGGTACTTTTAAAGCATAGGCGACATCATAAACTACTTTCTCTAAAGAATCTATCTTGGCTGAATACCATGGGTGATATTCAGTGATATTCTCACTTGCAGGCTGTTCTTGCTGAGGTTGTTTCCCTGAAGAAGAGTTACAGCCGGTAAAGAAGAGTGAGAGCAGGAGAATAAGTAAAAGCATTTTAGAATTTGATATTTAGATTAAGCATGGGAGTAAAATCATTATTAATAGTTGAGTAGAGAGTAAAGTTATCGTTATTATTCTGATTTTTATATCTGATTAGCATATCAACAAAACTAAAGAGATGGTTAGCAACCATAACACCGGTAAAAATAGTAACATAATCTTGATTAAAATAGTATTCTTTTCTCAAGTCATTAAATTTATACCGATTATTCTTACTATCCCAACGCCAGGCATAATCATCAGAAATAGCATTATTATCAATATATTCTTGTTGTTTAACAGGATCTCCGGGGAAGGCTACAATTGCATGATTTAGCACACCTTGGTTATATCCGCCTGACTCATAATAGGAAGAGTTGTACCTGCCTATCATTCTTAAATAATCAACATCTGTGTGAGCATGATTAACATGAGCAAAATTCACAGCATAATCAATACTTTGGTTTTTCTTTATATCAGCTTCATTATTAAAATAGAATAAAGAAGTAACAATGGCAACTTCAAGTCCCAAATGGTAATAGCCTGCATTATTGGAAGTAGATAATTGTCCCCAGCCCGGTAATAACAGAGATTTTATAGGAGAAAAGCTATAGTTATTAGCCATAACCGGTAAGGCAAAAGTTATTACTACCAAGAGGATTATTAGTTTCTTAGAATTTATAGCCATAATTAATTGATACTCCTTGATTGATAATATCCGGTTGCAGATTAAGCGAATGTCTTTCTAAGAATCGTTCATTTTGGTTCTTAGTTTTAACTGCAGTTGAGATAGCACTATAAATATGATTAACAATAATTGAACCGATTACAAAGTTGCCATATTGTAAGTTCTTTTGCTTATCGGATCGGTATTTTCTGTACTTCTTTAAATTCTCTACAGATTCCCAATCCCAGGCTTGGTCTTCTGTAATTTGATAAGTAGCTACAAATTCATTATAACCTTCTGTGCCATAACCATAATAGTTCTGAGCATTCAAGCGGACATTCTCATTATAATCATCGCTGGTAATATGATTGCCGATTAGCTTAAAATAATCATCATTATTATTAGTAGAAACGCCTAAGACGCTATTAGCATAAATCTTAGATGATTTGCCATAATCAGAAGCAATTTTATCAAGGTGAAAGAAAGAGGTGATTAGGAATATTTCTCTAACCAGCGAGATAGAGCCTTTGGTGTAGTTTCTGGCATAGAAATCACCGGCTCCCGGTACAGCAGCAGACATTACGAAAGATAGTTTAGTAGATTTAAGTTTATCTGCTGATACTGCAAACACAGTCATCATCAGCAGACATATTATGAATAATTTCTTCACTTAGAACCTCTGAGTAAAAGAGAGCATAGGCGTAAATCTGTCATTTTTAGCAGTAGCGTAATAGTTTATTTTGAAGTTGCTTTGACTGATGTAGTCCTGATTATATCTTTTCACAGCTAAGCTGGCATCAACTGCAGAAACAAGGCGATTAAGTAGCATTCCATAGAGAAACAGATCTGCTTCGCTGTATTTATCTTCAGCATCAAAACGCATTTGGATATATTTAGCTCTCATTGCCGAGATAGCAGGATCAAAAGTAGTCCCATCACCATAATTAGGATTAACTACGTGATAGCCCAAAACTTTATGTTGCGGATCAGAAGCAGTTGTGCTCCACTGAACCACCGGATCAACATAGTTTGTAGGACTATTCATCGAACCATTTCCAGAATAGGCATATCTTTCATACCAGTCAGCCCAACCAAACACATACTTATCATACTTGGCAACATCTTCATAAAAGTGTTGAGTGTTCTTTTCATCTAATCTATAGAATCCTGATTTATCAGAAAAACAGTCATAAATGTCATGAGGATTTACATCAGAGATAAACTCTTGTACTACTTTTTGAAATTCTCTATTGTATCTGGGACCTTCATAAATCACTGCCTGAGTCTGTGGATCAAGTATTTGGATTGTCTCTTGATTCACATATCTCTCATAAGCTTTTTCTTGGTCTTTGGCGTCTTGACGATAGCTGACATAACCATAAATCATAGCACCTTCAAGAATGGGGAAGATATAGCCGACCCATCTTTTTGGGTTAACATAAACAGAGCCTGCACCCGGCAATACTACGGACATTGCAGCTGCTAATCTGGCACTTTTCTTTTGGTAATTAACTTGGATAACGCTATTATCTAATTCGAGATTATCTATTAATGGTTGTGCCATAATACCGAGCGAGATAATAGTTAAGATTATTAGTAGTATCTGTTTTTTCATAAATCCTCCTATTTTACAACAGCAAATTTAAAGCGTGTTGTTATTTCTTCTTTTAAAACACCAATATAGACACCTGAAGACATTTTGGAAGTATCAAGAATAGTATCTACATATTCTAAATTATTTGTTTCTATAGTTTGCTCGTTAACAAGTTTACCGGCAATATTATAGATTTTCAAGTTACAGCTATCTTTTATATTGAAGACCCTAATGGTTGCATCTGATTTAGCAACCGGATTGGGGAAAATATACGCAGATAGTTTTCCTGAAGTTTCAGCAGATGGATCACTTTTATGATGATAGGTAAAACAACGGTTCTGATTGTTATTAGTAACTTCCCACAGAATAGCTTCTTGATTGAACAGTTTGTTTGACCATTGAATAATAGCTGAATTTTGGTAATGATTAACCTGATATAAATGGTTGTTATTATCAGCTAAATCAGAAATTGAGAAGAAGCTTGCAAGTGCCGAATTAACAAGATTGAGAGATTTATCAATTTTGTTGTGGCTGATGCTGTAAGCAAGATAATTATCATTTTCCAAGGGTAAATAGATAGTTTTTCCATAGATCGGAATTTCCTCATTTTCAGCATCATTTTTAACTTTATCATTTAAATAAGCGTTATCAATTATCATCAAGTCTTTACCCGGAGTGAAGTTGTAATTATGCAAATCACGCGGGAAGTTAAGAAGTTGAGTACCATCTAAATAATTAGCATAAAGCTTAGTTCCGGAAGCAAATAACACATAAGGTGCTTGCTCATCATAGTTAATCGCCGGATTAGTACACGCAGCATCTAACTTATTTGAGTAATCATAGATAAGTGAGAAACTATTATTCTCAAATTGGTATAATCTGTGATTATCAGTCATGAAGATAAGCGACAATTTAGCACTATTAGAGTCTTGCTCTATGTAGTTCAATAAAAGTGGTTCATACTTTGAAATAGGTTCAGGAAGTGGGGAATAGCTGTTCGCCTCTATATCAATGATATTGCCTGAATCAAGAGCAAAAATTCTATCTTCAGAAGCAATAAGTTTTTCTGCTCTGATTTCATATTTAATTGCTCTAATATGAGCTGTTTGAATATCAAAATCAACTTTCAATAGTGAATTCATTAAAGGAACATAAAAGCTTTTATTAAACAAGATAGGTCTAAACTTAATTAGATCATCAAATTCTTGAAAATAGTGTTGGTCATGTTTGATAATATTAATTCTATTTTCTGAAAAGTAGATTAATTCATCATTACTATCATTGTCTAAATCACACTTCATGACAGGAAATGAAACTTCATTAACATCTGTGTTAACTGTTTGATTATCATTAAAACTTGAGTCCGAAGGATTATTATAGTAAAAATCAATACTATTGGCATAGATTAAAGCAATTTCAGGCAGCTTAGTTGTTGTGTTCAAAATGGGCGAAACAGCGAGAATTTTACGTTCGGAAGCAATAGCTGCAGTATGGTTCAAAATTGGTGAGCCATAGGAAAATCTCATAATACTGCCACTTTCTGAAACATTATAAAGACCTGAAGATGTGGGAATACCACTGGAGTCTGTTAAAGGTGGGAGCGAAGTAGCATTCAATTCTGTGTTATGAATTTCATTACCCCACTCGACAAAATATTGATTCCCGGAGATCTCTTCCAGAACAGGCTTATTTTTAAAGTAATATTCAAAAGCAGTACCACGCCACCAATAAGCATAGACATTTCCAATATCAGGAATGGCATCAGCTTCAATAATCTCAACACCTCTTCGGTTAATATGGGTATTTACATAGTTATTTTCAAAGTTAGAAACAAACTCGCCTTGGTCTGTATAATGCCCTTGATTATAGAGAACATCTTCATTTACTTTCCAGACTAAAAGACCACCACCGACAGCTCCTAACTCTTGAGAGAAGAAAGAGGGTAGCAAGTAGTCATATTCTAAAGTTGGCGTGTTATTATCATCATAATAAGGAGTTGGGTAAAGTGCTATTCTACCATCTAAAGCAGGAGCATAAGAAGTTCCTCCATCTCCATCAGGATCAACATTTCTGTTCTCTATAAGAATATATTCAGTAGGAGAAAGTTGAAGTTTGTAGATGTAGGTAGGAAAACTTTCGCTAAATCTTGTCTCAGCACAAGTGATTGGAATATCTGTTAAATCATCTAAACTCTCTATATCTTTAAGAATTCCTCTTGCTCGGAAATTATCCTCAAACATCAAAACTCGTGAGAAAGCACCGGGTAATCCTGGGATTAAGCCTTCTACGGAATAGAGATAATTATTGGATGGGTCTAAGATTAAGACTTCAGAACTTCCGCCTGAATCCATGATATCAAAAGAGCCAACCATGGGGTAATGACTATTAACAGCATAGAGATCAACTAAACCTAAGGAGTGTCCAAACTCATGAAACATCACTCCATTAAGAGCTCCATAGCCGGAGATTTGTGTTTCTCCACCATAGGTAACTTCTCTAATATCTTGAGTAATTGTTTCAGGAACATTACAAGCATGATCAATCATGAACTCGCCGTTATCAACAATAGCTTCTTTTCCCTCTGCTACTCTGATAAAGAAGGAAGGAATATCGCACGGAGTATCTGACATAACATCATGTTGCCAATCTGAACCGGCATGAATTATCATATAATGAGCATAATCAGAAAAGACAATCTCGGGTGATTCACGGTCTGCAGTCTCAAAGGATTCTTTAAAGTACTCTTCCATTTTCGATACGAATTGACTGCTCCCAACTCCATCAGGATTATAATAAGCCATGGAGTGTGGAAGTGTGTAGCAAGGTTTGTCTTTGGGGTAAATATCCCAATCTAATTCAAATCCACCTAAACTGGAAGCACTATAATAGTATTTCATTGCCAAAGCCATTTTATCATAGTATTCTTGATTATGGGGAGGTTTGGAAATATTAAAAGTGTAGTAATCAGGGACTTCTAATTGAAACTGACCATTTCCGGTGGTGAGTGGGTCGTCTATTATTTCTTCTTGAAAACCTACTAAAATAATCAGTAGCTTCTCATAATTGGCACGACTTCTCTTCTGTTCTGATGCTTTTTGAGAATCTTTTTTAATAGAACTTAAGTGTTGTTCCATCGGATGTTGTTTCTTTTGCCCAAAGTCTTGTTTTTGGGTGGTGATTACTGGGGCTTTAGAAAAGGCAAACTGGGGTATAATCCCCAGTATTACCACAAAGGCTAATAGTTTTAATCTATGCATATTTATCTATTTGTTTTAGTTCTAATTAAAATTCTAAGCTAAGGGAAAACAATTTATTGAAATCAACTAAATCTCCACCTTGTTGCATTGCGAAGTCTGCAGATACACGATAATTATTATTGAAGGTGTAATTAATACCTACACCAAATGAAGGACCCATTATGCTTCCTGCTTTATCATAAACATAACCACCTCTAAGAGATAATAGTTTCAGATAAGTGTATTCAGCACCAACATTATAGACGTAGTTATTATCGTTCCAATCGGAGAATAATCTCTTTAAAACAGCATCTTCATTGGCTAAAACTTTGTTAACATCAGCGTTGACTATAACATCTGTATAATCATCTGACCAAGCTAAGTAGGAAAGACCGGATCTAAAGTTTAGAGATAGAGGGTCTTTTTGTGAATTATTGACATAGGTAACATCAGGACCTAAGTTTTGAAGTGCTAAGCCCCAAGATAACTTACCTACATAAGGATTATCAATGTTAGCATACTTTAATAAATCCAGAGCTTTAACACCAAAGTCAAAAGCAAAAGTCATACCCACACCTTTATTATCAGAGTTACCTGTTCCAGGTCCTAATTCAGAGCGGATAAATTTGAAGTTTGAACCAATTCCCCAGTTGTCATTAACTTGATAACCATAAGAGAAGGCTAAAGCAATATCATAGCTACTAAATGTTCCCAAAACGTTTGAATCTGCGTCTGTATGGTCTTGGGTACCGGCGTTCATAAATTGAATAAAAGCACCGATGTTTCCAATTTCAGGAAAATATTGATTCCAGCTAAGGAATTCATAATACATATCATTAAGGCCTGCACCTTGGAACCAATTTGAGTGCATACCGGCTATTTGTGTTTTTCTATTAAAAGCCATGGCACCGGGATTCCAATATGTAGCATAGCCATCATCAGCTAAACCTACAAAGGCTTCTCCCATACCACTAGCACGTGAACCAGGAGCTATTAATAAGAATAATAGACCTTCTTCAGAAACAGCGTTGAGTAGAGAAGGAATTGCGACACATAGAATCAGCATTGCAATTACCATCTTATTTTTCATTTTAAACATTTATCCTCCAATGAATAATTTCGTATTTTAGTATATAAGGACACAATGATTGTTGTTTCCTCAACAACAATATAGGTACAAAATAAAAATAGTCAAGATAATTAGCAATTAATTTAGTATCTCTCTCCTAAAAAGTTAAATTTTATGGTACCGAAGGCCGGACTCGAACCGGCACGAGTGTTCACTCGGAGGATTTTGAATCCTCTGCGTCTACCATTTCACCACTCCGGCACTTTCTCCTATTTATAATAGCAGATTTTTATGTCAAGAAGAAATCATGTATAATATTAAAATAGTCAAATAAGCTGATATGCCAACTAACTATAATTATATTTTGCTATTGTTTAGGATACTTAAATAATTTACAAGTATTTCAATAGCAGTACTTATTAAAGTTGAATTATTTACATTTCTCAGGTCGAAAATTATCGAAAATGTTTCAGAATCTTCTATTCTGGCTGCGTGAATGGTCTGCTTAATCAGTTCAATCACCTTTTTCGAAGCAGGCTTAATCTTTTTAGGATATTCCATAACCATTTTCTTATTCTTAATCTGACAAGAGTGTAAACCAACTTTCTCTGCAATAAGCCTAAGTTCAAAATAGAGAATAGCATTTAATGCTTCAGTCGGCATTTTGCCAAACCGATCGACTAATTCTTCTTTTAAATCTTCAAAATCCTTAACCTCTTTAATATCTTTCATCCGACGGTAAAGATTAATTCTCTCTTTTTCATCAGAAATATAAGAATCAGGGAAATAGAAGTCTATTCGAATTTTCAGAGCTTCTAAGTTTTCTCGCTTTTCACTCTCTTCAAACAGATGTGTTTTATTTTTATCAATACTCTCCATTGCCTGTCTGAGAAGTCGGTTATAATAGTTAAAACCAACTGTTTTAATAGTCCCGGATTGCTTGGTTCCTAATAAGCTGCCAGCTCCTCTAATCTCCAAATCTCTTAAGGCTATTTGATAACCTGCTCCGAGATAATCATATTCAGTCAGAGCATTTAGTCGTTCGCGTGATTCTAAAGAGATGTTTTCCGGGATTAAGAAATAAGCATAAGCTCTACGCGTTCCTCTTCCTACTCTTCCTCTTATTTGATAAAGTTGAGCTAAACCGAAGTTATCAGCTCGATTAACTATCATAGTATTGGCATTAGGAATATCAATCCCGTTTTCGATAATAGTAGTGGAGATAAGTACATCGAATTTATGATGATAGAAGTCTATGATTAAAGTCTCCAACTCTTTGCCGGACATCTGTCCATGACCAATTCTGAACCTCACACCGGGTAGTAACTGCTCTAATCTGCCTGCCACGGCTTGAATAGTCGTAACTCTATTATGCAAGAAGAAACATTGTCCACCACGATCTACTTCGCGACGAATAGCATCTTTAATCACCTCTTCATCATAAGAAGAGACAATAGTTCGCACCGGCAATCTATCTTTCGGAGAAGTTTTAATCAGTGAAATATCCTTTAGCTTAGAAAGAGCCATACTTAAAGTGCGGGGAATAGGGGTTGCTGACATATAAAGAGTATCAACATTTGATTTCAGCTGCCTAATCTTCTCTTTTTGCCTCACCCCAAATCTGTGTTCTTCATCTACTATTAATAATCCTAATCTATCAAAGACAATATCTTTAGATAGTAATCTATGTGTCCCAATCGTAATATCAACCGAGCCTTCCGAAATATCTATAATATCTTGTTTTAATCTTCGTGGGGTCCTAAACCGTGATAACATGGCTATCTGCACAGGGTATTGAGCTAATCTTTCTCTAAAGACCATATAATGTTGTTCTGCAAGAAGAGTAGTAGGAACTAAAACCGCGACTTGGTAACCACTCATAACAGCTTTAAAAGCAGCTCTGATAGCAACTTCTGTCTTGCCAAAACCAACATCTCCACACAATAATCTCTCCATACTGATAGAAGACTCCATATCGTCTTTAATCTCTTGGGTAGTAGATAGTTGGTCAGCTGTCTCTTCATAAATAAAAGAGTTTTCCATCTCAAGTTGCCATGGTGTATCAGGCTCGTGAGCAATTCCCACTCTCATCTTTCTTTCCGCATAAAGGTCAATGATATCCTGAGCAATCAACTCAATTTGAGCTTTTGCCTTCTTCTTTTGATTACCCCAAGCTTTAGACCCGATTTTATGAATCTTAGGCTCCGCCCCTTCATCTGAAATATATTTGCTGACTAACTGAATCTGAAAGGTAGGGACATATATTTTATCACCTTCTGCGTAATTAAGCACTAGACAATCAATACTATTTCCATCAATCTGCATTCTTTGTAGTCCTTCGAAAATACCGATTCCGTGGTCAATATGCACGATATAATCACCATTATGGAGAGAATCATAATCGACTAATGCTTCACTTTTGGAGAAGCGCGCCCTCTGTTTTCTATTGCCAAATCTATTATAAATATCGTGATCCGTATAGATAATTAGTTTACTTTCGGGAAGGATAAATCCATTTGCCAGCACGCCAATAGTGAAGTCTATATGGTAATCCAAATTACCCAACAAGTCTCGCATTCTATTGCTCTGACTTTGATTATCAGATTGAATAATAATATGAAACTCTTTCTCAATAAACTCTTGCAAACTCTCTTCAAACTTAGCAAAGTCAGCATTAAACTTCTCAACATTGAGGTAGTTCACTCGTAGGTTTTTATCTGCTTCTATTATCTCCTGCTCACTATTTTGCAGAAAGATAGATTTATATGAACTCAGTTGTTTCTTCACATAATCATAATCTTGGAAAAGGGTTGTCGGTTGAGGCAAAACCGCATTCTTGTCTTTTCTTAATTTTCTCTGATAAAGTTGATTAGCCTCTGTGAACATCTCAATAGTGTCACCTTTAACATACTGAAATTCATTCCAAAAGATTAATAACTCGGTGGAGAAGTAATCTAAAAGAGTCTGAGATTGCTTATATAGAAGTGAAACATCTTGCTCAATTCCCTGATAGAATCCCTCTTCTGCCACTTTATTAATCATGGGAGAATCCGGCATGATATCATGCAAAGAAACTTCTCTGACCGGCAAGATTATAGTTGAATCTATTTTTAGTTTTTCAGATTTCTGGGATTGGGGAGAGAAATACCTGATGGTCTCAATTTCATCACCAAAGAACTCAATTCTTAAGGGCAAAGAGTGATTAGGCGAATAGACATCTATAATCCCGCCACGCTTGGCTGCTTCACCTACTTTCCCCACCTGAAACTCAATATTATAGCCTAAGCCTGATAGCTCTGAAATCAGGATATCCGGATCATATTCAGCACCAACTTTAAGTTTCTTGATGTTTTTAAAAAGTAGGGCAGAGGGCAATAAGTTTCTTACGAGTGTCCGGATTGAACAGATATACACATTAGGTTGCTGCGAATAAAGAATCTGGGATAACGCC
>Ga0265294_10003266_pt1 | contig 20829 bp, 21 predicted proteins | sample MunlanPumphouse3_FD_192504 | JGI IMG/M metagenome (GOLD analysis project Ga0265294, IMG submission 192504) | Groundwater microbial communities from a municipal landfill in Southern Ontario, Canada - Pumphouse #3 | ecosystem: Environmental > Aquatic > Deep subsurface > Groundwater | place...
TTATCCAGGACATGCAAGTCAAATGATGCATGCATTTTGGGGTGTAGGACAGATGAGTTTTGTAAAACATGCAATTTTTGTAAACTCTGATGCTCCAAAATTAACTTCACATGATGAGATAATAAGATATATTTTAAATAGAATTAATGTTGATGATATTTTAGTTTCAAGAGGTGCTACAGATCATCTTGACCACGCTTCTCCTAAATTTGCAGTTGGTGGAAAACTTGGACTTGATTGTACAGGTGATGAGATAGATGAACTAGGAATCACTCTTTTAGAAGATGGTGAGCTTTTAAGTAAAATGAAAAATATTTCAAGTGATATAAAAGGCTTAAAACAGTACTACAAAGATACAAAAAATCCAGTTTGTGTTATAAGTGTAGATAAAACTAGAAGTCAAAAATATCTTTTTGAAGAGTTAAAACCTCTATTTTCTCATATAAAAATTTTAGTAATTGTTGATTACAAAACAAATGATTTGGAGAATCCTTATATGTTAATTTGGAGAGTTACAAATAATATGGATTCAAGTAGAGATTTATATATAGAAGGAAATACTATCTGTCTTGATGGAACAAATAAAAACTCTTTAGATGGTTTTACTAGACGTTGGCCAGGAGATGTAAACTGTACAAAATCTGTTTTACAAAGCCTTAATGAGAGAAAAATTATAGATATAGATAATGAATTTATAAAAAAATTCTATCTTTTTGATATTGATAAAATTTAACTTTATATAGTAGTAACTAAAAGACTCTATTTAAAATTTTAATAGAGTCTTTTAATAAAAACTTACAAAACTTTTGCTTTTATATCATTTTTACCTTCAAACTCTTTTTCATTTGCATTTTTTACAATTAGATTAGAGATAAAATCTGTAGTAACTGCAACTTCATGAGATTGTGCAGCAATATTTGCATTCTCTTGAGTCTGTTTATCTAATAAAGATATTGAACTATTTATCTGCTCAACAGCATTTAACTGCTCTTGGCTTGAAATTTGAATATCTGATATTAAAGAGATAGCCTCATTTATACTTAAATGTAACTGCTTATATCCATCAATCATATCATTTGATATATCTGTATACCCTCATTTGCTTTTAAAGTTGCACTATTTACAATAGTTTTTATCTCTTTAGCAATGTTTTGCATTGATTTTGAAGTCTTAAGTGCCAAATCTTCACCTATATTTGCACAAGAGACAATATTTTTGGATAAATCCGAAACTTTTAAAATATTATTAGTATTTTTTCTAATATTTGATGTAACATCATCTAAAGCAGCCGATGTCTCTTCAAGCGATGAAGCAGCTTTTGAGGATGAAAAATTTAATTTATCAACATTTTTTAGAAGAACTTCTGAACTATTTTGTAGAGTTAAGCCATTTGATTTATTCTCAATTAACATATTTGTAATAGTTTGTCTTAAATTATTTATCTCTTGAAATAAAACTCTAAAATCATTTTGAACTAAACTCTCATCTAGCTTTGAAATATAGTTATACTCTCCATAAAGTAAAAGAGTCTTTTTTATCTGTTCAATACTATTTTTTAAATCTTTTGCTAAACTATTTATAGTTTTTGCAATATAGTTTAATTTAAAATTTGAACTAGATGTAAAATTTATATTATCAACTAAAATTCCACTTGCAAGTTTTTCAGAAACCAACATAATCTCACCAAATATCTGTAGTTCTTCATCATTTTTTTTATTTAAAATGTTACAGATATTTGTTATTTTTTTAGTTATTTGACTATTTTTTTTAAAAGCTCTCCCATTCATCATCCTTTATTTGAGAGTTGGCTTTTATCTCTTTTGTGCTACTAATTTTTGGTTTAGAAATCTCTTTATTGCTATTAATAGCTTTTGTATTTTTCCCACTTGATAAAATATGCTCTTTTAGCTCTTTATCCATACCAAAATCTTTTGCTTTTACCTCATTTTTACCAGCAAACTCTTTTAAGTTTGCATCTGAAACTATAAGTTTTGCAATTTTATCTGTACTTACAGCAACATCATGAGATTGACTAGCAACCATTGCATTTTGTTGTGTTTGTTGATCAAGTTGATTTACAGCATCATTTATCTGTTCAATTCCTAGAAGTTGCTCTTTAGATGCATTTTCTATATCTGCTATTAAATTCATTGTTGAAGAGATATTATTATTTAGGTTTTTATACCCTTCAATCATATTTGTAGCAATACTTTTACCTTCATTTGCTTTTACAGTTGCTCTTTCTACTATCTCTTTTATCTCTTTTGCAGCTTCTGCACTTCTAGTTGCTAGATTTCGCACCTCTTGAGCAACAACTGCAAACCCTTTTCCAGCTTCACCAGCAGTTGCAGCTTCAACAGCAGCATTTAGACTTAAAATATTTGTTTGAAATGCAATATTATCTATAACCCCAATAGCTTCATTTACTAAATTTACTTGTGTATTTATCTCATCCATTGCAGTTGTTGTTTGATTTGCCATCTCTTGTCCATCTGTTACAGCTTTTGTTACTCCATTTGCAAGTTGTGACATCTTTGCGATACTTTGTGTATTATTTCTAATATTACTTGTTATCTCTTCAAGAGCTGCTGCTGTCTCTTCTAAAGATGCAGCTGCCTCATTTGAACTTATATTTAGTTTATCGACATTTATTAATAAAATATCAGAAGTTTCATCTAGTGTCATACCATTTGCTTTATTCTCTACTAACATATTAGTTATAGAGTCTCCAAGACTATTTATACCATTTGCCAACTCTAATAGTTGCTCTTTTAAACCATTTGTAGATACTCTACTTAAATAGTTGTATGATGAATATTTCTCTAAAACATCCAAAATATTTTCAATATTTTTTTCTAAAACATCACCCATACTATTTATCACATTTTTTAACTGTTTTAAAGCTGGATTTGATACTTCAATATTAAGTCTTTGACAGAGATCACCTTGTTCAAACTCACCTAAAACAGCTATTGTTTCATCAATTAAAACTCTATCCTCTTCAATACCTTTTTTTGTTTTTAAAATATTTTCATTTACAACTTTTGACATAACTCCAAACTCATCTTTAGAAGTTTCATCTAAAAGAGTAGTATCATTTGCTTCTCTATTTAAATATGCAAAAAAACCTAAAAGACCATCTTTGAATCTATCTAAAGAGTCTATTATTACTTTTAAAATATATAAAGATAAAATTAAAAATAGTAAAATTGCAATAATTGAGATTGTAATTAACAAATTATTTAAAAACTCATTTGACTCTTCTTTTAACTTTATTGCACTTATATTAATTTCATGAAGTTTATCTTCTAGTTCTACGCCTATTTTAACCATTTGAGAAATTTTCTCAAGCACATCACTTGTCTCTTGTAGAATCCCATTTTGGAAGTTTGTGATTCTAGTTTGTGCAAAATTATCAAAATAGTTAACATATTCTTTAGATAAATAGATTATCTCATCTGATAGTTTTCTATTTTTTTCTGATGATAGTGTAGATTTAAATAATTCAACATCATTTTGAAGTAGTTTAAAATCTTCTTTAACTTTTAAAGCAGCCTCTTGGCTTGGATCTCTTAGAAATTGATATACTGATATTCTACCTTTTAGTATATTTTGAATAAAGATATCAGTTTTTATTGCAGCTGTATTTCTTGCATCTGCTATACTGCTGTAATGTATATATACAGCACCTACTGTTACTACTATTAACAAAAATATAATTGGAAATAGTAGTAGCTTCATTTTTGTATTTATTCTACTTAACATCGTGCGACCTTTGTTTAATTTTTAAAATAATATTAAAAATAATATTAAATTATGTATAAATTATGTATTAATTCTATAATTTAATGTTATTTTATTAATATTATGAACTATACAATCAATATAATCCATTTATATAGGCTTTTTTAATAATAAACTCATATAAATAAATTATTAAAATAGTAAATAAATATTATTTTATAGTTAAATTTTGATAAAAATTTAAAAATTATAGAAATTTAAATAAATTATTTTTACTGCTCTAACTCCTTTTTGGGTTGAGCAAAGTAGTAACCTTGAGAAAAATCGACACCTATGTTTTTAATGATTTTGTATATATCTTCATTCTCAACAAACTCTGCAATTGTTTTAATTTCCATCTGTTTTGCAAAATTAACTATTGTTGAAACTACAGCAAATGACTCTTTTTGAGTAACTATATTTTTAATTAAAGAGCCATCGATTTTAATATAATCTGCTTCTAATTTTACTAAATATTCAAAATTACTATAACCACTACCAAAATCATCAATTGCAATTTTACAACCTTTTGATTTTACTCTTTTTATAAATTCAATTGTAATTTTCTAATAAAATAGCAAACTCATCTCCTCCATATCTATAAAGATCAAAATTTTTAAACTCTTTAATAGACTCACTTTTAAGAAATTGGCTAAATTTTTTTAAAACTTCATCTCCAAATTTATGTCCAAATAAATCATTTATTTGTAAAAATCTATCAATATTTACAACTATTAAAATAGGAGATATAAATTTTTCTATATCTTCAAGTAGTTTATTTCTACTATATTGACTAGTTAATAAATCATAGTTTGCACGATACTCAAGCTCCTCATTTTTATGTACAAAATCTGTTATATCTCTACTTACAGCTATATATCCAGTAATAACTCCATTTATATCTATAATTGGACTAATAACTGTATCAGCCCAATAGGTTTATATTTTTTATTTAAAACTGATTCTAATGTACTTTTTAATTTAAAAAGTGGCTTTAAAATATTTTTATTTATAAAAAGTGTTGAAAGAATTGAAAATAGTATTATCAACAGTAATATAGAGATAAACATATTTAAAATAAGTTCTTCTTTTTTATCATAAAAAGAACTCATATCTACATTGTGTATTAAATAGATATCTTTATTACCATTTAATTTTAAATAAAATTCATATTCTTGATTTCCTTGACTTAAAAATAGTGGATGATTTAGATTTAGATTTAATTTTTCAAGCTCTTCTTGATTTAAAAAATAACTTATTTTTACATAACCTAAAATTGAACTATCTTGTTTGAGCTCTTTTTTATGACAAATAGTATAGTAGTTGTTTATATAGTTATAATTTGTTCCTAAACACTTATTTATCTTATTTTCTAAAGGAGTTAATGTTTTATCTTTCAAATTTTTAATAAAAGCATTACTATTGTCTTATTACTATTTCTTATAATATCTTCTTCTTTTTTACCTATTATATTTTTATATTACTGGTCTATTTAATCTTAAAAAGTATAAAGATGGTAAAACAAGTCCAAAAGTTATTGCAAAAAGTATAGATATTGATTTTAATCCATCATGAATAAATAACTCAACCAGTTCAGGTTTTGCGCCAAATCTATTTATACTTATTAAAGTAACCATTGCATTAAAAGCATAAGTTCCAGGCAGAACTGGAATAATAGATGCAACCGTATAAACAGGTCGTGGAACTTTATATTTTCTTGACCAATATAAAGCAACTACCCCAATAATTGCACTTGCTAAAAAAGTAGCTAACTCTATTCCAAAATCAAGTCCTAAAAAAATAGTTCTAAAATTGTAAGTAATTGCTCCACCAAAAGCACAATATTTAAGTGTATGTTTTGGAACATTAAATACCATTCCAAAACCCAAAGATGCAATAGCAGCGAAAACTGCTTGAACACAAAGTTGAATCAAAAGTTCCATATTATGCTCCTAAACCCAAAATTGCAATTGCTAATATTATTCCAACTGTTGAAGCTAGAGTTAAAATCATTCCATCCATCCATCGTCCCCAACCCATCATCATATAGCCTTTAAAAGAGTCTAAAAATGAGTTAACAAAAGCAAATCCAGGAGCTAATAGTAAAACGCTGGCTGCTAAGGCTATATTTGGTGTAGATGTTATAGCAAATATTTTAGCCATTGCTGCAATAATAGTAGCTACAAATGCTGTTATTCCAAATGTAATAATCATCACAAATCTTCTTTTTGCAAGCTCTTGTCTTACAAACATTGCAACAAAAGCTGCAACAAAAGTAGTTGCTACTGCAAAATAATCTCCACCTTGCAAAAATGCAAAAGATGCACAAGCAAGTCCAACCATAAAAACAACTAACCACCTATTGTAATACTTTGTCTCTAAATTTTTTAAAATATCATATAAGTAGTTTATATCGTGATCATTTTTTTCCATTTTTAAAACAATATTTTGAATCTCACAAACTATGCTCATGTTTATAGGTTTATGATGAACTCTTCTTGTTGTTGTAACTGATTGTTCACCATAAAGTGTAGTTAAAACAATTGCTGATGGAATTAGTGATAACTCAACACTAGCAGCACCAAGTGCGCGACCTAGTCTTTGAGCTGTTTGCTCTATTAAAATACTTTCAGCTCCATATTCACTCATTAAAACAGCAGCTTTTATAATACCTCTTGTAATTATTGATTGTTCTTCGTAACTTAAATTCTTCATTTTATTTCTTGCTTCATTAGTTTTAGAAATTATACTAAAGTTTGTTATAATAAATGTTTTAAGGATATAAATGAGAGAAGTTACAGAGTTTTTTACAAAAAAAAATATACTATTTAAAGACTTTAAAGAGATTTTACCAAAAGAGCTAAATAGTAGAAAAAAGATAAAAATTTTTGTTGGAACAACAACTGATTTAAAATATTATGCAATTTTTGTTATTGATTCAAAAAGTAGATTTATAAAAAAAAGTGCTGAAGAGTTAATTAAATTTTCAAATATTTTATCAAGTTTTGTTGGACATAATTTTAAGGTAAAAGAGCTTTTAATAAAAAGCCCAATTTGTTCAAAAGCAAAAGAGTATTTAAAAGATTTAAAATGGAGCGTAAGAGTTGATTTTAAGTGATATTGGAAATACAAGCACAAAATTTTTTATAAATAATGAGATAAAAAACTACTTTAAAGATGATGAGATTCCAAAATTTAATGATGAGATTTTTTATATAAGTGTAAATGAAAAAGCAGAAAAAAAGCTTTTAGAAAAAAACCCAAATGCAAAAGATTTAAGCACTTTTATAGATTTCAAAACTTTATATAAAGGTATGGGAATTGATAGAGTTGTAGCATCTAGTTTTCAAAAAGATGCAGTTATTATTGATGCTGGAAGTGCGATAACAGTTGATATTATAGAAAATTTTGTTCACAAAGGTGGTTATATATTTTTAGGAGTTGAGAGTTTTTTAAAAGCTTATGAAAATATTTCGCCTCTGTTAAAGATAGATAGAAGTGATTTTGAAAAAAATATTAATTTAGATAAAATACCGCTTCATACAAAAGATGCTATTTTTTTTGCTTTATTAAAATCTATCATTTCACCAATAATTGAGATTTGTAAAGATAAAAATATAATATTCACAGGCGGAGATGGAGAGTTTTTATCTTCATTTTTTGAAAATAGCCAATATAAAAAAGATTTAATATTTGAAAATATGAAAAGGATAATAGATGCTAACAATTGCATTGCCTAAGGGAAGAATTGCTGATGAGACTCTTGATAGATTTGAAAAAGCTTTTGGAGAGAGATTTGTTTTTGAAGATAGAAAACTAATCTTAGAAAAAAGTGGTTTTAAGTTTTTAAATGTACGAAATCAAGATGTACCAACTTATGTTATGCATGGAGCTGCTGATTTAGGAGTTGTTGGTCTTGATGTTTTAGAAGAAAAAGAGTACGACTTAATCAAGCTTTTAGATTTAAAACTAGGACGATGTAAAGTTGCATTTGGACTTAGAGCTGGTGAAAAACTAAATTTTGATAAAAGTAAAATCACAATAGCAACAAAACATGAAAAAATAGCTAAAAAATTCTTTGAAGAAAAAGCTATGGCAGTTGAGATAATAAAACTTTATGGTTCAATTGAACTTGCACCTTTAGTTGGACTTTGTGATTGTATTGTTGATATTGTTGAAACAGGCGAAACTATGAAACAAAATGGTTTAGAAGTAGGACCTACAATTATGGAGAGTAGCGCACATCTAATAGCAAATAAAAACTCATTTTATGCAAAAAAAGAGCTAATTTTTAATCTAAAAGATAATTTAGAGAAGTTTTTATAATGGGTTTAGATCTATACTCAAAAATTGAGCCATATTTAGATTTTGAAGAGGAGATTTACCATCTTCACAAAGATTTTTTAAAATTTATAATGGTAAATGATCTTGATAATATTATTGATATAGGTTGTGGTCAAGGCTATTTTTTAAATAATTTAGAAGCAAATAAGAAGAACTATTTAGGAGTTGATTTAAGTAGCAAGCAGATAAGAGTTTGCCAAGAAAAAGGTTTAAATGCAAAGAAAATTGACATAAAAGATATAAAAGAGAAGTTTGATTGTGCAACTGCAATTTTTGATGTTTTAAACTATATTCCTAAAAATGAGCTTGAAAATTTTATTATAAATACAAAAAATATTTTAAATAAAGATGGTTATTTTATTTTTGATGTAAATACATATTTTGGTTTTGATGAGATTGCACAAGGGTCAATAAATATAGATATTGAAGATAAATTTATAGCAATTGATGCTTTTTTTGAAAATAGTAAACTTCAAACAAATATAACACTTTTTGAAAAACAAGGTAACAACCTTTTCTCAAAAGAGCAAGATAGTATTACTCAAGAGTATCACTCAAAAGAGTTTTTAAAAGAGCTTTTAGAAAAATCTGGTTTTACTATAGTTGATATTAAAGAGTTTTTCTTACATTCAGATGAAAAAGCAGATAAACTAATATTTATTTGTAAAAAATAGTTTATGAGTAGCTTTGAAACAACCTACTTATAATTATCATAAAAATATCTTATTTTAATCTTATATTTTAATGTTTCAAAGTAGAATCTTCTATAATCAAGGAGATCATATGCAGATAAATTCATTAAAAATAAAGCTTCTAGCAATAATAATTTTACCTTTTTCTGTAGGTGTTTTTATTCTTTCTGGTATAAATTTTGAGGGAACTCATAAAACATTGGATACAACTTTAGAAAGATTCGAAAAAAGTATCATAAGAGAAAAAGAGTCTTTAATAAAACATCAATTTGAAGTTGTACAATCTTTAATAAATACAATTATTAAAAAAGAGAAAGATATTGAAGTAGCAAAAGAGAAAGTTATTGAACTTTTAACTGGGATTAGATACTTAGATGATAAAAGTGGTTACTTTTTTGCTTATGAAAAAAGAGGTGAAGATTACTATTTTGCATTTCATCCAGCAAATCCAAAATTAAATAATCAAAAAACAAATATTAAAGCTCCTGATATAAAAGGTTATGCTTTTAGAGAAGATTTAATTAAATATGCAAAAGATGCAAAATATGTATATTATCACTATGAAAACCCTGCAACAAAAGAGATTGTTTTAAAAATGGCCTCTTCTATCTATATTCCAGAGTTTAATTGGGTTTTAGTAACAGGAATATATGCAGATGATATAAAAAGAGAGATTAATCTTGTTCAAGATAGGGTTATAAAAGATTTAGACAAACTATTTTGGATAGCAATTTTTGTAACAATAGTTTTAAATATTGTTTTGATTATAATAATAATACCTTCAATAAACAAAATTATTTTAAAACCACTAAATATTTTTCAAAATACACTTGAAACTTTTTTCAAATATTTAAATGGTGATAGTAAAACAGTAAATAGAATAAAAAACTACTCAAAAGATGAGATTGGTCAAATGTCTAAAACTCTTGATGAAAACATAGATATAGCTAGAAAAGAGATTGAAGATAATAATATTTTTATAAATAATAGTATAGAAATTTTAGGAAAGTTTCAAAAAGGAGATTTATCTCAAAGATTAAATGTAGAGGTTGAAGATCAAAACTTAATAAAACTAAAATCTGTTATTAATCAAATGGCCCAAGAGCTTGAACAAAATATTGTAAATATTTTAAAAGTTATTGATGAGTATAGTAGATATAACTATATGAATAAAGTTGATACTTCAAAAATATCTAATCATATTTTGAAACTTGCAAATGGTGTAAATACTTTAGGTTCATCTATTACAAATATGCTAATAGAGAATAAAAACAATGGGGAAACACTATCACAAAGTTCAAATACTCTTTTAGAGAATGTTGAAAAACTAAATGAAAGCTCTACAACAACAGCTGCAAATCTTGAAGAAACGGCTGCTTCACTTGAAGAGATGACTTCAAATTTAAGAAGTAGTACACAAAATGTTGAAAAGATGTCAAATATAGCTATGAGTGTTACATCAAAAGCAACTTCTGGTGAGAATTTAGCAAAACAGACAGCACAGGCAATGGAAGAAATTAATAAAGAAGTAACTTCTATAAATGAAGCTATTACAGTTATTGACAATATTGCATTTCAAACAAATATTTTAAGTCTAAATGCAGCTGTTGAAGCAGCAACTGCTGGGGAAGCTGGAAAAGGGTTTGCAGTTGTTGCTCAAGAGGTTCGAAATCTTGCAAGTAGAAGTGCAGAAGCTGCAAAAGAGATAAAAGAGTTAGTTGAATCAGCTACAAAAAAAGCAAATAGTGGTAAAACTGTTGCAAATGAGATGATAGATGGTTATTTAGAGTTAAATAGTGATATTCAAGAGACTATAAACTTAATAAAAGATTTTGAAAATGCAAGTAAAGAGCAACTATTAGGAATTGAGCAGATAAATAGTGCAGTATCTCAGCTTGATCAAAAAACTCAAGAGAATGCAAATGTTACAAGTGCTACAAAAGATATAGCAATTTCAACAAATAATATAGCAAAACTTATTATTGATGATGTAAATGAGAAGAGATTTTAGAGATTAAACTCTAACCTCTCTCATAATAAAAAACCAATCCCTATTAAAATTTGTTTTTATAAACTTTTTTTTATGAGGAATTAAACAATCTGAACAATTTTGATGAATAGCACTATTTGTAGAAAACTGGCTACCTTTTTTAGAGTTTATGCTACAAACTGAGTATAAAATTTTATTATCCTCTGTTTTCTTGATGCCTAAATCATTAAATCTAAAGTGTGGACAAGCACACAAATAGCAGTTTAAATCTTCCATATCGTGGCACTTTTTACTCTCTTTATATAAAGGACAAAAATCTGGTTCATTCTTAAGCATATTTTCAAATTTAAAATACTCTATAATCTCTTCATTACTTAAATTTTCTAACTTTTTTAAAACAGTTTTATGAAGTTTGCCTTGTTTTAAAAACCACTCTTCATAGGTCATTTTTTGTCATCTTTTTTATTTAATATTTTTTTTGAAAAACTAAAAATAGAGTTTTTTTTACTCTCTTTTTTTTCAGCTAAAAGTTTTTTTATCTCACTTGAAAGGTTCTCAAGATTTTTTGGAGTATAGATACTATTGCTTATTTTCATTTTCATCTAAATCTCTTTTTAAATAGTTTTGAAGCTCTTTAATGGCAGCTTCATTTTTTATTGTAAATTTAATCTCTATTCTTCTTGAAGCATCTTTATCTTCAACACCATTTTCATCATAAATCAAATTTGAAGATGATTTTCCACTTGAGCTTACAAAACTATTTAAAAGCTCAGCCTCCACAATCTTCTCTTCATATAAAAACTGCATAACACTCAAAGCTCTTCTTTGAGACAAAAATAGATTTGTAAGATAGCTTCCATCACTATCTGTATAACCTTCAATGATTATATTTTCAATATATCTATTAATCTCTTCATCCTTTAATAGTAAATCAAAGTAATTTTTTAAAACATCTTTCAACTCTTTTTTAGAGAGCTCTTTTAGTGTAAAAGAGTTTTTATCAAATAGTATATTTGATGAGAATTTTATAGCTCCACTTTTTTTATCAATTTGTATTGAATTAGTTAGTTTTTGGCTAATTTTTGAGATAAGTTCAAACTTTATTCCGCTTAGAGAGTTTAATTTATCTTTTACTATTTGAAAATCATTTTGAAGTTTTAAAATCTCTTGCTCTTTTATAATAATCTCATCTAAACTTTTTTGCTGTTTCTCATCAATTTCAATAAATAATTTAACAATATCTTGTAAAATATTTTCAAGATTCTCTTTTTCCTCTTTTACTTTTTGAATCTCTTCATCAAGTTCTAACTGAATTAAACTTGAAGTATCAAGTTCATTTAGAACAATATTTAAGTTATTTTCAAGTTGAAATATCTTTTCTAAACTTTTACTATATAGATCTTGCGTAGTTTTAAGTTTTAAAACAAGTTCACTATTTTTATCTTCACTATTTTCAAGCGTATTTTGAGTATAAATATATTTAACAACAATTAAAGCAATTAAAAGAATAAAAACAAATAGTAATCCAGCCATTAAATCAGCATATGAAACCCAAAAATTATCCTCTTTTTCACTACTATTTTTATACATTTTTCTACTTTGATAAATCTTTAAATATTGATAAGTTTTGAACAATAGCAACAGTTTGTTCATCTATTTGTTTTAGTGACTCTTTTAATCCCTCTTTATATTTCCACTCAATTTTCTCTATATCACCTTTCATCGTCTCTATACTTTTTACTATATTTGAATATATAGCTTTTAGATTTTCACTACTTAAATTGTTCATATGAGAGTTTAACTCAATAATATTTTTATTTAAATCATTTGACATATCTATAAAAATATCATTTTGATTTTTGATTTTGAAATTAAGACTCTCTGCACTACTAAGTAATCTTTCAAAATTTGAGATATTTTTATCAATTTTATGTGATAAATCTAGCTCTTTTTCTAAAACTCTCTCTAAATTTTCAAATCTAGTTTCAATACTATCATTTAGAGTTTTCATAACTTTGCTTGATGTTAACTCTTTAAAAATATCATTTATTTTTGAAAAGTTATCGATATTGCTTTTTATATGAATTGATTCAATATCAATCTTTGTCCAAAAAAAGTTTTTTGTACTCTCTTTGATTATATAACTATCTTTTGAAAATCTACTCATTCCAAATTTTTCAAAAAATATCCACCAAATAGATAGAAAAATTCCATAAATAGATACATAAAATGCAGTTGCAACTCCACCTAAAAGTTTTGTAATCTCTAAATCCAAAGCAATACTATCTCTTGAACTGAAATCTGGCATTGTAATAGCAATAGATATAAAAGTTCCCAAAATACCTAATGTAGGAAATATTCCACCAGCAATATTTGAAAAATTACTATTTCTTAAATTGCTTGTGTACTCTTTTAAAAAATCATCAACACTTCCATTTGCTTTTGTTTGATTATCAATTGTTAAAAGATTATTATTAACATACTCAAGTAGCTCATTTTTCATATTTTCATATCTTGTTTTAAATTTACATGATACTAAATATGCGTTGTGTGGTATAAAAAATAGATAGATAAAAAATATAAATCCTATTAAAATAACTGTATGAATCTCAATTTTAAGAGGTAGATAATCAAAATAGCACAATAAAACCAAAGCAAAAAGTAGTGCTGGAGTAAAAAATAGTGTAAATATTTTCATAAATGGGCTACATTTTGTAATAAATTTAGAGTTTAACAAAGTCAAATCATCAGATTTAAACATATTTTTTCCTTAAAAGTTTTAAAATGGTTCACATTTTATCATAAATAAATAAAATATAAAAAAATAGGGAATCTTTATGAAAATATTAATTTTATCAATACTTTCAATCAATTTTTTATTTGCAAATATTACAAACTATACAATTAGAGTTTGTGTTACATCTACACTTGAATATGCAAAAGCTTGTCAAAATAGAATTGAAAAAAGTATGAAAGAAAAGGCTTTTATAGTTAAAAAAAATAATAGATATTTTACAAATTTAAATATCTTTGATAATCTAGAAAAAGCAAAAGAGAGTTTAAAAAATGGATCTTCTTATTTAAAAGAGCAAAAAGCATATCCAAAATTGTTAACTGAAAATATTTTAAATGAACTAAACAATAATAAATCTTTTATAGATTTAGATCAAAATAATATTTTAGAAGATTTATACAATGTTAGTTTAAAAGAGTTTGATAATCAAAAAAACAACTCAAAAAATAGCCTAAAAAATAGAAAAAGAGCTGTAAACAATTTTGATTTTGATGAGTTAATTTTAAAAGTTGATTCACAAAATAATATTATGGAACTTTTTGCTAAAAAGAGTAATGAAGAGATACTTCTAAGAAGTTATGTCGTTTCAACTGGAAAAAATAGTATCAAAAAACCTCAAGGTCTTGGTTTTATTACAGAAATATCTTTAAATCCTGTTTGGTATCCAACATCTGATACTAAAAAAAGTTTTGCCAAAAGAGGAATTATCTTGCCAGATGTAGTTCCTCCAAATCATAAATATAACTATATGGGTGAAGCAAAATTAAATCTATCTCATATTGTTGATGGAAATTCAACTTATAGAATTCATGGAACTTTAAATGAAAATACTCTTGGATATAGTGTTAGTGCTGGATGTATTAGAATGAAAAATGAAGAGGTTGTTGAACTTGCAAATCTAATAGAGGATTTCTCTATTATTTATGGTTTGCATAAGGTAAAAGTAATTTTATCTTAAAGTGGTTACTAGTAACCACTTTCTTTTAAAAACTCTTCAATATTTAAAGCAACTTTCTCAACCAATCTTTTTCTAGCTTCAACACTAGCCCAAGCTATATGAGGAGTTAAAAGTAATCTTTGTTTATTTACTACTTTTAAAAGTGGATTATCTTTTGCTATTGGCTCCAAACTTAAAACATCTAAACCACACAAAATATCTCTTTGGTCTAGTATTTTTGCTAAATCCTCTTCATTTATAATTCCACCACGACCTAGATTTAGTAAAATTGCTCCATCTTTTAGCATATTTAGCTCTTTATATTTTAATAAATCTTTTGTTTTTTCATTTAAAGGTGCGTGAATTGAGACAATATCGCTTGTTTTTAATAACTCTTCCAAACTTAAACTTTTATACTCGCTATTTTTATTTTCACCACTTGTAGAGTAGTAAACAACTTCACAGTTAAAAGCTTTTGCTTTTTTTGCAAAATCTCTACCAATCTCTCCAAGCCCAATAATTCCAACTCTTTTATTATCAAGCTCATAAAATGGCATATCAATATGTGTAAAAATATCACTATTTTGCCAATTTCCATTATCTACATAATTTTTGTAGTAGTTTAATTTTTGAACAAAATATAAAATCATAGAGAATCCAAGTTGAACAACACTGCTTGTTGAGTATCCAGCAACATTTTTAACAACAATATTTGAATCTTTTGCATAATTTAAATCAACATTATTTGTGCCTGTTGCAGTTATACAAATTAGTTTTACTTTAGAGTTCTCTAACTCATCTTTTCCTACATAAACCTTATTTGTTAAGATAATATCAGCATCTTTTATTCTACTTTTTGTCTCATCTTTTTTTGTAACATCATACGATGTAACACTACCAAATTTGTTAAAAATTGAAACATCTATATCAAATCCTAATGTTTTTCTATCCAAAATTACTATTTTCATATTTAATCCTTTCATTATCTTCTATGCGAAGTTTTTGGTAAACTAACCTGCTTTTGTAAATCTATACTTAAATTATTGTAAAAAAGCTCTCCATAATTTGTCTCTCTATTGATTGTCTCATAAGCTTGAGTAATCGTGTTATTGTATTTGAGTGCATCTTGAAGTATCTTTAAAATTTTCACAGAATCCAAAAAATTTACATGAGATGGAGCTTCTATTGGTGAGCTATAGTATTTATGCATTCTTTCTACTAAATTTTTATTTCTTATTTCAATAAATACCGACTCAATTGGTGATTTAAAAAATAGAATCTTATTTTTTACATTTATAGATATATATGTTGTCTCCATCCCATATATTTTTCTAGAGAATGAGTCAAAAAGAAACAATTTTTTATTATAATTATTATTAAAAAGCTCATACATAAGCTCTAAAATCTTTATTTTTTCATCTTTTGTAAAAAAATTTCCAATACTTGCAAAACAAAAACTTAAAACTGATTTTATAGAGTACCACTCTGTTGTATCATAGTCATATCTTAACATTTGATCAATTCTCTCTTGCTTTAGCTCTTCAATATCAGGGCTTGTAGATGTTTTATAAACTCTTCTAACAGCACTATCTCTATACATAGGACCTGGAAACTGAGCTTGAATTACAAATCTTCTATTTTTTTCATGCTCTATTATATATTGCAATCTTCCTTTGTAATCCTCATCAATAATTCTTACCTCTTTTTGAGGAATTAAAGTGATTGATTTTAAAAACTCTTCACCATAACAAGCATCTTCCCAAATATATTCAGGGTATCTAAACTCTTTACAAATTTTTGCTTTAATTTCACTACTTATTTCAATACCACTAACTCTATCAATCCATGATGTTATAGTTCTTCTATCTTTATCAATTAAACTAGCAAATTTAGATATACTAAGATTTGATCTATTGTAAATCTCTATAAATTTATCTATTGAATTTTTAAAATCCATAAGCTCCCTTTAATAATTTTTTTGCATATTGTACAAAAAAAACACATAAAAACAACTTTTGTACATTTTAAAAATATTGTATAAAAATTGTAGTTTTGGATTCTAAAATAGTACATACAAAATAAATCAAAATCGATATAATTTTTGGACAATATTTTTAAAGGATATAGAAATGACAAGTGCAGGAAAAAAATTCAGAGAAGCCCTAAAAGCTTCAAGTCCACTACAAATTGTTGGAACAATTAATGCGTACCAAGCATTACAGGCAACAAAAGTAGGACACAAAGCAATCTACTTAAGTGGTGGAGGAATTGCAAATGCTTCTTATGGTTTACCAGACTTAGGTATGACAATGATTGAAGATGTTTGTATTGATATTAGAAGAGTTACTTCTATTTGTGATACACCACTAATTGTTGATGCAGATACAGGTTGGGGACATGCATTTAATGTGGCTAGAACTGTTAAAGAGTTTATTAGAAGTGGTGCTGCTGGAATGCATATTGAAGATCAAGTTGCTGCTAAAAGATGTGGTCATAGACCAAATAAAGAGTTAGTATCTACTGAAGAGATGTGTGATAGAATCAGAGCTGCTGTTGATGCTAAAAAAGAGTTAGACCCAGATTTCTATATTATTGCAAGAACTGACGCACATGCTAGTGAAGGTCAAGCTGCTGCAATTGCTAGAGCTAAAGCTTATGTTGAAGCTGGTGCTGATGCTATTTTTGCTGAAGCTGTACATACTTTAAAAGAGTATAAAGAGTTTACAGATGCTATGACTGTACCAGTTTTAGCAAATATTACAGAGTTTGGAGCAACTCCTTTATTTACAACTGAAGAGTTAGCAAGTGTTGGAATTGCAATGGTTCTTTACCCACTTTCAGCATTTAGAGCAATGAATAAAGCTGCATTAAATGTTTACCAAGAGTTAAAAGATAAAGGAACTCAAGAGGGTGTTATTAATACAATGCAAACAAGAATGGAGTTATACGATATGTTAAACTACCACTCTTATGAGCAAAAAATGGATGAACTATTTTCAAAAGGAAAAGCTAAGTAATTAGCTTTTACAATACAAATTTAATATAGATATTACTAAGGAGAATTTATGAGCGGATTAGCAGGAGTTACAGCTGGACAATCAGCTATTTGTACATGCGGTTTAGGAAATGGTTTAAACTATAGAGGTTATGATATTGCAGACCTTGCTTTAAACACAGATTTTGAAGAGGTAGCATATCTATTATTAGTTGGTGAATTACCAAATGCTGCACAATTAAAAGATTTTAGAAGAAAAATAATTGCAGGTAGAGAGTTACCAATTTCAGTTAAAAATGTTTTAAAATCAATCCCAGCATCATCACACCCAATGGATGTTATGAAAACTGCAACAGCAGCACTAGGATGCGTTGAACCAGAAGCTGAAGATTTTTCTGATCAAATGGCTAAAATTATTAGACTTTTAGGAGCATTCCCATCATTTTTAGTTTACTGGCACCACTGGCACAAAAATGGTAAAGAGATTTGCCTAAAATCTGAAGAGACAACAATTGCTGGATTTATTTTAGAAAGACTTAAAGAGAAAAAGCCTCTAGCAGTTGAAGTAAAAGCTATGAATGCGATGCTTACACTTTATGCAGAGCATGAGTTCAATGCATCAACTTTTGCAAATAGAATTACAGCATCAACTCTATCAGACATCTACTCTTGTATGACAACTGGTATTGGAACATTAAAAGGTCACTTACATGGTGGAGCAAATGAAGTTGCTATTAAATTTGTACTTCAATTTGACAATGTTGAGCATGCACTTAAATCTGTTGATGAACTATTTGCTAAAAAAGAGAAAATTATGGGATTTGGACACAGAGTTTATAGAAATCTAGATCCAAGAAGCCCAGTTGGTTTTGAATTAGCAAAAGAGTTAAAAGAGTTAGAAACTTCAGATCCAAAACTATTTGATATTGCAACAGCAATTAGAGACAAAGTAAAAGCTGAAAAAGGTTTACCAGATAATATTGACTTCTTTGGTGGATTAATTTACCACTATATGGAAATTGAAAGACTTTACTATACACCATTATTTATTATGTCAAGAGCTGCTGGATGGGCTGCACATGCATTTGAACAAAGAGCTAACAATAGAATAATCAGACCAAGTTCTGAATACACAGGACCAGAGCCTAGAGCTTTTGTTCCTCTAAAAGATAGAAAATAATCTTTAAATTTAGGCTAAATTTAGCCTAAATTTTTTTTTATAATCAAATTTAAAAATATGGAAAATAAAATGACAAATGAAAAATATCTTAAACAGTTAAATGGTTTAGATGTTAAATACTATGATGTAAAAAGTGCAGTTGAAGATATCACACCTGGTTCTTTTGCAAAACTTAACTACACATCAAGAGTATTAGCAGAAAACTTACTTAGAAAATGTCCTAGTGTTGATTTAAAAGATTCACTTATTCAATTAATAGAAAAAAGAACAGACAAAGATTTCCCTTGGTATCCATCAAGAGTTATCTGTCACGATATCTTAGGGCTTACAGCTTTCGTTGACCTTGCAGGTCTTAGAGAAGCAGTTGCAAGCAAAGGTGTAGATCCACAAAAAATTAATCCAGTTGTTCCAACTCAATTAATCGTTGACCACTCATTAGCAGTTGAGTGTGGTGGATTTGATCCAGATGCTTTCCAAAAAAATAGAGATATTGAAGATAGAAGAAATGCAGATAGATTTGATTTCATTAACTGGACTAAAAAAGCATTTGATAATGTAGATGTTATTCCTCCAGGAAATGGTATTATGCACCAAATTAATCTTGAGAAAATGTCTCCAGTTATTCACAATATTGATGGTATCGCATCTCCTGATACACTTGTTGGAACTGATTCGCACACACCTCATGTTGATGCTCTTGGAGTTATTGCTGTTGGAGTTGGTGGACTTGAAGCTGAAAATGTAATGCTTGGAAATCCATCTTATATGAGGGTTCCAGAAATCATTGGAGTTGAAATTACTGGTACTAGAGGAGCTGGAATTACGGCTACTGATATAGCTTTATCTTTAACTTCTTTTCTAAGAGATAACAATGTTATTTCTGCATATTTAGAGTTCTATGGAAGCGGAATTAAATATCTTGATTTAGGAGATCGTGCAACTATTTCAAATATGACTCCTGAGTATGGTGCAAGTGCTGCTATGTTTGCTATTGATGATAGAACTATTGATTATTTAAGAATCACTGGAAGATCTCCTGAGCAAGTAAAATTAGTTGAAACTTATGCAAAAGCAAATGGTCTATGGGCAGATACTTTATCAGAAGCAACATATGCAAGAACAATTAAATTTGATTTAACAACTGTTACAAGAACATTAGCAGGTCCATCTCAACCACATAAACTTCTTCCTGTATCAGCTCTTGATGATAGAGGAATTGCTAAAAAAATCGAAATTTCAAATGATGTTATGCCAGATGGTGCGGTTTTAATTGCTGCTATTACATCATGTACAAACACATCAAATCCAAGAAATGTTGTTGCAGCTGGATTATTAGCTAAAAAAGCAAATGAGCTTGGATTAAGCAGAAAAAGATGGGTAAAATCTTCACTTGCTCCTGGTTCAAAAGTTTCTGAAATATATTTAAAAGATTCTGGTCTTTTAGCTGAATTAGAGAAATTAGGATTTGGAATTGTAGGATTTGCTTGTACAACATGTAATGGAATGAGTGGTGCACTTGATCCAAAAATTGAAGCAGAAGCAACGGCTAGCGGTGTTTATACAACTGCTGTTTTATCAGGAAATAGAAACTTTGATGGAAGAATTCACCCATTTATTAAAGAGGCATTCCTAGCTTCACCTCCACTTGTAGTTGCATATGCACTTGCTGGAAGTATTAGAGTTAATATTGAAACAGGTGTTATTGGAATTGACAAAAATGGAAATGAAGTAAGACTTAAAGATCTTTGGCCAAGTGATGAAGAGATTGATGCAATTGTTTACAAATCTGTAAAACCAGAGATGTTTGCAAAAATATATGATCCAATGTTTGCAAAATCAGACAAAGGTGAAAAAGCTGAGCCATTTTATAAATGGGATGCAAAATCAACATATATTCAAAAACCACCATATTGGGAAGATGCATTTATGAGTATGCCAGCTCTTAAAAACTTAAGACCACTTGGAGTATTCCCAAATGATATTACAACAGACCACTTATCACCTTCAAATGCTATTCAAGCAAATAGTGCATCTGGTGAGTATTGTTTAAAAATGGGATTGCCACTTGAGGATTTAAACTCTTATGCAACACATAGAGGTGACCATAACACAGC
>Ga0265294_10003269_pt1 | contig 20824 bp, 9 predicted proteins | sample MunlanPumphouse3_FD_192504 | JGI IMG/M metagenome (GOLD analysis project Ga0265294, IMG submission 192504) | Groundwater microbial communities from a municipal landfill in Southern Ontario, Canada - Pumphouse #3 | ecosystem: Environmental > Aquatic > Deep subsurface > Groundwater | place...
TTGATTACATTACAAATACCCAAAAAGGCATAATCTTCACAAAAGAAAAAGGTGGTAAAGAAGGAGAGGTTTTAGTATCACTTGAAACTTACAATGAACTGCAAAATTACCTATCGAATAATCCTAAGTTTAGAATCAATCGCCAACCTTATTATGAAGATATAAAACAATCAGCACTTTTATTAAATGAAATTCCAGAAGCTTCACATGGTCTGAGATGGAATTTTGCAAAAAGAAGAATGTTTGAATATGCCAAAGCTGGTTACTCTTATGCCAATTCTCTTCAAGAAGTTAGTTATGAGATGAAGCATAATCGTGCTTCAATTACAGAGCATTATTTGGGAGGATAAATATATTTCATTAACTTAAAAATCACAAATACTATATATTTAAACCTAATCAATGTTTAAAAAAGCTATAATCAATAATTATTATTTTGCTATTTAATATACAAAAATTAATTTTGGAAGTTGATTATGTCATCAAAAAAAGAATTATCAGAAAGAGATATTTGTACTAAATATATTGCTCCTGCACTGGCTAAAGCTGGTTGGAATATTGAAACTCAAATTAGAGAAGAAGTCTCATTTACAGATGGAAAAATCTATGTAAAAGGGAATCTAACTAAACGTGGTGAGGGTAAAAGAGCTGATTATATTCTTTATTATAAACCTAATATTGCTGTAGCTATTATTGAAGCAAAAGACAACAATCATAAACTTCAAGATGGTATCCAGCAGGGGATTGAATATGCAAGAATTTTAGATATCCCAGTTGTATTTAGCAGCAATGGTGATGGTTTTTATGAGCATGATAAAACTCTATCAAATGGTATGATTGAAAGAGAAATATCACTTGAGAACTTTCCAACTCCAGATGAGCTTTGGCAACGATATAAAAAATACAAAGGCATTACAACACCAGATGAAGAAAAAGTAGTTTCACAAGATTATTTTTTTGATGGTACAAGTAGAAACCCAAGATACTACCAGCAAATTGCTATTAATAGAACTGTTGAAGCTATTGCAAAAGGTGAAACAAGAGTTTTACTTGTTATGGCAACGGGGACAGGCAAAACTTACACTGCTTTTCAGATTATTCATAGACTTTGGAAAAGTGGTGCAAAAAAACGAATTTTATTTTTAGCAGATAGAAATGCTCTTATTAATCAAACAAAAAAAGGTGATTTTAGACATTTTAAAGACAAAATGACAGTTATCAAGAAAAAGCAAATTGATAAGTCTTACGAAATCTATTTAGCACTATATCAAGGTCTGACAAACTATGATGAAGATAAAGATGCCTATAGAGAATTTAGTCCTGATTTTTTTGATCTTATTGTTATCGATGAGGCTCATAGAGGAAGTGCTTCAGAAGATAGTGCCTGGAGAGAGATACTCGATTATTTTGGTAGTGCAACTCATGTTGGACTAACTGCAACTCCAAAAGAGACAAAAGAAGTTTCAAATATCGAGTATTTTGGAGAACCTGTTTATACTTATTCTCTTAAAGAAGGTATTGAAGATGGATTCTTAGCCCCATATAAAGTGCTCCGAGTTGGTCTAAATGTCGATTTGGAAGGCTATGAACCAGAAGCTGGTAAAAAAGATAAAGATGGCAACGATGTGGATAAGCGAATCTACAACAGAAAAGATTTTGATAAAAATTTAGTTATAGATGAACGAACCCAAGCTGTAGCTTCAAAAGTAACAGAGTTTTTAAAAAAACATGATAGATTTGACAAAACGATAGTATTTTGTACCGATATTGACCATGCAAGCAGAATGAGAGGTGCTATCGCGAATCTAAATAGTGATTTAATGGCACAAAATCCAAAATATGTTATGCAAATAACTGGAGATAACGATGAGGGTAAAAGAGAACTTGATAATTTTATCAACCCACAAGAGAGATACCCCGTAATCGCCACTACTTCAAAACTAATGACTACTGGTGTTGATGCCCAAACTTGTAAATTAGTAGTCCTTGATAGTAATATTGGCTCTATGACAGAGTTTAAACAAATCATAGGACGAGGCACAAGGATAAATGAAGAGTATGGCAAAACCTTTTTTACCATCATGGATTTTAGAAATGTTACAGATAAATTTGCTGATCCTGATTTTGATGGTGAAGCTGTTCGAATCAAAGAGATACAAGAAGATGAACCACTTCTTGATGTAGAAGAGGAAGAGAATGATGATACACCAATTATAGACGATGAAAGTAAAGAAGAGATTATTTTTGAACCACCTACGATTAGAGATGGTGGAGAAATCGATGAAGGTGAAAAAACTCCTAGAGAAAAAGTTTATATAAATGGTGTGGATGTAACAGTTTTAAATGAAAGAATTCAAGTAAGAAATGACAAAGGGGAGCTTGTAACGACAAGTTACAAAGACTATACCAAACAAAAAGTTCATGAAGAGTTTAGTTCACTTGATGAGTTTTTAAATAAATGGACAAGTGCAGAGAAAAAACTTGTTATAATAGATGAACTTTATCAAAAAGATATTTTATTTTCAGAATTACAAGATGAAATTGGTAAAGAGATGGATATATTTGATCTTATTTGTCATGTGGCTTACGATAGACCACCTCTTACAAGAAAAGAGAGAGTTGAAAATATCAAAAAACGAGATTATTTTACAAAATATGAAGGCACAGCAAGAGCAGTTATAGAACAACTTCTTCAAAAATATGCCGATGAAGGAATCGAAACTATTGAAACTATTAGCGTACTAAAACTTCCTGAGTTTAGTGAATTTGGCTCTGCTATAGAAATAGTTAATATGTTTGGTGGTAAACCCAAATATTTAGAACTGATACAAGAAATAGAACATGAAATATATAAAGAGGTAGCATAGTAAATGAGTCACAATATAAGTGCAATAATAAAATCAATCCAAAACTTGATGCGTGGTGATAAAGGGTTAAATGGTGATGCCCAAAGAATAGAACAGCTTGGTTGGATGATATTTCTTAAAATATTTGATGATAAAGATATTGAAATAGAACTACTTGAAGATGACTATATATCAGCAATACCAAGTGAACTTCAATGGAGAAATTGGGCAAGTAATGATGAAGGAATTACAGGTGATGCACTTTTAGATTTTATAGATAATAAACTTTTTCCAACACTTAAAAACCTACCATCTGCTGCTACAAACAAAAGAGCACTTTTGGTAAAAGAAGTTTTTGAAGGTAATAATAATTACATGAAGTCAGGTACTATCATCAGACAAGTTATCAATAAAATAAACGAAGTTGATTTTAATAGCAGTGAAGATAGACATCTTTTTGGAGATATTTATGAAACAATTTTAAAAGAACTTCAAAGTGCAGGAAACAGTGGAGAGTTTTATACTCCAAGAGCTATTACTCAGTTTATAACCCAAATGGTAGATCCAAAACTTCATGAAGTTACCATGGATCCAGCATGTGGTACGGGTGGGTTTTTGGTAAATACTATTGAACATATTATCAAAAGTGGTGAACTCAAAAACACTGACGATAGAATCACTATGCAAAAGAATATCAGAGGAATGGAGCTAAAACCACTTCCTCATATGTTGGCACTTACAAATCTCATACTTCATGATATAGAAGTGCCAAATATTGTTTATGATGATGCACTCTCAAGAGAAATCTCATCTATCACTTCAAAAGATAGAGTTGATTGTATTTTGGCAAATCCTCCTTTTGGTGGTAATGTAAGTGATGGTATGGAGATGAATTTTCCTATGAACTATCGAACAAAAGAGAGTGCTGATTTGTTTTTGATACTCATGATTGCATTTTTAAAAGATAGTGGAAGAGCCGGAATAGTTCTACCAGATGGAAGTCTTACGGGTGATGGGGTAAAACAAAGAATTAGAGAAAAGTTACTTAGTGATTGTAATCTTCATACAATTGTACGACTTCCAAACTCAGTATTTCAACCTTATGCATCTGTTGCTACAAATCTTTTGTTTTTTACAAAAGGAACTCCAACAAAAGAGATTTGGTACTATGAGCATAAATTACCAGAGAGTCAAAAAGCATATAGCAAAACAAGATCTATAAAGCTTGAAGAGTTTGAACCACTTAAACTATGGTGGAATAAAAGAGTTGAAAATGAACAAGCTTGGAAAGTGGATATAGAAACTATCAAATCAAATGGCTACAACCTTGACATCAAAAACCCTCATAAAAATGAAGTAGAACAAACACATACATCATCAGAACTTTTAGAGATGTTGTCAAACTCTTTTGCAAAAAGTAATACACTTTTAGAAAAATTAAAAAGTGAGCTTTCATGATAGTAAGAAGCACAGACTATATCAAATCTCTTGTAAATGAGATTATAAAACTTCCAAATGAAACTGAATGGATAGAGTTCAAACACAACAACGAAGATCCTCAAATGATAGGCGAATACATTAGTGCTCTTTCAAACTCAGCGGCACTCAATGGTAAAACAAACGGCTATATTATTTGGGGTGTAGATGATACTACTCATGAGATTTTAGGTACTACTTTTGTACCATCATCTGCAAAGAAAGGTGGAGAAGCACTAGAAAACTGGCTGTTAAGACTTCTTGAACCAAAAATTGATTTTAAATTTTATGAAATAAAGATAGATGAAAAAAGTATCGTTTTACTTGAGATAGCACCTGCATATAGACACCCCGTGACATTTTCAGGTACAGAGTACATCAGGCTTGGCTCTCACAAAAAAAAGCTTAAAGAGTTAGCAGAAAAAGAGAGAGAACTTTGGAGAATATTTGACAAAGTGCCTTTTGAGAAACAAATTGCAGTAGATAATATTGATGCCAGTGAAGTGCTAGGATATCTTGAATATACGAAATATTTTGAGCTATTAAATATACCTTTACCAGAAAATAGAAATGCTATCTTAGAAGCACTTATAGCTGATAATATGGTCAATAAACTAGACAATGCAAAATATGCCATCACAAACTTAGGAGCAATACTTTTTGCAAAGGATTTATCAAAGTTCAATAACCTCAAAAGAAAAGCCATAAGGGTTATCCAATACAAAGATAATACAAAATTTCAAACTACAAAAGAGATAGTTGGCAATAAAGGTTATGCTGTTGGATTTGAAGGACTTATAGAATACATCAACAATATGCTTCCATCAAACGAAGTGATAAAACAAGCATTTCGTGAAAACAAAACAATGTATCCAGAACTCTCAATAAGAGAGATCGTTGCAAATGCTATTATCCATCAAGATTTCTTTGCTACTGGAAGCTCAGTGATGATAGAAATTTTTGCAAACCGTTTTGAAGTAACAAATCCAGGAACTCCTCTTGTAGATACTGAAAGATTTTTGGATTCTCCGCCAAAATCAAGAAATGAAGCAATCGCATCATTTATGAGAAGAATCGGTATTTGTGAAGAGCGAGGAAGTGGTGTAGATAAGATAGTAATCCAAACAGAGCTTTATCAACTTCCTGCACCGATATTTGAAACAAATGGTGATCATACAGTAGCGATACTTTTTGCACATAAAGAGCTAAAAGATATGGACAAAGCAGATAAAATCAGAGCTTGTTACTTGCATGCAAGCTTAAGATATATCCAACATGACTATATGACAAACACATCTCTTAGAGAGAGATTTAACATTGATGTCAAAAATCGTTCAATGGTTTCAAAAATCATCAATGATGCAATTGAAGCGAACAAAATAGCTATCTATGATGAAAATGTAGGAACAAAAGCAAGAACTTATATACCAAGTTGGGCAAGATAATGAAAATTTGCTTCACCGTTGCTTCACTAAACACTTATAATAGACTTAAAAATATTGGAGAAACCCTTTATTATAGGGCTTTCCCTTCTCAAAATTTGCTTGACTGTTGTTTGATTGATGGAGCAAAGTATGAGTAAATTAAATCTTATTCCTATTGGAACTTTGTTTGATTTAGAAAAAGGTTCATTACAAAGTTCAAAATGCACCGAGGGAGAATACACATTTATCACAGCTGCCCAAGAGTGGAAAACGCACAATGAATATTCTCATGAATGTGAAGCTTTGATATTTGCAGCCGCTGCTTCTGGTTCACTTGGTAGAACTCACTATATCAATGACAAATTTATCACAAGTGATTTATGCTTTATTTTGACACCAAAAGACAGTAAAAAGTATCCCATAAATCTAAAGTTTTATCATTTTGTATTCAATTCACTTAAAGATGAAATCGTAAAAAATACAAAATCAGGAACATCAAAAGAGTCTATCAACCAATCAAATCTTAGAAACTATGAAATCCCATATTTTGAGATAGATAAACAAAATCTTTGGATAGATAAACTTGTAAATACAAAATCAATAAAAGAGGATTTAGAACTTGAGCTTTCAACTGGGCAATCTCTTTTAAAACAACTCAAACAAACTATTTTGCAAGAAGCGATAGAAGGTAAATTCACAGCAAAATACAGAGCTAAAAATCCTGATATCGCTACAGCAAAAGAACTTTTAGAGCAGATAAAAACAGAAAAAGAGAAGCTTGTAAAAGATAATAAAATCAAAGCTTCAAAACCACTAGTACCAATAAATGAAGATGAAATTCCATTTGATATCCCACCAAGTTGGGAATGGTGTAGATTGGGAGATATAGCAAATGGTTTTCAGTATGGCACAAGTACAAAATCTAAAATTAATGGAAGAGTTCCAGTATTACGAATGGGTAATATACAAAATGGTAGGGTTTTACTTGAAGAGTTGGTTTATACTGACAATGAATCAGAAATTGAGAAATACTCAATTGAATACAATGATTTGCTATTCAACAGAACTAACAGTAGAGAATTAGTTGGAAAAACTGCAATCTATTCTTTTCAAGAGAAAGCAATCTATGCAGGATATCTAATTAAATATTCAATGATTTTATCAAATTCACATTATATAAACTATGTAATGAATTCACCATTCCACTATCAATGGTGTGCAAAAGTTAGATCAGATGCAATTGGTCAATCAAATATTAATGCGACTAAATTACAATCTTATATCGTTCCACTTCCACCACTCGAAGAACAAAAAGAGATAGTAGCCACAATAGAAAAACTTTTTACACTTTGTAATGAACTAGAGAGCGAAATCAATCAAAACAAAACCACAGTTGATAACCTAATGGCAACAGTCCTTAAAGAGGCGTTTGAAAACTAATGGAAACAAAAAAAATCATAAATTTAAAAAATACAATTTTTTGGTGAGTTTTGAAGTTTTTAGTTTTCAATAAATAGCATAAATTTACATATAAGGGACACCTATTTCGTAAATGATATAATAGAAAATAAATAGCTATTATTTTGCCCGCTTCAATAATCTCAGACTCTTTAATCTGTTGAAATCAACTTCTTTCATTGATTTTGGTTTTTATATTAGCTTCTATATCACAATAAGTTGTGTTTTTGAAGAAATCCTATTTTATTGCAGATAATATTTGATATTCTTCTAAAGCAAAATCATCTGTCATTCCACTAATATAATCAATTATTAATCTAACTCTATAGTAAAATTCTAAAATATTAAATTGTTCAATATTATCTTTGTCTAATTTCTCAATATCATTTTTATAAGCAACTATTTGTTTAGATGACACTCTTTTAATTAATCTTTTCGAAATAAAACAATCAATTCTTTCATCTTTTAAAAGTTTTGCGAAATCATTAGTTTCTAACTCTAAAAGTGGCTTGTAAATATTAAATAAAGAGTTTACAATAGTATAAGCTTGCAGTTCCAAAGTTTGAACTTCTTTATTTTGATAAATATATTTAGCAGAAATATCTTGTAGAACTTTCAAAGCTTTATAATATTTACATTGTTTATCATATTCTAAAAGTGCATGATTAAAACTTCCTTCAAATATTGATTGATGGTTTTGTATAAATACATTAGAAACATGTTTTACAAAATTTGTAACAAGTGTCACTCTTAAAAATGTAAAAAACATATTAAATTGATATGGCTCTTCATTTTTCTTTGCTTTTTCATATTGTTTTTCAATTATCTCTAAAAGAAACTCTTCCTTTTGTTTTTGGCATTCAGTTTTAATAATATTGTAAACTTCATCTAAAGATAAAATTCCTTTTTCAACAGAATCTTCTAAATCAGCCGTTAAATATGAAATATCATCTGCTGCTTCCATAATATAAGTTATTGGGAATCTGTGTCCAGCTTTTATATTTAATGTTGTTTGTATTTTTTCAACTAACTCTTTTTCACTATAATAAAATCCTGGTTTCTTTTTTAGATAATTTAAATTAGCATCAGGTTTTGGCTTATCTTCAAAAGCTCCTCTTGTATATTTTAAAACAGCAATAATTTGAAAATATGAAAGATTTAATCTTTGAAGTTTTGTAATAATTCTTATAGCTTGGGCATTTCCATCATAGTTGCAAATATCTTTTGCTAAAAGCTTTTTTAAGTCTTCTGCTTCTTTCGTGGTAGTTTCAAAATTAACTAATTTTGGTAAAATATTTATTTTAAGCCAATTATTTATAGTATCTTCTGCAAAATGACCAAAAGGAGGATTTCCTATATCATGAATCAAACTTGTCATTTCAGATGTAGAAATAAAAGCATTTTCCATTTCGTCTAAACCATAAGTTTTTAAATCCTCTTTTTTCAACTCATCTAAAATAGTTCTAGCAATATATCTGGCATTTTGTGCAACTTCTAAAGAGTGAGTAAGTCGTGAACGAATAGAGGCATTTAACTCCAATGCAAAAACTTGAGTTCTTTTTTGTAATCTTCTAAAAGCAGCCGATGAAAAAATTCTTCCTCTATCACTTTCAACTGTTGTTTCAATATCTTTTGAGGGATAAAGTTCTCTGTGTGTTGTGAGTTTTTCTTTATAATTAATCATTATATTCCTTTTAATTTTTCTAAAGTATCATGTTTTCATTCTTTGCATAATAATTTTACAAAGAGGATATTTTAAAACCTTTTTTAATTCTTTATTTTCCCATAAAACAATATATTCTACAACGCAAGTTTCAAGAGAAAAACCACTTTGAAGTTTTTGTTGAAATAAATCATTAAATTCAGTTGATAAAACACCAATTATTCTCTTGTTTAGAAATAAACAAAAAGAATTAAATTTTCCGTTTTTTTCTATTATAAGTTTCGCACCTGAGAAAAGTAAATGATTTGTTCCAAACTTTTCTAAATCAAATTCTAGCCATATATCCCCAAGTGACATCACATGAGTGAAAGTTTTATTTCCAAATAAATACTCTTTTTCATCATAAAAATATTTTATATAATCCTTTTTATTTGCTAAATCTTTCCCCATTCTTAAAATATTTAGCTCATCTTTAGCTCTTGTCATTCCAACATAAAATAATCTTTTATCTTCATCTTTTTTAGGATTCTCATTTACTAACAAATAAACCTTATCAAACTCCAAACCTTTTGATTTATGAATAGTTGAAATCACAATATTCTTTTTATAACTTTCAAAATCTTCAAGTTTAATTTCATCTAAATATGTGAGCCATTGGGAAACATAATAGTTATCGCTTTCATTTAAAAACTTATCAATAATTTTATATATTAAAGATAGATTTGTAGAATTCTTAAATTTATCATCTATGATTTTTAATGCACTTTCAAAATAACTTTCTTTGTAAAACATATCATTTTCTTCTAAATAATTATTTAGGATTTTGTCAAATTCTACTAATTCAACTATATTTTTTAATTCAAATTTTTCTCGTTCAATCAAATATCTAGCTTCAATATTATTGTCTTGAAGTATTGAATAAATATCCAAAACCATCTCATTTGTTTGAGCTAAAATTGCTATATTTTCTAACTTTTCTTCTTGTTTAATTAGTTCAATAAGAGGAGGTATTAGTTCAGAAGATTTAATCGAATGAATATTTACATATCCATTATCAGAACTATTTGCATATAAAGGCATAGTTTTATATCTTTTTGAAACTTTTGTTATAAAATCATTTGAATACTCTACGATATTTTTTTTACTCCTAAAATTACAAAGTAATTCATATTGTTTATATAAATCTTTTTCATCTTCATCTTTTCCAAACTCATTTTTGAATTTATCAATAAAATTAACTTTTGCTCCGTTAAAATCCATAATACATTGATCATCATCTCCAACAGCAATAATTCTAATATCTTCATTATTCGCTTTATAAATTGCTTTTACAAATTCAAAACTTTTTTCATTTATATCTTGAAACTCATCTAGGATTAAAACAGTTATATAGGGTAATTTTATTTCACCTGAATTTATTTGTCTTGTTGCTTCTTCTATTGCATTATCAAGAACTTTTCTATCATCTTTATTTGAAACTCTAGCAATTAGTTTTAAAGCATATGCATGGAAAGTTTGAATTTCAACATCATAGGATAAAGCTCCCATCAAATCATTTAGTCTTGTTTTGAACTCCATTTTTGCACTTTTTGAAAAAGTTAACATCATAAATTGTTCGGGTTTTATATCTTCTGTTAAAATCATAGAAGCTATTTTATGAACTAAAACTTTTGTTTTGCCACTTCCAGGACCTGCAAGAATCATCATAGCTTTTGTATTTGTATCTTTAATAATTTCTTTTTGTTCATCTGACATTTTTTCAAATATTTTGTTGTATCTTTTTTGTGTGATTGGTTTTGAGATTTTCTCTTTTAGAAGTTTATATTTATCTTTAAATCCTTCATAAGAAAGAGTAAAATAATCCCTTAAAAATAAAATTGCTTTATAATCATCATCTTTTAATCTTTTTGCGTATTCACCCATAATATGAATAGATTCTATTTTTGTTTGATAGTGTTGTTCTAGTCGGTTTTTATATTCTACTTTTGTGTATTTTCTTTTTGTTTGGATTTTTTCTTCTTTTTCAATAATCATTGGAGCATAGTTTATAAATCGCCCTTTAAGTAACTCTAAAATATTCAAGTGATGCATATATAATAAAGATTTATCAATATCTTCAATATCATATTTTTTATCCATTGATTCATGTAATCTTTTTAGGGAAAATACAACTTCTTCTTTTTGTTTGTTATCTAAATCTTTTGTTAGTATTTGTAAAATATTTTCGCTAATTTCATGATTTTTTTTGATTTTATCTTTTATGCTTTGAAGATTTTCAAATTTAAAGTACCATAAATCTTGTTCTCTATTTTGTCTATTAAAAATAAAATTTGATTTACTTCTCCAACTTTTAATTATTGATTTGATTAATTCAGATTCATTTTTAGAGTTTATTTCTTGTTTGTTAAGTTCTTCATTTAACTCTCTAATTCTTACTTTTGAGCTATTTAAAGACTCTAAATAATTTAATAAAACTAATTCTATTTTTTTTATTTCTTTAAATTTATTTAGACTAGAAAAGCTGATTTCTAAACTCAAATCTTTACTATCACCTAAAAGTTCTAACTGTTTTAATTGATTTATTGCCAATGATATTTCATTTTTTGAATATCCTAAAACATAAGCTAACTCATCAATTTGTACAGCATCAGGTTTTCCTCTTCCTATGATATTTTGTAAAACAAGAATTAATCTTTGTTGTTCTTCTTGGCTAAAAATTGATTCTTCTAGTTTTTGATGTAATTTTTCCATACATTTTGAGGCAATTGAATCCGCAAAAAAATTGGTTTTATTTCTTTTTCTACTAATGTATCCTTCTCTTTCAAGTTCTAATAATGCAGTTTTAACTTTAGTACTATAATCAGTCGAACTGTCTTCAACATCCCAACCAGCTTCTTTTGCCAGTTCAAATGCTGTTTTATTTATCACATCACCTTTTGATTTTTTGATGACTAAAAATATAGAGTTTATTTCACTTGCAGTTAATTTTGACCTATTTAATGAAACAAAATGTTTATCTAAATCATCTTCATCAAACAAAATTGGGCAAAAGGCTTCAAGGGTTTCATCCCTTGCCCCACGTCCAGCTTCTTGTGAATAATTCTCTAATGAATCAGATATTTCATAGTGTATAACATTTGTAATATTTGATTTATCAACACCCATACCAAAGGCAGTTGTTGCTACGATAATATCAATATTGTTTTCAATATAATCTTTTAATATTTGCATTTTCTCTTGAGATTCAATTTTAGAATGAAATGATTTCGCTATTTTATTGGTATCCATAGCTATTCTTTTTGCTATCTCATCACAGTTTTTTGTAGAAGTTGGAATATAAACTAATGTTGCCCCATCATGCTCGTTTATTAGTTTTAAAAGCTCAACATATTTATCTTTTGTGTTTGAAGGAATAGATTTATATTGTAGATTTTTTCTTTCAGGAACAGCTAAATATTTATCAAGTTTTATATCTAAGCCATCTAAAAAATAGTTTTCAATATCTTTTATAACACTGGGTTTTCCAGTTGCAGTAAAACATGAAATTGGAATATGATTTTGAAATGGTTTTTTATCTAGCAAATCTTTTATAAACTCACAAATATAATAATAATCTTGCCTAAAATCATTTCCCCAAGTCGATAAACAATGTGCTTCATCAATAACAAATCTTTCAATAAGCCTATTTTTTAAGATATTAAAAATTGTATTAGAACGCAATGATTCAGGTGCAATATACAAAATATCTGCTTCCCCACTTATTACTTGCTCAACTGCTTCACTTCGCTCTAATGGACTCATAAATCCACTAATTGCCACAGCTTTATAGTTTGCAACCTTTGAATTAAAACTTTTTATATGGTCTTCTATCAAAGCTTGAAGAGGTGAAATAACAACTGTCAAAGCTTTATAAGAGTGGGCTTTGAAAATCGCAGGTAACCAAAAAGTAAAAGTTTTCCCTCCACCTGTTGGTAAAATAGTAAGAAATGATTCATCTCTTAATGAAGCTTCAACCATCTCTCTTTGTGAAATAGATGGATTATCAAGCAAATTTGCGTTTAATCTTGGAAACTCTCTAAATGTTCCAAATCCAAAAACTTCCTTTGAAAAATCACTTAAAACATCGTTTACATTTTTTATCTCAAAACAGAGTTTTTTCTGAATCTCTACTATATCAGGATAAGAAAATAAAATCTTTGGTGGATGGGATTTTATCTCAATATATGGAGTTAAAAGTGCTAAAATATAAGATAATTGAACTTTATGAGTAAATAAAATCTCTTTTAAATATTCAAAATTAACAATAGTTTTATTATGTTTACTTTTTATCAAATTATATAAATCATCAAAATCTAGTTTTTCTAATTTTATATCAAAACTTATATACTCAAAAAATCCACTAAAATAGATATTGTCATGTAAAAGTGAATAAAAAATATTTTGAGTATCTTTTGGTAAATCAAAAAATCGTTCTATTAATTTATTAAACAATATAGAAGTGATTTTTGAATCTTCAACAGGATTATTATCAAAATCATCTTCATTTTTATAGTTTTTAGGCAAACTATGTATGGTTTTTTCACTAAAGAGCAATAAAGACAATGGCAAAGTATCAATAATCTCAAAATCTTTAATATATTGATTTAAACTGGTTTCATTGAGAATCTTCAAATCAAAATCAATAAAATTATGTCCTGAAATAAAGTTTGTATTACAAGATAAAATGAAAGCACAACTCTCTTCTACTGAAGTTGTTTTTAGTTCCAAATCTTTATAAACCAAACCAATTTCATTGATTTTTTTAGTTTTTATATTAGCTTCTATATCGCAATAAATTATGTGTTTCAAAATAATCCTATTAAAATATTTTTATTTTTTTTCAATGGTTGAATTTTCATTATTCAACCAACCCATTTCTCGAATGTCTTTATATGCACTGACCAAAGAGAACATTGTTATTAAAAGCCCAAATATTGCTAACCAAAAAGTTTTGTTTTTATCGTTTTTCTCAGCTATTTCTTTTAACTCTATTTCAACGAGAGTTACCAAATCTTTGACTTGATTCTTCATCTCTTCTCTATTTCTTTCTACTTTATATATTGAGCTAAGATAAGTCCAAATTGTATGTAATTGTTGTTTTTTATAATCTACTGGATTTGAAAAAAAGTAATTTAAATCAAAAATATATATATCTTTTTTTAATTCTGTCATCTTTTCTAAATGATTATTTTTATGACTAATTGATATTTCTTTCATAAGAGTCTCTGTATGAAAATTATAGGTATGGGCTAATAAATATAAAACATAAATTCTTTCAAACTTATCTTTTTGTTCCTCAAATTTAGAAATAAATGCAAAACCATTTTCTGAAAAAACGACTTTTATGTCTGTATTATCATAACAATTAATATCATTGATATTTAAAGTTTTTGTCCCTCTTAGTTCATTACTAATATCTTCATTTGTAATATCTTTTTTCTGACTGGGAATATAACATGCAAAAAAATCATATTTATTAGACTTTTTGTCATTCACTTCAATCTCAAAATATACTTTATCAAAATAATTTATATATTCTTTCTTTGTGCTTTCATCTTTAAAATAAGTGATTTCTTCTTGAATTAATTCATTTAAAAACTTATGATTTTTTTTTATTTCTAATTTATCATTTAATTCTCTTTTATCTACTTCTTTAAAACAATAATATTTAATCAATTTACATTCCTTTTTTCAATTTTTCTAAAACTTTCACCATCGCCAAAGTATCCAATTTACAATACTCCAAAAGTGAATTCCTCATCTTTTGTTTTTCTACTTCATCTAACTTTCCCATATTCGCAAACGCATTCATGGCTTGGCTTCCATTTTGAACGCCTTCAAGTTCTTTGTATGCTTTTTCAAACTCTGGCACGAGTGCTGGTAACACATATTTTATAGAGTAACTTCCTTGCATACTTGGTGTTACATACCATTTTTTTTGAAAAGGAGTCATTAGGTCTTGTATGTTTTCATTTATGGCTAATAAATGTTCACTAAATTCTTTAAAACTATTTGCAAGTTTAGTTATCACACCTTTTTCAAAGCTCATATTATAAGCCAGTACTGTTCCTTGATTTGGTATATCATTACATAACTTTTGGGCGAGTTCATATCTGCTATCTACTCCATCTTGTGCTAAATACTCTTTATGTTCAAGTGTGCCATCTTTGTGTTCTATATGAAGCGAGTATTGAAATGGTATTTGTTCAAAGGGTTTTAAACCTTTATATTGTGGTATGGCTTGTTGGTAGGTTTCAAAGTCTAGGTGATATATTGGGTAAGTTAGATTTTGTAAAAATGTTTTAATATTTTCTTCATCGATAAAAGTTGCTTTTGATTTATAGTTTTCTACTGCTTGAAGTTGATTTGCAGTCATATCAAAAGAGGTTGGAATATCTTCTATATTTATAATACCTTGATTGTAAAGTTCAATTTGCTTTTTACTTCCCAAATTAAAAATATTAAAAATAGAATAATCTGGAATTTCTCTTTGCACTTTCCAGCAATACTCTTTTGCATCGCAAACATAAGGATTGTGGCAATGTTTTCCTATATCAATATTTGGTTCATTTTCTTTGTCATTTAGATATGTTTCAAACTCTTTTAATAGGTACGGAATATTTGTTTGCATTGTTATGGCTTCATTTGTAACATCCACTATTTTAAAAAGTTCATTTATATCTAACTCATCACCTCTTACATATTCATTGTTTATATGAACCACATTTGCACTTTTTATTTTAAAACCTAAGTTTTTAAGCACATAATACTGAACAGATACATCATGCAAATATATCTCTTTGACTTCCGTTGAGCTTTTAACTTCATAAATAGATACTTCACCATTAGAAATTGTCAAAATATCCACCATAACCAAAATACCAAAGAAGTTAAAAGTAGCTTCATAGATAGCTGAAATTCCCTCATTAAGCCATTGTTTTGTTGTAGCTATCATTTCATCATAGTTTTTAGAATAGGACACTTCTTTTCCATGGGGAAAAAGCTTGCATGCAAAATCTCCAACTATATTTCCAGTTTCAAATATAGCTTGAGCTGATTCATCGGTTGGTGTTAGTACACTTGGCTTGTATTTTTTAAGCCAAAGTGCTTTGGGGCATTGGATGCCTTTTGTGTAGAGGGATTTAGAGAGGTTCATGATATTATTCCAAATTTAATTCAACTAAATCATTTACAACATAGCATTCATTCAGCTTATAAAAACTTTTTTCTTTATTATTTGAAATTTTTATTATTTCATTAATTTTATTATATTCTTCATCTACAGTACATTTATAAAAAAATATTTGATTTCCAACTAATTTTAAATTATTAAGCAAATGATTTTTTTCTATAGGATATGAATCATACATATAATCTAAAACATACCTATTTAAGTTTTCCTTCCATTTTTTAACTAAAGGTTGTAAGTTATAACCACATCCATCTTGATCATACACAATTAGATAAGTATTTTCTTTCTCTTCCCTATATTCAATTTTATGTAAGAAATGTCCACTTAATTGTTCTCTAAAAATCTCTTTATTATTCTCAAAATCTAAGATAGCAATATTTTCAAAAGGAAATACTCTATACTCTAAATCAAATGAATCAGTAGTATCTGGGATACAAAAAGAAAAAGTTATTTGACTTTTACTAGGATGAATAGCTAGACTTCGTATTCTGTGATATTCATTAGGTATTGTATAGTTTTCATCAATTGAATCAGTTTCTATATTATATTTGTACATTGATTTTGAATACCTATCATTATTTATTAACTTATTTCTTCCTTTACTATTTACAAATACATATGCACTATTTTCTAATTCTAATATAGCACTATTTAAGACTAGATGTTCAATAACTTTCCAAACTAATATAGTATTAGATTCTGTTACTGCAAGAATATGTAAAGTTCTGTTTTTTTCAAAAACTTCAAAATCTGATATTATATACCCATTTTTATTTATATTTATAGGATTTGAATTTGATTGATTAATATTCCACAAATAAATATTTTTTTTAGAATTAGCTAAAATATATTTTTCATTATTAAATGTAATTTGTCTTAAGTTTTCTACTTTTTCAGATATACCTCCCAATGAAAATTTATATCCAAAGTTAGTATCTCTACTACTATCTAAAAAAACTATTTTATGATCATTTGTTTTTTCATTTGAAATAGAAGCAAGTATGTAAGCGCCCCCTAGTATCTCTTGATAATTACCATTACTATGAGAAAAAGATAAATTAATCTCTGATTTTAATATAGTATGTAAATTTTTTAATATTCTTGTTATGTTTTCGAATAAATAACGATCTATTTCTAGTCTATCTTTCCTTCTATAATAGTAGTCAAATTTCCAAACTGCATATTTTATTTCATTACAATAAATTGTTATAAAATGAGATAATTCTTCTAATTTATCTTCTGTTATTGATTGAAAAAGTAATGTAGCATTATAAATTAGCTTTAAATCTTCTTGAGAGATTTCATAATTACAATATAATCTTGATGTAAAATCATCTAAAACTTTTTTAACAGATTCAATAGGAATGTTATATTTTTCAATTGCATCTTCTTTTATATTCAACAATATATTGTTACAATCTGCTATAACTTCTTTCTTATTATTTTTTAAACCTAGTGATTTAAAAAATCTTATATTATTTTTAATAAACTCATATATATTAAATATTTTTTCACTATCTAGGGACTTAATGATTTTAATTAAATCATTTAAATCAAGTATATGATCATTTTGAAATTGATATTTTCCATTTGTTTGAAAAGCAGTTTTATAGTTTTTTTTATCATTTAGTATTAAAATAAACAATTTGTTGTACTTACTGCAAAGATTATACTTTTCAAACTTTTGAATAGTGTTCTTTATTTTAGTATTTTCACTTGTACTAGTTATTTGATAACATATACCTTGTTCTAAATCCCCTAAATCAATTGCAACAATATTTCTATCTTTTATATTTAAATTTTTTAAGTGTAAGTCATTAATTATATTTAATAACTTACAAAAAAAATCTTCTGAATATTTATTCAAATCATATAAATCCAATTTAGTAAAAGACTTTATATTTAGTTTTATTAAATTTAAGTCATATATAATCTCTTCTATTATGTCTTTTCTTTCATACATATTTAACTTACCTTTATTTTTCCATATGATTCTAACTCTATAAATTTAGAATTATAATACTGACTATCAAGCTTTTTCTGTAATAGTTGATAAAAATTCTTATCATGTGTAGATATAACTATTTGTCTTTTTTCTTTAGTTATTATTGTTCGAAGTAAATCTATAAAAGAAAGTACATTTATAGAATCAAGATATTGTATAGGATCATCCATGAAAATAGTATCTAATTCATCTTTTGTTTGTAATGCTTTTGCAAGAAAAATACTCAATGATAATATACTAATCTGTCCTGAGCTGTTATATAAAGTAGGATCATCTTCTTGTCCATTGTCATCAGATGTTTTTACTCTTAATTTTGTTCCATCGTCAAGTTCTGGTATAAAGTTAACTTTTTTCTGAGTTGGATGAGGATCAATACGATTATATATTTCATTTATTGTTTCAGTATTAAAACATTCCGAAATAGTTTGTAATATGAAATTTTTATATTTATCTTTTACAATATCAACTTTATCTGAAAATAATCTTTCATTTCCTGATTGTATTTTTAATTCATCAATTTCTTTTTCTTTTTCATCAATATTTAAATCTGTGATAAAACTTTTAGCTACTTCATCTAGTACGCTTAGTTCTTTAATAAAAATATATTTAGACTCAATAGTTTTAATAGTTGCATCAATATTAGTTAAAAGTTGTTCTTCATTTAAATCAATTGGTAAATTATAAGTTACTAAAAGTTTATTTATTTTTTCAATAAACTCTTGTAATTCAGTTTGTTTAATTTTTAAATTATCATTCATTATTTCTAAAGTAGTTTGATTGAATTCTTGTTTTTCTAATTCCTGTTTTAAAGTAATTAAACTACTATTTATTTCAATACTTTTTTTCTCTTCTAAAAGTAATAATTCTTTTATATCTTTTAATTTATTATTAATTTGCTCCTCTTGATTCTCTTCTAATAAATTTAATTCTTGTAACAATTTATTATATTCTACAAATTCTGGGTTTGTTTCTAATACATTTCTTTTTAAAACATTATTCTCAATATTTTTATTAATTTCTAGAATTTTTTCATTAGCCTCATTTATTTTTTCAGATAAATTCTTTGTTATCTCTTTATTATCATTTTCTTTTTGATTTAAGATAGATATTTCATTTAATAAATCTTTTACTAATGTATTATAATTTTCTTTAATAACATCAATTAAAGTATAATTTACATCAAAGGTTTTAATATTTTTAAGTTCTTGAATTGAAGTATTAAAGCTATTTTCATAAAATAATATCTGATTATCAGAAGTATCTAATTCCATTTTTTTATTTTTTAAATCCTCGTTTATAGATATATATAAAATATTTAGTTTTGACAATTCATCATCAATTACTTTTCTTAAATTATTCTCTTTCTGAATAAAATATTTTTCTTGAGTTTCATAATTTTGTTTTTCTATTTTCAACTGATTCTCAATTTGACTGACTTCAAACATATCATTACTATTTTCTAAAACTCTTTTTAATAGTTCATCATGTTGTTCATAATTATGATTACAAAGTGGACATACGCTAGTTTCTGAATTTTTTATTAAATCATTTCCCAAAGAAACTAGCTTTGTAATATCATTTTTTAATTCTAATATTTTATTTTTATTTTTATATAAATCATTTATTTTTTTAGACAAAGTTTCTTTATTTAAAAATAATCTCTTTAATTCATCAAAATTAATTTTATATTTTCCACTAATTACAAACTCATCATTTATATACATAGAACTAAAAAGCTTATCCATCTCTATTTGTTTTTTCTCAGTTAGAAGATTTTGGAAACTTTCATTAATTGTCTCATATTCTTTTTGTACAATATCTGAATTTATTTTCAGTTCTATTTTTTTTAAATTAGTTTCGACTAGTTTATTTAATTGAAAATTTATTTTTTCAATACTTTTATTTTTCTGTTCTTTATTTTGTACTAGTAGATTTAGATTATTCTCCTCTTCGAATCTATTTTTTTCTACATTTTGTCTATTTCTAATAATTTCAGATGTTAAGCCATTTAAATTCATAATTGAATTATTTAATTGAATTATTTCTTTTTTTATTTCTTGATATTTAAAATACAAACTATTTATTTTAGAAACTTTCTCCTTTACTATTTTATTAACATTAATTTTATTAGTAATTTCATTTAACTCTTTTTCTAAAGAAATTAATTTTTTAAACTTTTCAATGTTTATAGAATTGTTTTCCATAGTTTTATTCAAATTTTCCATTTCTCGTGGAATTTGTTTAAATTTAATAAAGTTGGTTTTTAGATTTTCTAAACTATTTTGTTTATCTTTAAAAAAATTCACTTCTTGTTCAATATCTACAATTAACTGTTTTAATTCACTACTAAAATAAACCACTTTTTGAGTACTTGTGTTTTTATCAAAGTCAAATCTTATTTTTTTGTCATCAGTGAGGTTTTCATTTATTTTATTTAATCTGTTATTTATATTATCTACTTCTTCCTGAGTTATTTGTACATTTTCTATCTCTTTTCTAATTTCAATAATTTTATTATTCAAAGTTAATATTTTTTTTTGTATTTTTGTATTTAATTTTTCTAATTGCCTATATTTTTCACTAGTTTCTTCACCTTTATTCCAGAAATTTGTTAATGCATCAAACTTTTCTTTGTTATTTGTAAACCTTAAAAATGAATCCATACCATCTTGAGTTAATAAATGTGAAGTAATGTCAAAATTATCTGTAATAAATTGATTT
>Ga0265294_10003270_pt1 | contig 20822 bp, 25 predicted proteins | sample MunlanPumphouse3_FD_192504 | JGI IMG/M metagenome (GOLD analysis project Ga0265294, IMG submission 192504) | Groundwater microbial communities from a municipal landfill in Southern Ontario, Canada - Pumphouse #3 | ecosystem: Environmental > Aquatic > Deep subsurface > Groundwater | place...
GCAAAAATGTCATCGATGAAATTTTTGCTGCCGTCTTCGCTCATTTTATAGCGCTTGAAGGCGCCGAATTATTATCTTTTACTATTAAACAAATCCAAAGCGAAGATGTTCACGGAGATGAAATAATTCGTGTAAATGGCCTTGATTATGATCGCTATTTAAAAGCGTTATCAAGTCATAAAAGAGCTCAGGTTGTTGAACTTGATTTACTCAATAAAGGATTAGGCAAAGATTATAACCTTAAATTAGAAGATAAATCTTCTAATGAAGAAGATGGTTTCATAATTCTTGGCAAAACGTATGACTTAAATTTCAGCGTTAAACCTTTACTTAGCAACCTTCGAAAACAAAAAGAAAAGGAATTATTCGCAACTCTATTTGGGGAAGAAAACAAATAATGACAGACTATACTTTCGCTAGCGCACTGCTTAACACGAAATCTGCAAGCCTGCTTAGCAAGCCTCAGTTTCGTGAATTAAAAACCGCCGATGATGAAGGCTATATTTTGAAGCTTCAATCATTTGGCTATGGTCTCGACGACAAAAGCAAAGCAGTGGACGCCATTATTGCTGGCGAAGTATTGAAGTTAAAGGAAGAATTGATCGAAATAATGCCATATGATAATTTGCCATCATTCTTTTTTACAAAATACGATTTAACGAATATTCGCTCTTTATACAAAAAGAAGTTTTTTCAAGCCGAAACCGGACCATTTGAAATAGCTGGGTTTTTAAGTGAGAAAGAATTATCACAAGCGATTATAAAAGATGATTACTATGGACTAATTGAACCTTATAAGCAACTTATTACTAAGGTGGACGAACAATTTTTGCAGGATAGTTTTGAGTTAGTTACTTTCATACAAAAGACCTTTCAAAAATTACTTCATGAGCAAATCTTAAAACGCAAAGATTCATCTTTAGAAAAATACTTTGCAATTTCTACCGACATCAATAATCTTCTATCTCTTTTAAGAGGTCGAAAGATGAAATTAGAAGCACGAATGATTGAAGAAAATCTTTTGGAATTAGGTTCAATTGAAATTAGTGAAATCAAAGACCTTTTATATGTCTCGGATCATGAAATCGTCACTCGTTTTTCAACTCTTTATATGGCACGTTTTTGTGAACCATTAGAACGCTATTTTGAAAGCGGTGATTTTGCCACTCTTGAACATTCACTTTTGACAATCCTTCTTGATGAACTATCTATGGATGCGATTGATATTAAATCAAGCGCAGCCATTATTATGTATATTATTCGCAAACAAATTGAAATTATCGACATACGCCGTCTTTATCTTAATCGCGACGCAAAGTTGATGGTGGAAGCAACATGAATAAACGGGTAGTAGCGATTGCTAGAAGTGAGAACGTTTTCTTGTTTCGCAGTTTAGGATTTCAAACTTTCGTCATTAATGACGAAGAAATGATGAAACAAGCGATGGAAAAAATTGCTTCTGAAGCGCAAATTATCGTTATTGACGAAGAAATGCAGACGATGATTGGTGATTATCGGAGGCGATTAAGCGAAAAAGCATTTCCAATTATATTAGCGCTTCCGATTGATAAAGAAGCGAGTGGACAAGGCTTAGAAAAACTTCGCGCCGATGTCGAAAAAGCCATTGGCCTAAAGTTATTCTAGAAAGGAAGTTATTATGGAAAAAATTGGTACGATTACAAAAGTTTCTGGCCCATTAGTTGTGGCTTCGGGCATGGAAAATGTCCAGGTTTATGACGTGGTTCGCGTTTCGAATAAAAAGTTAATTGGCGAAGTTATTGAACTTCGTGGTGATTTGGCTTCGATTCAAGTTTATGAAGAGACGGCTGGTATCGGTCCTGGCGAGCCTGTTTACTATACGAATAAACCACTATCTGCTGAATTAGGTCCGGGTCTTATCGAATCTATTTTTGATGGTATTCAGCGGCCGCTAACGGACATTTATGACATGTATGGACCTCATATTCCTTTGGGAATCGATCTTCCGCGCTTAAACCGCGAGAAAGAATGGAATTTTGTGCCTGTCCACGAACTTAATAAGCAAGTTAGTGGGGGCGTTATTTTGGGCACAGTCGAAGAAACGCCTGTCGTTACTCATAAAATTATGGTTCCTCCTAATGTTTCTGGAAAACTAGTTTGGCTTCATAAAGGCAAAGCAAAAGTGACTGATGTAGTTGCTAAAATAATAGATAAAAATAATCAAACCATTGAACTTACAATGATTCAATATTGGCCGGTTCGTAAAAAACGTCCTTACATAAATAAGCTTGCCCCAAATAAAATTATGGTTACCGGACAGCGCGTCATTGATGCCTTATTTCCTGTTTCGATCGGCGGAATTGCTGCAATTCCCGGTCCTTTTGGTTCGGGAAAGACCGTTGTTCAACATCAGTTAGCCAAATGGGCAGATGCCGATATCATCATTTATGTTGGTTGTGGCGAACGCGGTAACGAGATGACTGATGTCTTGATGGAATTCCCACGTCTTAAAGATCCAAAGACCGGCGAATCACTGATGAAACGTACTGTCTTAATTGCCAACACATCGAACATGCCGGTTGCGGCTCGTGAAGCTTCAATCTATACCGGAATTACCATCGCAGAATATTATCGCGATATGGGTTATAAAGTCGCAATTATGGCTGATTCAACCTCACGTTGGGCGGAAGCGTTGCGCGAAATGTCTTCACGCCTTGAAGAAATGCCTGGCGAAGAAGGTTATCCCGCTTATTTATCAAGTCGTCTTGCTGAATTCTATGAAAGAGCTGGTTATGTCGCTTGCTTAGGCGATAAAAAACGCGAAGGGGCAATTACGGCGATTGGTGCTGTTTCTCCTCCTGGAGGCGACACATCCGAACCAGTCTCACAAGCTACTTTACGGATTGTAAAAGTATTTTGGGGTCTTTCCGCTCAGCTGGCATATCGTCGCCATTTTCCAGCGATTGATTGGATAAAAAGTTACAGTTTATATGAAGACGTTTTACATTTAGATATCAATGCTCATCATCATAAAGATTGGAGCAAAATTATTCGGCGCGTGCAAATTCTTCTTCAAGAAGAAGCATCTCTTCAAGAAATTGTTCGTCTCGTCGGAATTGATTCACTTTCTAAAGTAGATCGCGTTAAACTTTTAGCCTCACAGATGATACGCGAAGATTTTTTACATCAAAACGCGTATCACGAAGTTGATACTTATTCTTCGATTGATAAACAATATCTAATGCTTAAAATAATTTTGCTTTGGTTTGACTCGGCGAATAAAGCATTGGAAAATCACAAAGCCTATAGTGAAATCGAAAAGATGAAGACGCCAGAGCGAATTGGAAGAATTAAATATGTTCGTGAAGGCGACGTGCCAAACGAATACGAAAGTATTAAACAAGCGATGGAAAAAGAATTTTCATCACTTAGAGAGGAGTAAGCATGGCAATCAAACAATATAAAACAATTCAAGAAGTTGTTGGGCCACTCATGCTCGTCGAAAAAGTTAAGGATGTTAAATACGATGAATTAGTTGAAATTAAACTCGCTAATGGCGAGACGCGTTTAGGCAAGGTTTTGGAAATTAATGAAGATAAAGCACTCGTTCAATTATTTGAATCGAGTCAAGGGATGAAAATCGATGATGCCAAGGCTACTTTTTTAGGTCACGGCATTGAACTTGGCTTATCTCCAGAAATTCTTGGACGTGTTTTTGATGGTCTTGGACGGCCAATTGATGACAAAGGACCAGTTGTGGCCGATACCCGTTTAGATATTAATGGTTCGGCTCTAAATCCGGTTGCTCGCGATTATCCCTCGGAGTTTATTCAAACTGGCATTTCCGCCATCGATGGATTAAATACGCTTGTCCGCGGTCAAAAACTTCCTATCTTTTCTGGTTCGGGACTTCCACATTCTAAATTGGCGGCTCAGATTGCTCGACAAGCTCGCGTTCTTGGCAAATCCGAAAAATTCGCTGTTGTCTTTGCCGCTATTGGCATTACCTTCGAAGAAGCCGATTATTTTATTGAAGATTTCCGTAAATCGGGAGCAATTGAAAGAACTGTTATGTTTGTTAATCTTGCTAACGATCCGGCAATTGAACGTATTGCCACGCCACGGATGGCAATTACAGCCGCCGAATATTTGGCCTATCAACTTAATATGCATGTTTTAGTTATTTTAACTGATATCACTAACTACGCCGAAGCACTTCGGGAAATTTCTTCAGCCCGCAAAGAAGTTCCTGGACGCCGTGGGTATCCGGGATATCTATATACTGACCTCGCCTCGTTATTTGAAAGAGCCGGGCGAATTAAAGGTATCAAAGGTTCTATCACGCAGCTTCCTATTTTAACAATGCCGGAAGACGATAAAACGCACCCTATTCCTGACTTAACCGGATACATTACCGAAGGGCAAATAATGCTTTCAAGAAGTTTATTTATGAAGGGAATTTTACCTCCGATTGACGTTCTTCCTTCCTTGTCCCGTCTTAAAGATAAGGGCATTGGCGAAGGCAAGACAAGAGGCGATCACTCTGATACGATGAATCAGCTCTTTGCTTCTTACGCCCGCGGCAAAGAAGCAAAGGAATTATCGACCGTTTTAGGAGATAGTGCTTTATCTGACATTGATAAGTTATATGCGCGATTTGCCGATGATTTTGAACAAAAATATATCGCGCAAGGATATGAATCAAATCGTTCTATTAAAGAAACTCTGAATATCGGATGGGAACTTTTACGAATCTTTCCAACTTCAGAACTTAAACGTGTTAGCGATGAAAATATTGCCGAATTTTACGGTAAAGAGGAATAAAAGTGGCAATTGGGCAAATTAACCCGACAAGAATGGAGCTCACCAAGCTCAAGAATCAACTCGCCGTTACAAGAAGAGGACATCATCTTCTTAAAGACAAGCAAGACGAATTAATTCGTCAGTTCATGGAAATCGTCTATCAAACCAAGGATTTGAGAACCGAAGTAGAGAAGATGACCTCCAAGGCTCTTTCGTCATTCAAGAAAGGGCGAGCCAAAATGCGTGAAGCCGAATTATTCGAACTCACTTCTGTTCCCGCTTTTTCTTGGACTTTGGAAACGAGTAAATCGATTTCTATGAGCATTGAATCGCCACACTTAAAATTTGCATTAGATGCACAACTAGAACCACCTTATCCTTTTAGCGCAACACCGCAAGAATTTGATGACGCTTTAGTATTTGGGCTCGATTTACTTCCTAAATTAATCAGGCTTGCGGAACTAGAAAAAACAACGGAGATGTTCGCTCGCGAAATCGAAAAGACGAGACGCCGAGTAAATGCTATTGAACACATTATGATTCCTGAGCAGGTGGCACTTATTAAAGACATCAAAACAAAGCTTGCCGATCAAGAGATGGCTGGAACGATTCGTGTTATGAAATCTAAAGAGATGATCTTAAAAAAACTTCGCAAGAATAGCAAATAATTTTTCAGGAGAAAACGATGAAAAAACTCAATAGAGATGATGTTTTGATTCTTACGAAACGAAGTAAACAAACAAACAAATATGATTATGGAAATATTGTAGTTTTCGGCGGTAGTATCGGCTTTTATGGTGCTCCTGCTTTGAGCGCCTTGGCGGCTTATAGGACGGGTTCTGGACTTGTCTCAATCGCTCTTGAAGAAGACGATTATGGCTATTTCGTAAACCTTAATCCTGAAGTTATGGTCAAGCGCTTTATCGATATTGAAGAAGTCGAAAAACTTATTGCGAAAAAAGACGCGATTTTGTTTGGACCAGGTTTAGAAGATAACTTAATGAATGAGCGTATTTTAAAGGTTCTGCTTAATCAAGATATCCCTCTTGTAATTGATGCAACAGGATTAACTATTCTTAAAAGAATTGGTTTTGATAAACGACTTAATCACGTGATTTTAACTCCTCACATGGGTGAAGCAAAAAGATTACTTGATAGTGAGAATCCGCAAAGCCAAACAAATGTTTTGACCGATCTAGGCGCCACGTTAGTTTTAAAGGACGCGGTTACAACAATTTCCAATAATGAATTTCAAGGTCAACTCGATTATGGCCATCCTGGAATGGCAAAAGCTGGTTCAGGCGATGTTCTTGCGGGTATTATTACAAGTCTTCTCGGACAAAAATATTCTTTGCTAGAGGCAGCAAAGTATGGCGTGTATCTTCATCAAATCGCCGGTTGTATCGCCGTTAATAAATGTGGCGAACATAGTTTGATGGCTTCTGACATAATTGAATCCATCGGTGAAGCGATTTCTAAAGGATAATAGCTCTTCTTTTTGATAATTTAGAATTTCGACGCAGTTTAATTTTTTTGTAGTATAATATAAAAAGCTTCAGGACAGGGTGAGATTCCCAACCGGCGGTATACCCCGCGAGCCTTATGGTTGATCTAGTGAAATTCTAGGGGCGACAGTAAAGTCTGGATGAGAGAAGTATCTCATTTTGGTCCTGAGTAGTGGGGGACCTTTTTATATGGGAGCAGCAGTCGTTGGATTATTACTTATCTGGTCATTTCTTCTCTTGATAGTATTACGGGAAGGGAAGTTATTTCGATTTCAGAAACTTGATTTAGTTCGTTTCATGACTCGGGTAGCCATTTTTGGCGCCATATCAGCCATTTTGTATATTGTTCCGTTTTTAAAATTCCCATTACCATTTTTTCCAGCTTTCCTTGAATTCCATTTTGATGAAATTCCTTTATTTATCGCTGGTTTTGCCTATGGTCCTTTTAGCGCTTTTTGCGCCATCGTTCTTAAAACAATTATCAAATTGCCATTTACTTCAACATTAACAGTCGGAGAATGGGCAGATTTAATTTATAGCACAGCCTTTATTATCCCCGCCGCGATTATTTATCAAAGAAGGCGGACTATTAAAGGAGTTATTCTAGGTTTTGCAGTTGGTTTTATCGTTCAACTCGTAACAAGTTTAGTATTTAATGTTTATATTATGATTCCATTTTATATGTTTGTTATGGGCTTTCCTGAGGCAGCAATCTTAGCAATGGCTCAAGCAGCGAATCCCGCTGTGACAAACATTGGCTGGTCACTCGGCTTTTTTGCAATAATACCCTTTAATGTTCTTAAAAATACAATGGTGGTCATTTTGACTTTCCTTGTTTATAAAAGCATACACCGTTTTATGGCTCAGTTTGAACAAAAAAAGCTGCCCAGTTAGGCAGCTTTTTGAATCAAGAATCGACATTTAATCTTCGACGATAATTGCGCCAGTTGGGCAATCGTTTGCCACTTCGACTTCAACGCCTTCGGCAGGTTGAGAGTGAACGCGGGCCTTACCCTCATCATCAAACTCAAATACTTCCGGCATAACAGAGACGCAAAGACCACATCCAATGCAGGCATCGCGGTCAATTCTTACTTTTTTAGCCATTTATGCAGTGTCCTCCAACAACCGAAATTATAATATTAAACTAATGTTTATGCAAGGTTTATAAAATTACCCTATAAATGATTTCTAATTTATATTAGAATGTATCAGTAAGTAGGATTAGTCATTGAAAACCATTACCCGCGTTGAAAAATTCCAAAAATATCGCGAAGAAATATCGCACATGCCTAATATAAATGATATTTCTAATGGAAAGCATGCTGAAAGCTATTTAGTGGCAAATAACACAAAGCCAAAAGTTAGAGAAAATGATGCTGGTGGCTCGACGATTGAACACGGAATCGAAGAAATAATCGATGGCGTTCGTCAATCCGAGGAGAACGATAATGGAAGTCAATCGCCAATTCAAAAACAGAAACGAAAAGAATTAATTCAAATGATTGTTTTGATTTCAGTTCTTGTCATACTTATTATTGGTTTAATAATTATTGGCATATATGCGTTTAGATAAGGAGACCGAAATGAAGAAAGTCACGATTGCCATCGATGGACCGGCCGCAGCTGGTAAATCAACAGTTGCCAAAAAAGTAGCTCAAACTCTTGGTTTTACTTATATTGATACTGGTGCGATGTATCGTGCTTTCACATATTTCGTTATGAAAAAAGGTCTCAACCCACAAGATGAAGCCGCAAGCATTTCTCTTATTCCTGAAGTGGATATTGAACTCCTCAGTGATGGACGGGTTATTTGCTGCGGAGAAGATGTTACTAAAGTAATTCGTGAACCTCAAGTCTCTGCAAATGTCTCTTATATTGCATCTTATAAAGATATTCGTTTGGCACTTGTTGAATTACAAAGAAAAATGGCGCAGCGGCGTTCAGTCGTTATGGATGGTCGCGATATTGGAACATATGTTTTACCTAACGCTGACGTTAAAATATTTCAAATTGCCGATGTTCCGACTCGGGCAGTAAGACGTTATGAAGAAAATATCGCGAAAGGAATTAAGTGCACTTTAGCCGAAGTTGAAGAAGATGTGCGGCGCCGTGATTACATTGATTCACATCGTGATTTCGCACCTTTGAAACCAGCTGTTGATTCGGTTTTATTAGATACTTCGTTTCTGAGTATCGAAGAAGCGGTGGAAGCCGTTCTTGATATAATCAAACGTAAAATTGGAGAGGCCTAGCATATGCCTCAAGGAATTGTCGCCATCATCGGTAGTCCGAATGTCGGGAAATCGACAGTTTTTAATCGCATCATTGGCATGCGCCGCTCTATCATTCACGACGAGCCGGGAATAACGCGCGATCGTCTTTACGCCAGCGCCAATTGGCTGACGAAGGAATTCCGCGTCATTGACACGGGAGGCATTGAAATTGCCAATCGTCCTTTTCAAGAACAAATTCGTATTCAAGCCGAAATGGCAATCGATGAGGCTGACGTTATTGTCTATATCGTTGATGGGCAAGTTGGTGTCACTAACGACGATCAGGAAATTGCCAAAATTCTTTATCGCTCGAAGAAACCGATAATTCTTGCTGTGAATAAAATTGATGATATTAGCAAAATTGCTGATATTTATGAATTTTCGACTTTAGGACTTGGCGAACCCATCGCGATTAGTGGAGCGCACGGTATTGGCATTGGCGATTTACTCGATCAAATCATTAAATTGTTACCAGATATCGAAGAAGAAAAGCATGATGAAAATGAAATTGTTTTTTCAATTATCGGACGTCCAAATGTCGGCAAATCCTCACTATCCAATGCACTTTTGGGTCAAAATCGCGTTATTGTTTCAAAAATTGAAGGAACGACAAGAGATGCAATTGACACGAAATTCATTCGTGATGATAAACAATATGTTGTCATTGACACAGCGGGTTTAAAAAAGCGCGGAAAAATTTATGAGGCGGTTGATAAGTATGCTGCCATACGTGCTCTTTCGGCGATTGAGAGATCAGAAATAGTCATGTTAGTTATTGATGCCGACCAAGGTATTACGGAACAAGATAAACACGTTGTTGGTTATGCTGTCGAACTTAATAAGGCTGTTATTCTTGTCGTTAATAAATGGGATTTAATTCCGCGCTCTCAGACGGCTATGAGTGATTTCAGTAAAAAAGTTAAGAAGGAATTTAAGTTTTTGGATTATGCTCCGATTATTTTTGTTTCGGCAAAGGATAAAAGCCGGATTGATACTATCTTTCAAGCTCTTGATATGGTTTATGAAGCTTATGGGCGTCGCATTCAAACAAGTTTTTTAAATGATATTATTCAAGATGCCCAGGTTATGAATCCTGCGCCCTTGTTTGAAGGCGGAAGATTAAAGATCTATTTTGCTAATCAAGTTGATGTTCGTCCACCAACTTTCGTCCTTTTCGTTAATCGTCCCAACTATGCACATTTCTCATATATGAGATATATTGAAAATCGACTTCGCGAATCCTTTTCATTTGATGGTACGCCGATAAAAATTATTTTGCGGGAGCGAAAATAACATGCACGTCGGTATCGCTGGAACTGGCACTTGGGCAACAGCCCTTGCTCAGGTATTAACAGATAATGGTCATGAGGTTATTCTCTACGGCCGTGAGCAAAGTCAAATTGATGATATAAATATTTATCATCGTAATTCTTTTTACTTCGGTGACCAAATAAGACTTTCATCAAAAATCGTGGCTACGAATGTGATATCTAATATGTGCCAAAATGCGGATGTAATTCTTTTAAGCGTTCCAACAGGAGCTGTAAGTGAAGTGGTGCAAAAAATAATTCCTTATCTCAAGTCAAAAACAATTTTTGTCAATACTGCGAAAGGTTTTGATCCGCAAACAAAAATGCGCTTGTCACAGGTTATTCGCTTTCATGTCCCCAAAGACAAACTAGCGGGAGTGGTTTCGCTTCTTGGTCCTTCACACGCGGAAGAAGTAATTTTGCGCCACTTAACCCTTATCACTTCAGTTTCGAAAAATAAGAAAGCTGCTATTATTATTCAGCAACTTTTTGCCAATGACTATTTTCGAGTATACATCCTAAAGGATGAAATCGGTGCCGAATACGCGACTGCCATGAAAAATTGCATCGCCATCGCCGCGGGAATTATAGATGGTTTAGGCTTAGGTGATAATGCTAAAGCCGCTCTTATTACTCGAGGGCTTAATGAGATGGTTAAACTTGGAACGTTCTTTCGTGCCCGCCCAAAAACATATCTTGGTTTAACTGGTGTTGGCGATTTAGTTGTGACTTGTGGCTCGAAGCATTCGCGTAATTATCAAGCTGGTTTCATGATTGGCAGTGACAACTCCAGTGAGCGTTTTCATCGCGAGAACACCAAGACTGTTGAAGGTGTTAGAACAACCGAAATTATTCATGATCTCGCTTTTAAAAAATGCATCTCTTTACCAATTGTCGAAGCCCTCTATCTAGTTCTTTTTAAAGACGCAAAGCCATCGGAAGTTATTGCCGAATTAATGAACAGACCACTAAAAAAAGAAGATTAGAAGGCAATAATCTTGATAATTTATTTATGCTGTGATAATTTTTAGACAGAGTATAAAGGAGAATAAATTTTATGAACAAAGCTGATCTGATTTTAGCAGTCGCCGAAGAGGCCGATCTTTCCAAACGTCAAGCCGAGGCCGCCGTCGAAGCTTTATTAAAGCTCGTCGAGAAAGCTCTCGTTAAAAATGAATCCGTCAAACTTTCAGGTTTTGGCGTATTTGAAAACAAAAAACGTGCCGCTCGCACTGGCACAAATCCAACTTCCGGTAAGAAGATTCAAATTCCGGCAAGCAACACCGTTTCATTTAAGCCTTCAAAATCTTTAAAAGAAAAGGTTAACTAGTCTTAACAAGCAAAGGAAAGGTTGGCATAAGCCGACCTTTTTTTATTGTCATTTTTTGTATACAATTTATCCATGGATAAAAACATTTTCATTAACTTAGCCAAACTATTCGAAAAGAATGGGTTTTCTCTTTATATGATCGGTGGTACTTCACGCGATTATTTACTTGAAAGAAAAGTATTGGATTATGATTTTGTCACCGACGCGACCCCAGAAGAGATGAATCTTTTTCTTGAAAGCGCTGATTTTACTTTTGCAAAATTTGGAACTATACGGATTAATTATAGTAATCAGAAAATCGATATTGTCACAATGAGAGTGGAAGGTGATTATGTTGATTTTCGTCATCCGAAAACTATTCATTATGTTCGCGATATTAAATTGGATTACGTCCGGCGTGATTTCACTATAAACGCAATTTATATTGATAAAAATTTTGCTGTTTATGATTTCGCTGATGGATTGCAAGATTTGAAAGACGGAATTATTCGTTTTATCGGCGAACCGGAAAAACGTGTTACTGAAGACCCGCTTCGCATATTAAGGGCCGAAAGATTTGCCAAGAAACTCAATTTTGTCATTGAAGAAAAAACTCTTGCCGCCATCAATAAACATCGCTCATTATAATCAAAACTCAGTCCCGATAAGGTGCGAGAAGAAGAAAACAAACAAAAGTGATGTCGGAAAACACGCTTAGCGTGGTATCATATTTTTACGTAAAGGAGCGCTATGGATATTATTTCAATGGAAGCCCTAGACTTCCGCTATCTATTAATTGAACATTATAAAAAAATCGGACTTGATGAAAATGAACTATCGGTCGTTTTAGTCATTGATCATTTACTTGAACAAAAAAATAAATTCATAACCGCTGATTTATTAGGCCTTCGCATGACGTTAAAAACTGATGTCATTGATAAGATTTTAGTCCGTTTAATTACGCGTGGTCTCCTCGAATATGAAACGACGAGCAAGAACATGAAAACGTCTTTAAAACCTCTACGTGCAAAACTCTATAAGGAGTTTCAACTTTCGCTAGCGAAAGAACAAGAATTAAATTCTTCGACAACACGGAATGCCTCACTTAAAAATATTTACGAAGTATTTGAAAAAGAACTAAACCGCACGCTCTCTCCGCTTGAATTCTCTATTATTAATGAGTGGATTAATTTTGGGTATAGCGATGAAATGATTATCAACGCTCTTAAAGAAGCAATTAGCAAAAACAAACATTCTTTAAGATCAATTGATAAAATTCTTCTTCAATGGCAAACGCGCGATGATATGGAAAAAGAAGGTTATAGCGCTGTTAGTGAGAAGTGGAATAAAGATATTGAGCAAACAATTAAAATCGCCAAGACCAAATGGGTCGATGACGATGAAAAATAGCGATAAAATCAAACTTTTTAAAACTTTTTTAGATGATAATTTTCCTAATGCACAGTGTGCTCTTGCTTATCAAAAAGATTATGAACTTGTGATAGCTGTTGTCTTAAGTGCGCAAACAACAGACAAAGCCGTTAACCTTGTTACTCCGAAACTATTTTCGAGGTTTGACAGTCTTGAAAAACTCATGCGTGCTCCCTTACCTGAGATTGAAGAAGCAATTCGTTCAATTGGCTTATATCGAAATAAAGCTCTTAGCCTCAAAGGCATAGCAACAATGCTTGCTGATGAATTTCAAGGAAGAGTTCCTGTAGATAGTGAAAGCCTTCTTCGCCTGCCAGGAGTAGGAAATAAAACTCGTAATGTCATACAGGCCGAACTCTTTCATATCCCGTCAATGGCGGTTGATACACATGTTGAACGCATTTCTAAAAGAATGGGTTTTGCAAAAGAACAAGATACACCCGATCAAGTTGAAATCAAACTTAGAAAGCTGATCAAGCTAGAAGAATTAATTAAAACAAACCACCAAATAATTATTTTTGGAAGAGAGATATGTCATGCTCGCAGCCCACAATGTATTAAGTGTGGTTTATCTGGTGTTTGTAAGTATTTTTCAAAAATAAACTGAGTCGATAACTTCCAAGTAAAAAAGTCTTGGAATATAACTTTCTTTTATTAAATGTCCATTCCTTTTTACATCATGATAAGGAATCGATTTGCGCTTTTCGCCTTTAAATGCTTCGATAACAAAACTCGCATCGAGTAAAAATGTTTCGCCAAAAGCTTCAAATCGGATAACAAAAAAGGCAATTCCCCCGTGTTTTAAGACTCTTTTTAAATGTTGTATCTGATGAAGAGTAATGTTGGACAAGGGAAAAGAAGTACGCAATTTAGTGCTCTTTGCCTCAAAATCTAGATATTTGCCGCGATAAACACCGTTATAGTCAGTTGTTGACTGTTTTTCAAAATAGGCGTTTGTAATTATTGCTCCGCGACTGTAATCAACCTTTACGACGTTGATAGGAGTGGGGCGTTTTGTAATGACGGCAATGTCTTTGTCAATATAGTACTGATTTGAAATATTAATGTCTTCTTCAAGATTCATGCCGCGATTAGCGCTTGAAAGAACACGAGGTTTATTAACAACCTTTTCGTTTTTTGGTTTCGGACTTGAGCCGCCGGGATATCTAATCATTGTTAGCTAACGTATTCGCGAATCATTTCTTCATAATCTTCTGGGGTGACCGGTTCGCCCTTTGTCAACTTATTAATAAGCTTTGGAAGTGGAGAAGGTAACGACCTATTTTTAGCTAAGACTTTCTTATACTCTTGCGCTAATAAGTCAGGATTTTTATGCATCGCATCGTAAAGAAGGGCAAGATTACGCGCATCATCAAGCGGGTCATGTTTTATTCCATCGAATTCGATTGAGAATATTTTAAGTGAGTTATCAAGCGATAAGGAATTTCCTTTTTCGTCTTTGATATACCGGCTGATAAAAGCCGCTAGATCGAGATAATTTTCTTTTATAAACTTTGCATCTGTTTTATTTGCGTCAAGATTATGGCTGACGGTTTGACTAATGATACGTAGGTCATGATTGCCAAAAGTAATAAATAATGATTTAGAATATGAACGGCCAACGTATTTCTTAAAATCATCCATCGCTTTGCGATACGATACACCTTCTTTTTTCATCATCTCGTTAGTGATGCCGGTCAGTTGGACCACGACTTTTCCTACGTTATTCTTCGCAAGAACAAGACGTTTAAAACCGGGATAGGTTTTGCGGATTGTTCCTTCTTTTGATAAAACGACATGGACGGCGCCTATGGCGATCATCTCATGAGAAAATTGAGTTCCCTCTAAGTCCAGAAAGACGAGATGTCGACGGCCACGAATTGCTTTTTTTAACTCATTCATATAATTCGCAAATAGTATACCACTCTCGTATTAATAAACATAGGGGAAAAAGGAAGATTTAGCGTTTAATTTAATTGTATTTGGTCCCCATCTTTAATATAATTAAAAAAAGAGGAAGATATCATGGATTTTAAAGTCAAATTAACCGTTAAAGCCATTATAAACAAGCCCTTTTCAAAAGATGTTAAAGGTTATGATGCCCTTGAAGTCGATAAATTCCTCGATCAAGTCGCTCTCGACTACATGAGTTTTGAAAAAGTTCTCTCTGAGCGAGAAAAATACATTGCTGACCTCGAAACATTAATCAAAAAGCATCGCGATTCGATATCTTCACTTGAGATTGAAAATGCAAAGTATCGGAAGCGGTTTGAAAACATCAAAGATGAGGGAAAAGTGTCTGTCCAAAACGTCGAATACATCCGCCGAATTAACGTTTTGGAAAAAGAATTGTATCGTTTAGGCAAAGACCCATCTAAAATTAAATAGCACCGACCTCGATAACTGCTGGTTATTCCAGAGGAAAGTCCATGCTCGCACTGGCTGTGATGCCAGTAGTGATTGCGCTAGCGGAAAAAATAACGCTAGGTATGCGGGAGCGCATAACGGCGGAAAGAAACCTAAAGCCTCGGCTATGGTCGATTTCCTGAAAGTGCCACAGTGACGAAGCTTAGTAGAAATACTAAGGTGGAACGCGGTAAACCCCACAAGCGAGAAACCCAAAATTGGTAGGGGAAGTGTACCTAGATAAACGAATCATGGTACGCATGCACATTGTGCATAGATAAATTGTTATCCTTGACAGAACATGGCTTACAGGGTCGGTACTCACTTAGGAGATTTATGAATTTACCAACAAAGATTACTATTTCACGAATTGTAATCGTGGTCGCGATGTTGATTGCGCTTTTCGTTTTATCTCTTCTCAACATCAGCGTTCCAATGTTAGGCAGCAGTGGAATAAATTTAGTTTATTTCATGGCAACGATTGTTTTTATAATCGCTTCAGCGACAGACTGGCTTGATGGTTATCTTGCTCGTCGCAATAATCAGATAACGGATTTGGGTAAGTTTTTAGATCCGATAGCTGACAAGCTCTTAATTGATGGGTTGTTAATATTTCTCATCGTTGCCCCCCATTATGCTTCAGGTAATCTAACGTTCTCGCTTTGGTGTGCCATCATATTAATCGCCCGCGACTTAATCGTCGACGCATTAAGACTTATTGCCGTTACGAAAAATAAAGTAATCGCCGCGAATATATTTGGCAAAGCCAAAACTGTTCTGCAAATGGTTGCGATTGTCGCTATTTTGCTTAACGGATGGCCTTTTTCATATTTTGATTCCGGTTTTCCAAATGGACTAAAAATCGCGGAGATTCTTGTATATTTAGCAACGGCCGTTTCACTTTTATCAGGCGTTATTTACGTGGTTCAAAATCGTCAAGTTTTAATGGAGGAGAATAAGAATGAAAGCGCAAAAACTAGTTGAAATTCTTAAAGCTAAGAACCTCACCATCGGCGCCGTAGAATCGATGACAGGAGGGCTATTTGCCTCGACTATTACAGATATTGCCGGCGCAAGCGAAGTCTTTCGAGGAAGCATTGTTGCATACTCTCCTGAGTTAAAAATTACTCTCGCGGCAGTAAGAGAAAAATCAATTGATGAATTTGGAGTCGTCTCATGGGAAGTTGCAAGTGAAATGGCATATAATGGTCGTACGCTTTTGAACGTTGACTACTGTATCGCCGTGACTGGTAACGCCGGTCCGACAACAAATGATGAAAAGCAAGAAGTCGGTGTTGTTTATCTCGCAGTGGCTAGTAAAGATAATGTGTGGGGAATACCCCTAAATCTAGTCGGCACGCGTGACAAAATAAGAAAGCGGACAGTTACGTTGATGCTCAACACGTTGGAGAGCATAATTAAATAATTTTAGTAACGAATGCAAATTTCGTTCCTATATATCTAGTGAGGATAAAATATGGCAAAAGATGCAAACAAAGACAAAATGTCCGCCCTCGATGAGGCGTTAAAGGCTATCGAAAAAACTTATGGCAAAGGCGCGGTTATGCGCTTAGGCGAAAGACGTCACGTCGAAGTCGACGCGATTCCTTCTGGTTCGCTCCTTCTAGATTATTCACTTGGCGTCGGCGGCTATCCAAAAGGACGGATTATTGAAATTTATGGACCCGAAAGCAGTGGTAAAACCACTCTTGCTCTTCATGCTATTGCGGAAGCGCAAAAAATGGGAGGACGAGCAGCTTTTGTTGATGCTGAACATTCAATTGACCCAGTGTATGCTCGTAATCTTGGCGTTGATATCGATGATTTGATCCTATCGCAGCCCGATAGCGGTGAACAGGCACTTGAAATTGTTGAAATGTTAGCTTCAAGCGGAGCAATTGATATTATCGTCGTCGATAGCGTAGCCGCGCTCGTTCCACAGGCGGAACTCGATGGATTAATGGGTGATAATCAAGTTGGTTTGCAAGCTCGCTTAATGTCCAAGGCGATGCGCAAGTTGGTCGCGGTTTTAAATCGCTCGGCTTGTACAATCGTTTTCATTAATCAACTTCGCGAGAAAGTTGGTATTGTCTATGGTAACCCGGAAACAACAAGCGGTGGTCGAGCTTTGAAATTCTATGCATCCGTGCGGATTGATATTCGTCGTTCAGAAGCTATCAAAAACGGTAATGACCTCGTTGGTAACACTGTCAATATTAAAATTGTTAAAAATAAGGTTGCCCCACCATTTAAATCTTGTAAAGTTGACATCATTTATGGTCGCGGCATATCAAAAGAAGGCGAAGTTCTCGATCTTTCGATTGACATGGGTCTTATAAAAAAAGCTGGTTCATGGTATGAATATAACGGCGAAAGAATCGGACAGGGACGCGAGACAGCTAAAGAATTTTTAAAGAAAAACGAGACCGTTATGAAGGAACTCGTCACTAAATTGAAATCAAGTATCGCCGAATAGTTTTATTTTATCTTGGCAATTACTTCAATGTAGTCACTTAATATATCAGCCAACTCTTCTCGATTTAATTCATGAATTCGTTCCCGGATTTGCTCGACAAGAGTTTTTTGTTCCAATCCGACAAGATAATCGATTGTCACTTCCAGAACTTGTGCGATTTTGATTAACGTCTTGATATCAGGATCGCGAATGCCTGCTTCATAATTGCTAATCGTCTTAGAACTAAGGTTAATTAAATCTCCAAGTTCTTTTTGTCGAAGTCCTTTTCTTTGTCGTGCGATTTTTAAATTTGTGACCATACATACATTTTCACGATAAGAACGACCTGTTTCAATTTATCTTTGATAATACCTACAAAACGAAGAAAAAGACCGCTTTGATGGAACAATATGTTCGTTTCGATCAGAAAAAAATCTTCACCACTGAAGTAAAAAACATTCGATTTCATATCAATATTGCTTTCAAAGCATTCTTTGTTTTATTTCTTACTCGCTTTTGCTAAAATAACTTTGTATCGAAAGATACTTATTACCATAGATTCTTTGTAGTCTCTCTTATCGGATAGTATCCGTTATTAAATAAACGATTCGGCGCTTTTAATGCCACGTTTTAGGTAATAATAGCCATTTTAGACAGTTTTTTTCCTATCTTTCCATAGGAAAAACATTCCGTAATCAATAAACACTAATTAAGGAGGTAAAACATTATGGATCCAATATTAGCCACTATCTTGATCATTGTTGCGGCTCTCGGAGGACTTGGAATCGGTATTATGCTTGTTTTTATCGTTCCTGCCTTGCGAGCAAAAAGCGCGAGTAAAAAAGCCGATAAAATTATTCGCGATGCAGAAATTAAGGCTGAACACACAATTAAGTCGGCTCAAATTGACGCTAAACAAATCGCCTATGAGATGAAGCTCGAAACCGAAAAGGAATTGAAAGAAAGAAAAGCGGAGTATCTCGTTTTAGATAATAAGCTTTCACAACGCGAAGCGAATATCGATCGTCGCGACGCTCAATTAATTACCAAGGAAAACGTTATCGAGGAAAAAAGTGAAACTCTTAATCGCCGGCTGAAAGAAACCGAGCATAAAGAAGAGATTCTTCAAGAAAAAATTGACTCAATTATCGAGGAATTGGAAAAAGTCGCTCAGCTTTCAGTCAATGAAGCACGCGAAGAAATTTTTCAAAGAGTTGAAAGCAAACTAACAAGAGAAATCGCCGCTTTTATTAAAAACAAAGAAGATGAAGCTAAAGAAACGGCGCAGGAGAAAGCTCGCGAATTAATTGGCCTTGCCATCAACAAGTATTCGCAAGAAGTTACGACCGAAAGAACTGTTTCTGCCGTGGCGCTTCCAAGCGATGAAATGAAAGGGCGCATTATTGGCCGTGAAGGTCGTAATATTCGTTCTCTTGAACAACTTCTCGGCGTCGATTTAATTATCGACGACACTCCGGAAGTTATTACCGTTTCCTGCTTTGATCCAATTCGCCGCGAAATCGCTAAACTAACTTTGGAAAGACTTATTAAAGATGGCCGTATTCAACCTGGTCGCATCGAAGAAGTCGTTGAAAAAGTTAAAGTCGAAGTCGATGAATCAATTCGTAAGGCTGGCGAAGACGCCGCCTTTAAACTCGGATTGCCCCGTATTAATAAAGAATTACTTACGTATGTTGGCCGTTTAAAATATCGCACTAGCTATGGACAAAATGCCTATGATCACGCTTTAGAGGTTGCATATCTAGCCGGTATTATGGCGGTCGAGCTCGGACTTGATCAAAACTTGGCCAAACGCGCTGGCTTGCTACACGATATTGGAAAATCAATGGACTTCGAAATTGATGGTTCACACGTTGAAATTGGTGTTCGTTTAGCTAAAAAATATGGTGAACCGGAAGTTGTTATCAACGCGATTGAAAGCCATCATGGCGATGTCGAACCAAAATTTGTCATCTCGCATCTCGTGGCTGCCGCCGATACTTTATCAGCTGCCCGTCCAGGTGCCCGCAGTGAAACGGTTGAAAACTACATTAAGCGCATTGAAAAATTAGAAACCCTATGCAAATCATATGAAGGCGTTTACCAATCGTATGCGATGCAATCCGGTCGCGAAGTAAGAGTTATGGTTATTCCTGATAAAATTGATGATCTTGCCGCTTATAAACTTGCTCGTGACATTCGCGAGAAAATTGAAAACGAACTCACTTATCCGGGACAAATTAAAGTTTCGGTTATCCGCGAGTATCGGGCTGTTGAAACCGCGAAATAATTACGAGATAGAAAGCATATAAATTAATGAGAATTCTTTTTTTCGGCGATATTGTCGGCCGTAATGGTCGGCAAGTCGTCAAACGACATTTGGACGAACTTGTCGAAAAGTATCGGATTGATTTCGTCATCGCTAATGGCGAAAATGTTACTCATGGCAAGGGCTTAATAGAAAAGCATTATAACGAACTGATTGACGCCGGCATCGATGCGATTACTCTTGGTAATCACTATGCGACAAAAAGCGATATTCGCCGCTATATAAATGAGGCCGAATGTTTGGTTCGTCCTCTAAATATTTTGAAACCGCTCGGTGGTTCAGGCAGCGTTGTTTTTGATGTTGAAGGCACTAAGGTTCGTGTCACCAATTTACTGGCGACGGCCTTCATGAAAGAGGAAGTTAATCATCCCTATTATGCTTTAAAAGATCTTCTCGCCGAAAGGCTTGAAGATGAAATCCACATCGTTGATTTTCATGGCGAAGCGACAGCAGAAAAAATTGCTTTCGCTTATGCTTTTGACGGTCAGGTCAGTGCGATTCTTGGAACACATACGCATGTTCAAACGCGTGATTATCGTCTTCTTCCCAACAAGACCGCCTTCATCAGCGATGTCGGTATGTGTGGAGCTTATAATGGTGTGATTGGATTTAAAAAGGAAGAAGTTATCAATCGCACTTTATTTGGTAAGGATGATATTTTCCAACTTGATGATGGCGATCAGTCGCAATTATCCGCGGTTGTTATAGATATTGATAATAATACAAAAATCGCTAAAGAAATATTTCCAATTTACATAATTGAAAGTGAACGTAATGATGGCTAAGTCAAAAATTCTTTCAAAGCCTGATTTAAGTGAAGTCCGCCTTCGTCAGAAGAAGTTACCCATTCATGACTACACGCCTTTTATCAGCGAACTTGTCCGTGAGTTTGCTATAGACAAAACATACTTTATTCGCACTTATGGCTGTCAGGCTAATATGCGTGACGAAGAAGTTATTGCCGCTATTTTAGAAAAAGCAGGATTTAGGAAGGCACCCAACGTAAAGTCGGCCGATTT
>Ga0265294_10003271_pt1 | contig 20818 bp, 15 predicted proteins | sample MunlanPumphouse3_FD_192504 | JGI IMG/M metagenome (GOLD analysis project Ga0265294, IMG submission 192504) | Groundwater microbial communities from a municipal landfill in Southern Ontario, Canada - Pumphouse #3 | ecosystem: Environmental > Aquatic > Deep subsurface > Groundwater | place...
TCCCTCTAGTTCGAGATCTAATAACAATGCCGCCAATTGTACTGGCGAAATCTCTGTTAACTGTACAAGAGTATCAATATTCAATTCGTTACAAGAATCCAAAGTTACCAATATTTTTTCTTTTTCTGAATCTTGTGGCCATAGAGACTTAGATCTTAAATTGAGGTTATTATTACCAGGGGTATACCAGTTCATATTTGTTGCAAATTTTAGTGCCGAGTGATAAATTATTGCGTTTTCTTCTGATATTAATAGATTGCAGCCTGTAGAGTAGGGATCCGATAAACGGCCAGGTACTGCAAAAACTTCTGTGAAATAATGCTTTGCCATATTTGCAGTAATCATGGAGCCGCCTCTCTCTTTAGATTCTACTATAATCAAGGCATGACTTAATCCTGCTATAATACGGTTTCTTTGCAAAAAGTTAATTTTGAAACCTTCGCACTGTCTGGAGAATTCAGTAACTATTGCCCCTTGGCTACATATCTTATTGGCAGTTAAAGTATGTGCCACAGGGTATATATTGTCTAAGCCGCTTCCCAAAATAGCAACAGTTGGGATATTGTTTTCTAATGCCGCTTTATGTGCTGTGATATCTATTCCATATGCAAGGCCACTAACAATGGCAGCATCGGGAACTATCTTTGCTATATCTCTAACAATATTGCAGCAAATGGTTTTTCCATAGGTTGTGGCTTTACGTGTGCCTACAATTGATACCATTTTATTTGAGTTAAGAGAAAAATTCCCCTTTTTGTATAGAACTATGGGATAATCGTCATATTCAAGCATAATAGATGGATATCCTGAATTTAGGTCTGAATAACAGAGTATTTCAATTCCCTCATTATTTGCCCAATCTATCTCTTCTTGAGCTTTTTTTAATGAATTTGGGTTACAAAGTTCTTGAACAAATCTATACTCTTTCCCGAATTGTTTAACTAGTTTAGATTTTCCCAACATAAATATTGCTTCTGCTGAGCCTGTAAGTGATAGTAGTTCTTTAACTCTGCTATCGTTGTTGTTCAAAATTCGATTTAGAGCAACCAAACATTTTTTCTCATTTTTGTCCATTGTACAAAAATAAAAGGCAGAGATTTTTCTCTGCCTTTAAAAGCTATATATATTGAGTTAAAATAGATAATTATTTTGATTCTAAATTAGATAATAAGAAAAGCATCTCCGTAAGTGCCAACTTTGTACCCTTCTTTTAGAGCAATAGAGTAGGCTTTCATTACGTTGTCGTAACCACCGAATGCGGCTGCAGTCATAAGCATTGTGCTTTGTGGAAGTTGGAAGTTAGTGACAAGCGCATCGGCAATAGAAAATGCATAAGGTGGAAAAATAAATTTATTGGTCCATCCATTAAAAGGTTTTAATTCATTTTTTGTGGTTACTGTAGTTTCTATTGTTCTCATTACGGTTACTCCAATAGCAAATATTTTTTTCTTATTCCCTTTTGTCTCATTAATAGTATTTGCACTCTCTTCAGTAATAATTATCTGTTCGGAATCCATTTTATGTTTTGATAGATCTTCTACGTCTACAGAGCGGAAATTACCTAGTCCCATATGAAGGGTAACAAAGGTTTTATTAACTCCTTTAATTTCCATCCTTTTTAATAATTCTCTACTAAAGTGGAGCCCTGCGGCAGGGGCAGCTACGGCACCTTCAAGCTCGGCAAAAATTGTTTGATATCTTTCATTATCAAGGTTTTCTGCCTTATTTCTTATCCATTTAGGAATTGGCATTTCTCCCAATTTAAATAGAGTTGCTTTAAATTCTTCGTGCGTGCCATCAAAAAGGAATCTTAATGTTCTGCCTCTAGAAGTTGTGTTGTCAATTACTTCGGCAACTAGATTATCATTATCTCCAAAATAGAGTTTATTCCCAATTCTTATTTTTCTTGCAGGGTCTACAAGAACATCCCACAATTTCTGTTCGCGGCTTAGTTCGCGTAAAAGGAAAACTTCTATTTCGGCTCCTGTTTTTTCTTTGTTGCCGTATAATCTTGCAGGAAAAACTTTAGTGTTGTTAAAAATAAAAAGATCGTCTTCTGAACAGTAGTCTAATATCTCGTTAAACACTTTGTGCTCTATCTCTCCAGTATCTTTGTGAAGAACCATCAAACGTGATTCATCACGATGTTTAGACGGATATTTTGCAATTTGTTCTGGATTAAGAGGGTAGTTGAATTGGGATAATTTCATTATATATTTTTTGAATAATAACAAGTAGATAAAAAATTTGATTTTTAAAAGCAGTTAATTTTTGTAATTAAAATGATACCACTTTAAAAAAAGAAACAAGTATTTAGTTATACGTATTATTCAAAAAAAGGTTTCAAGTTTTCAAAAGAAATTGTATTGCTAACTTTGAAATTGCCCGAGGCACTCCTTATAAGTGCAGTTAAATGTGCTCCGCTCTGTAGTGCTTCTCCAAGATCCCTAGCTATAGATCGCACATATGTCCCTTTACTACAGTTGATTGTTATATTTAAAATAGGAGAGTCGTATGAAATTATTTCTATATTATATATGGTAATAAGTGAAGGCTTCATTTTAACCTCTTTTCCAGCTCGCGCTATGTTGTATGCTCTGGTACCATCTATCATTTTTGCCGAAAAAAGAGGGGGTATCTGTTCAATTTCTCCGATAAAAGAGGGGAGAACATCTTTTATAGACTCTTCTGTTATATGGCTATGTGGAAATTGAGCATCTATCTCTTTTTCAAGATCAAATGAGGGAGTGGTTGCACCGAATGTGATTTGAGCGATATATTCTTTCTTTTGTGCTTGAAGTGATTCTGCAAGTTTTGTTGCATTTCCAGCACAAACCATAAGGACACCTGTTGCGAGTGGGTCTAAAGTACCAGCATGGCCAACCTTAATATTTTTTACTCCAAACCATCGTTGGAGAGAAAATTTTAATTTCCTAACAGCATCGGTAGAAGTCCAGCCATATGGTTTATTTATGAGAAATATGATTCCCCCGGGATAGTTTGTTATATCTTTTGAAAGTGGAGTAGATATGTTACTCTTGTCAATAACTACAGCTTCCGCTTTTTGTTGTCTTCTATTTTCGGTTAGTTGCATCGTATTTTATTAACTCTTTTAAGATGCCGGCCTCCTTCAAAATTTGTTGTAAGGAAAACATCAACAATTTCAAGAGCTGTTTTTTCGTCTATAAACCTTGCAGGCATAGTAAGAATATTGGCATCGTTGTGTTGGCGTGCCAGTTGTGATAATTCTTTGTTCCAGCATAATGCCGCTCTAATACCTTGGTGTTTATTAAGAGTCATACTTATCCCGTTTCCTGAACCGCATAAGGCAATTCCAAATGGAAAAGTTCCATTTTCTACTGCGGTTGCAAGTGGGTGCGCAACATCTGGATAATCCATACTCTCTAGAGAATGGGTGCCAAAATCTGTAACCTCTACTGAGTGTAGCTCAAGATATTTTTTAATAGCCTCTTTCATTGTAAAACCTGCATGATCGGAGGCAATTCCAATGGTTTTAACGTACTTTTTCATAAAGAACAAAGGTAGTTATTTATTTTATGAGTGAAGAATTTTATACATTTGTATTTCCTTATTAAAATAGAGACAATGAAGATACCTATGTTGGACCTTAAAGGTCAATACTTGAAAATTAAGAGTGATATAGACAAGTCTATTCAAAATGTTCTGGACAGTAGCAGTTTTATTAATGGTCCCGATGTTCATTTGTTTGAAAATAATTTAGGAAATTATTTGAATTCCGAAAACGTTATAGCGTGTGCAAATGGTACCGATGCTCTTCAAATAGCAATAATGGCTTTGGGGCTTGTCCCAGGAGACGAGGTTATTGTTCCTGCGTTTACATATGCTGCAACTGCCGAGGTAGTAGGGCTTTTGGGCTTGGTCCCAGTTTTAGTAGATGTAGATGAAAATAATTTCAATATTAAAGTTGAAGATATTGAACCCTCTATAACTGAAAGAACTAAGGCAATTGTACCTGTTCATCTTTTTGGCCAGGCAGCACCAATGGAGCAAATAATGGAAATTGCCAAGAGACACAATCTTTTTGTAATTGAAGATAATGCTCAAGCACTTGGGGCTAAATATTATTTTAGTGACGGGTCGGTTAAAAGCTTAGGAACTATAGGTGATATTGGATGTTGTTCTTTTTTCCCAACTAAAAACTTAGGTTGTTATGGAGATGGAGGAGCAATTTTTACCCAGAGTAAAAAATTTGCTCAAAGAATAAGAATGGTTACAGATCATGGGCAAAAGGTAAAATATTTTCACGATATAATTGGTTGTAATTCAAGGTTAGATTCTATTCAAGCTGCAATTCTTAATGTAAAACTTGAGCAGCTAGAGAACTATTCTAAACTTCGTTATAAAGCAGCAAGCACCTATAAAGAGATGCTTAGCGATATACCTGGACTTATTCTTCCAGCAGAGGCTAATTATTCTACACACGTCTATCACCAATTTACTATAAGAGTGGCAGATAAAAGAGATCAATTAAAATCGTTTCTGGCTAGTAAAGGGATTGCCTCTATGACCTATTACCCTCTATCATTAAATAACCAAAAAGCTTTTTCTTCAATTTCAAAAATAAGAGTACCATTGACTAACTCAGAGAAACTTGCTTCGGAGGTGCTATCTCTTCCAATGCATACGGAGTTAACTAGAGATGTTCAAGCAATAATATGTGAAGTAATTAAAGAATTTTGTAATGGATAAAATTAAGGTTCTTGTAACTGGTGGTGCCGGTTATATTGGTAGTCACACTGTAGTTGAATTATACAATGCAGGTTATCAAGCTATTATAGTGGATAACTTCTCAAATTCTTCTATTGAAGTTTTGGCTGGTATTGAGAAAATAATAGGAGAAAAACCTATTTTTGAACAGTTAGATTGTACAGATTATAAATCTTTTGCTACTCTGTTTGAGAAATACCCAGATATTCGTTATGCTATTCATTTTGCTGCTTTTAAAGCAGTAGGAGAGAGTGTAGAAAAGCCACTTATGTATTACAGGAACAATTTAGTTTCTCTATTGAATCTTATTGAATTAATGAATGGCCGAGGTAAAAGTTCTATTGTTTTTTCCTCTTCATGTACAGTATACGGGCAACCTGCTCCGGAGCATTTACCAGTAAGTGAACAAGCGCCTTTACAGCCGGCTCAATCTCCTTATGGTAAAACCAAGCAAATGAGTGAAGATATTTTAAGTGATTCAGTTAAGGCTTTTGGGGGTAATCTTGATGTAATTGCTCTTCGTTATTTTAACCCGATAGGGGCGCATCCATCTGCAAATATTGGAGAACTTCCTAGAGGTGTTCCTCAAAACTTATTACCATTTGTTGCCCAAACAGCTGCAGGAATTAGAAAAGAGCTGAGTGTATTTGGAAACGACTATAACACTCCAGATGGTTCATGTATAAGAGACTATATCTATGTTTGCGATTTAGCGAAAGCACATGTTGCAGCAATAGAGAGACTTAAAACAATAGACTCTCTTAAAATAAAAGAGGGCTCTAAAACAGGAGAGGGTATTGTAACACAAAAAAACAAAGGCGCTTTTGAGTGTTATAATCTTGGTACAGGAAAAGGACTTTCTGTTTTGGAAGTAATAGATATTTTCAAAAAGGCAAACTCTGTAGATGTGCCATTTAAAATTGTTGCTCGCCGAGCTGGTGATGTAGAGCAAGTTTGGGCAAATCCAACCAAAGCCAACAAAATCCTAAACTGGGTAGCCGATACCCCATTAGAAGAGGTAATGAAATCTGCCTGGAAATGGCAGCAGAAACTCTAAAATATAACTTGCCTTCTGCGATGCAAAAAAACTGCTACGCAGAAACCGTTCACAAAATCTTTCTACCTAGATAATCGACTAAAAAGCCAGAGAAACAAAAACCACGGCGATGAATGGTCTAAATTTGTTTGCTTAGTCTGTTTATTGTCTCTTGTTTTCCAATTAGTGACATGATGTCTGCTACACCAGGACCTTTTGATTCGCCAACTAAAAGAAGTCTTAAAGAATTCATAACTGAGCCCATTCGCCATTGTCTCTCTTGTATGAGTGAATGTAGTTTATGTTCGATATTTTCTTTAGTAAAATCTTCTAAAGATTCTAGTAGCTCTTTTATTTCTAAGATAATTGCGGGTGTCTCTTCTTTCCAAAATTTAGCTTTTACCTTTAGGTTAAAACTTTTAGGCGCTTCAAAAAGATAGTCACTTAAAGGCCATATTTCATTTATAAAAGAGATTCTATCTCTAATTAGTTCAATAGCATTTTCTATGTAATTGGTCTCTTTAAAAATGTTTTTTGACTCAAGTATTGGTTTAAATTCTAAAGCAAGTTGTTTAGTTGTTCTTTTGCGAAGATATTCTTGATTAAACCACTTTGCTTTTTCTAGATTGAATTTTGCTCCAGATTTTACTATTCTATCCATAGAAAATGAATTAGTTAGCTCTTCTAGATTGAAAATTTCTTGTTCGGTACCTGGGTTCCATCCTAAAAATGCAAGCATATTTACAAATGCCTCGGGATAATAACCCTCTTCTCTGTATCCTTTTGATACTTCACCTTGCGCATTTTTCCACTCAAGAGGGAATACAGGAAATCCGAGTCTATCTCCATCTCGTTTGCTTAATTTCCCTTTTCCATCGGGCTTTAGAAGTAGCGAAAGGTGTGCAAATGAAGGTCTCTCTTTTTCCCATCCAAAAGATTCGTATAACATGTAGTGTAGAGGTAGTGATGGAAGCCACTCTTCTCCTCTAATTACATCGCTTATATCCATCAATTTATCGTCTATTACATTTGCTAGATGGTATGTTGGGAGTTGGTCTGATGCCTTCCATAATACTTTATCGTCTAGAGTAGAGCTGTTTACTTCAATGTTTCCGCGAATGGCATCTTTCATTTGGATTATCTTGTTTAAAGGCATTTTATACCTTATAACCCAACTGTTGTTTTCGGTTAATTTCTTTTGAGTCTCTTCTAAAGAGAGAGTAAGTGAGTTATTTAATATCTCTCTAACTTCATGATTGTATGTAAAGGTTTTGCCTTCGGCCTTTGCTTTTTCTCTCATTGCATCTAACTCCTGAGCCGAATCGAATGAGTAGTAGGCATCTCCTTTATCTATTAGTTGTTGAGCGTAGCTATGATAGATGTTTTTTCTTTGAGATTGTCTGTAAGGGGCATGGGGGTGTTTCTTGGATGGTTCTGTTACCATTGTGCCATTTTCTACACCCTCGTCTGGAGAAATACCGCACCATTTAAGAGATTCTATGATATATTCCTCGGTTCCAGGTACAAATCTTTGCGAATCGGTATCTTCAATTCTTAATATAAATACGCCTTTTTTTTGTTTTGCAAAAAGATAGTTGTAAAGAGCTGTTCTAACTCCTCCAATATGCAAGGGCCCAGTTGGGCTTGGTGCAAATCTTACTCTAGTTTGTCTTTCCATTTTAATCTTGATTTTGATGGATATAAGAGTTGTCAGATGATAACTGCTGTTTGCCGTTATTTTCTTCAATTTTAAAAGTACTGCTTTCTCTTGAGTCTTTGATGGGTATGGTGCTTTCTTGTTGTTCTATTTTTATCTGTTTCCTAATATAGGCAGGCTGGGATTCATATTGAGTAATATCTTCATCTGTATCAATAATGAGCGCAGGTTTTCCTTTCTTTATAATATGTTCAAAGAGTCTTTTATTAGTTAAATCTATTCTAGATTCTTTATGGGTTGTTTGTTTTTCAGGCGTCTCAGAAGATTCATCAGAAATGTCCTTCCCATGCTTCAACTCCTCTTCATTGGTAAATGCTTCTTGATCAATATCACTACCAAGAGGAACATTTACTACAATTTTATCTCCTTGAGCAGATATTTGAGGCAAAGAATCCATTTCAAAGCCTGTTGCAACAATTGTTACACTAATTGATTCTCCAATTTCTGGATCACAAACAACACCTCGTTTAAAGTTTTCGGCATTTCCTCCAGTATATTCCCTTATGTATTCCATAATTTGGGATAGCTCTGCCATAGTGAGGCCATGAGTGTTGCTAGAAGTTATATTTACAAGAACATTTTTAGCCGATTTAATATCGAAATCATTCAAAAGAGGGGACGATATTGCTTCTTGTACAGCAGTAATTGCTCTGTTTTCTCCTTCTCCTGTACCCGATCCCATAAGTGCCATTCCGCTGTTGTTCATTACCATCCGAACATCGGCAAAATCTACATTAATAAAACCGGGACGTGTAATTATCTCGGCTATGCCCTTAACAGCTGTAGATAAAACAGCATCGGCCTTTGGAAATGCTTCAAAAATTGAGAGTTCTCCAAAAATTTTATATAGTTTTTGATTGTCAATTATGAGTAAGCTATCTACATTCTTTTCAAGCTCTTTGATTCCAAGTACCGCTCTTTTTAAGAATTCTGCTCCCTCGTCTCTAAAGGGGAGTGTAACAACGGCTACTGTTAGGATACCCATTTCACGAGCTATATGAGCTATTACCGGAGCAGCACCGGTACCTGTTCCTCCACCCATACCTGCAGTTATAAAGATCATCTCGGTGCCACCAGATAGGGATGTTTTTATAGTATCTATAGTTTCCATGGCTGCTTTGCGCCCTTGTAAGGGGTCGCAACCAGCGCCAAGTCCTCTTGTTGCTACATGACCAAGCTGAATTTTTTCTGGAATAGGACTAGATTTGAGTGCTTGAATATCTGTGTTACATATCAGAAAATCTACATCTTTAATTCCTTGGCGGTACATTTGGTTTACAGCATTGCCTCCTCCGCCACCTACTCCAATTACCTTAATAATCGAGTTTTTTGCTTCCCAGTCTGTTGGTAAAAAATCTTCCATAGTGCAAAGTTATGCTTCATTGTTGGTATTTTCAAATATGTTGCCAACTATATAATCGATGGCACTTTTGAATGATGCTTTCTTTTTTGTTTGTTTTTGTTTTGTTTTTGATGTTTCTTTTGGGGCTACTTCACTTATTTCCATTTCTATCCCTTGAAAAAGAGTATCATTGGTTGGTTGTGCATCAATAAAATTACGTGGTTTTTCAAAACCGTGTATTACTAATCCGAATGCAGTAGCTGCTGCCGGATTGCAAATATGTTTGGGTGTATCGCTGGTAATATTTATTGTGGGGGATGCTATTCTAGTAGAAAAACCAGTTGTATATTTAACTAATTGTCTAAGATTTGTAAGTTGCGACCCTCCTCCTGTGATAACAATGCCTGCTCCCAATTTGTTTATATAACCCGATTTTTTGATTTCATACATTATGGCCTCAATAAGTTCTTCTACTCTTGCTTCAATAATGCTGGCAATAAGTTTAAAAGGAATTGATCTGTTTTCGGTAACATTGGTACCTGGAATTGTAAGACTTTTATTATCTGGAGCATATTCACTAAAACATGAGCCATACTTAGTTTTTATTAGTTCGGCATTTTTTAGAGAAACATTACATCCTTGGCGCAAATCTTCTGTAATGGAATTGCCTCCAAATGGGATTACTGCTGTATGTCTTATAATATTGTTATAGTATATCAAAAGATCTGTAGTGCCTCCTCCCATATCAACCATAGCAACTCCCATTTCCATGTCGTCTTCTGTGAGTACTGCTTTTGCCGATGCTATTGGTTCTAGAATTAAATCTTTTAGCTTAAGTCCTGCTTTTTGGATTACAATTTTGCTATGATCGACAGAGATTGTTTTTCCAATAAATAGTTTATAAATTCCTTCTATACTTTTCCCTGTCATCCCGCTTGCACTATCTACTCCAATATGATCGTCTACATTGTATGATTGAGGTATAACATGAAGAATTTTTTCTCCCTCTTTTACTCGGCAGTTAGTCATCTCTATGGCCATCTCTTCTACTTCTGCTTCTGAAATTAAATCTTCAGATCTACTCCTGTTTCTGGGTAGACTCTGTAAGTTACATTGTATATTTTGCCCTGCAATCCCTACATATACTTCTTGGATATCTATGTGATCTGTGTTTTTGATGTCATTAATTAGAGGTAAAAGAGAATCTAGAACATTCTGGATGTTAACTACTTCTCCTCTAATCACTCCTTTAGTTGGTGCTTCCCTATAGGCAATAATTCTATATCCCGACTCTGTCTTTTCTCCAACCATAATAATAACCTTTGTGGTCCCAAGGTCTATGGCTGTAACGTAATTGTTCATAGGTCTATGTTTTTATATTTATATCTCTGTTGTTTGTGTTGTCTCTGTTGTCTCTGTTGTGTTCTTTGTAGTAATTGATCTTTTTTTACAAACTAGTTGGGAGCTGAAACTAAGATCTACTATATTGTAGGTATCCCAACCCATTGCTGGAATCACTTTAGTGTAAAAAGCATGTAATTTTCGAAATTTGTAATCAATGTTTTCGGAATTTCCAAAAAATATTTCTGTACTGCCTATTCTTGCAGTCATATACATAATGCCCTTTTCATCAATGTAAATTTGCTCTATCATAGAGTTCCAAAAGCTATGTTGTTCTAAATAAAGTCCTAATTCATATATTTGTGTTGTCCATTTATTATTTGATTCTGCTAAACCTCTGTAACCTGGTGGAATATTAAGCGGAATTTCTCCTGATACAACTGGGACATATGAGGTGAAAGTTTTGATTAACGGGAATATATATGCTGTTTCATCCATGTAAAATCCACCATTTATTGTTTCAATACGTATAATGGGCCTTCTTTGCAAAATGTTTACTGTTAGTACACCTTGTCCAGTAACGCTCACTTGGGATGTTTTTACTGCTGTTCTATTGTTTATAACCTCTTCTAGTTCGTATTGATTTATATGTTTAATTTTGCTTTCTCCTATATTTATCCCTTCTGTTTTTAATAAATTCCTAATCTCGGCTTTGCTCACAAATCTATTTGTTGTACTATCTAATATATTAATCTTTAATATTCTGCACGTTTTATCTTTGCTCTCTTTTGTTGCTATTGAGCTTGAAAAATAGAAGTAGACTCCCAACACTACTGTGAGTAAAAAATAACCTGTGTATATGAGAATCTTTCTAAACATTATATCTCTAATTGAGTGTTTTATCAGTTATTGAATTTTATATTTCTTTTTAAGTAATTCTGTAATTGGATTTACAAACCTGTCTATATCGCCGGCCCCGAATGTAATAAGTGTGTCTATTTCTCTATTGGTCAATTCTTCTATTAATTTGTCTTTGGATATCATTTTTTTGTTTTCAATTTTGACATTGTCAAAAATTATTTTTGAAGTAATTCCTTCAATTGGTAGCTCCCTTGCTGGATATATGTCTAAGAGAATCAATTCGTCTAAATTACTTAAACTTTGGGCAAATTCATTTGCAAAATCACGGGTTCTACTATATAAATGAGGTTGAAATATTGCGGTTAATTTTCTTTGAGGAAAAATATTTCTAATTGAGCTTATTGCAGCAGCAATTTCTTTCGGATGGTGGGCATAATCATCTATATAAGAGCATTTAGGAGTATTTATTCTTATATCGAATCTTCTCTGAACTCCCCTAAAAGTAGCTAGGGCTTCTTTTACCATTTGAGGTGTAGCTCCATGTATAATTGCTGCCGCACCAGCAGCAATTGCATTCTCTACATTAATCCAACCAGGAGTACCAATTGTACAACCATCTATTTTCCCTCCAGGGTAATTGAATGTAAAATTGAAAAAACCTCCATTTATTATTTTAATATTAGTTGCATAGAAATCACTTTCGCAATCAAATGAGTAGTACAATATATTTGCTTTAGTGTCTTTTTCAATCTCTTTCCCAAGTCCTTTTTTTAAAATTAGAGTACCACTCTTTTTTACTTGAGATGCAAACTGGGCAAAGGCACTTTTAATGTTCTTTTCATTACTATAAATGTCTAGATGATCGGGATCGGCCGATGTTATTATTGCGATATCTGGCCAAAGTTGTAAAAAAGAACGGTCGAATTCATCGGCCTCGGCAACCAGAGTATTGTTTTTAGAGAGAAGTAGATTACTATTATAATTTACCGAGATTCCACCGAGAAAAGCAGTACATCCCATACCTGAGTGTGCCAAAATATGGGCCAACATTGTAGATGTTGTTGTTTTACCATGGGTTCCTGCAATGGCAAGAGTTTTTTTTGTAGAAGCAATATGTCCTAGAGCAGCAGAACGTTTGATTATCTCGAATCCATGACTCCTAAACCAAGTTAATTCGTTTGAATCTGCAGGAATAGCCGGGGTATATATGACAAGAGTATTATTTGTATCATTAACTATGCATTCTGGAATGAGTGAGACAGAATCTTGGAAATGTATTTCTATACCTTCGTTTTTAAGTAGGGAGGTGAGTGCCGAGGTGGTTCGGTCATATCCGGCTGTGAAACAGCCTAGATGTTTATAATATCGTGCCAGTGCACTCATTCCTATACCTCCGATTCCTATGAAATATATATTTTTCATTTTTTAGATTGATTACATAGTTTAATAACTTCGTTAGCTATAGTATCGTCTGAATTATAAAATGCCATTTTTTTTATAGATGCTTCCAGCTGTAGTGTTTTTTCAATATTATTTATAAGCTCAATTGCACTCTCCATTAATTGTTCAATAGCCATATTATCGGGAATCATTATTGCAGCACCTTTGGTAGAAAGAGCCATAGCATTATGTGTTTGATGGTCTTCTGAAACATTAGGAGATGGTACAAATATTGTTGCTTTTTCTGCTATGCATAATTCCGATATTGTTCCGGCACCTGCTCTTGATATTACTATGTTAGAAGCTGCAAATGCTTTGTCCATCTCTTTGATAAATTCAAAATATTTTACATATGATCTTGGGTTATTTTTATTAAAGCTATCTACATCTTTATAGTAATATTTTCCACACTGCCATATTATGCATATATCACTTTCACGATTATTTAATATCCATTTTTGAACACTACTGTTTAATGTTCCAGCTCCAAGACTTCCCCCTATAATTAGTATTACTTTATCGGTTGCTTTAAATCCGAAAAACTTTTTAGCTTCTTCTTTTTGCAGTATAGTTGCCGGCTTTATCCCTTTTCTAACAGGATTGCCCGTAATTAAAATTTTATTCTTTGGAAAGAATTTTTCCATATTAGGATATGCGACACATATTTTACTGGCTTTTTTTGCAAGTAATTTATTGGTTATTCCTGCATATGAGTTTTGTTCTTGAATTATATATGGTATTCTTTTATTGCCGGCTGCTTTTAATAGTGGAGCACTTGCATAACCACCAACTCCAATTACAGCGTGAGGCTTAAAGTTGTCAATTATTTTAGATGCCATTTTTATGCTTTTATATAGCATAAAAGGGAGTTTTAAATTAGACAAAGAGAGTGATCTTTTCAATCCTGCAACGGGTAGTCCTGTAATTTTGTATCCTGCTGCTGGGACTCTCTCCATCTCCATTTTGTTGGATGCTCCTACAAATAATATATTACATTGAGGAACTAATCTTTTTAGAGCATTTGCAATAGAAATTGCCGGAAATATGTGTCCTCCAGTACCTCCTCCACTTATTATGATTCTTATTTCTTGCTCTTTATGATTGTTATTTTCTGTTTTCATTCCTGTACCTCCTTTTCTTCTTCTTTTTCGGTTGGTTTTTTTACACTCTCTATTGTGCGGCTAACCGAAAGTATCATTCCAAATGCACCACTCATGATTACCAGAGAGGTTCCACCTAAACTTACAAGAGGCAATGTATGACCTGTAACAGGCAGTAGCCCCAGATTTACACATATATGCAACATGGCTTGGCTGGTAATAAGTAGTGCCAGCCCAATTACTAGAACAGAAGTATAAGTTGTTGTGCAAGCTTTGGCAACCATAACACTTCGGGTAAAAAAGAAAATATATAACATAAGAATAAGAAACCCTCCCAGAAATCCCCATTCCTCTATTATTATGGCATAAATAAAATCGGAATAGGGGTGAGGGAGCAAATTCCTTTGAGTGCTTTTGCCAGGTCCTTTTCCAATTATACCTGCAGAAGCAACTGCAATTTTGGCCATGTCTGCTTGGAATGTTTTATCCAATATTTTTTGCTTCTCTACTGGAGACATGTTACTATCTATTGTCTGTTCTGCTGTAAAGTTTTTTATACGATTAACAGCAGTCTTTACTCTAGGAAAAAGGCCAAATGAAAGATTTAATAAAATGATAAGACCTATTAGTGCGATAGCAAATAACGTGGTTTTAAATAGGTGTTTCCATTTAACTCCAGCTATTATAAAAATAAGTGCGCACACTCCACCTAGCAAAAGGCCGGTAGATATGCTTCCGTACATTATTAGCAATAGTACTATTGTAAGTGGAATAATTATCCAAATAAAAAACTCTTTATATGTTTCTAATGTATGGTTTTCCATTACTTTAGCAAGAAATAATATTACTGCAATTTTGGCAATTTCGGCAGGTTGGAAAGAGATTCCAAATATTGTTAACCAGCGTCCTGCATCATTAACTTTACTACCGAAGAAAAGTGTGGCAGCAAGTAATAGTATACTCACAACAAGACCCAAGTAAGAGAGTTTTCTATACAAGCCTAATGGAATTTTATAACATACATATAGGGTGGTCATACCAAATATAACAAACCTCATTTGTCGCATTAAGAAATAGATAGTGCTTTTGTGTTCTTTATATGCAAGAGCACTGCTAGACGAGTAAACAGCAACAATGGAAATAAGACATAGCAAAAGAACTATGACCCATATTACTTTGTCTCCTCTTACATTTAAGAAGTATGATTTTTTATTATCCATTTTTTACTGCAATAATTTTTGTTATAAATTTTTTACTGCCTCTTTAAATTGATTTCCACGATCTTCATAATTCTTGAAAAGGTCAAAACTTGCACAAGCAGGAGATAATAGAACAGTATCTTGGGGGTTGGCTATTTTATACGCTATTTCTACAGCTTCCGATGCAGACCCAGCATCGTACATATGTTCTACCATACTGCCAAAAGTGTTATGTAGTTTAGTATTATCTTTTCCAAGACAAATAATTGCACTAACTTTCTCTTTTATCATTTCAAAAAGAGGTTCATAATTATTTCCCTTGTCTTTGCCACCGGCTATCCAAATAACAGGTGTTGTCATACTTTCTAAGGCATACCATGTAGAGTTAACATTGGTTGCCTTGGAGTCATTTATGTAAAGCACGTTTTTTACTTTTATTACTTTCTCTAATCTGTGTTCAACCCCTTTAAATGTTGTGAGACTATCTCTTAAAATTTCGTTTTCAATATTTAAAATTTTACCTGTTATAGCAGCAGCCATAGAGTTGTAAATATTGTGCTTCCCTTGTAACGACAATTCATTTAAGAACATGTGGTATTCACTATCGCTATATTGGACATGCATTTTTTCATCTTTAACGAATGCACCCTCTGCTATCTCTTTTTCTTGGCTAAATGGGAGTTGTTTTGCATGAAGAACAATTTTATTGAGATGAGAAATGCTAATTTGGTCGTCTGCACAGAAGATAAAACAATCTTCTCCTGACATATTTTGTGTTATACGAAATTTAGCTTTTATATATTTCTCCATATCATTGTCATATCTATCTAGATGGTCTGGAGTAATGTTTAGAAGAACTGCAATATCGGCTTTAAAATCGAACATCCCATCTAATTGAAAGCTGCTTAATTCAAGAACATAGTAGTCGTAATTGCATGTGGCAACTTGGTATGCATAGCTTTGTCCAATATTACCTGCTAGTCCAACATTTATTCCTGCATTTTTTAGCAAAAAGTAGATAATGGAGGCTGTAGTAGTTTTCCCATTGCTCCCTGTTACACATATTTTTTTTGAATTATCGTAACGTCCTGCAAATTCAATCTCGGATACTACAGGAATACCAATCTCTTTAACTTCTTCTACAATTGGGGCAGTATCGGGGATGCCGGGGCTTTTTACCACAATATTGGCATCCATTATCTTCTCTCTAGTATGGCCACCCTCTTCAAACAGAATATCATATTTAGTGAGTAATGCTTTTGCCTGATCATTAATCATGTTACAATCAGATAAAAAAACCTCATGTCCCTTTACCTTAGCAAGAACCGCAGCTCCTGTGCCACTTTCTCCACCACCTATAATTACTACTTTTGACATAGTTATCTTATTTTCAATGTTATTACTGTTAATACTGCAAGGAATATTGCTATAATCCAAAATCGGGTAACAATCTTCGCTTCGGGCAGTGCTCTTTTGGGTGATTGTATAATTGCATCTATGCCCTCTTTTTGGAAGTGGTGATGCAATGGTGTCATCTTGAAAACTCTTATTCCCGTACCATATTTTTTGCGTGTATATTTAAAATAGGCTCGTTGAATAATTACCGAAAGGCTTTCTACGAAAAAGATTCCGCAAAGTATAGGAATGAGTAACTCTTTTTTTATCATTATAGCAGCAACAGCTATTATACCGCCAATTGCAAGACTGCCAGTATCTCCCATAAATACTTGGGCAGGATATGAGTTGTACCAGAGGAATCCAATTAAAGCACCTATAAATGCAGCTAAAACAATTACAATTTCCCCTGTATTTGGTAAATACATTATATGTAAATAATTGGCATATATAACGTTGCCAGAAAGATATGCCAATATTGCTAGAGTAGTTCCCGTAATAACAGAAACGCCTGTTGCAAGTCCATCCATTCCATCGGTAAGATTAGTACCGTTCGATACAGCTGTTACTATAAATATTATTACAATTATATAGATGATCCAACTTACTTTCTCTTTAAAATCTCCAATGAAAGGAGAGAGCCAAGCATAATCGAATTCATTATTTTTAACAAAAGGAATTGTAGTACGGGTGCTTTTTTCGTCTTTAAAATATTTTGTTTTACTATTTTCTTCGCCTGACTTCATTACCTCGGAATAGACCTCTGCTTCTGCCGCCTTTACTGGAACTCTAATAACAGCTTGGTCACTTGCATATAGAGTTATTCCAACAATTAACCCTAGTACAACTTGACCAAAAATCTTGAATTTTCCATGCAGCCCTTCTTTGTTTTTCTTAAATACCTTTATGTAGTCGTCTATGAATCCTATTATTCCAAGCCATATTGTAGTTATAATAAGCAATTGAACATATACATTTGTAAGATCACTAAGCAATAGAGCAGGAATAAGAGTTGCAATCAAAATTATTACTCCGCCCATTGTAGGAGTTCCTTTTTTCTGAAGTTGTCCTTCTAGTCCCAAATCTCTTATCTCTTCTCCTATTTGTTTTGTGGCAAGTTTCTTGATTATGACTTTACCTGCAAATAGTGCAATTGTAAGAGAGAGTAATATAGCAGAGAATGCCCGGAAGGTAATGTATTGAAACAATCCCAGCCCAGGAAAATCGGTTATCTCTTTTAAATATTCATATATGTTGTAAAGCATAGCTTATTTCATTAGGTTGAATATTGTAGTTATCTCTTCTTTATCGTCAAAGTGGTGTTTTATACCTTTAACATCTTGGTAGGTTTCATGTCCTTTACCAGCTATAAGTATAATAGAACCAGGGTTGGCAGTAGTTAAAGCTGCTTTTATTGCTTCTCTTCTATCTGTTATATAAAGTGTTTTAATGCTCTCTTCAGGTTTGAATCCTCTTTTTATATCTTCAATTATATCTTGAGGCTCTTCGAATCGGGGATTATCAGATGTAACTATTATTTTATCTGAGAAGAGTGCCGAGATTTGTGCCATCTCTGGTCTTTTTGTTTTATCGCGGTTGCCTCCACACCCAAATACAGTAATAATGTTTTCGTCTCTTGCCACCTCTTTTAATGTTTTTAATACATTCTTTAATGCATCTGGGGTATGAGCATAATCTACTACTGCAGTGAGATCTTCTCCTCCTTTTATATATTCTAACCTACCTGTCACCGACTCTAGTGCGCTCAAGTTTATGAGAAGTTCTTCTTCTTGGGCGCCAAGTAATTTTGCAGCAGAATATACTGCTAAAAGATTATAGGCATTATGAAGCCCAATAAACCGAGTCCATATTTCTCTATTTCCTATTTTTATCTGCATGCCAGATATGCTGCTTTCAATAATTTTACAATTGAAGTTTGCAGGTGACATACATGAGTAGGTATGTATATTAGCTTTACAATTTTGAACCATTACCATCCCGTTTTTATCATCAATATTGGTAAGGGCAAAGGCATCTTTTGGAAGGTTGTCAAATAAGAGTTTCTTTACTCTTATATATTCGGCAAACGTTTTATGATAGTCTAAGTGGTCATGAGTTATATTGGAAAAAATTGCCCCTTCAAATTTAATTCCCGCAATTCTCTCTTGATCAAGAGCATGTGAGCTTACTTCCATAAAGCAGAACTCACACCCTTCATATGCCATTTGTGCCATGAGTGAGTTAATTTGCATAGGATCGGGGGTTGTGTGTGTAGCAGTAATTTCTTTTTTGCCAATAAAATTTTCTATAGTAGAAATTAAGCCACATTTATAGCCAAGAGAGGTAAATAGATTATAAAGCAGAGTTACTGTTGTGGTTTTACCATTTGTTCCTGTTATTCCTACGACTTTGATTTTCTCAGAGGGGTTTCCATAATATTCCGAAGCAATAAATCCAGTGGCTTTGTGGGTATCAGCTGTAATTATATAACAAATCCCTTTTTCCTGAATTGGAATCTGTTCACACACTATAACTTTTGCTCCTTTTTCAATTGCAGCTTTTATATAGTTGTGTCCATCTGAACTGCTACCCTTAATAGCGATAAAAAGAGAGCCTTCGGTCACATTTCTGGAATCGAAGTATATTTTGGTGATGTCAATTTGTATATTTCCTAAGATTTTTGCATCATCTATGTTCTTTATTAATTTAGTTAATTTCATTGCTATTAGATAATTGTATTTCAATAATTCCGTTCTTATCCATTTGGGTATTGGCTATTGGATTTTGGGATATAATCTTTCCTCTACCTTGGAAAGAAACTCTGTAACCCATGTTTTCTAATAAATAGAGAGCATCTTTTAGTCCCATACCCAATACGTTAGGAATAGTCCCTTTATGAATATTACCTGCAATAAGGCTTTCCCCAGTTGAGTCTTTTAGTAGCCACTCTTGGGATGTGTTTATCTCATTTATTTGAGATGGCGCGAGAGATAGTGCTGTTTCTAAGGCTTTTGTGTTTCCTGCAAGCAATTTTGCTTGGCCGGGCCCTCCCTCTTTTATTGAATCAAGAGGATTTTTCCATTCCGGACTAGTGCTGTATATTATATCGGCTATTTTTTTGAATACAGGAGCTGCCCATGAGCCACCGTAGAAATTTGCTCGTGTTTTAACAGAGTAAAGTACAACAATAGCTGAGTATTTTGGGTTTTCAGAAGGGAAGAAACCAGCAAATGATGCTTGGTGTTTCCTATATCCTTGTGCATCTATATATTTGCCATTGAATGCTACTCTAGCTGTACCTGTTTTTCCTGAGATGTTGTATCTTGGATCGTTTATCATTTTACCAGTCCCTTCTACTATTACTCCTCTAAGTGCTTTCTGTACTTGTTCAATAGTTTTTCGAGAACAGATAGATCCACTTATTTCTTGAGGTCCATATTTTTGATAGACAATACCATTTTTTTGTAGATTCTCTATAAAATAGGGTTTCATCATTTTGCCCTTGTTTGCTATAGCGTTGTAGAAAGTTAAAGTGTGTAACGGAGTGATCATAGACGCATAACCTATAGCCATTGATGGGAGTGAAACTTTAGACCACATTTTGTCTCCGGGGGCATAGATAATAGCTTGCGCTTCTCCCATAAGATCAAGATTAAATCTTTCGGTAATTTTCATATTCATGATTCTGTCTACAAATTTCTTTTCGTTATTGGCATAGTGTTCGACAGTCATTTTTGCAAAAGCAACATTTGAAGATTTTTCGAATGCTTTGAGCATATTTATTTTACCGTATCCTCCGTGTGTAACATCATGATATGTGGAAGTGCTATATGTCCATTTGCCATCTCCGGCATCTACAGGAGTGTCTAGAGTGACATATCCATCTTCAATGAGTGCAACCAAGGTTGCAAGTTTAAAAGTTGAGCCTGGTTCTGTTGCATGTCCAATTGCGTAATTGTAGGACTCATCGAATGTTCCTCCTTCTCCTTTCTTCATATTTGCAACTGCACGTATTGCCCCGGTATTTACTTCCATTACAATAGCGGTTGCTCCTTCGAATTCATCTGAAAGTAAAAGTTGTTCTTTTAGAGCATTTTCGGCAGCTTCCTGAATATCTATATCTATAGTAGTAAGAATATCATATCCATCTTCTGGAGAGATAGTCTCTTGGGAGCTCACCGGAACCCATTCTCCACCTAACATTCGTTGAACGGTTTGTTTGCCGGGCTTCCCTTTAAGGTAAAAATCGTAACTTCTCTCTACTCCAACACCTACTTCATTGCTATTTATATATCCAATAGTGCGGTATGCTAGCCTGCCATAGGGGTTGTTTCTACGACTTTTTTGCTCAGTAATTAACCCTCCGCGCAGGGAGCCTTCTTTAAAAATAGGGAACTGCTTTATTTTAAGCATTTCTGTGTAATCTACCATTCGATCACCAATACTTTTATATCTTTTTCCAGCTTTTCGGGCTTCAATTAATTCATTTTTGTAAACAATAGAACTTTTATCTTTAAAGAAGTTAGAGAGCTCTTTGGCCAAGGCATCTATTTTTGAGTAGAAGATATCGTCTGAGGGTAGTACACAATCCATTTTTATTTGGAAATATGGTACCGAGGTAGCTAAGGCTCTGCCATC
>Ga0265294_10003272_pt1 | contig 20810 bp, 15 predicted proteins | sample MunlanPumphouse3_FD_192504 | JGI IMG/M metagenome (GOLD analysis project Ga0265294, IMG submission 192504) | Groundwater microbial communities from a municipal landfill in Southern Ontario, Canada - Pumphouse #3 | ecosystem: Environmental > Aquatic > Deep subsurface > Groundwater | place...
TGAAGATAACACTTACTTAGGCTCAGTTGAGTTTATGCAAGGACTAAATTCAATAGTTGAACATGCTAGACAAAGTGAAGGTTTTGAGGTAGTTATTGTTATGAAAAATGACTATCTCTCAACTGCAACTGCACTCAAAGATGCTCCAAAGGCTTCAAACTATACTCTAGCTGTAAATGAAAATGTTATAAATAGAAACTTTTTTGATAGTCTAAAAAATACAGATCTCTCAGCAATATCGACTTTTGAAATTGCTAATGATTACTTTATAGTTAGCGAGCCTATCAAGGATTTTTCTGGGGATATTGTCGGATATGCTGTAATTGGAAATAAACTCTCAACTGTAAATAGCGTTATAGATAAATCCGCAAGTTCTTTGCTAAGACAGGTCTATATTATGGCTTTTGTATTTTTAGTTATTTTAATATTTTTGATGCTAATAATTAAAGTAGCAGTAGTAAATCCTATAGTAAATCTTGATAAGGTTGCTCAAGAGTTAGCACAAGGTGATGCTGATTTATCAAAGAGACTCCCTGTAAAATCAAATGATGAGCTAGGAGATGCAAGCAAGAGTTTTAATGAGTTTTTAAATAAGGTTGAAAAACTCTCTAATGATGCTAATAATGAGGCACAAAGAGCCATCGAATCAGAACAAGCAGTAAAAGAGGGCATGGAGAAAAACAGAGTAAACTTAGCGCTCTCAGATGAGATGATAAAAGGGGCGATAGATAACGCACATAACTTAAGTCAGAGTATGCAAGAAAATGTGCAAAATGTAAATAATGTAAATAAACTAAACAGAGATACAGAAGATGTTATATCTAAGGTTACAGTTTCTACAGATGAAGTTATCAGCACTATCTCAAATATTACACAGATGATAGGTGAGTCAAGACTATCTTCAGAGCAGCTAAACTCAAATGTTGAAGAGATATATAATGTAATCACTCTTATCAAAGATATCTCAGACCAGACAAACCTCTTAGCACTAAATGCTGCTATAGAAGCAGCTCGTGCAGGGGAACACGGACGTGGTTTTGCTGTAGTTGCTGATGAAGTTCGTAAACTTGCCGAGAGAACTCAAAAAGCTACAAGTGAAGTTGAAGCTAACATTAGTGTACTAAAACAAAACTCTACGAGTATGGCAGAAAATAGCGAACAAATACAAGAACATGCAGAGTCATCGCAAGATAAGCTAGACTTGTTTAAAGATACTTTAGCTGAACTTATCAAAAACTCTGAGCAGATTACAAAAGACAACACAAATATAGGACATGAACTCTTTGTGAATATGGCGAAACTAGATCATATGGTTTTAAAAAATAATACATATTCTGCCGCTTTTGAGTGCAAAGTTGGTGCAGTTGATGGAGATCACACTACTTGTAGACTAGGTAAGTGGTATCAAGTAGAAGGCAAAAAAAGCTTTGGTGAAAATGCAAACTACGCCTCTTTACTAAAGCCTCATATGCAGATTCACAAAAATATTGCTCAAATAAATGAGATGATTAAAAAAGGCAACTCTAATCCAGATGAGATGATAAAAATATTTAAAGAGAATGAAGAAGTCTCAAAAGAGATGTTTGATATACTAGATGAAATAGTTGTGCAAAGATAGAAGCTAGTACAGAGCAGACATGGCGACTAAAAAATACAGGGGATCTTTGTAAAGAATGTTAAAAAGTTTATTTTATTTTGTAGTAATAGTGTTCTTCACTGCTTGTAGTGTTGAACCATTAAAGCCTGTTGAGATAGATGCCACAGCTCCTAGAGTTGATTATTTAGATGATGTAAAACCAATCCTTGATAGAAGATGCGTAGTTTGTCACTCGTGTTACAACTCTCCGTGCCAGCTAAAACTTAGTTCTTTTGAAGGACTTGACAGAGGTGCTTCAAAAGATAAAGTTTACTTGGCTGAAAGGCTTAGTGCACAAGATCCATCAAGGCTATTTATGGATGCAAATAGCACTAAAGAGTGGAGAGAGAAGGGTTTTGCTAGTGTAAGCGATAGTGATTCAGAAGATGGAACTAACAACTCTTTGATGTTACTTTTACTAGAGCACAAGATGCAAAATCCAACGAGCAAGGGAAGTTATCATAGTGAGAGTGATGATCTAACTTGTGCAAAAGATAGAGATGAGTTAGCATCTTTTTTAGATAAAAACCCACAAAGTGGTATGCCTTTTGGATTTCCTCCACTAAGTGAGAGTGAGTTTGAGACTATAAAAACATGGTTAGCTCAAGGTGCTCAAAGTCCAAGTAAATCTCAAATGGAGTCTATAAAATCAGCTTCAAAGACTGCACAAAAGCACATAGATGCGTTTGAAGAGTTTTTAAATATAGAAGATGCAAAGCATATAATGAGTGCTAGATATATATATGAGCATCTATTTTTAGCACATATTGCATTTGAGGGAACTAGCGGAGAGTTCTTTGAGTTGGTTCGTTCAAAAACACCATCACCAGAGGCTATAGATATCATAGCTACCATTCGCCCTTATGATGACCCAGAAGTAGATAAGTTTTACTATAGGTTTAGAAAGATACACTCTACTATAGTCCACAAAACTCATATAGTTTATGATATGAGTTATAAAAAACTTCAAAGATATAGAGAGTTGTTTATAGAACCAGAGTGGAATGAGGCACCTTTTGTAGTTGGATATAAACAACTCTATAACACAGACCCATTTAGAGTTTTTGAGCAGATTCCAGCGTCTTCACGGTATGAGTTTTTACTTGATGATTCTGAATATGTTATTAGAACATTTATAAGAGGGCCAGTTTGTAAAGGTCAAATAGCTTTAAATGTTATACATGATAACTTTTGGGTAATGTTTATGGCTCCAGAATATGATTTATCTCTAAAAAATAGAGACTACTTTAAAAGCCACTATGAAAACCTTAGGATGCCAATAGAAGATGGAAGTACAGTAGGACTACTAAGTACCTTTAGTGACAAACACATAGATGCAACAATCCTTTACGACAGAGATAGACAAAATCTTTATGATGAAACTTATAAAGAAGGGCTTGATATCTCAAGTATATGGAGAGGCAGAGATGCAAGCTCTGCTCCTTTTTTAAGTGTATATAGACACTTTGATAGCGCATCTGTTCATAAAGGGGCACTAGGTGGACTTCCTAGAACTGCATGGGTTATAGACTATCCTCTATTTGAGAGAATCTACTACGCACTTGTTGCAGGTTTTGACATCTATGGCAATATAGGACATCAGGTATCAATCCGCCGCTACATGAGCCAACTAAGAGTTGAGGGAGAGACTAACTTTTTAAACCTTCTACCTAAAGATGATAGAGAAAAAGTTTTTGCTTCGTGGTATTTAAATGCGCAAGATAAAGAAACTGCATTTTTTTCAAAAAATGATACAGCAATTGAGTACATAAAAATTGACTCTAAAAGAGAGTTACTTGAGAGAGTTGTAGATGAGCATCTCTTAAAGTCATGCGGTATAGGGTTTGATAAACTAAACTATCTCTATGCAGATGAGCGAGTTCCAACTCTCCCAAAAGAGTATAAGACAAGAGAAGACTACGATAGGGCTTTTAAGTCTTTAGTTAAAAAGGGCTTGGCTCTTATACAAATAGAACATACATACAGCTTTAATCTTGCATATATAAGAGTTAAAAATATACCAAATATGAAAGATATTATAGCTTCAGCTGTAGTAAATAGGTGGCACGACAATGTCTCTTTTATGTTTAAAGAAGATAAAAGACTTGATCCTTCTATGGATGAGTTTGATTTTGTTGAGGGTTTTGTAAGCTCATATCCAAATATTTTTTTTGTAGTTGATTATAAAGATTTACCAGATTTTTTTGATATGTTACATAACTACGATGGCTCTATTGATTATAAATATAAATTTGCTAAGTTCGCTGTCTTTAGAGGGGATGATAACTTTTGGAGAACTTACGACTGGTTCCAAGATAAATTTTTAGAGTCAAATCCTAAAGAAGCTGGACTTCTTGATTTAAATAGATATTACCATAGAGCCTTTTAAAATTACTGTATTAATTTATTTAACGCTTTATTAGCTTAATTTGAATAGAATAGCCTTTTATAAAAAAAGGCTATTAATGAAACAAGTTTTATCCATCTTAAATTCCATGAAAACCATGGCTATACTGATGTCAATCTTCGCATTTGCCATAGGCTATGCAACATTTGTAGAAAATGACTACGGAACTATTACGGCTAAGGCTGATATTTACAATTCAAAATGGTTTGAAATCCTTATGCTTTTACTGACCATAAATCTTGTTTTAAATATCTATAAATACAAAATGTTTACAATTAAAAAAGCTCCTATTTTTATCTTTCATACTGCTTTTATTATTATAATCATAGGTGCTGCAATTACTCGTTATGTTGGCTATGAGGGAACTATGCATATTCGTGAGGGTCAGAGTGCATCAACTATGATAAGCTCAGATACTTACTTCACGCTTGAAGCAAAAGTTGCTGATAAAAAAGAGACTACAGAACAATCTTTATATCTCTCTAAAAAGAGTAAAAATAGTCTTGATGCATCTCTAAGCATTGATGGTAAAGGAGTTCATGCAGAGCTAGTAGAATACATACCAGATGCTATTGAAGCGACTGTTGCATCTTCTGATGGTATTGCTATGGTAAACATTATGGTGACGGGCTCTGGAAAAGGTGAGCCTATAACTCTTAGTTATGGCGAATATTATGAGAGCGATAACTTTGTAATAGATTTTTACTCAAAAAAAAGCTTCGATAAGCTAACTTTGTCTTTATTTGTTGAGGGTGAAGAACTTTTTATAAAGCATGATATGCCTCTTAGTTTTTTAAAGATGGATGATAACTCAGAAGGTACGCTTGAGAAAAATGAGAAACAACCTTTTGCTTCAAGAACTCTTTACTCTTTAGCTGGTGGTGGTTTTGTACTTCGTGACTTTTATCCAAAAGCTACGAAAAAAATAATCTCAAATCCAAACGCTTCTCCACAAAATCCTGGTTATGATGCTTTAGTATTTAACGTTAGCGTAAATGATGTAAGTAAAAAAGTTATGATTTATGGACAAGCTGGGAGAATGGCAAAAGAGTATCATAACGAGATAGACGGTGTAGATGTGCATCTCTCTTATGGTTCAAAAAGGATAAGCATTCCTTTTGAAATTAAACTTTTAAAGTTTGAACTAGATAGATATCCAGGTTCTATGAGTCCCGCATCTTATGCTAGTGAAGTTATGCTTATAGATAAAGAGCAAAACCTAGAGATGCCATATAGAATCTTTATGAACAATATTTTAGAGCACCGCGGATATAGGTTTTTTCAATCATCTTATGATCAAGATGAGAAGGGTACTGTCCTCTCAGTTAATAATGATCCTGGAACTCTTCCATCATATATAGGGTATTTTCTTTTAAGTTTAGGTATGTTGTGGTCGCTATTTTCGCAAAAAAATAGATTTGCTCAACTCGCTTCAAGAGCTAAGAAGGCTGCTGATGAGAAGGCTTTAGGTTCACTCTTAGTTATTGGACTTTTGTTTAGTTTTACTCCATCTTTTGCACAGGAGCTAGACCCTACATTAAAGACGATTATCTCTTTTGATAAAGCTCATGCAAAAAAATTCTCAGAACTTGTTATCCAAGATAGTGGCGGAAGAATGAAGCCTATGGATACACTAACTACAGAGATTTTAGCTAAGATTTATAGAGGCTCTTATATAAACATAGCTGGTAATAAGCTAGATGCAAATCAGATTATCCTCGCTATGATGATTAAGCCTGATCTGTATCGTGATATCAAGATGATATATACAAAAAATGAAGAGATTAATAAGGTCCTTGGCATAGAGTTAAAAGCTTCACATGCTTCCTTCTCACAGTTTTTTAGTGACCCTGATAATATGAGAGGCTATAAACTAGCGGAGTTAGTAGAAGTTGCAGTTAGAAAAGAGCCAAAACATAGAGATAAGCTTGACAATGAAGTGTTAAAAGTTGATGAGAGAGTAAATATCGCTTATGCAGTTTATACAGGCTCACTACTAAGAATATGGCCAAAGCCAAACGATAATAACAACAAGTGGCATCCAACTATTGAATCCCTTCAAACCTTTTCTGATCAAGATGGACAGAGAATAAGGCTAATCGCAGTTGATTATTTTTCAGCTATAGATGAGGCTCTTCTTGGTTCAGATTGGACTAAAGCAAATGAGGCTTTAGAGAAGTTAAGAGAGTATCAAAAGTTTTATGGTAAAGATGTTTATTTAACGAAAAATAGTATAAAAGCAGAGATATTTTACAACAAAACAAATATCTTTGAGACACTCTATCCTTACTACTTAGTACTTGGTTTTGTTCTTTTGACACTTAGTTTTATAAAGATAATAAAACCAGCGTTTAAGATAGAGATATTTTCTAAAATAACTCTAGGCTTTTTAGTCCTTTTCTTCTTAGCACACACTTTTGGGCTTGGACTAAGATGGTATATCTCAGGACATGCTCCTTGGTCAAATGGCTATGAATCTATGATTTATATCAGTTGGGCTACAGCATTAGCTGGGATTTTCTTCTCAAGACGCTCATCTATGACTATGGCATCTACTTCCATCTTAGCAGGACTTATCCTCTTTGTGGCTCACTTAAACTGGATGGATCCACAGGTCACAAACCTAGTTCCAGTGTTAAATTCATATTGGCTGAGTATACATGTGGCTGTAATTACTGCTAGTTATGGCTTTTTAGGGCTTGGTGCACTTTTAGGTTTTATAGTTATTTTACTCTTTATTATTAAAACTAAAGGTAATGAAAAACATATCTCTCTCTCTATAAAAGAGCTTAATGCTATAAGCGAGATGGGCTTGATGATAGGGCTTGTTCTCTTAACTATAGGTAACTTTTTAGGCGGCGTTTGGGCAAATGAGTCTTGGGGAAGATACTGGGGCTGGGATCCAAAAGAGACTTGGGCACTAGTTACGATTTTGGTTTATGCTGTAGTTGTGCATCTAAGATTTATAAGAGCTATCTATAGTGAGTTTAACTTTGCTGTTATCTCGCTCTTAGCTTATACTTCTGTTATCATGACTTACTTTGGAGTGAACTACTATCTTGCAGGACTCCACTCTTATGCAAAAGGTGATCCTGTTCCTATTCCGGATTTTGTTCCTATAACCTATGCGATTATCTTTATCTTAGTTGCATTGGCTTTTAGAAATAGAAAGGTAGTTTAAAGAAATGGAGTTTAAAGGTTTCTCTTGTGAAACTTTGCCGTTTTTAGAGTCCATCCGCCAAAACAACAACAAAGAGTGGTTTGAGGCTCACAGAGATGAATATGAAGAGTTCATACTAAATCCATCAAGAGCTTTTGTTGATGAGTTTGGTGAGCATCTGATGGCACTTGAACCTACTATAAACTTCTCACCGAAGATAAATAAGTCACTATTTAGAATCTATAGAGACACAAGACGAATGGGGGCTATAAAAGTACCTCTAAAGTCTAAAATCGGGCTTATCTTTTGGCAGGGAAATGGCTCAAGAATGCAAAACTCATCTTTTTACCTTCACTTCTCTCCTGAAGAACTCTTTGTAGCGGTTGGAGTGAGATGGTTTGAAAAACCGATGCTTGATGCTTACCGCGAGTATATAAAAGATGATGCAAGAAGAGCTGAGTTAGCTAAAATTTTAGAGACTATAGAGTCTAAGGGCTATAAAACTATAGAAAAAGGATATAAACGCTATCCAAAAGGTTTTAATAAAGATATGAAAAATGCTGAGTTATCCTTATATAAGGGAATGGCTACATATAAGATTTTAGAACCTAAGCTAATTACAAATGGAGAAAAGTTTATAGACACTCTCTTTAAAATCTACGAAGATATGTTACCTTTACAACAATTTATGTATCAAGTTAGTCTAAAAGTATAACGCTCCCTTTTTTATCTGTTTTTAAAATTTTTGAAAAAAGCTTAGCTCTTGTCATTTAAGATAGTAGTTCAGCTTTCCATTTTTTTATTTCTGATGGTATATTCGCTATCCAATCTCTTGAATTTGCTACACTATTTGTAGTTCCTACAATAGTATCAAATAAATTTTTCATATCACTATGGAGTAGTCTTTTACCATTTTGCTTTAACTCAATAAGTATTTTTAGTAACTCTACTAATTGCGTAATTGTTAAGGGAATGATTCTCTGTTTTTCGCCCTCATACTCATATTTAGTAGAGGTCCAAAAAGTATTGACTGTATCTTGATGTAGCTTAGGTGCAATAAATAGGCAATATGAAAAGTTAACTCTATATCTATCTTCAAACTCTCTTAGATGCCGCATTACAGGTTGTCCTTCGTTATACCATTGGTCTCTTCCTACAAGCATAGTAACCTCGCAGATAGAATTAAACTCACTATAAAAGCACTCTATATCAGCTTTGCCAGCAGGAGCTGTAAATAAGGGTTCATTATCATCTCCAACTGGATAGTTGGGATTAATTGATAAGGCATCATTTAGAGCATTTAGAGCCATTGTAGTCCACCTCTCAAGCTCTATACTCGGCTTATTTTCTAACTCTCTAATATGTCCAAGTGAGTATATGCACTCTTGTATTTTAGATATATCTTGCAGTTCATTATGCATAATGATATCTAGATAATATTTTCTCTTATCCCTTAGCATCTGAGTATTGGTTTTAAGCTCTTCTATATCATCAACCTTAAGCGCATTAAAATTAGTTGGCGTGAGGCTTAACCTTGTCTCTAACTCTGTTAACTCTTCTGCTAAGGTATCAATAATATTATGAAGTTCTTGCGTCGTCTCCCATGGAAGAATTGGTAGATTAATATCTGCTAAGTACTCAATATAATCATCTTCATTTTTAAACATCGAACTTGAACCATCATAAGCATCTAATAAAACATCAATCTCAACTCGCCTTCTTGGTTCTAAGTCAATGTAATATCCTCCACCTCTAATATGTAAATATCTTGTGGCTCTAAAATATCTTATAGTGTTATCTGTATAATCTTTTAAATTTTTAAGAAGTCTCTCTAGTCTCTTCTTGTCAGTCTCATGGGTTATTAATCCTAAAATAGTTAACTTTTTACTTCTTTTTATATCTTCTTTTTGTTGATGAGATAAGCTAGCATCTCTATCTGTCGCCTTTACAAAATTTCTATAAGAGTAGAGTTCTCTTGCATAAAAGCCGATGTTTTCATAGTTTGTTAATGTTTGAACAAAAAGCATAAACTCATCTTTTGATACTCCTTTAACAACATCATTATGTTTAAGAGCTACAAGATTTACTTGATTGATTAAATGCAAAGTTGCAATAAAAGGATTTATGTTGAAATTTGTATTAGTTCTGCTCTCAGATGGATTTTTGTACTCCCATTTAAGAAAAACACGAAACAAGAAGTATCCAAAATCATAACTCTCTGATAAGAGATATTCACCTAAACTCGTTATCCTGATAATGTTATTACTATCTAATTTCAACAAACCGAACTTCTTCAAAGGACTAAATGAAGTTCTTCCTCTCATAGCAGGATCTTGATAGTTTTGTCTAAGGAACATCGTCTTAGCATCATTGAAAGTGATTACTTGTGTAAATGTTTCAAACTTCTCTTTTTCAGCCTCAGTAATATTAGTTGGAGTGTATAGTTTATGTTGTATCAACAAGATTTGATACTCAATTTGTTTGGCATTATCCCACTCACAACCGATTAAATACTCTTGTGCAACTCTTAACCACTCAATCATCCTATTTGGATTTCTGAGTGTTGTAGATATGCTCCAGTTATATGACATTTTAAACTCCTTACTTAGGCATCTCTTAAAGTTCTTTTTATGATGCATTATGTATCATTCTCTTTATGAAAAAAGAGATTAAAATTACAATAGAGCAAGATTATTTTGACATTTTACAAACTTTTAAAGAGAGTAATGACATTAAAAGTAATAGTGTGGCTATTGAAAAAATATTATTTGACAACTATGCAAATACTTTAGAAAAGACTTTTGACTATTTTACTATAAACAATAGAAGATATTTAGGTTCTAAAACTAAAATACTTGATTTTATACAAACATCCATAGATAAACACATACCTAGTTACAGTAGTTTTTTAGATATTTTCTCAGGAACTGGTGTTGTGGCAAATCATTTTAATAATGAGAAGACTAAAATCATAACAAACGATATGCTTTTTTCAAACTATGTAATTCATTATGCTTTCTTTAGTGATGATGCCTACGACAAGGACAAAATCACAGAGCTTTTAGAGCATCTAAATAATATTACCCCAGTAGATAATTATTTCTCAAAGAGTTTTGCAGATAAGTTTTTCTCACTAAATGTTGCTAAAAAAATAGGAACTATCAGAGAAGAGATAGAAAATCTAAGTGATAAAATCTCAAAAAGAGAAAAATATATACTAATCACCTCTTTAATTTATGCTATTGATAAAATTGCCAACACTTGCGGACATTATGATGCATTTAGAAAAAACTCCTTAATGCCTGAAGATTTTAAAATGAAGCATCTTGATATCGATAACTCTGATAATAGTGGAAATATAATATTAAATAGTGATGCAAATATACTCATTAGCGACATCGAACCTGTAGATATTTTATATCTAGACCCGCCTTATAATTCAAGACAATATATCTCTGCATATCATCTAATTGAAAACTTAGCACAGTGGGATAAGCCAGAGGTTGAGGGAGTAGCATCTAAGATGGTAAATAGAAAAGAGTACAACTCAGAGTATTGTCTAAAAACAGCCATTGAAGCTTTTGAGGATTTGATAACAAAAGCGAAGGCTAAATATATCATTTTGTCATATTCGGACATGGCTAAAAAAGGTAATGATAGATCAAACGCTAGAATGTCAGACGCAGATATTATAAGAGTTTTGGAAAATAAGGGTAGTTTGGTAATTGAGAGCATTAAACATAAGCCTTTCTCAACTGGTAAAACAAACCTACAAACACATAATGAAAGACTGTTTATATGCAAAACACACTAGAATTAAACAAAATCTATAAGCAAGATAGTCTAGCTTTTTTGGATGCTTTGAGTAAAAATAAGATTTCTCCTGATTTGATTTTTACAGACCCACCTTACAATTTATCAGGCTCAAACTTAGATTTAAAGAACAACAAAACTGGCGGCGCTTTTTATAAAGTCAATGAAGCTTGGGATACTATGGGCGAAGATGAGTATTTTGATTTTACATATCAGTGGATAAAAAAATCATTTGATATTCAAAAAGATGGAGCTTCCATCTATGTATGCTGCTCCTACCACAATGTAGGCGAAGTGACGATGGCTATCAAGCAAGTTGGCTACTCCATCAAAAATATCATAACATGGGCTAAAACAAATCCGATGCCATCCATTACAAAAAGAACATATACTCACTCAAGCGAATTTATAGTCTACGCTGTTAAAAATAAAAAATGGACTTTTAATTATGAAACTCTCAAAGAGATAAATCCTGATAAAGCCAAAGATGGTAAAAATAGGCAGATGAGAGATGTTTGGAGTCTGCCACAATGCCAAGGCAAAGAGAGGATAAAAGACCCTGAGACTAACAGAGCAATGCATCCTACTCAAAAACTAGAAGAGCTAGTAAAAAGGGCAATTCTAGGTTCAAGTAATGAAGGCGATTTAGTTTTAGATCTTTTTATGGGCTCAGGAACTACAGCTGTTGCTGCAAAGAGAAATAAAAGAAATTTTATAGGCTGTGACTTAGAAGATAAGTATATCAATGTGGCGAATGAAAGATTAGATAAAATAGAGTAGTTTAGCATTAGATGCAAGCATCTAATGCCTATTTAGAAGTTATAGTTTAAAACCACTTGAATACGGTCGTTATCAAACTCTGTTTTTGCAGATGACTCTCTATCTTTTCCTACAACATAGATAAGAGCTATATCAGCTTCTCCATCGCTGTACTCATACTCTAAACCAAAGTTCATCTCAGATACATGAGCTTTGTCTCCACCACCTATAGCATCAGCCTTGTAGTCTCCATATGCTCCAAAGATAGTAAAACCAGCTACCTCATAAGATAAACCAAGCATATAGGAGCTACCATCTCCATAAGATCCATCATGTAAAGCCCCAGCTGTTACTGTGTCTAGGTTTGTATAAGAAGCACCACCACCAAAACCCTCAAAGATTGACTTACCATCTTTTACACTTACCTTATCATAAGCAAGAGTTGTAGTAAGATTATAAAACTTAGCCTCAACCATAGCACCGATGATGCTACCTTCAATATCACTATTTATACCATCTTTTTTCTGATCATTTCTGTAAGATATTGAGCACTTAGAACAATCTCAGATTCATCACCTAAAGGTATAGTCCCTGCAACATCAGCATAAAAAGCGGTAGTTTCTTTTGTAACGTCGTAGTACCAAATGCTTGTATCTATATAGTCAGTTGAGTAAGTTATAGCACCAACTCTCGTACCGTTTTCACCAGTTTTTGCCCAAACATTTTTTTCTGCATTTGAAAAAGGTTCTCCTTGGTCAGTCTCAGAATCCACACCTTGCCAGCTTAAAATATTACCAGCTATAAAAGCAAGACCTAGGTCTTTAAAAGTATATGAAGCTATGTAAGCTTCAAAAGTATGTGGAGTCATTCTAATATCATCACTATCGGCTAGAGGCGTGTCTATAAGTTGACGACCACCACGAAATTCAAATCCTTCGTATGAGAAGTTTACATAAGCCTCAGCTAATTCTGTATATGATTTTTCATTAGATGCTAACTCATTGTTATACTTATCGTCTCTACCGCTAAGTCCATTTATAGAGTGAGATGTCTGCATTGCAGCACCAAAACTAACACCCATAAGTGAAGCAGTCTCATACTTTAACTGTCCACCAGCAGCTGTGGCGTAAGTATCTTTATCTCCAGAAGTTTTAACTCTGTTTGTAGCATACCCTAAACGAATCTGCCCGCTAACCTCGCCATCACTAAACATCTCAGTTAAGTCTTTTGCTTCCTTAGGAGTTTTTACATCTTTGCCTTTTTCTGCAAAAGCAACTGTACTTAGTGCTATAGTGGTTATTAAGCTAAGCTTTATAAGTTTGTTCATATTTTCTAATTTCCTCTTAAAGTTAGTTTTGAAAGTCAATATCATAATTATAGGAAGAAAAACTTATTTTTTATTTAAATTAGTAATCATTATCAACTAGTTTTTGAAATTTCTATAATGTTATAAACTAGCAAGCTACAAAGACGAAGTTCATAGTGGAGTATGCAATATGCTAGCATCCCTAAAAACATTGCATCTTGAAGCCATCTAAAGTTCAAAGCTTACATTATATTGATATATGCAGATAATCATATAAAAACCTACTATATACACTGTATAGATATAAAATGCAAGTAAAGCCGCTATTTATAAATTTTAAATCGTACAAACAGTATTATGATATTAGTTATCAATATAATAATACTTTAAGCTTCCTTCTTGTAGTATTCTAATAACGATTATCAAAAAGGAAATTTAAAATGTCAGTATTACTTATAGGTGGGGACAAAGTTAATGCTATAACTGAGTTATTGAAGTCTCTTGGAGTTACACAAACAACACACTGGGATTCAAGAAAAAATTCTACTTCGCATAAAAAAATACCTGCAAAAACAGATGCTATTATAATGCTAACAGACTTTCTAAAGCACAATACTATGAGCTATTTTAAAAAATCTGCTAAAAAGCAGAGTATTCCTCTTATATGTACAAGAAGAGGGACTAGCTGCGTTGAGAATGAATTTAGTAAATTTTTGGAGCAAAGAGATGTTTGAGTTAAATAACAAAGAGTCCATAAAAGAACTCAGCGGAAAGCCTTGTTAAAAGAGCTAGAAATCTTAAATAAAATTTATAAGGAGTTAAATGGTATAGAAATAATTTTGCAAAAAAAAAGTAAATACATATGATGGCACTAGAGATAGATGTTGTGTTTACGCCCACAATTATATACCTTATGAAGAGTACAAGCCTCCTAAATTTGTACTGGTATATAAAATTCCCTGTTTTAATTTTCACATAGACTCATTTTAAAAGATGAGTCTATACTTTGCATACTCATCTACTAGCTTATCGTTGTTTATGTATTGAACCTTCTGAATAATCTATAAACTAGATTTCGTGTCAAACATTAAATGATGGAACTAGACTTTTTTGCAAGTCTATATATCTGTTATAAGTGTAGAGTGCAAAGAGTCCAAAAATAACTATATAAGCTATAGATATCCTTATTTTGTTCTTCTTAGATAGATAATACGCCATCCTCTTATCTCTCTAGCTTTGTACTTTTTATGCTCTTATATTCTTTATCAAGAGCTAGAGCGTAGTAGCTCATTTGGTTATCATATCTGATAAGATAGTTAAGAGGGTTTGAGATGAGTTTTAACCTCATAGTTTTATAATCAAAATCCTCTAAAACTACGGGTATAAACTCAAAATCCCAGCTAAGTAGATAAAATCTACTCTTTGCATCTATCGCATAACCGCTTAGTTTTTTTTGTTTGTTTTCTGAGATATTTATGTAGGCTATATCTATATCTTTTGGATAAGAGATTTCTTCTACATTTATAATATCATCTGCTCTTGAGATATTAAAAAGTTTTTTTTGGCTATCAAGAACTAGGTAACCTTTATCAAAAGGCTTCATATTGGTACTTTTCCCCCAAACTCTAAGAGCTGGGTATTTAAACTTTTTTTTATTTAGCTTCATTGTTAACTCATTACTAAGAGTTTTGTTTTTTAAATTATGGTAATCATAAACTACAGCACTATTATTTTTGATACTAAATGCTTCTTCACTAAATTTTATAACACCTTCATCTTTACGGGGATTTAAAAGAGGATAGAGATTTACTTCTTGAGGTTTAAGTAGGGCAGGGTGGTAATTAAATCCTAGTCTTGAAAATTTTATCTGCTCTTTATCAAAAATCATATTTCCTATTTTGATAGGCAGTCTATTTTGAATTTCTAAATTTTTATAATAGACAAAAGGTAAGTGTGTTTCGTAAGTTTTTCTGTCAAATCTTTTTTTGCCTTTGATGCCATAGTTAAAGCTATGACCTGTAAAGTTTTTTTGATATACAAAGTCATTTGCTATGTTTGAGTAAAAGATATAGAAATGACTAAACGGTTTTTTATAAATTTCTTTGTAGTTAGCATAAGATAGATATACAAGGCTAATAGTTATAAGTGCTAAAGAGAGTTTATAAGCTAAAGAGTCTACTCTTTGCTCTTTTATACTGTAAAAACTATCAAGTGCTACAAAAGGGATGACAAATAAAAAGGCTAACCATAAAGAGTCTTGTAAAAAATAACGCTCTTTTACAAACAAAACCACAAACAAAAGCATCAAAAGAGCTTTAAATAAAAGTACTTTTATATTTTTCTCTAAGATGACAGAACTTAGCGCCACATAGAAAACTATAGCAGCAAAAGAGTAGGCTAGTGTGTCTTTAAAAGCGACTAAAACTATCTCATGTGGGTAGTAAGAACTCATGATTATAGCTATGCTACAAGCTAATATGAGTGAAAAAAGAGTTACAAAACTAGAACCTACAAGAAGATGCAAGAAGAGAGAATCTCTCATTTTTAGTGGTAAATGTGCCATGATTTTTATGCGAAACTTTATTCTCTCTGGTAAAAATTCACTAAAAGAGACTACTACAGCAAAGAGTAAAAATATATAACTAAGATGGTAGTATGGCTTACTCCCAAGTTGTGCAAATCTATACCACATCATAGACTCTGGCTCTATAGTAGCAAATGCAAAGTCAAGGTTGTACCAAAAGTGTGCAATAGTACCAAAAGACAAAAGAAGTAAAATAAAAAGATAAAACTTAAGTTTTAAGTACTCTTTTTTTATGATGGATTTTATCATTAGTATTTTCCTACAAAGTCTAAAAATTTATCTTCAAAACTAGTTGATTTGTCATAGTTGAAGTTAGCCATCGTATCTCGATGAACAAATCCGCCACTTTGAACTATCGCCATATCATCTATAAGATTTTCAAGGTCATTCATAGTATGAGAGGTTATTAAAACGGTTTTATTTGTGCCAGAGATATACTCTTTTAAGTAGTCTATAAAGAGTCTTCTATATCCAGCATCTAGTCCCATAGAGTAGTCATCAAGTATAAGAAGTTCTGCATCTTGAGCAAACAAAGAGCCTAGTACCACTTGAGATTTTTGTCCAAAAGATAGCGTTGAGATTTTTTGAGAATAGTCAAGACTCATCAAATCTACCAAATCATAAAAAAGTTTTTTACGCCATTTGCTGTAAAATGGAGCAAAAAACCTCTCTAGCTCTTCAACGCTCATATAGTCATAGGTGACAAATCCTTCATGAAGTAGGGCAATCTCTTTTTTTATTTCGCTTGAGAGATTATAAGAGTTTTGCCCAAAAACTAAACACTCTCCAGAATTTGGCTTTAAGTAGCCCATGAGTATGTTTATAAGCGTAGATTTACCAGCACCATTTTTACCCAAAAGCCCAAAAACACTTCCTTGATAGATCTTTAGATCTAGGTTTTTGTAGATGATCTTATCCTTGTAGCTATGAGATAAGTTTTTTATCTCTATAACTACATCACTACTCTTTTTTTTCACAACTTCCACCACATCCGCTACTGCATCCATTTGATTTAAAAAGTTTTCTGTAAAGATAGTAAGTAGCTCCTAGTGCTAGTAGTGCTAAAAATATTTTGTCTGCCATTTTAGTGTCCTTGTTTTATTGTCTTACTAGTTTCAACGCTTAAAAAGCGTCTAATAACTGCGGTTTTTAGGAATGCTAACCCATGGCATTCTCCACAATGAATCCCGCAAAAAAAGGCGAGGCTGAAGCCTCACTTGCGAGTTATTTCATAGGTTTAGCTTCAACCCAAATAAGTGCATCTTGGCTTAACTCTTTACCTTTGTACTCTTTGTCACTACCAACACCTAGTGCGCAAAAGCCCCAAAAACCAGCCTTTGGAAGGGCAAATGTAAACTCGCCATCTTTGTTAGCCTTGATAGTCATCGTAATAAATGAATCTTGTGGAGCTTCTACTCTTGATTTGCCCATCTTATTGTTTTTCATATCAACATCTCTATTTAGGTACTCAACTTCTATCTCAGCAAATGGAACTACTTTACCGTGGCTCTTTACGATACCTGTAAAACTTCCGCCTTCCCAGATAGCATAAGGTTTAGTAAGTGGAACTATTTCAGCTTTTAAACCAAGCTCAGCATCCCAATCAGTTGGAGCACCAGCTACATTTATGATAGTTTTTGTAATTTGCTGGATATAAATATCTTCATTTTTCTCAAAGTATGGAGTTGGAGTCATCACAAAGAGATGATCTCCCATTTTTCTAGCTTTATAAGAGCTCTCATAAGCTTTACCACTGTTGTGATTTCCTTGAAAGACAATAGATTTTAAATCTTTTTTTAGGTCTGTTTTTTTCTCTTTGTTTATCACATAAAACTCTTCAACTCCAGCCATATCCATAGTGTGCTCATCTGAAAAAGGGTGAGTAAATACATGTTTTAACACTATTGTCTCACCTTTTGTAAGAGCAGTATTTGGAGTATAGAGCATTTGAAAGTGTGCATATACCGATGATGAAAGTAGAGCAGTAGCTACTACTGTTTTTAAAAGTGTGTTTTTCATATTTTATGCCTTATTTATTGTAGTTTTAATAATCACTATCATTGATAGTCTTTTTTTTAAGTTTAAGCTAGAAATTTAAAATCTCTAGCTTAAACTCTACTCTGTTATATCTGAACCTTTAACAAAAACTTGATGCCCTTCACCAGCGTCAAAAACAGCAGTATATCCACTAGATGGTTTTTTAAATGTTACTTCACTATCTTCACTCATCTTAGCTTCAAAGACAGCTTTGCCATCTTGCTCTAGCTTAAAGTTAACTCCACTAGCACTGCTTCCATCACTAAATCCGCCCTCGCAAGTAACAGTTCCATCACCATTGTCAAAGCAAGACATGATAGCACTGTGTGCAAAGAGTGAGCCTGAAAGTAGCGCTAGGCTTAGTATTATTTTTTTCATTTTTGGTTTTCCTCCTTTATAAGATTTTTAGACATCTCTTAGTCCTCCTCTCCAGTTTATACTCTTAGATGGAAAGAGCCCTATAGTTAAAGCAGTTACTACGATGCTTGCATAAAAGTACGTCATAGCCTCAACACCACTCCACGCGTAGAAAGTACCAAGCATAAAGACCGCTGATGATGCTAGTATCCCTAAAGTGATAGGAAAAAAGATAGCAAAGAGCATCCATTTATAACTATTTGTTTGCATCTTAACTACTATCATTGTAGCTATACAAGGCGGAGTCAAAAGCATAAAGATAATGATGGCAACTGCATGAAGTGGAGTGTAACCACTGTTTGCTGCCATAGCTTCTTCTGCTCTTTGAGACTCAACTTTGTTATCTTCATAAATGCTTCCCAAAGTAGCAACTGCACTCTCTCTTGCTGCAAATGAGCTTAAAAACGCAACATTTATCTTCCAGTCAAAGCCTGCATACTTTGTAACTGGCTCAAAAGCTTTTCCAGCAAGACCCAAAAGAGAGTTTTCTACTTTTTCATTTTTTATATTTCGCAAGATTTTGTTACGAACCTTTGCAAGTTTTCTTATCTCTTTGTTGATGATTCTAGCTTCATTATCTCTACTAGGTTTGATAAACTTAAAAAAAGATTCATTTGAAGCCTTGAAGTCTTCATCTATAGCTAGTGCACCTTTTTTAGATGTTGTAGCCATTCTTTTGTTTCTATAAGAGTCATAGTAGTTTAAAAGAGATGCTATCTCATCTTTTTCATCCACCTCCTCATAGTACTTGCTCTTTTTTACTCTCTTATCAAATGCAACTAAAGACTTACTAAGCTCTGCATCATAAGCGGCTTGTGATTCACTTGAGATGCCAGGAAATTGCAAGAGTGCAAAAAGAACAACTGCAACAGCTAAGACTATGGTTAAAACTTTATAGATATATATCCAAACTCTTTGAGCGGCACTAAGTATCACACCTTTAAATGTTGGTAGATGGTAAGGCGGAAGCTCCATGACAAATGGTGCAGTCTCACGTGTCTTTAAAAAAGTGCTTGTTATAATCTTTGCAACTATAAGAGCTGTAAAGATAGTAGCTGTAGAGATAAAAAACATCATAATCGCCATATCAGGCTTGAAAAATGCACCTAAAAGTAGAGTATAAAATGGTACTTTTGCTAAACAGTTCATATATGGAACTGTTAGGATTGTAGCCATTCTAGCTCTGTCATCGGCTATACCTTTTGTAGCCATAACTCCTGGAACTGCACATCCTCCAACCATAGCCCCACCTAAGACAAGTGGTAGAGTTGACTGTCCGTGAAGTCCAAATTTTTTAAAGATACGGTCAAGTATAAATGCCATTCGCGGCATATAGCCTACATCTTCCATAATGGCTATAAGCATAAAGAGTATGAAAAATATCGGCACATAGTTTATAAGAGCATTTGCACTATTTATCATCCAGACTGCAAAGTCACTCATCATTGGTATATCAGTTAAGTAAGCTTGTGGCGATATATCTATAACAAAGTTTTTAACAGCTGCTAAAATCGGCCAAGTATAATCAGTCAGCTTGTAACCTCCGACGATTGAGAGCTCATATATCAAAAACATTATCCCAAAGAGTATAGGAAGAGCTAACCATCTGTGAAGGATAATCTTGTCAGCTTTGTCTGTGAGCGTTTCTTTGCCTATATTTGTGTCTTTTACTGCTTTATGGTAGATAATATCCGCAGAGTCGTACCTAAAAGTAGCCAAAAAAGATGCAGTATCTTTATCGTGGATGGAGTGAAACTTATCTACTTGAGTCTTAGCAAGTTCTTCTATGAGGGAGAACTCTTTTTTTAAGTACTCTATGATAGTAGTATCGCCCTCTAGTACCTTTATGGCCATCCATCTTTTGTTTAGTGTGAGTTTAGTTGTCTCTATGGAGTCTTGAATCTCTTTTATATGAGGCTCTAACTCTTCATAGTTTATGCTAAAGTCTTCATATTTGTCGGTACTTTGAGATGTGCTTATTATCGCCTCCATAATCTCTTTGGACCCCAAACCTTTAGCTCCACTAGCTTCTATAACCTTGCATCCAAGAAGTTGAGATATCCTTTGGCTATCTATGATGATGCCTCTTCTTTGGGCCACATCCATCATATTTAACACGATAACTACAGGCATGCCAATCTCAAGGAGTTGAAATGTTAAGTAGAGATGCCTTTTGATATTTGAAGCATCTACAACATTTACTATTACATCAGGATTTTCATCGATGATAAACCCTTTAGCCACACGCTCTTCAAGAGAGTAAGAGCTAAAAGAGTAAGTGCCAGGAAGGTCAACCATCTCGATTTTATGATTATCATACTTGAATCTTCCAGTCTTTTTATCAACTGTAACACCAGGATAGTTTGCTATGTGCTGATCTATACCGCTAAGCATGTTAAAAATCGTAGATTTACCACAATTTGGCTGACCAGCAAGAGCTACTTTGATGTTTTTCATATATCTGAAACCTCTATAAGTCTTGCTTCACTTTTTCTAAGGCTAATATTGTAGTTATGGATGCGAAGCTCCATTGGATCAAAGAGTGGAGCTTCTCTTATAACTTCTATAGTAGCGCCTATGATAAAGCCCATATCAAGAAGCTTATGCATAAGTTTTCCGCCTGAATTTACACCAGCTATTTTGACTTTTTTGCCAGACTTTATGATGTCTAGATATTTCTTCTCTCTCTTT
>Ga0265294_10003273_pt1 | contig 20809 bp, 20 predicted proteins | sample MunlanPumphouse3_FD_192504 | JGI IMG/M metagenome (GOLD analysis project Ga0265294, IMG submission 192504) | Groundwater microbial communities from a municipal landfill in Southern Ontario, Canada - Pumphouse #3 | ecosystem: Environmental > Aquatic > Deep subsurface > Groundwater | place...
CCAGATGGTTTCATCAACTGTTTCCAATATTAGAGGTATATCATCCATTCGTTTGTCATTCATTATGAGCCTAAATGTATCCCAGCCCAATTCTCCTTTTCCGAGCGATGCATGTCTGTCCACGCGTGAGCCAAGAGGCGGTTTGGAGTCATTTATATGCATACCGCATAGATATTTAAATCCTACAATCCTCTCAAATTCATCCATCGTCTTTTTGTACGCATCAGGTGTTCTAAGATCATATCCTGCAGTAAACGTATGGCAAGTATCTAGGCAAACCCCTACTCTGCTTTTATCTTTTACACGTTCTATCAAATAAGCTAAATGTTCGAATTTATATCCTAAATTACTTCCTTGCCCTGCAGTATTTTCAATAATAAGTTTTACATTGCTATTTGGAGTTTGCTCAATTGTAATATTCAAAGACTCTGCTATCACATCGAGGCATTGATTTTCAACTTCTTGAATATACCCGGTATCTTCTTTTTCTTTTTTGGAAAATTTTTCTAGATGGCTTCCCGGGTGAAAATTCAGCATTTCAAGGCCAAGTTGGCCGCATCTGTTCACCTCATCTAAAAATGCCTCTCTTGATTGCTCCAACTTGTCGGCTTCGGGATGTCCAAGATTTATAAGATAGCTATCATGCGGCAAAATATGTTTTGGCAAAATTCCGCTAATTTCAAGATTTATCTTGAATTCATCTATATCTTGCATCGATAACGGCTTGCCTACCCATTGTCTTTGATTTTTAGTAAATAATGCAAATGCTTTAGCGCCTATCTTCATGGCATTAAGGGGAGCATTTTGTACTCCTCCTGCGGCACTGACATGTGCCCCTACGAATTTCATTGTTGTTGTACCTTGATAATAATTTGATTGATTTTATCATGAAACAATACTTTGTCATCTGAAATTTCATACGAAATAGAGTATTGATCGGGTTTGGTTATATTTTGTGTAAAACCGTTACTTGTTTTTATCAAATTTGTACTGTTAAAAATAGGCTTTGCCAAAAATACCTGCTCTAAAGTATCTTCCGGATACGAAACATGAAATACTTTACGGTAAAAATCATTTTTGTTCATACATTCAAATAAACTCATGCAGATACGATCTTGATAGATATCCAAAGAGACCACAGGTTGAGCATTACTGTATATTTGCACTTTTAAGCTATTGGCATATTCAGAGACAAAGCCCATATCGGCATATCTTATCTCGGGGGTTTTAAGGAGTATAAACGCGCTTTTTTGCTGTATTGGTTGCTTTATGGTGCACCCCGAAAAAACAAAAATTAGAATTATTGGTAATATTTTGTAAAATTTATGTATCATGCTTGCCTATTTAAGAGTAATTTAAGTGCCAACCTACTATAATTTCGTCCATTAAGTTATCAAGGCCCCATCGTCTAGCGGTTAGGATCCATGGTTTTCATCCATGTTACCGGAGTTCGAGTCTCCGTGGGGTCACCACTTGCAAACTTAATCGGCCCCATCGTCTAGCGGTTAGGATCCATGGTTTTCATCCATGTTACCGGAGTTCGAGTCTCCGTGGGGTCACCACTTATAAATCAAATCATAACCAACAAATACTAAATCTATACCAAAATTTAATTTCCCAAACACTCTTATAAAAAAATATATTGTATAATCATCAATAGCTTAAAGGATGAATATGACAGTTAGAGAATCTATTGCAATATTGCAAAACAATATGAATAAGATAATTATCGGTCAAGAACATGTCGTAGAAAGACTCATCATCGGCATGTTGGCTGATGGAAATATGCTTATAGAAGGTCTGCCCGGTTTGGCAAAAACTAAAATGGTAAAAACCATGGCAAAAATTATTGATGCCAATTTTTCGCGTATCCAATTTACCCCCGATCTGGTTACTTCTGATATTATCGGGGTAGAAAAAATGTATGAAGAAAACGGCTCACATAAATTTCGCTTTGAGCCCGGGCCTATTTTTGGCAATATTATATTAGCCGATGAGATTAACCGCGCTCCTGCTAAAGTGCAAGCGGCTATGCTTGAAGCTATGGAAGAGAGGCAAGTCACATTGGCCGGGAAAACATACAAGTTGCCAAAACTTTTCACAGTTATTGCTACGCAAAATCCCCTAGAAACAGAAGGAACATACAAACTCCCCGATGCACAAAGAGACCGTTTTTTGATGCATGTAATGATATCTTATGTGACGATGGAATCCGAATTAGAAATTGTTAAGCAAGCCCATGAAGAAAAAAGCAAAGACAAACATCCGGCATATATGGATGAAAAAATTTCTCAGGATATGATATTTGCCGCAAGAGATGAAATAGAAAAAGTAAAAATGAGCGAAGGTATAGAAAAGTATATTATTGAGCTTGTGTTTGCTACAAGGTATCCTCTAAGGTACAGCAAGCAGCTTGATATTATGATAGATGTTGGAGTTAGCCCGAGGGCTTCTTTGGCGCTGGATCAATGTAGCCGCGTTTATGCCTGGATGCACGGCAGAGACTATGTAACCTTTAAAGATGTACAAGCCATTATACATGATGTTTTTCGCCACCGACTTGTCAAAAGTGAACATACACGCCTAAATGAAAAAACCAATGACGATATAGTTGATATTATTTTGGAACAAGTGCCGTTGCCTCCCGAAGAGGCTTAATATATTTTCTTTAGCATAGATAGCACAAAAAAATAACAGTAAAAGGCACATGATGAAATCAAAACAAATCAATAGCAAGATATGGATATCGCCATCCAAAGATATGATGCTAGGCAAAGGACGCGTAGAACTGCTAGAACATATCCACGCTACAGGCTCCATTTCTCAAGCTGCCAAAATTATGAAAATGAGTTATAAGGCTGCATGGGACAGCATAAAAGCTCTCAATACGCATGAGCTATTAGTAACAAAACAAACCGGAGGCAAACATGGCGGAGGTTCCAAGCTGACGCCCAAAGGACTCGAGTACATTGGAGTTTACAAAGAGCTAGAAACCATCCAAGATTATTTTTTTGGCTCGCTTGGCGGCCGCATTGACTCTTTGAAAAATCTAAAAACATTGACATCAAAACTCACTCTTCGTACTAGTGCCAGAAATCAACTGCATACTACTATTTTAAAAATAGACAAACAAGATCACAGTATTATGCTTACATTAACTATAGAAAACAGTCAAGATATCAAAGTATCTATTACGCCAAAAAGTTTACAAGAGATGAGGCTAAAAGAAAATATGCCTCTAATAGTTCTTCTCAAAGCATCATCGATCACCCTGCACGAAAAATGCCCGTCGGATGCTCCATGTAATTGGCTTCATGGAACAGTCAAGTCGCTCGATATCGGAGGAGATTATGGTGAAGCGGCTATAGAACTCGATAATGGGGGAGAGATTATTGCTTCATTGACAGCCGTTGAGTGTGATTCTATCAATGTCGGCAAGCCTATATGGGCGCATTTCAAATCAAATAGTGCTATTGTAGCAATATAATCAATTGCACATTAGCTATATATACAAACAATTAATTCATATATCAATATATCTTGATTTGTTATAATTATTCTGCTATAGTTTTATCTTGCAGGCATTTGTATAAATGCATAAGTATATTAAAAATGGATTGCTTCTTCGCTTTGCTCATCGCAATGACCGTCATCGCGAGACTCAAAGAGTCGTGGCGATCCACAAATAGACAGGCAGGAATATATGGATATTTTTTTAAAAACCGTAGGTGCAATAAATGATGAGACTAGAGTGCGCATCTTGCGCTTTATAGATATAAATGGCGAAGTATGCGTATGTGATTTGGAGACTTCTTTTAATATGATACAGTCTCGCATATCAAGACATCTAAAAATTCTAAAAGACGCCGGTTTTCTGAGAGTTGACAGGAGAGGAAAATGGGCGTATTACAACATTCGCTCTCCTCTTGATATTTTTAGACAATCCATTTTAAAAGAAATAGAGCATTTAGATATGGATATTCCAAATCTGACAAAAGGCTGCAAGATATGATACTTGCTTCTTTGATTTTTTTAACAACCCTTCTTTGTGTCATATGGCAGCCGCGTGGTTTACAAATAGGCACAAGTGCAATGATTGGTGCATTGATTGCTTTAGCAACAGGCATTGTTAGCTTCAATGATGTTTTGGCTGTAACCAATATAGTCTGGGATGCTACTTTGGCATTTATCGGTATTATCATACTTTCTATGGTGCTTGATGAGATAGGTTTTTTTGAATGGTGCGCCATCAAAACAGCAAAACTCAGCCGCGGGAATGGGCACCTAATGTTTGTATATGCGCTATTGCTTGGAGCGGGAGTATCGGCATTATTTGCAAATGACGGAGCTGCGCTTATTCTAACTCCAATACTATTGGCAAAAATGAGGATACTCAAACTCAATGCCAAAAGCATCATTGCATTTTTACTTGCCGGTGGGTTTATTAGTGACTCCGCATCATTGCCGTTTGTATTTTCAAATCTTACCAATATAGTTACGGCTAATTATTTTCATATAGGTTTTGGGGAATATTTGGCAAAAATGATAGTACCGTTTATTGTGAGCACCACGATATCGATAATAGTTTTATGGCTTTTTTTGCACAAAGATATTCCATCTCATGTTGATACCAATCTGCTAAAAAACCCGAATGATGTGCTAAAAAATAAAACACTTTTTTACTTCAGTTGGTTCTTTTTAGCGCTTCTCATCGTTGGATATTTTATAGGTGATAGCTATGGATTGCCAATAAGCGTATTTGCCCTTGGCGGGGGATTGTTATTTTTAGTCATATCAAGTATCACAAAAACCGTAGAACCTCTACATATCATCCGCACAGCCCCATGGCAAGTTGTTTGGTTTAGTATAGGGCTTTATATCGTGGTATATGGTCTCAAAAATGCCGGACTGACTGATTATCTAAGTATGATATTACAAGATTTAGCAAAACAGGGTGACTTTATAGCTATAGTCGGGACTGGATTTATCAGTGCGATTTTGAGTGCTATTATGAACAATATGCCAACAGTTATGATAATGGACATAGCCCTAACAAACATACCAAATGAGGCTTTGGCATATGCCAATATCATAGGATGCAACTTGGGCCCAAAAATGACTCCATTTGGCTCTCTTGCGACTCTTCTTTGGCTTCATGTGCTTGATAAAAAAGGAGTACATATAGGGTTTTGGGAATATAGTAAATTTGGTTTTATCGTCACGCCTCCGGTTTTACTGGTAGTTTTGATTTCGTTATATCTATTTTAAGGAGTAATTTGTGAAAAAAGTATTAGTAATGTGCACAGGAAATAGCTGTAGAAGCATCATAGGCGAAGCGCTTATCAATGCGAAACTTGAGGGAATTGAAGCCTATAGTTGTGGAGTAGCACCAAGCGGCAAAGTCAATCCGAATGCGAAAAAAGTCTTAGAGCAAAACGGTATTTGGAGGGATGAATATCACTCTAAAAGTTTGGATGAAGTAATAGACATACCATTTGATCTAGTCGTGACTGTTTGTGATCATGCTCATGAAACCTGCCCGATGTTCCCTCGCCCAATTCCAAAAATCCATGTTAGTTTTGAAGACCCTCACGGGAAAGGGTTCGAAGCATTTGAAGCAACCTATAATGAAATAGAAAAAGTACTGCTTCCAAAAGTAAAAGAGGCATTAGATTTGATACAAAAAGAAGTTAGCAAAACAGAGAACGGCGTCAAGATAAACTTTATAGGTACTGTGCAAAAAGATAAAATATCTAAAATGGTACAAAATTGTCAAACAGGACAATGCGAATGTATGAGCAATGCCACAAAAGCAAAGATAACAGATATGACCGTTAGCGGTGATGATGGCGATGTCGAATTAAATATAAGCGGTGATATCAGCAAGGAAGAGATAGAAGAGGCGCTATCCAAATCAAAAGCATTATAAGTTTTTAATTTCTCTCTCCAAGCACATACGCGAGTTCATGAATATTTTCTGCAATGTATTCTATATCCTCTATCGCATCACGATGTGATGCAAAAAGTATTTGATCTCCATATTCAAGCGTAATTTCACTCATATCAGGCAACAAATACAATTCATCTTTTCTAAGAAGCAATAAAGCCACTATAGGATTAAATATATTCCTATTGGCTCTTGATCTTATCAAGGTTTCTAGTTTGATTGATTCTCTGTATTTAATTCTTTCCACCAATGCATGAGCATGATCTTCATCGACAAAAAGTTCATATGTTGATGGGTTATCGCCAACCTTGGTTTTAAGCATTCCCAACAATTCTTTCGCCCACACCTCGTCTTGTTCCATTGCGTGAGAGATAAATTTATCAACAATCGGATCTATGAGTGCAGCTATAGTCTTATATATCAGCAAACGAGAAGGCATAAATACATAATCAATATTGGCGTAATGAAATAGAGCTTGATTTTCTATTTCATTTTCTCTTGCTATTGTTACAATGTTTGGATTGATCTTGCGTGCGATAGAAAGCAAAGAAAGATTTGTCGTATCATCCTTGGAGCCAGCTATGATGGCTACGGCATCTTCTGTCCCGGCCTGCAACAACACCTCTTTATCGTCCGCATCTTTAAAAAGTATTTCACACTGTTCTTTTTTGCTAAAGGTATTTTTCTTCGCAGCATCCATCTCTATAAAAACTGCCTCGATATTGTTTTTCTCTAAGACATTTTTTATCTCATGCCCCATTCTGCCGTATCCACAAATGATGTATTTCCCTTCGGGAAGATGAAAGGCCGTTGTCCTCAAATCTCCTCTTCCATGCATCCACCTAACCAGCTTGTACAAAGATGGTGCGGTAAGCAGCATTTGAATTTGCTGCGAAATGATCTCAAATGGATTTTCTATAATCTCCACTCCCAGATCTTCAAGATTTTCAGTCATATGCTTGGTGGTGGATTTGATAGCCAGAGGGATCTTGGCATTAAGTATTTTAGCAGTTATCGCGATTTTGAGGTTGAGATTATCATTTTCAAATAAAGAAACCAACCCTTTACAATACTTTGACTTGATACTGGCAAGCTCCAGTGCTTTTGGATCATAGATATCAGCCTCAAGTATAGGAACGGAAGGTACATAATTTTCAAGTACGAGCTCGTTTACCCTGTCAGTATTTTTTTCAATTACAACTACTCTGTATCCTTGGGCGAGCATCTTACCTACTATCTTTTTTGTGACATTGTTGTAGCCTAGAATGATGAAAAAATCTTCTCTTATTTTTCTCACTTTTTTACGAAAAGCGGTTTTTTTGATCTCGCTGATAAATAACTTATCTTGCAATATAGAAAGAAGGGAACCTATACCATAAAACCAACCGATAACAGTAATATATATCAAAGCTGATACCCACATACGCTGTGGATAAGAAAATGTATAAGGCACTTCTCCAAAGCCTATAGTTGTAGCCGTATAAGTAACGAAATAAAACGCATCAAAAATAGTCATGCGATAGATTTTTCCGTCTACCTCAATCCCGTCAAGCGATATCAATCCTGCAATTGCAATAGTATATGTAACAACAATGACAATAAAAGGCACTCTCATTTTTTGAAGCAGAAGCCAAAGTGATGAGTTTTTCATGCCAAGTTACCTTTTTGACTTGATCGTTTCTCCGATATAAAGTATGACCGAAGTAATATTTGCTAACAACGCGCCGCCAGAAAGAGAGATAACTATTGATGTTGTATGAACATCCAATACTCCTGCAGTATAATAAACAATAGTCCAAACCGTAGCAGCAGCTATCAGTTGTATATCTGCAACAAGCGAAGTAGCTAGCAATACTGAACCGATTTGTGTTTTATCGCCTATTTTAAGTGTAGTAGCTATAAGATTGACCACTATTGCAGCAAAAAGCTCATATTTGCTATGCAAATCAATATTGCTCAAGTCTCCATAAAAAAAACCAAAATTCAACGTCATCGCCAAAATGATAAAAAACCCGCTAATAAGCTTATCAAAATTCATCTATCTCTCCTTTGTGAAAATAATAAACATATGGTGTATATCATACATTTAAATTTTGCATTTTATTATTCAAATATTTTCGGTATGCCCTATATACTATTCCAAGAATTATCAAAACAACCGGAACGGCATAATACCAATGTGCCAGCACCATATGGAATAGTGCTATGATCTGTTTACCGAAATACCATACCGGCACTATGGTAAGTGCAGCCCAACACCAAGCGCTTATGAGATTTATGATGCCAAATTTTTTGGCACTATATCTCGTCAATCCTATTGATATAGGCAAAATTGTCCGCATACCGTACATATATCTCTGTAAAAAAATAATTCCCATGCCGTATTTTCTAAGCATCAGTGTAGCAAGGGCAAATTTACGGCTATGATGTGCAAATTTTTTATTGATATAGCTTTTATTGTATCTGCCTATATAAAAATATATCTGATCTCCCACAAAAGCTCCAATACCTGCTACAAAAATAGCTAGAAAAAGGTTCATGTCCCCTGAATGGCACAATAATCCTCCCATGACAAGCCCTATCTCGCCTTCAAGTATGCTCCAAACAAACAAGATGACATATCCGTATCTTTTCAATAGATACAAAAGTTTATTTTCAAATCCAACAACAGGCACATTGTACAAGACATAAGTTAACAAAATCGCAAAAGATGCCACACCAATGAAAAGAACTTTACCGGAATTATTTTGAAACCATTTGAAAAAAGAAGTCAAGCTACATCCAGCCTTTTTTCTTAAATATATACAAAGGAGTTATCGAAGAGAGTACCATCAGTATGGCAGCAACTGCATATCCATATTTCCAGCTAAGCTCCGGCATAAATTGAAAGTTCATTCCATATACACTAGCTATAAGTGTAGGCGGCAAGAAAATGACATTTACAAGTGTAAAGATTTTAACCGTTTTATTTTGTTCAATATTTAGCATGCCTACAAAGATATTTTGCAAATAATCCAATCGTTCAAAATTAAAATCCGTATGCTCTATAAGAGACTTAATATCTTTGAGCATGATAATAATATCGTCCGTTGCCAGTCTATAAACGGTTGATTTAAGCAAGGAGGTCAATATGCGCTGTTTATCTGTGAGATTTTCTCTGATTTTCATATTGAGATCTTCGAATGCAGAGATTTTTTCCAATATCTCTTCGTCATCATTTGTATAATCCGTAAATACGTGTCTTCTAAGTTTGGCTATCTCTTTGGATAAGTTTTCAATCGCATCGGCATCGGCATCGATACGAATGTCAATAATTTGACAAAATATATCAAATCCGTCTTTAAACTCTTTTGGCGATGAGATTAATTGTTTGTTAAATTTATCAAATGAAGAGAGCTCTTTATACCTTATAGAAAAAAGTATTTTGCCTTGAAGAATAAAAGAAACGGTTTCGTTATAAGGATTTGGGTCATTTGTGATCAAAAAGTAGCTGTTTATCTCTACTCTTTTATCCTCTTCCCAATATCTCGAGCTTATCTCTATCTCTTCACTCTCTTGTTTTGTAGGGAATTCGATTTCAAACATCTCTTCTATAGAGATAATTTCTTTGCGTGTAGGACGAAGCATATCTATCCAAATAACATTACTTTGCTGTTTGGATTCGCGGAGAGATTCTAGGTTTTTGATAACTTCAAGTTTGTTTCCGGTTTTGATGTAGCATTTTACCATGGAACCTCCTTTGCTATATATTGACATAATGATATACCTAAAGAGCTAAAAAAGGACTAAAAACAGATATTTTATAAATATAGCTTACCATTTGGTTACTTTTTCTTTCTTACCACATTATAAGTAGTAGTGTATATCCAAATATTATGATACTATAAAATCTCCTAACCTACCTATCGGTGGACTATAAATCTAACATACTATTAACTCTACGAACTCTACAACTCTACACTCTACGAGGTGATAATGATAGCACATTTTAAGGGGTATTATTTTTGTCTGCCGTCCAATACCGGCACAAAAAGACAAGGCTCTATGGCTTCGCTGCTAATTTTCCCGTTTCTTTTGTAGTATCTTGTCAATATCTGCAATGCTCCTTCTTGTACCGGAGCTACAAGTATGCCACCCTCTGCTAATTGCTCAAAAATAATATCGGGTATCTTAGATGCTGTTGCAGAAAACAAGATCCTATCATATGGCGCATAATCTTTCCAGCCCAATTGACCGTCTTCAAATCTGGTAAATATATTATATATCTCTAATTCGCTAAATCGTTTTTTTGCATCTTTTAAAAGTTCTCCTATTCTCTCAATAGTAAAAACCCTGCGGCACATTTTGCTCAAGATCGCTGCTTGATAACCGCTCCCGCATCCGATCTCCAGTACGCTGTCTACACCTCGCATCTCTAAATGCTGTGTCATTTTGGCTACAGTGACAGGTGAACTTATCCATTGATTATCACTTAACGGCAATGCATCAAGCTGATATGCCAAATGTTTAAATACCTGAGGCACAAAAGCTTCTCTGTCTACGGATAAAAATGCTTTTTTGACATTATCATCCAGCGGAAATTGGAGTTCGATCTGCGCTATCATTCTTTCAGTTTGTCGTCTTTTTAGCATCTCTTACTCCATTGTTATATATCTGCGCATTTTGGTTACTTCTCTCAAATCTACTATCGAATTGATAAGTACTCCATTTGGAGAGCAAATCATAGAACTATTTGCAACATCTTTATCGCCACTGCTAGTCGAGACTACGAAACATTGGTTCATTACAGCTAGAGCCTTAGATAATATCTCAAAATGCTGTTCTCTACTTTTCCCCCATTTTGCCGGAACCATTATGATATCACACTTCTCTAGCTGCTCCCACAGCTCTTTAAAGCGCAATTCAAAACATATGAGTATGCCATAACGAACTCCGTCTATCTCGAATGGTTTTATTCGATTTGTATCTCCCGATACAAAATATTCATCCTCTTTGCCTAATTTAAACAATTTTGATTTCTCTTGAGTATATATAATTTTATGATTATTGATAACGATTGCCTGATTGACAAAGCCATCATTAAATTTACGAATAAGCGTCAAGACCACTATGGCTTCATCGACTTTTTGCTTGAGTATTTCTATAGCATATTCAGAAACAACCGATGCTTTCTCCATATTTTCATAATCAAACCCGCTTAGATATAATTCAGGGGCTAAAATGATATTTCTATAATCATTTCGTCTCTCTATTTCATGGAGTAAATATTGGAGGTGTTCGTCATATAAAGCATTAGAAAAATACTCTATACACAACACCTCAAGCTGTGATGGCTTAGAAGTCATCTAGATCAAGGCTTCCTATAGAATAGTTAGTGTTTTTTGCTTCAAAGAAATTGGATTTTTGGTCATTAAATTTAGAAAAGTTGTCAACCCATTTTATAGGATGTTCTACATTGTAAATCTTTTCTAAGCCGACTGCTTGGAGTCTCTCGTCTGCAAGATATTGTATATATTGGTCGATAATATCATTCGTAAGCCCCAATATCTGACCTTGAGTGATATATTTGCCCCAATCACTCTCTAATTTTACTGCTTGTCTAAACATTTCATAAACTTCATCCAGGAGCTCTTTTGTAAATAGTTCAGGTCTCTCTTTTCTGGTTGATTTGATCATATTTTGGAAGAGCACCAAGTGAGTTACTTCGTCTCTTTGAATAAAACGGATCATATCTGCAGATCCTAGCATCTTGCCGGAACGAGCTAATGTGTAAATGTATGTAAAGCCGCTATAAAAGTAAATCCCTTCCAAGATTTGATTTGCAAACATCGCTTTTACTATATTTTCATCTGTTGGATTATGGCCAAGCTCATCATAAACTTTTGCTATTGCATCATTTTTGGTTTTGAGCATCATGTCTCGTCTCCAAAGCTCATAGATCTCTGTAGAATTAGTTGAAATACTATCAACCATAACGGCATAGCTTTGAGAATGCAAAGCTTCTTCGAATGCCTGTCTAACCAAGATAAGGTTGATCTCGGGAGCCGTAATAAAAGGATTGACATTGTCAATAAGATTATTTGTCTGCAAAGAATCCATAAAGATAAGCTGTGCCAACACTTTATCATATGCTGTTTTTTCGGCATCGGTAAGGTGCTTATAGTCGCCTACATCCCTAGTCATATCGACCTCTTTTGGAAACCAAGTATTATTTAACATAACTTCCCAAAGATTGTATGCCCATTGATATTTTATATCATTAAGTTCAAAAATACCGGTAGGATCACCTCCGAAAATTCTTCTATCATTTGTTCGTTCTTGTGAGTTTGGATTGTATATTTTTTTGCGTTCCATGCTAATATCCCTGCAAAATAAAATTTTACTTATTATACTCTTTTTGTCTGATTATTTGTTAAGGCAGAGGGGGGGTAGCAGCTTTTCATTTGAGTATTTATAGGAAGGACTTTAGGGGGACATATGATAAAATGAAAAGCTGCCTAGAAAGCCAAAACACAAAGATTATTGGGGATTAAAATACTTTGTTGCTTCCTAAGTAGTATTGTATGGTCTATTTGTGTAGCAATTGTGGATATTATTGGCAACCTGCACATTCTATGCTTCTATCTGCTACACTATCAGTCTGTTTTACGGTTTCTGGGGATTCACTTCGTAGATAATAAGTAGATTTGAGGCCAAATTTCCATGCATCCATATAAATATCGTTTAGATATTTACCGCTGGCCTTATCTAAAGTGATAAAGATATTGAGGCTTTGACCCTGATCGATCCATTTTTGTCTAACTGCAGCTGCGCGTATAAGGACTCTTTGATCAAGCTCAAAACTAGGTGTATAAAATTCCCAGGTATTTGGCGAAAGATTTGGCGCAACTACCGGTATCATGCCTGATAAGTTTTTCTCAAACCATTTTCTTTTATATATTGGCTCGATCGCCTGCGTTGTTCCGGTCAAGATAGAGATAGAACTAGTTGGTGCAATTGCCATAAGGTATCCATTTCTCATACCGTCCGTTTTTACTTTTTCTTTAAGAGCTTGCCAATCATGGGTATAGCCAAAAAGCCCTCCCCTGTCTACTAATTTGCATGCATTTTCATTTGCTTTGTCAATAGGGAAAATTCCTTTGCTCCAATCAGAACCTTCATATTGAGAATATTTACCCTTTTCTAATGCTAAATCGCTTGATGAACGGATGGCATAATACGATATCGATTCCATAACTTCGTCTATTTTTTCAAAATGCTCCGTGCTGCCCCACTCTATAGAAGCTTCAGCAAGCATTTGTGCTTCGCCCATAGCGCCAAGTCCGATCGCTCTAGTTTTTTGATTTGTTTTTTTTACCTTGGCAAGCGGATAAAAATTAAGATCAATAACGTTGTCCAACATTCTTATAGCAATAGGTACAACTCTTGCTATATCCTCTGCCGTATTGATCTTTGAGAGATTTATAGACGCAAGATTACATACCGCCGTATCGCCATCATTGCTCTCTTTGTCAACCATCCAAATTTGTTTACCGTTTATACTGTCAAGTGCTGTCACTTTTTTTGCCGGTTTTGTCGTGCCGTTGTCAACGGTTATCGGAGTATCTTCTTCATAAGCATCCACAGTGCCGTCAATATACGTAAAGCGCGTTTTATAATGATTTGGTGATGTATTTTGGAATATTTCGGTACAAAGATTTGAACTTCGTATTACCCCTGTGTGTTTATTCGGATTGGTTTTGTTTGCTGCATCTTTAAATGTCAAAAACGGGCTTCCTGTTTCAAAATAAGCTCTTAGGATATCTTTCCATAAAGCTTTAGCTGAAATTACTTCTTTGGTTAAGCTCTCATCTTTTTCAAGTTCTTCATATCGCTTCTCAAATTCATCACCATATAATTCCGTAAGTTCAGAAACCTCAAAAGGATCAAACAATGTCCATGTCTCATCAGCTTCTACTCTTCTCATAAATATATCATTTATCCACAAAGACGGGAAAAGCTCATGCGCTCTTCTTCTCTCTTCTCCGGAATTCTTTTTAAGATCAAGAAAATTTTTGACATCAATGTGCCACGGCTCTATGTATACGGCAATCGCACCTTTTCTGGTGCCTAGCTGATCAACGGCTATGGCTACATCATTGGCAATTTTCAAGAAAGGTATAATCCCGCCTGCTGCATGTTTATGTCCGTCGATAAAAGAACCCATGCCTCTTACTAATGACCAATCCCAACCTATTCCGCCGCCGAATTTAGAGAGCAGTGCCATCTCTTTATAGGCATCAAATATACCTTCTATATTATCAGGAGTGGAACCTATATAACATGAGCTGAGTTGATGTCTTGGCGTTCTGGCGTTACTAAGTGTTGGCGTAGCTGCCATCACTTCAAATTTACTCAAAACATCATAAAATTTCTTTGCCCATGTTTGCGAATCAAATTCATTTTGTGCCAAAAACATAGCTACACCCATAAAGAGATGCTGCGGCAGTTCAATAGGCACACCTTCTTTATTTTTGAGCAAGTATCTATCATACAGAGTTCGTATGCCAAGATAATTAAACTGTAAATCTCTTTCAGCCTTTATATGATCATTTAAATCATCAAGATCATATTTATCTTTAAGCCCCAACACTACTCTGCCCTCTGCCTCGCCTCTTTTCATATACTCTCTTAAATGATCGTATCCAGTAAAACCGGTAACTTTATGATATATATCATAAAGAAATAATCTAGCTGCTACAAATGTCCATTCTGGCCTATCTATATCAATCTTGTCAACGGCTGTTTTAATAAGAGTTTGCTGAATCTCCTCTGTGCTGATCATATCTCTAAATTGGAGCTTGGCATCAACTTCTAATTCACTTTGGCTCACGCCGTTTAGGTTCGCAACTGCTGCAGATGTATACTTTTGTATTTTAGTAACATCCAAGGCTTCAACGCGACCATTTCGTTTAACTACTCTAATCATAATCACATGCCTTTATCGTTTTTATTTATAATTTTTTTTTTGGTTTTAATATAATAATGTTATAGATTTTACTCAAATTTGGCTTTGAGCGATTTTAATTTGGGAAGTTTTTCGGCTATTTTAAAGATAAGAATTTATTATAATAGTATGGATCTTTTAAAAACAAAAAAAGAACCCATAAGCAGATATAAATCAGATAAAACAGCGGGGATAAAGTCCCGCTTTAAAATCAGAAGCTAGAAGCCAAAAACTAAAAACTATTTCCCAAATACCCTTGCAAAAATTGCATCTACATTTTTGGTATAATAATCAAAATTGAAACACTCTCTTATCTGCCCTTCACTGAGTTTTGATCTCAAATCCTCATCAGCCAAAAGATACTGCAGATATAAGCTTTCACCTTTGTCATTTGTGGTGGCTCTGCCTTGTTGTATCTCTTCCCAGACTTTCATGGCATTTCTTTGGATGATTTTATATGCATCTTCACGGCTCACTCCGGCTTTTGGCAATTCCAAAAGAACTCTTTGCGAAAACACAAGCCCACCTGTTAGGTTTAGGTTTTTCATCATATTTTCAGGCATTACGGTAAGTTTCGAAATAACGCTATTAAATCTATGTAGCATAAAATCACTTGTTATAAAACTATCCGGCAGCCAAAATCTCTCTGTTGAAGAATGACTAATATCTCTCTCATGCCAAAGAGCTACATTTTCCATTGCCGGCACGGCATACGCCCTAATAATTCTAGCAAGCCCTGTAATATTTTCTGTCAAAATCGGATTTCTCTTGTGTGGCATCGCAGAACTTCCCTTTTGGCCAGCAGCAAAATACTCTTCACATTCATAAACTTCTGTTCTCTGCCAATGTCTCACTTGAACTGCAAATTTTTCAATACTAGAAGCAAGCAATGCTAATGCAGTAGCAAGTCTAGCATATCTGTCTCTTTGTATTACTTGATTTGATGCCGGAGCTGGAGCAAGCCCCAACTCTTCACACGCATACTCTTCAAGTTCAAGTGGAGCATGAGCAAAATTCCCCATCGCGCCGCTTACTTGTCCTACACTTATAATTTTCATAGTTTGTTCTAAATTTTCCAAATGTCTAGCCATCTCATCATACCATACGGCCAAAACCAATCCAAAAGTGATAGGCTCCCCATGAATACCATGGCTTCTACCTACCATTAATGTCATCTTGTGCTCTAATGCTCTTGTTTTGATAGATTCCATAACCATCTTTACATCTTCTATGATTAACTCTAAAGAGCTTTTCATTTGCAAAGCAACTGCCGTATCAACAGTATCGCTGCTTGTCATCCCGTAGTGAAACCATCTGCTCTCTTGACCAAGACTTTCTGATACACTTGTAGTAAATGCTATTAGGTCATGCTTGGTGATCTGTTCTATCTCGTCTATTCTCTCAACACTAAAGCTAGCATTATCAACTATTTTTTTTGCATCCTCGTCCGGAATGAGACCCAGCTTGTTCCATGCTTTGACGACAGCAAGCTCTACATCTAGCCATGCTTGATATTTTGCTTGCATTGTCCATTTGTCGCTCATCTCTTTTCTAGAGTATCGTTCTACCATTATCAAGTCCCTTATGGAAAATTAGTGTATTATTTTACCAAATTAGTCATTAAAGGTTGAAATTTGCCATTTGTACAAAAGCATTTCATTGTCGATTCTCCAATGCCGGCATTTTTGTTTATATTAAGAACACTCAAAATTACCCAAGGAGAATCTCAAAGACTTATCCACAAAGGAAGAGTATTGGCAAACAACGAGGTACTTAAAAGTCCGGGTCAAATAATTAGCGGCAACATTTCAGTTACTGTTTTTGAGCCAGAACCTGTTGATATGCCTCCTATATTTTCTACAAGTGATTTTATGCTTTTTGATAAACCGTCAGGCATATTGGTTCATCCTACTACTAGACATACACCATTTTCTATGCTAGATGCTATGCGCCAATATGGCGGCATGGAATCTAATCCGGCTCATCGCATAGATAGAGAAACATCAGGCCTTTTGCTTGCAAGCAAACACAAAGAAGCTGAGATATTGATCAAAAGCGGTTTTGAAAATCGCATGATACATAAAAGCTATTTGGCCTGGGTAGACGGTAAAATAAGTGATAGTTTTGAAGTCAATGTTCCTCTACAAAAAAATGAAGATTTTGGCTCCATAAAACATAAAGTTACTGTAGAAAAATCCGGTAAATTATCCCGTACAAGCTTTATTCCGCTCCAATATGACCCCCATTTGGATACTACTTTAGTGCAATGCTTTCCTCATACTGGCAGAATGCATCAAATTAGAGTTCATTTGTTTCACGTGAAACATCCTATACTTGGAGACCCGATATATGGTGTGCCTTTTGAGGTAAGCAATGCCTATTTAGACAAAGTATTAAGCGATGAAGATAGAGCAATATATACTGGAGCGTCAAGGCTTATGCTGCATGCTCAAAGTTTGGATTTTAGCTATAATGAAGTCAAATATAAGATCGAAAGCAAAATAGACTTCAAAGATTTAAAGAGTCTAATTATGCCAAAAAACGCGAGAAAATTTAATGCCTAAAGGACTCTTGGGGCACTATTTCAAACCATGCCCTTCTCCTCTTCTGGCTTAAATTATTTTCTTGTCTCATAAATAAACCAACCTACACCTATTATGGCAACTGTTGTTATAATAACTATCATTGCGATGTCTAAACTTGTCATATTCTTCCTTTAAATATTTTGTTCTCGTAGCTGTCCGCAAGCTGCCGATATATCCAATCCTTTTGATTCTCGTATCGTACAGAGCTGTCCCCTTTTGGTTAGATACTCTTGAAATGCTATCATTGATTCCCTTGATGGAGTTTGAAATGGGCTTCCTTCATAGGTATTGAAATAAATCAAATTGACTTTTGCTTTGATACCGCTCAGTAGCTTTAAAAGCTTTTTAGCTGCGCTAATATCGTCATTAACATCCTTAATAACAAGATATTCAAACATAACTCTTTTTCGCTGATTGATCGGAAAATTTCTTACTGCATCCATAATAGAAGCAATATTGTATACTTTATTAATCGGCATAAGTTTTTGGCGCAATTCATCATCGACCGCATGCAAAGAAATAGCCAAATTTACACCCAAATCCATCTGTCCAAGCTTTTCTATTTTACTGCTAAGTCCTGATGTTGATATGGTTTGGCGATTTGGAGAAACTGCCATACCGTCAGGATCGGCAAAGATCTTAACTGCTTTTACTACATTGTCCAAATTATCAAGCGGTTCACCCATGCCCATATACACTATGTTAACTCGGCGATTAGCACCAATATCATTTTCTCTCTTTATAACCAAAAGCTGCGCGACGATTTCACCCGGAGTTAAATTGCGCACAAAGCCTCCTTTGGCTGTCAGGCAAAATGCACACCCTACTTTACATCCCACCTGTGAAGATATGCACACGGTATATCTCTTATGATGTTTTAAAGTTCCGTCTTCGTGGTACTCTTCATCCTTCATTAGCAGCAAAACTGCTTCTATCGTATGTCCGTCATGTAAGCGAAAAAGGTATTTGATACTGCCATCACTGCTATGCTGAACTGTAGCAATTTGGAGCGGTTGCAGGGAAAAATCATTCTCTAATTGTGCTTTTAGTTCTTTCGGGAGGTTTTTCATCTCTTCAAAACTTTTGGCATAGCGATGATATAGCCAATTCCAAATCTGTTTTACTCTAAATGCAGGTTTTATCATGCTGTTTAGTTCGTCTTGTGTGTAGTCGTATATTGTTGGTTTCATAAATTATCCGTTTTAAAAATTGCCAAATAAATTCTCTTTGTTTTGTTGTATATATTCTTCAAGCATCTGCATAGCCTTGGCATGATTTGCTTTAAAATCACTATGCGCATTTGAATCACAATAATTTGTTACGATAAAAAGCCCGCCTACTGGAATATTAAATCTCTGTGCGACTTTTATGACAGCATAAAATTCCATATTTTCCAGCTGGATCCCCTTTGAGATATAATGCGAAGCCAAAGAAGCGTCCGTAGTAATATAATTTGATGAATTAACAATTGTTTCACGTGAAACATCAAAAGCTGTACTAATAAAATTATCTAACGGCGTATAAGCGTTTGATGCAAAATAACTATTTTCAATATTGCAGGCACTTCTAGAGTGAATTATATCAAAAATCTTTTTTTCTCCATAACTTCCGGCAGTTCCGACAAATAATAAAAATTTTGGCGGGGTTTTGATGCAGATTTCGCTTAAAGTTATAGTAGAATCGATCAATCCTACCCCTATTGGGGTAGCAAAATCAAAAGACTCTATGTTTCCTGCACAAACTACCATCAAAAAGCCAAAATTATAGAAATAATAAGAATATAAAATAATTTATACATTATTGAACTCTCACGGGTATATTCTCTTTTCTTAGGTACTCTTTGAGAGCATTTATCTCTATCTCTTTGAAGTGAAATATCGAAGCTGCCAATGCGGCGTCTGCATGTCCGACCGTAAATGCGTCTCTAATATGCTCCATCGTTCCTGCTCCTCCACTTGCTATTAGCGGAATACCGACTGATTGGCTAATAGCAGCATTGAGCTCATTATCAAATCCTGCTTTAGTGCCGTCAGCATCCATGGAGGTAACCAATAATTCTCCAGCACCTCTATCATATGCCTCTTTTGCCCAAGAGAGGGCGTCTATGCCGGTGTCATTTCTGCCGCCATGAGTAAAAATGTGCCATTTACCTTTGCTCACTCTTTTTGCATCAATGGCAACTACTATGCATTGAGAACCAAATCTTTTCGCACCCTCTTCTATAAAAACCGGTCTCTTGATGGCTGCTGAATTTATACTAACCTTATCACATCCTACGTTTAATAGTGCATAAATATCATGTAGCTCTCTAATACCGCCGCCAACCGTTAATGGAATAAAAACTTCTTTTGCAACTTGCTTGACCATATCAACAATCGTGCCACGGCCTTCATGGCTTGCTCCGATATCTAAGAAAGTTATCTCGTCAGCACCCTCTTCATTATAGCGTGCAGCAACTTCTACAGGATCCCCCGCATCTCGAAGTCCAACAAAATTGATGCCCTTAACGACTCTGCCGTTATCTACATCCAAACAAGGTATAATTCTTTTTGCAAAATAATCCATTTATCTTTAACCACCTATAAATATGTTAAGATTATACAAAAATATTCCAAAAAATGTGATTTGGCGGGCAATTAAAAACAAAATAAGGTAAATTACTGTATGATTAAGTCAGATTTATCCAAATTTGCAGATAAAAAATTTGGTCAAAATTTTCTAAAAGATGAATTATATCTCCATAAAATCATCCAATCGATGCCCAAAGATGATCTTAAGATCGTAGAAATTGGACCTGGATTAGGTGATTTGACCAGAGAACTTCTAAAAGAAGAGAAATGCGTCATAGCATTTGAGGTCGATAAACGATTGTGTGAACATCTAAATAGCACATTTAAAAAATCTATTGACACTAGGTCTTTAGAGCTTAGATGCGGTGATGTTCTGCTCAATTGGGAAAATGGAAACTTGGTAGATGAGCCATACCATTTGGTGGCAAATCTGCCGTATTATATCGCCACTCATATCATCCTAAAGGCATTGAGAGATAAATATTGCCAATCGATATTGGTAATGGTGCAAAAAGAGGTTGCAGATAAATTCGCAGCTAAGCCAAAACAAAAAGAGTTCTCCTCTTTATCTGTATTGGCTAGCAGCATAGGAGAAGCCGAGATTTGCTTTGATGTACCGTCAAATGCATTTGTGCCTCCACCGAAAGTGACATCGGCGGTTTTGAAAATTACCAAAGAGAGATCATTAGAAGACGAAAAATTTGAAGAATTTTTGCGAACT
>Ga0265294_10003276_pt1 | contig 20803 bp, 21 predicted proteins | sample MunlanPumphouse3_FD_192504 | JGI IMG/M metagenome (GOLD analysis project Ga0265294, IMG submission 192504) | Groundwater microbial communities from a municipal landfill in Southern Ontario, Canada - Pumphouse #3 | ecosystem: Environmental > Aquatic > Deep subsurface > Groundwater | place...
CCCTCTCCCGGAGGATGAATTATCTCCGGATAATCCATGTCTCACCGACGCACGCGAAGGCGCGAAGAACGCGAAGTCTGGATGGGTATTGACTGTCTCCCTTCGCGACTTCGCGGCTTCGCGTGAGACCCACATCACCCGCCTCTATCGGCAACCGAGTGTTATCCAGGGGTTGTGGAAAGCATTTCAACAGGGCCCTTTCCGCCTCTCCGGCGCTGTAGGGGCCGGGAGGGGCGGTGTCTTTATGCCGGGCCTGACGCTGCTTCCCGGCAGAATGCGCAACATTCTTGCCATAAGAAAAGCCGGCCCGGAACCTGTCCCCCGCAGCCGGCACGCCGTTCCCGACCGGCAAATTGCTGCATGCCGGAAATCTTTATCTGGAGGGTATGCCTCAAAGTGGTCGTGGAGGAATGAACATGGCAGCAATGGGTAAGCCCTCCGTGGCCAAAGTCATCGAGTTGATCGGCAGTTCCCCGACCGGATGGGAGGATGCCGCGGCAAATGCAGTGAAGGAAGCCGCGAAAACCGGTGAACTACCCCTCCCTGAAGGGCGTGGCTTCCTGCTTCATGGACAATACTTGCATCACAGAGATGTGATGTAGAGGTATCATCTCCACAGGCTCAAAGGGCTGTTCCATCCCCACGCGGTGAATATTCACCGCCGCATTGTAGTCTCTATCGGCAACAAACCCACAGTATGGGCATTCGTGGACTCTCTCGGAGAGACTTTTCTTCACGATGCTTCCACAGTTTGCGCACATCTGCGTCGTATCCCGGGGATCGATCTGAATGAAGTTCGTACCAGCACTTTCAGCCTTGTACGAGAGGTAAGAATAGAATCGCCCCCACGATGCACTGTGGATACTCCTGCGGAGTCCGCGAGATTTGCCGTTCTCCTTGAGATACTTGATATTCAGGTCTTCAACGCAGATCGTTGCATAGGTGTCAACGTACTGGCGGGAGAGTTTGTGCAGGAAATCTCTCTTCTGGTTCGTGATATGCTCATAAACCTTCTCCAGCCTGTATTTTGCCTTTTTCCAGTTCTGCGAACGTCGCTTCTTCCGGGCAATGCTTTGCTGTAACTTCTTGATTCGGTCAAGCGAGCGCTCATAGAACCGAGGATTCTCAATCACTGTACCGTCGCTATCAACTACAAACGAGTTCAAACCAACATCAATGCCAACCGAACGCCCTTCCCGCTTTGATGCAGACACTGTCTGCTCTGCCTGAACGATCACATACCATCTATCACCGGAACGGGTGATCAAGACACCCTTCACGTCTCCTGAGTAAGGTCGGTGCATTCTGAACGGAATTGCTCCGATCTTTGAGAAGGTGATCGTGCGGTGTTCTCGGTCGATCTTGAACCCGGACTGGTTGTAGTTGAGCGTCCGATACCGGGATGCGCCCTTGAACCGGAGGTTGCCGATCTTCCGCCCTTTCTTCTTTGTCTGCGACAGGGCACGCAGGTTACTCCAGAGGGTGTAGTTCACCATCTGAAGTACTTTGGAGTACACGTCCTTCAGAAACGGGTTCTCCTCTTTTAACGTGACGATCCGCGCCTGCATTCCTCGCATCGTCGGGTTTACCCCGTGCTCCCGCGCGGTGTTGCACTCTTCCAGAAGTTTGTTGTAGAGCCACCGACAGGTATCGAGTGCAGTATTCAGCCGCGTCCTGGTAATTGCATCTGGATATGCTCGATACTTGTAGGAAATGAGCATGGACAACAAGGGAGTTCATCTGAAATAAGATATACTTGATCCGTGCGGGGTGAACGTGAAGAAGGGCGGCTCCGCTTTCATCCCCACCCTGAACGGTGGGGACTTCCCGCTCCGCCCCCTTCACCCCCGCAAGTTAAAAACATACGGCATGTCTACGTGAAAGAATGCACCGCGAAGGTGGAAGGCGACAGAATCGTGGAATACCGTGCCAACGTGAACGTGACGTTCATCGTGGAGAGGGAGAGTTGATCATTTCCCTCATCTCCTCTATTGTGAAAGGTTCGCTCTGACTGTGAATTATGAGGTGACAGTTCGGGCACACTGGGCGTAGATCTCGTATGGGTCGATTTTGTATTCCCTTCGTATTCCAGATAGGGGTATGAGATGGTGCACATGGATTTTATTCTGCCCAATAGGCCCGTATATCCTCTCAAAATCAAAACCACAAACGGCACACCGACAACCGTAATGTTCTATGCATTTGGTTCGTGCCTGCTTGTCCCGCTCGTAATGGTTTACAAAGATTTTACTCACGGTCCCTTCGGATAACACGGTGCTATCTTGAACGGTCATCTCTCCGGGATAAACGAGTTCTGAGTCGCTTTGACCAAAGACCCGTTCGTACGCCTCCACCAGTTCAGGCCGCATGATCCAGGAACACATCCCGTTATCTTTATCGCAGCCCCAAAAGGGAACATTCCACCATCGGGGTGCTCCATTGTCATTCATAGGAAGCCGGACTCCGGTTTTTTCAGCAAATCGTTTGCTAAATCGAGCGATTCGCGCGTTCACCGGCGCATGCCCCGTATAGTTCAAATGGGGCGCTATCTCTGATGCGTGCATCTCGTGGTTTACGCTCTCGTACACCAGCCGTAACACAATCAAGTCGCGTTCTTCTGTCACCGTTCTGTCTACCAGCACTTCAGCCCAGACGTCGGCGCTGATCTCTACCGGATCGTTGTAAAATCTCACACAGCCCCCTCCACAACCGCCACCTCATCCTCTGTCAGCCCGTACAACTCATACACCAGCCGGTCGATCATCCCGGCGAGCACCTCTTTCTCGTGCGGGGCCTTCGCCGCCGCGAGACGTTTATTCAGGTCGAGCATCTGCTCCACGAGGGCGACCATGCGGTCACGGCGGGCGACGTCGGCGGGGTTGGCGGGGTTGATGGTGCGGATTGGGATGTGCTTGATGAACCTCACCTCACAACTGAACCAACCCTCGCGCATCTTCGTCGAAAATTGCTGTAAAAACCAATTCGTCAGCTTACTGTTCAGTATGCCTGGGATGAAGTTCTGCGAGCATCCTTGTGCAATCAATATGCCGTAGCCCCCAGCAGCACCACCAGTAAAGAAAATCTCTCCAGTTTCATCAATGGAAAATGATACCCGGGATACTAGGTCAGGAGTGAATATTTTCGGCAACGGCATGACATCTAAGGCCTTTGGGTATACATATCCATACCATTTTGCTCCTTTCATCTTTCCGTTTTCTCGATTCTCAAGAATAAGATGACACGGTGCACTAGAACGGTTATCTTACCCCTCCGTCTCCTCCCACCCGATGCAGACCCTGACCGGCACTCTCCCTTCAAGCGAGGCCGCGACCGGCGAGCGCCGGTAGCCGTGGTGCACGAGTTCCTCGATCAACTCCCGCGGCGCGTCGGCATCCACCCGGACGGTCAGGCGGATCTCTGCGAGGCCCGGCCGGAGATCGCCAATCTCGAGGAACCCCCTGAGGTCGAGGTCGCCCGCAACATCGATCTCGATCAGGTTGACCTCGATCCCGTCCTCGGCCGCGCTGTAGGCGATACCGACCGCGATGCAGGCGGAAAGACCCGTCAGGACCAGTTCCGTCGGGCTCGCTCCCCGGCCGGTCCCGCCGAGGAGGGCCGGTTCGTCGGCCGGAATGGCGAAGTTGCGGACGATCGTGGTGGAGTGCGCACCGCCGCTCCAGCTCGTGATGCCGGAGAGGGTCTTTTTGCCCGCCGCCGGATCCTTCCGCATTTCCTCCTTGAGGGCGTTCACCCTCTCCATATCGACCCCGTTTCGCATCATCGTATCAGGCTCCCCAGAATCCCTGCCGTCAGGTGATGGGTTCCGGCGGTCTTCCCGTCGACTTCATGAGCCGCAGCATCTCGTCGGGATCGGTCGTCGGGATGTCGCAGGCGTAGTTGGTGCAGACGTACGCCGTCGCCCTCCCTTCGACCATCTCGATATCCCGGGTAAACCCGGCTACCTCCACAATCCCCGGGTTCTCCTCCTCGGCAGGGCGGAAGATGACGACGGCATCGGGCGTGTAGTGCGACCGGATGGTGCGGATCATCGACATTGTGTCTTCAGCGTCCGAAATCCCGGACAGGATCACCTCGAAGTTCGGCCCCAGCATGAACTCGAAGGCCGTGAGGAAATGGGCGTAGGCAATAGGGGATTCACGGACGGTGGCGGCAAAAACCTGCCGCATCCGCTCGCTCGTCTCCTCGAGTTCGAGGTTCGCCGTCATCCGGCCGAGGGCGAAGAGGGCGTACATGGCCACGCTGTTGCCGGATGGTATCGCCCCGTCGTAGACCGGTTTCTGGCGGACGGGGACGTCGCTATCGTCCGGCACAAAGAAGAACCCGCCATGGCTGCAGTCCCAGTAGTGGGCGACGAGATCCCGGGAGAGGTCGACGGCGGTCTGGAGGTAGCGGGGGGCAAACGATGCCTCGTAGAACTCGATGAGCGCCCAGATCGTGAACACGTAATCGTCGAGGGTCGCGGCGAGATCGGCATCGCCGTTCCGGTAGCGGTGGAGGAGCCGCCCGTCCGGCCGGCGAAGATTGGCGAGGACGAACACGGCTGCCTTCTCCGCGGCCGCCAGGTACTCCGGGTCGTCGAAGACCCGGGCCGCCTTCGCGAGGGCCGCGATCATGAGAGCGTTCCAGTCGGTGAGGATTTTGTCGTCCTTTCCCGGGTGGATCCGCTCTTCCCGCGCTGCAAAGAGTTTCTGCCGGCAACTCTCCACGAACCACGCCAGATCCTCTTCCGACGTCGAGAAGACGTGGACCCAGGATGCCAGAGGCCGCCGCAGGCGGAGGATGTTTTTGCCCGTTCTTCGGCCGCCGGGCTGTTCCCGGTAGTTTCCGGGCTCCGTGACGTTGAAGATTCGCGAAAACCGCTCTCCGTCCTCTTCCCCGAGGACCCGGAGAATTTCGTCCTTTGTCCAGACGTAGAACTTTCCCTCCACGCCCTCGCTGTCGGCGTCCTCCGCCGAGTAAAAGCCGCCTGCAGGGTCGGTCATCTCTCGCAGGACATAGGCGATAGTCTCCCGTGCGGTTCTCGCAAACTCCTCTCTTCCCGTCGCGAGGTACGCCTCCGTATACGCCATAACGAGAAGCGCCTGGTCGTAGAGCATCTTCTCGAAGTGCGGGACGAACCACTCCGCATCCGTCGAATAGCGGTGAAATCCGTAGCCGAGGTGGTCGAAGATCCCGCCCCGTCGCATGGCATGCAGCGTCTTCTCGACCATCGTGTATGCGGGCTCCTTCCCGGTCCGGTGTCCGTAACGGAGCAGAAATATGAGATTATGCGGGGTCGGGAACTTCGGTGCATCGCCAAACCCCCCATTCTCTCCATCAAAGATCCGGAAGAAGGTGTCGTAGGCTTCATCGAGGACCGCTTCGGAGAGCTCGCCCTCACCCGGAGGGGTGCGGGCTGCATTCTGCAGCGCCTGGAGCACCTGGGCGCCGGCGTTCTCGAGTTCCTGCCGCTGGCTCTGCCAGACCTTGCTGATCCGGGGGACGAGGTCTAAAAGGCCGGTCATCCCATAACGGCTCTCCTTCGGGATGTAACTCGCTGCAAAGAACGGCTTTTTGTCGGCTGTCATGAAGATGGTGAGCGGCCACCCTCCGGCTCCGGTCAGCGCGTGGGCGGCCGCCATGTAAACCTGGTCGATATCCGGCCGCTCCTCGCGGTCCACCTTGATACAGACGAAGACGTCGTTTAAGAGTTTCGCGACCTGCGGGTCTGCAAACGATTCCTCCTCCATGACGTGGCACCAGTGGCAGGCCGAGTAGCCGATGGAGAGGAATATCGGTTTGCCCTCCTCCCGCGCCCGGGAGAACGCCTCCTCGGCCCAGGGGTACCAGTCGACGGGGTTATGGGCGTGCTGGAGCAGATATGGGCTCTGTTCGTGGATCAGCCGGTTCGGTGGAAATCCTTCCCGCACCGGCGCTTCTGGCGCTTCCGGGTCATGTCCGCGTGCCGGGTTCATGTTCCTGACGTGCGGATGCAGGCTAATAAAGGTGACTCTTCCCGGTAGAGATGGCGCTCCGGACGGGACCCCCCCCTTCGCGTCTTCGCACCCTTTGGCCCGTCGCGCTTATAGAGTGAGACGCCGGTGTTCCGGAGGGCCTGGATCATCTCATGCTTTAGCCGTCGCCCGTCATCGATTCAGGCCGCTAACGTGACCTCAGATGGGGGCTTTTGTCGGGCCAAAAAAGAAGAGACCCCACCCGCAGGACTTCTTCACTCCGCGATCGGGATCTCCTTCGTCTCCTCCGCGACCGGCTGCATATAGGGAACGTCCACGCTCAGCAGGCCGTTCCTGAAGGTCGCCTTTGCCTTGCCGGTATCGACGGGACAACCGACCGCGTAGGTGCCGACGTAGCGGACGTCACCGCGGGACGCGTCTACGGAGAAGCTGGTCTCCTGCATCTTGAAGGAGATGTCCTTCTTCTCAACGCCCGGCAGTTCAATCTCGATGTGAAGATTCTCTCCGTTTTCATCTGAGTAAGCACAGACATAGGGTGCGACTCTCAATGCTGCCATCTCATAACCTCCTCGACGGCAACAGAGGGGCGGGAGTGCTATTTAACGTTTATCGTCGTCCGGTCTCCTCACGCCCACAATCCCGGGCGGCGGATCCCGGGCTGTGCGGCACGTGGAACGGGTGAGGGAGGTTTTATCAGGGGGGCGTCAAGTATCATGCATGAGCGAGCGGTTCATTTTCACCCGGTATCGCACCCGCTGCTACCACTGCGGCGAGGACGCCCCCCAGATCATAAAAGCGGTCTCCACGCAGGCACAGGTGATCTGCTCTGCATGTGGGGCAACCCGGATCTTCATCCCACGGTTCGAGAACACCGAAACTATCGGGATTTGCACGCCAATCGGATGTTACGACGTATGGAATATCGAGGCCGCCGGGCGCTGCAAAAATTGCGGGGTCACGGGGCCGCACGACCTCGCGATCGGGTGCAACCACTTCACGACCCGGTGCCGCAACTGCGGTTATGCGCACTTCTACCGGTTCAACCTGGAATATATGGGGAAATGCCCTGTCAGCGAAACCGACGAGGTCAACGCTCCTCGCGCACCATAGCGATCGCCTGTTTCGGGCACTCGTTCGCGCAGATGCCGCACCCCTTGCAGTAGTCGAGGTCGATGTTGAGTTCTTCATCGATGACCCCGTCCGGACAGTACTGGGCGCAGAGCCCGCAGGCGTTGCACGTCTCCTTGTCCACCACGGGCCGGAACGTCCGCCACGTCCCGGTCTTCCCCGACGCAGCCTCCTTCGGCCTGCTGAGCGCAAGTCTCTCTCTCATATCTTCAGCTCCTCATACGCCGCTCTGGCGACGTTCACGTTCCGCTCGTCGGCAAACATCTCCCGGATCGCCTGCTCCACCGAGGGGAGGGTGACGATGCCCATCTTCGCGAGCGCCCCGAGCACCGGGGTGTTGAGGATGGGGCTCCCGGCGACCACCAGGTTCTGTGCGAGCGCGATCCCGGTCAGGTCGACGTGACGGCAGGTTCCGTTGCACCCGGCAACCGGGTGGGCGCTGTTCAGGAGGACCGTCCCATCGGCCTTGAGGCCCTGCAGGACGTCGACAACATCCATGATGCTCGTATCAAGCACAATCACGAGGTCCGGCTCGTGGATCTGGCTGTAGACTTTAATCGGTTCGTCATCGATCCGGACGAACGAGACGACCGGCGCCCCGCGCCGCTCAGCCCCATAGAACGGGCATGCCGTTGCATATTTTCCGTCTCTGAACGCCGCGAGGGCAAGAAGTTTCGCGGCCGTGACACCGCCCTGCCCACCCCGGGAATGAATCCTGATCTCATACATGGTCACTCACCCCGAACCAGGTCTCCTCGCCGGGATGCCGGTTCCGGACAAAGTCCGCGATATCATTGTAGGTAACCTCCTGGCCGCCGAGGCCGGCGATCACGCTGTAAGGCTCGATGCCCGTCTTCGACTTGATCGAGTGCGCCACCACGCCGCCGAAGCCAAAGGAGTAGTCGCGGTCGATCACCACGACTTCCCGGCCGGCAAGGTCGAGGTCCGGGAAGGGGCGGAACCAGCGCAGGCGCATGGAACCGGCCTTAACCCCCTCGTCGCGGAGGCGGTCGATCGCCACCTCTGCCTCTTTTCCGAGCGAGCCCATGGCGACGACGATGATCTCGGCGTCCTCGCACCGGTAATCCTCGGTGGGGCCGTAGGAGCGGCCGAACCGCTCGGCAAACTCACGCTCGACCTCCGCGATCACGCCCCGGGCGTCGCGCATCGAGCGCTCGATATCCCAGCGGAACCGGAAGTAGTCGGCCGGCCCGGTCATGGGGCCGTAGCCGCGGGGATTCTCCGTATCGATGGCGTGCGGGAGATGGAAGGAAGGCAGGAAGTCGCCGATCTCGGCCGTCTCCAGCGACTGCATGATGTGGCTCAATGTGAACCCATCCAGGTTGACCATCACCGGGAGGAGAACCCTCTCGTCCTCGGCGATCTTGAACGCCATCAGGGTGGCGTCGTAGGCCTCCTGGACCGTGCCCACGAAGACCTGCAGCCAGCCCGTATCGCGCTGGGAGAAGGCATCGGTGTGCTCCGCCCAGGTGTTCCACCCGGGTCCGAGGGCGCGGTTGACGTTCGCCATCACGATCGGCAGGCGCGCGCCAGCAGCCCAGTGGACCATCTCGTGCATGTAGAGAAGGCCGTGCGAACTCGTCGCCGTGAACGTCCGGACTCCGCTGACGCTCGCTCCGATGCAGGCCGCCATCGCCGAGTGCTCGCTCTCCACCGGGATGTACTTACTTTCAAGGGCGCCGGCGGTGACGTACTCGGCGATCTGCTCGACAATCTCGGTCTGGGGGGTGATCGGGTATGCGGCGACGACACCCGGCTTTGCGGCCTTCACCGCGTCGGCGACCGCCTTGTTGCCGGTTGCGATCGTCAGCATACGCCGGCCTCCTCACGTGAAAGCCGCTGGATGTTTCGCTCCACCTGCTGCTGCATTTCGGCAAAGATTTCAGGGCTCAGGTTCTTGAACCGGCCCTGGCCCTTGATGTAGTCTTCGAGCGGCGCGGGTCGCTTCATCGCGGCCTTCGACGGGCCGCTGATTGCAAGTTTCCCGAACTCACGCTCGTAGAGAATCCACGTCCCGGTCTTCACCGCCAGTTTCCCCATCTCGACGGTCTTCTCCGTAGGGTAGCGCCACCCCGGCGGGCACGGCGCCAGGATGTGAATAAACTTGGGCCCCTCGATCGAGAGCGCCTTCTTGACCTTCTTGTAGAGATCGAGGGGGTAGGCGCTGCAGGCGGTCGCCATGTAGGGTGGGTTGTGCGCCTCGACGATCCGGTCGAGATCCTTCTTGGTCGTGGGCTTGCCGCCGGGGGTCGTGGTGGTGCGCGCTCCGAGCGGCGTCGAGCCCGACCGCTGCATGCCGGTGTTGCCGTATGCCTCGTTGTCGTAGCAGATGTAAAGGAAATTGGTGCCGCGCTCGAAGGCACCTGAAAGCGCCTGGATCCCGATATCGACCGTCCCGCCGTCGCCCGCGTAGACGATGACGTTGGTCTCCCTCCCCATGGCTGCAAACGCCTCGCTCATACCGGAGGCGCAGGCGGCGGCTGCGGCAAATGCTACATTATAGACGGGCACGTTCATCGCCGTACCGGGATACATCCCCTGGATGACGCTGGTGCAGCAGGCGGGTACGACCAGAGCAGAGTCGGGTCCGGCGGCTTTGAGCACGTAACGCAGACACAGGGAAGAGCTGCACCCCGCGCAGGCGGACGTGCACTTATAGAGATACTCCTCCTTTGGAATCGCTGACAAATTGCTTACACTCCTCGCATTTATATTTGTCATCAATTGTAATGAGGGTTTTGCGATCTTTTTTCCGGGCACCCGGTGGCGTTCCGCAGGAATGACCGGTGAAAATACGCCGGAATGAGATATGCACAGAAAAACGGGGCGGGGGCGGTGCCCGGTTGAACCGGGATCCTGCCCGCCCCCGCTCACCCCCGCTCAGTTTCCGGCGTTCTGTCCGGGCGCGCGCCTCTCCCGCGTCGGCGCCGGGCGAAACAACCGGCGGACCAGGCCGACGTAACACTTCAGGCAGAAAGGTGTGAAGAACCAGGCCCCCATCTCCAGGAGGGGAAAGAGGCCTTTACGGCGTATCCGGTAACGGTAGCTCTCGAGGTTCATCTTCATGTAGACCGGTGCGATCTCCTCAAACCACCTCGCCCTGGTAAGCCTGCCTTCGGCGACCGGCCGCGAGATCTCGTCGAGGAAGTCCAGGATCTCCATACCCAGGGCCCCCTCTGCGGGACGGGGGACGAAATCGTCATCGATGATGAGCGGTGCCGCCTTGTACTCCCCGACGTCGCCGTTCTTCTCCAGGTCGACCGAGAGCATGATCGCCTCCCGTGAGATGTTGTGGGGCCAGCGCGGCTCGAACTGGAACATGCCGAGCGAGTAGGCGATCAGCCCTCCGTGGTAGCGCTCGATCGCCTGCATGGTATGGGAGTGGTGCCCGAGGATCAGGGTGGCCCCTGCATCGATGAGCCGGTGGGCGAGGTCAATCTGCTCGGGGGACGGGTAGTAAGCCATCTCTGTTCCCCAGTGCAGCGAGATGGCGATATGGTCGCACCGGCCCTTAAGGGACGCAATATCCCTGAAGATATCCTCCTCGACCAGCCGGTTGACCGAGACCTCGCGCGATATGGCGAGTTTGCCGATCGTATAGCCCGCAAACCCAATCGAGATGCCGTTCTTCTCGAGGGTGACCGGTTCCTGCCGGCCCTCGGTCGCCGATCCGCCGATGGCGAGGATGCCCCGGCTCTCGAGTGCCTTCAGGGTGTTTTTGAAGCCTTCGGCACCAAGGTCACCGGAATGGTTGTTTGCAACGCTCATGACGTCGAACCCAGCCTTCGCCAGGTGTCGGGCCGCATCCGGGCATGTGAAGATCACGTGATGCTTCTCTGCGGGATCTCCCGTATCCGAGAGTGTGGTCTCGAGGTTCCCGAAGAGGACGTCCTTATCCTGGAGGAGATGACGGACCTCTCCGAACGGGTACCCATTGTTCACAGTCCGGGCCCATGTATCTCCTACTGCCGTTAATCTAAGTTTTTGCATGTTTCTCACACCGAAATGCCCCACTGGCCCAGCGGCAGGTCCTGTATCAGGAACTGGTACTTGCCGCGCCGGGTGCGGGGAATTGTCTCGACGAAGCGGATGGTCACATCCACGTCGCCTTCAAATTTTTTGTCGAGTTCCCGGAGGATGCGTTCCGTATCGCGGTCGGTATACCCCGGTTTTTTCACGATCTTCATCAAAACCTCTCCTTCCCTCATCTGGTAAAACTGGAACTGCGCAACGTTGTCAAAGACGTCGGAGTGCATGTTCACCGCCGTCATCGATATGAACCGGTGGTCCCTCGTCACGATGAACTCCTGAAGCCTTCCCTCCACCCGCTCAAGCATTGGATAGGCACGGCCGCAGGTGCAGGGACCCTGGCCGAGAACCGCGACGTCCATGGTCCGGTAGCGGATGAGGGGGCAGATGAAGTTGGTGAGGCTCGTCGCGACCACCTCCCCCATGGCGCCGGGCCCCTCGACGGGCCGGCCATCGCTCCCGATCAGTTCGACGATGCCGTACTCGGGGAAGATGTGGTACCGGGTGCTCTCCTCGCACTCGCCGGCAAGCACCGTCTGCTCGGAGTTCCCGTACCAGGAGAAGATCCGGCACCCGAAGGTTTTGGTGAGCAGATCCCGCTGCCAGGGGTAGAGGTTCTCGGACCCGCAGAGGACCGCTTTGACGGTGGGGAACGGCTCGATGTGGTGCTCCCGCATGTACCGCGCCAGGATCACGGCTACCGAGGGGTATGCCTGGATGAACCGGGGCCGGAACGTGCGGATCCGGTCGATGTAGGCCGGCAGGGTCTCTTCGGTCATGTGGTGGGAGGACATCAGCAGCCACCGGCCGAGGAGTGCCTGCTTCCAGTAGACGCCGTCTTTGGCCGACCCGACGATGTAGCCGCGGAGAACGACGCAGCGGTCGGTGAACCGGTAGCCGACGCGGTCCCACTGGGTCTTCATGAACGCCCATTCCCGGGCCCGGGAGACCCCTTTCTCGTAGTAGAAGCCGACCGGGATGCCGGTGGACCCGCCGGTGGTGACGTACTCGAAGGCCGCTTCCGGGTAGTTTTTGGCCTTCAGGTCGGAGAGGTTGTTCTGCAGGTCTTCCCGGGTCAGGAAGGGGAGGAGAGCAAGGTCGGCCGGCGCTTGGATGTCCCCGGGCACGAGCCCGCGCTCCTGAAAGACCCGGCGGTAGTAAGGGACGTTCTCGTAGGCGTGCTCAAGCAGGCGCGAGAGCGCCTGTGCCTGGTAGGCCGCGAGTTCCTCGGGGCTCCACTGCCGGGACCGCTTGAGGAGGGTGTAAATCTTTTTGTACGCAGAGTACGCGGGGAGGATGCGAAGTGCCCTCGCCGTCACAGAATCTTCAAGCCGGAGAGCCTTCAATCCCCGATGATTCATCCGCACACCCATCGACACTGCTGATATCGATACTCGGCATTAAACGTTGTGCTCCCGGCGAGGAGGAATGACCCCGGCAGCACGGTGGCGGCGGCAGGAGTCCCCGGACATGTGTGGGTTTAAAAGAAGTTCTCGGAGTACGGAATGGAAACCAGATCCCTGCCGGACGCACGGTAAAAATGTTTCAGGAACTCGGGGAAGAGTTTTTTCTCCGAGATGATCACCCAGATGTCGCCGTATGCACCCGATCCGTTGCCCTCCCACGAGCGGAACGAGACGTCGTCCATGGCGAGGAGTCGGAGTGCGACCATGCCCCTACCTCACGTGTTGCCGTATATAATGATTCCTGTCAGGTCAGGCACCCGCGACCCCGGGTTCCCCGGGTCAGCCGGCGATCCATTGCGGGATCCGGTGGGCCCGGAGAAAGGTATATATGGACCCGGGCGGTGATTAGAGGTCAGCGAGCAGCAGACGGCGTAGCAGGGCCGAGGTGACGGAAGGAATGACCGCGATCAGAGTTGACGACAGAGCTACCTGGGACACTTTTATCGACGAGAGCCCTTCGGGACTCCTCTTTCACAAATGGGACTACCTGCACCTGACAGCAAAGCATACGAAGAGCACGCTCCTTCCCTATGCGGTATACCATGGGGATGAGCCGATCTGTGTATTCCCGCTCTTTTGCAGGCGGATACACGGCATTAACGCTGTCTTCTCCCCTCCCCCTCTCACGGTGATACCCCACCTCGGGTGCGTGATGAGCAGGAAATTCGGGGAGTTTAAACAGAGCAAAAAGGAATCCCTCCTCGGAATGGCTGCGAAGAGTATCCGGGAGGAGATCCTGGACCTCTCGCCGAACTACCTCTCGATTGCCTTCGTCCCGGAGTTCAACGATATACGCCACTACCTCTGGGACCGCTGCGACGCACGGGTCCGGTACACCTACACCATCAACCTCGAGCGGTCGCTGGAGGAGATCTGGAGCAACCTCCACTACAAGCTCCGTAACAAACTGAAGAAAGCGGCGAAAGCAGGTCTTCGGCTGGAGAAGAGCGGGGATGTCTCCACGCTCTATCGGCTCATCTCCGATCGTTACCGGGATCCGTCGCTCGACATCCCGCCGATCAAGCGCGACTACCTCGAAGACCTCGTGCACGCCTACCCGGACAGGATCGGGATCTACAGCCTCTACGATGCACAGGACGAGACCGTGGCCGTGGTGGCGGCTCATGAGTACAAGCGGTTCCTGCTCTGGATGGGGACGCCGCGGATCGAGACCGTCCACGCCGGAAACGAGTATCTCCAGTGGCTCCTGATAGAGCGTGCGCAGGCCGAAGGCTACCGGACCTTTGAGAACATGGGTGCGAACAACCCGGACCTGGTATTCTTCAAGTCGAGGTTCAACCCGGACCTCACGATGTATTTCGAGATCGAGAAGAAAGATGCCCTCGGGACGGTCTCCGAGTGGGCATACCTCACCTTTTTCAAGAAACTGATGACGGCAGCCGACAGGGTCTAGGCCCCGCTTCCACCCGTATCAGGCACCGGTCAATGCATGCAATCCCGGGATTCACGGCTCCAGACTCCCGACGATGGGGAAGGTCGGGAGGGGTACCGGGTTTCTCCGGCGGCCGGGGCTCTCCGTGCCCCGCCATGGTTAAGGCAATCGTTAAGTATATATCTGAGACTGCAGGAGGTAGAGCCCGGCCGGAGCGTTCCGGCAGGGCGGAGGAACAACAGCTTGGCAGTCGAGATCGTCGCTGACAGAGAGATCTGGGACTCGTTCATCGATGCCGGTCCGTCGGGTCTCCTCTTTCATAAGTGGGACTTCTTAACGATCACGCAGCGGCATACGGGGTATGCCTTTCTTCCCTACGGCATCTATAAGGGCGAAGAACTCGTCGCTGTCTGCCCTCTCTTCTGCAGGCAGGCAAACGGAATCTCGGTCGTGCTTTCGCCGCCGCCCATGCAGGCGGTCATACCGTACCTCGGGGTGGTTATGGGCAGGGAGTACGCAACGGCAAAGCAGAGCAAAAAAGAGTCGATGCTCCAGTTAATGGCCGACGGAATTGGGGAGGCGGTCCGGGATCTCGCGCCGAACTACCTCTCGATGACCTTCGCCCCGGGCTTTCACGATATTCGCCCGTTCATCTGGGACGGTTACCTGACCCGGATCAACTACTCGTATGCGATCGACCTCGCGCCCCCTCTCGAGACCCTCTGGGGGAACCTGAATGCGAAGCTGCGGACAAGCCTCCGGCGGTTTGAGAAGGATGGTTACTACCTGGAAGAAGGAGACAGCCTCACCCGGTTCTACGAGACGGTACGCCAGCGGTTCAGCCACCCGGAGATGGACATCCCGATGATCACCCGGGACTACTTCGAGGATATCTTCCATGCGTATCCGGATCACGCCCACGTCTACCACCTCTACGACCGGGACGGGGACCTCAAAGGGGTCGGCACGACCCTGGAGTACAGGCGCTACATCCTCTGGGTCGGCGGGCCGAAGATCAACGGCACGTCGGCGAACGAGTACCTCCAGTGGTGCCTGCTCCGGGACGCTAAAGCGAAGGGCTTTTCGGAGTTCGAGAATACCGGGGCGAACAACCCGAACCTGAATATGCATAAGGCAAAGTACAACCCGGATCTTGCGATCTTTTTTGAGGTGAGCCGGAAAGACGGCGTGGGCAGGGTTGCGGAGTGGGCGTACAGCAACATCGTCAACAGGCCTCTGATCAAGAGGAGGGTGGTTCCCTACATCCGGTAAGCGGGAGGGGCCTGCCGGGGTCCGGCATCTCCCGGATCCGCTTAAATCGGTGCAGCCCCGCGCTCCCCGGCGTTGCCGGGAAAGGTATAAATATATCCTTTGAGGTATCCTGTAGCGGGCGCGGTCTGGCATGACCGATCCCCGGAAGTCAGGCTCTATGGTGCTCGAAATCGTCAAAGATAGGGAGTTATGGGATTCGTTTGTGGAATCAAGTCCGTATGGGCTGCTTTTCCACAGGTGGGACTACATGACGATCACCGGAGAGCACGCGGGATACCAGCTTCTCCCCTACGGGGTCTACAAGGGAGAGGAACTGGTCTGCCTTGCTCCGCTCTACTTCAAGAACGCGCATGGGGTTAAGATGCTCTTCTCGCCGCCGCCCATGCAGGCGGTCATCCCCTACCAGGGCTTCGTTCCGGGGAAGGAGTTTGACGGGCTGAAGCTGGGCAAGAAGGAGGCGATCATGGATCTCATTGCGAACGACCTCTCCGCGGAGGTCGACGCAATCTCACCGCACTACTTCTCCCTGACCCTTGTTCCCGGCCTCACCGATATCAGGCAGTTCCTCTGGAGGGGGTATGCTCCGAAGGTCCACTACACCTACGTGATCGATCTTACGCGCCCGGTCGAGGCGATCTGGGGCGACTTCCACTACAAACTCCGCAGCAAGATCCGGAAGGCCGAGAAAGCCGGTATGGATCTCGTGCGGAGCGCCGAGATCTCGACGCTGTACGCGTCGATTGCCGAGCGGTTCAGCCAGCCGGAGATGAACATCCCGATGGTCAGCAGGCGCTACTTCGAGGACCTCTTCCGGGCATACCCGAACCATCTCGCGGCTTACTACCTCTACGACCGGGAAGGTGCGCTCACGGGGGCCGTCGCCACCCAGGAGTACAAACGCTTCCTGCTCTGGATGGGAACGCCGCGGATCGAGAGCGCTCACGCCGGGAACGAGTACCTCCAGTGGCTCCTGGTCCAGCGTGCAAGGGCCGAAGGATACTCGTACCTGGAGAATATCGGAGCGAACACACCGGACCTGAACTTCTTCAAATCCAAGTTCTGTTCGAGTCTTGGTATGTATATGGAAGTCTTTCGGAAGGATATGGTCGGGACACTGGCGGAATGGGCCTACAGCACCATCGTCAACAAACCCTGGCTGAAGCGCAGGGTCGTCTCTCACATTGAATAGAGATCCCCGATAGAGATCGGGAGTTTCTGGATGAGGTACCGGAACTTGCCGCCTTCGGTGCGGGGGATCTCATCGACGAACTGGACGTGGACGTTCACCTCGTCGCCGAGCTGCCACCGGAGCTCCCCCGTCAGCTGCCGGGTGTCCTCCTCCGTGTAGGTTGGCTTTCTGACGACCTTTATGATGAGTTCACCCCGTTCCTCCTGATACATCTGAAACTGTCTGATGTTCTCGAACGCTTCTGATTCGTAGTTTATGGGGGTGACGGAGATCGGGTGCCCGCTCCGGGTTATGATGAACTCCTGGAGCCTCCCTTCCACCTTCTCGAGCAGCGGATACCTCCTTCCGCACGAGCACTGCTTCTTGGTAGCGATCGCCACGTCCATGGTCCGGTAGCGGATGAGGGGGCAGACGTAGTTCGTGAGGTTGGTCGCGACCACCTCCCCCATTGCGTCCGGTCCCTCGACGGGCCGGCAGTCTCTTCCGATCAGTTCGACGATGCTGTACTCGGGGAAGATATGGTAGTAGATGCTCTCCTCGCACTCGCCGGCGAGCACCGTCTGCTCGGAGTTCCCGTACCAGGAGAAGACCCGGCACCCGAACGCCTCCTCGAGCAGACCCCTCTGCCAGGGGTAGAGGTTCTCGGACCCGCAGAGGATTGCCCTGACGGTGGGGAACGGCTCGATCCTGTGCTCTCGCATATACCGTGCCAGGATCACGGCCGTGGAGGGGTAGGCGTGGATGAACCGGGGCCGGAACTTACGGATGCGGTCGATGTAGGCCGGCAGGGTCTCCTCGGTCATCTGGTGGGAGGACATGATCAGCCATCGGCCGAAGAGCGCCTGCCTCCAGTAAACACCGCTTGATGCCGCATCCACGACATGTCCCCGGAGGATGATGCACCGGTCGGTGAACCGGTAGCCGACACGGTCCCACTGGGCCTTCATGAACGCCCACTCCCGGGCCCGGGACGCTCCTCTCTCGTAGTAGAAGCCCATGGGGGTGCCGGTGGAGCCGGATGTGCACACATACTCGAAGGCTGTCTCCGGGTAGTTCCGGGCTTTCAGGTCGGGGAGGTTGTTCTGGACGATCTGCTTGGTCAGGAAGGGGAGGAGGGCGAGGTCCGCAGGCGCCTGAATGTCCCCGGGCACGAGCCCGCGCTCCCGAAAGACCCGCCGGTAGTAGGGGACGTTCTCGTAGGCGTGGTCAAGCAGGCGCGAGAGCGCCTGCGCCTGGTAGGCCGCGAGCTCCTCGGGGCTCCACCACTGGGACTGCTGGAGAAACGCGTACATCTGCCGGTACGTACGGTACGACGGCACCAAGCTGAGCGCTTTTACGGTGAGCGGGTTCGCACGGGATGCCCATCTCAGTAGAATGGTCTTCGTATGAACATCTCCCGGGTCAGATGGGTATGTCGGGTGATACATGCTCAACCTTCACCCCCTCTCGTTCGCCGAAGCGTATTGGCAGATCCTGGACAAAGTAGCGGTACTTGCCGCGGGCGGTGAGCGGTATATTGTCGACGTACCTGATGGTGATGGTAACGTCGTCACCACAACTCCGGCTCACTTCCCGGTAGAGGTACTCCGCGTCGTGCTGGCTGAATGCCGATTTCCTTACGATATTCAGGACGACTTCTCCGACTTTCTCCTGGTAGAACTGAAACTGTTTAACGTTATCGAACGCATCGGTATCGATGTTCATGGCAATCCCCGGGAGAAATTCTCCTTTACCCGTCACGATGAAATCCTGAACCCGGCCTTCCACGCGTTCGAGCAGCGGGTAGTTCCGCCCGCAGGTGCAGACCCCCTCGGCTGCCGTGGCCAGGTCCATGGTCCGGTAGCGGATGAGGGGGCAGATGAAGTTGGTGAGGCTCGTTGCGACCACCTCCCCCATGGCGCCCGGCCCCTCGACGGGCCGGCCGTCCCGCCCGATAAGTTCGACAACTCCGTATTCCGGGAAGATGTGGTACCGGGTGCTCTCCTCGCACTCGCCGGCAAGCACCGTCTGCTCGGAGTTCCCGTACCAGGAGAAGATCCGGCACCCGAAGGTTTTGGTGAGCAGGTCCCGCTGCCAGGGGTAGAGGTTCTCGGACCCGCAGAGGACCGCTTTGACGGTGGGGAACGGCTCGATGTCGTGCTCCTGCATGTACCGCGCCAGGATCACGGCCGCGGAGGGGTATCCCTGGATGAACCGGGGTTTGAACGTGCGGATCCGGTCGATGTAGGCCGGCAGGGTCTCTTCGGTCATATGGTGGGAGGACATCAGCAGCCACCGGCCGCAGAGTGTCTTCTTCCAGAAGGTACCTTCTTTGGCGGACCCGACGATGTAGCCGCGGAGAACAACGCAGCGGTCGGTGAACCGGTAATCGACGCAGTCCCACTGGGTCTTCATGAACGCCCATTCCCGGGCCCGGGAGACCCCTTTCTCGTAGTAGAAGCCGACCGGGATGCCGGTGGACCCGCCGGTGGTGACGTACTCGAAGGCCGCTTCCGGGTAGTTTTTGGCCTTCAGGTCGGAGAGGTTGTTCTGCAGGTCTTCCCGGGTCAGGAAGGGGAGGAGAGTAAGGTCGGCCGGCGCCTGGATGTCCCCGGGCACGAGCCCGCGCTCCTGAAAGACCCGGCGGTAGTAAGGGACGTTCTCGTAGGCGTGCTCGAGCAGGCGCGAGAGCGCCTGCGCCTGGTAGGCCGCGAGTTCCTCTGGACTCCACCGGCGGGACCGCTTGAGAAGAGCGTAGGTCTTGCGATAAATGTTATATGAGGGAAGGATGCCGAGGGCTTTCGCCGTGAACGATTCCCTGCCGCAGAACCTCTCTCCCAGGCGTATCAGGATTTTCTCTCCCCTTTTCGTGTACTCTTCTGTCATACGTACTGGAACGGCACTGTTGTACCGCTTCTCGCCTCATCATCGTTTCCCGGCTCTCACCGGGCTGTCTCTGGCCGCTTCCCGGGCAGTCCGCCGGGAGCACCACCCCGCGGACGATGTTCCTCCCGGTGCATCGAGAGAGTATAGCCTCCGACGTCGTATATAAAAATTGGCATGCTGTCATCTGTTCCATTTGAGATCAGGGTTCTATGGGTGGACGGATAGCCCTCCTGGAGATGTATTGCGGGAGTGCGAATCCGGCTCTTTTTGATGGATGGTCTGATTTCCTTAAATTCCCGCATGATAATGCCATTTGGCAAACATGGCCCGATGAAATGAGCATTTGGATAAACTATAAATATGCAAAAGCCCATCAGGGGTATGTCTTAGCAAGATAAGGCGACAGTCACCGGAGCCGTGCACACCTGATGTGACGGTACATACCCGGGACAGGGGGGATAATCATTCTTCAGAAGGCCGTACCTGATAGCAGTAGCAACGCGGAGATCTTCACGGGTCTCCCAACAGAGAATGACGTTTTGAATGAGATACGGGCACTGGCCGCCGGGTTGCGCAGGCAGAACGGGGAAGGCCCGCAAAACCTCGATTTTACGGTTCCCATCGGCTGGGAGGAGCGGGTAGGCTATCTTGACGACCAGCCTATCAGGCGGTTGATCATCTTCCTCCGGTCTACAGGTTGCGAGTGGGTCGAGAAGACCGGGGGGTGCACCATGTGCGGGTTCTACTGTGCGACGTCCCGGGGCAGGGAGGTCTCGGCAGAAGAGTACGTCGCACAGTTCGAGCACGTGATGAACGCCGTCGACCTGGGGGATTACCCGATCGTCTCGATCTACAACGATGGGAATATTTTCAACGAACGCGAGATGCCGGTTGCCGCCATCGAGAAGATCTGCTCGTATATCGATGGTTATAAGAACATCAAGAAGGTGGTCGTCGAGTCGAGGATAGATTACTCGCCGGACGAGCACGTGGCAAAGATGAAGAAGGCCTTAAACGGGCGGCAGCTCGAGGTGGCCTTCGGGTTTGAGTCCGCGAACTCCCAGGTGATGAACCTCTGCATCAACAAAGGGTTCTCGGCCAACAACTTTGATGTCTTCCATTCAAGGATGCGGGGCATGGGCGTGCTGACGAAACCGCTCCTCCTCGTAAAGCCGCCGTTCCTTGCCGAGGGAGAGGCGATAGACGATATCCTGCAGACCATAGCCTACTGCATCTCCCGCGGGATCGACTACGTGGACCTCGAGGTGACGACGGTCGAGAAGAACACCGTCGTGCACGAACTCTGGAAGAACAACCTCTACCGCCCGCCGTGGCTCTGGAGCCTGGTCGACCTCCTGCAGCAGTGCCGGGAGCGGTTCGGAGACCGTGCCCACGTCTACGTCAGCCCCTGGAACTACTCGGTCGAGTCCCTCGACTGGGCCCGGAACTGCGGGAAGTGCGATGC
>Ga0265294_10003279_pt1 | contig 20797 bp, 17 predicted proteins | sample MunlanPumphouse3_FD_192504 | JGI IMG/M metagenome (GOLD analysis project Ga0265294, IMG submission 192504) | Groundwater microbial communities from a municipal landfill in Southern Ontario, Canada - Pumphouse #3 | ecosystem: Environmental > Aquatic > Deep subsurface > Groundwater | place...
ATTCCCTACCAGGTGGTAATGGTTCCCCAGTTCATCATTTTCCACAAGATTGGTTGGATCAACTCGTTCAAACCCCTGATCATTCCCCAATTTGCTGGACTCCCCTTCTTCATCTTCCTCATGGTGCAGTTCATCCGGCAAATTCCCTATGAGCTTGATGACTCTGCAAAGATAGATGGGTGCAATCGTTTCATGATCTACTCAAGGATTCTGTTCCCCCTGATCAAGCCAGCGGTAATTACCAGTACGATCTTCAGCTTCTACTGGAGATGGGATGACTTCCTTGGCCCACTGCTCTTCTTGAACAAGCCAAAACTCTTCACCGTTTCTTTGGCACTCAGGATGTTCAGTGACCCACAGACCTCTACTGACTGGTCAGCCATCTTTGCCATGGGAACCCTCAGCCTTCTCCCTGTCCTGATCATCTTCCTGGTTTTCCAGAAGTACATCGTCCAGGGATTGGCTACCACCGGCTTGAAGGGTTAACCAAGTTTTTCCCCTTCACAGAGCGCGAGGAGGATGATACCTATTCCATGGGTATCATCCAGGCGGGGGAGCAACTGCTCGGCATAGTAGTGGCGTGAACAGGAGAACTCCGAACCACGGCATACCCCATGTACATGGCCATCCCCATCGATGGCCTTTTTCTTGAGTCCGTCACAGGCCTTCAAACAGCCTTCCCTGTACGGTTCTGGGTTCTCATACCACCCTTGGCGTACACCCCTGGAGAAGGCACAAGCTGCCATCGCTGTACAGGAGCTTTCCTGGTAGGAAGATTTCATGTCCAACACCTGATGGAACATTCCCTCCTCATCCTGATGACGGAGGAAACCCTCGCTGAGCGACCGGAAAAACGTGAGCAGTTTCTTCCGTTTGGAATGATTATCAGGCAAAACCATCAGCAGCTCAGAGAGACTGAACAGTGCCCACCCATTCCCCCGTCCCCAAGGAATACCTGTGGCAATATTGCGCTCAAAATCATAGACATGGCTCATCAATCCCTTATCTTCCATATAGAGGTATTTTGCAAACCCGAAGAATTGGTTGATGGCGTCTTCCAGGTAGGAGTCATCCTTTGCATAGATGCTGTAGCGGATGAGGAAAGGGACTGACATATACAGGTCATCGACCCACATGGTATTCTCATGGAACTCATGCATGAGTCCGGTACGGAAAAAGGTACCATCGCTTAGGCGTGGCTGGATCTTGCTGATATAGGTGCGAACCACCTCGATGATCTCCTCAAATCCATGAAGCTCATGATCCTTTCCTACTTCGAGGACCGTTGATGCAAAGGATCCACAGTCATCAAGACTGTCCAGGCTTGTCATCAGATGATGTACGGCAGTACTGCCTCCAAGATGCTCCTTGTCCCACATGGCATACGCGTATGAGTCAAGACTGGCTTGTATATGGTTTTCCAGATACTCTGCAATACGGTACGCCAGGGAAGGATCAGAGGAAGAGAGCATCCGCTCTGTTTCCACCAGGCCATAGAGGGTGACTCCCAGAGGATAGTTCCAATGCCCAAACAGAGGATTGTCATTATACATCCGTAGGTAGGTATCTTCCCCTTCAAGGTGCCAGAAATCTTCTCCGTTTGCTGTAGGGAATGGCTTGGTGTATTGAAATGAGAATACATCTGGACGAGCATCAAACGGACCAGCTATCAGATAGCGATAGGGATATGATGCAGGGAGGACTGGATTGAAAATCTCTATCATATCATTGGTCTTTGCATCAAGAACCTCCAAGGTTACCGGACTCTCAATCCTGGCATGGAGCAGGAGGGTATGCCGACCTGCTTGCAATTCAAGGGATCCCTCCACAGGAAGATCATCAAGAAAAAGCCGTGCATTGCTCCTAAAGGTACACCATCGGTCCTCCTCCAAGGTGAAGGAGGTTGCTAATACCGCACATTGGCCTTCCTTTGCATCGGGGAAAATGCTGGTAAGATCCACCGATTCCCCAGGTAATTCAGGACGTTCAGGATACCAATCCAGAGAATGCAAGGACTCCAAGGTAAGAGTTTCCAGAAGCGTTTCCTGTGCAGCTGAGTAACACAACCCTTCCATCTCACCGTAGAGGGAGGGCATAAGGAAATAATAATCCAGTTTCCCGACCCATGTACCGAATTCACAGCCAAACCCGCCACTGGTGTTTTCACAGAGCAGAACCAAATCATTGAAACCCTTCTTCATTGGGAGTTCGAGTATTTGTTTGCTGCGATACCGTTCACTGAAGATATCACTCTCCCCCACCAAGACACCATTCACAAATAGCTTGACCGGACCATAGGGAATGAGTGCGAAGCGAAGCGTAGTCTCTCCTGTGCTGGGGTACACTCCCCAGATATAGCTGTAGGAACCAAGAGGAGCTGAGGGAAGCAAACTCTGCAAGTCTGCATGGTAGCGGTAATCTTCTCTTCGGTAGATACCTTTTTTCACAAACGGTCGCCAGGTATATTGGCCGCCTTCGTGTGACGCAAGGTATCGTTGTACAATAGTTTTTGCTGCATCCATTGATGATACGTGTTTCATATGGCTTGATCCCTCCATGCCTTTAGTATCGTGTTGAAATGGTAAGGTTGCAAGTGAATGCAAACAAAGCTTGAAAAAAATACTACTACCCTCTTGTCAAAAGAGAGAAAATTACGTACGTTAGTAATCGTTAACTTACTTTGGAGGAACCGATGCAGACAAAACGACAAATTGAATTGGTTGAAGCAGCAATCCGCGTAACAGCCAATGATGGTATCCAGAAGCTGACCATCCGGAATGTGGCATCCGCCATCGGTGTCAGCGAAGCAGCTGTATACCGGCATTTTGCAAGTAAACATGAGTTATTGCAAGCAATCCTTGTCCATCTTGATAGCTTGCTCAAGCCACAGTTTGCTACATTGCTCGCATCAAAAGATTCCTACAGGGAAGCGCTCACCAAGTTTGTTCATGACTTGTTCACACTTTTGGAACATAATGCAGCATTTACCCTTATGCTGTTCGCTGAGGAGACCTTCAATGTTGACATTCAACTCAAGCCACAGTTGGATGCTCTGCTACAGGGAAACCTGAAGCAGCTCTCTGCGTTCTATGCAGAGGCCATTGCAGAGAAGCAGTGCAGGGATGATATGAACCCTGTTGAACTTGCAATGATCACCTTCGGCACCATTCGCCTCTATGTCTCGCGTTGGCATATGCAGGATGAACCATCAAACTTAAGTGAACAGGCAGGGCCTATCACCGCTGGCCTGAGTACCCTCTTCTCATTGCAATAACTGTACATTTCAATTTCATGAAAGAATGTTTATTTATTCTATATGTAAGTAAACGTTAACTATCGGAGGATTTATGCGATTTTTCACATCATTTGCTAAACGCCCATTTCTTCTCTTGCTCGCGGTATTGGTTCTATCCTCTATCTTTGTCATCTCCATTGCAAACAATGCAGTGCTGGAGACGGACCTTGATGAGTATATGCCAAAGACCCACCCGGCCTTTATGGCCAGTGATGAGGCAGAGAGCCTTTTTGGTATCAAGGATGCAATACTCATCGTAATAGAACACCCTGAGGGTATCTACAACCCCGGCACAATTGAGAAGATAGATGCCATCACTGTAGCGCTTCAGGAAGAGTTTGATGCAGTGGAATCCGTAACCAGTCTCACGACTGCAGACAACATCAAGAGTGATGATGGGTTTCTTGAGGTTGAACCGTTCTACTCCGGAAAAACGAGTGATTCGGCAATCTCACAAATGCAGGCCGAGGTAGAAGCCAACCCCATGATATATGGGAGAAATGTCAGTAAGGATGGGACGGCCACACTGATCATTGCTGAACTGAAAAGTGACATAGAGGCAGAGACACTGCAGACTTGGGCTGGGCAGTGGGAAGGACCAGAAAACCTCATGGTTGCAGGACGCCCTGTAGTTGAAGGGGCTCTTGCTCAGCTCGGACCAAAGGACATGGCGATCATGTTCCCCTTGGTCATCATCACTATGATCATCCTGCTTTACATCTTGTTGCGTTCAGTACGCGATACAGTACTGAACATGGTCATTGTGCTTTTTGGGACACTGGTCTCCTTCGGTTTGATGACCTTGTTGAACATACCCATCTATGCCGTTGATACCATGATTCCCGTCATGTTGATTGCCATCGGGGTTGCCTATGGTATTCACATGCACAATACCATCCACCACCTGATGCTCTCCTACCCTGACCTTTCCAAAGGGGAACTGGCTACCCAGTCCCTGAAGCAGATGGTAAGGCCGATTATCATGACAGCAATAACCACAGCTATTGGATTTGTTGCCCTGATGAGCAGCCAGGTACTTCCTGTCCGGTATTTTGGGTTGTTTGCAGCCATCGGTGTCCTCTCTGAGATGTTGCTTGCCCTGTTGCTTTTCCCTGCTTCCCTCTATCTTCTGGGAAAACCCAAGTACAAGAGAGCGAAGGCAGATCTTGAAATACAACAGGGAAAAGGAACGCTTTCAGACAAGCTCCAAGCACTCCTGCTAAGACGCCCGAAGATGGTTGTTTTCATCTCCCTTGCCGTGCTCATCATTGGAATCTGGGGAACAAGCATGGTATGGATCGATACGAGCTTCCTGGCAAACTTTGAGGAAGACAGCACCATTGCACAGACCGACCAATTTGTAAACAACAAGTTCGGGGGGACTTCCACCTTGAATATCATCCTGAGCGGGGATGAGACAGATCTCTTCAAGCATCCAGAGGTACTGCAAGCGATGGATTCCATGCAGGATGATATTGAGAAGGACCCAATTGTGGGAAACACACTCTCCCTTGCAACCTTCATCAAGCAGATGAACCAAGTAATGCTGGAGCATGAAGAGGGAAGTTACAGCATCCCGGACTCCCAGGAACTGGTAAGTCAATATCTCCTGCTCTACGAATTTTCCGGTGACCCCGAATCCTTGGAAAAGGTCGTTGACTACGAGTATACCAGTGCAAATATTACGGTTCAGTTGAAGAGTGACAGCTCTGCTGTTCTCAAGGATATCCTTGCTGTGGTTGATTCCTACCGCCCAGTCTTCGCCGAACATGAAATTGAGGTAACGTATGCAGGCAGTGGTTACAAGGCCTTCATTTTCAGTGAACTCCTGCTTGAGGGACAGATCATCAGCTTGGCCCTAAGCTTTGTAATTATCATCATCCTCCTGGCTCTCCTGTTCAGGAACCTGCATATCGGCATCGTGGGAACCGTCCCCATTGCCATCACGGCTATTGTGAATTTTGGGGTGATGGGACTGCTGGGAATCCCGCTCAGCAGCGCAACTGCCTTGATAACCAGCATTGCCATCGGTATCGGGGTGGACTATGCCATCCACTTCCTGGAGCACTACACAAATGAACGCCTGGAGGGCTCTTCACTTGAACAAGCTACGAGATCGACACTGAGGCATACAGGGAGGGCAATCATCTTCAATGCAATCGCCGTCATGGGTGGTTTTGCAATCCTGATGTTCAGCGTCTTCCCTCCCAACAGGCAGGTTGGTGCTCTTATCGTCCTTAACATGGCAACCAGTGCCTTGGGCACGCTTACCATACTGGTGGTGCTTGTGCACTACCTCGAGAAAAAACATGTGTTTCTTCCAAAACGCATACGATAACAATACAAGGAGTTACTTATGAACACACGTACAACAAAACGAATCAGTGTGCTTGCACTGCTCTTATCCTTCGCCTTACTTACCGTGAGCGCAGCCACCCCTGGTGGCAGCGAGGTAATGTGGGAAGTCTATAACCGCGATAGCGGGGATACCATGAGTGCCAATCTGATCATGACCATTACCAATGCAAGAGGATCGGTCAGGGAACGAACAATTGCCCAGTACCGAATGGATAAGGATGGGGTTGAGAGCAAGCTTATGTTCTTCCTTTCCCCCAGTGATGTGAGAAATACCAGCTTTCTCAGCTTCAGTTATGAGGATGGCAGAAGTGATGACCAGTACATCTACCTGCCGGCGCTCAGGAGAGTGAAGCGTATCGCAAGCGACAGCAAGAACGACTCTTTCATGGGTTCTGACTTTACCTATGATGATATGGGAAGCCGACATCCTGAACTGGACACCCACACAGTTTTGAGGAAAGAGACGGTGAATGGGGTTTCGACCCTGGTTGTAGAGAGTATAGCAAAAGGTGATGAGGACTATCCCAGGACCCTCTCGTGGGTTGTAGATGGAGAGTGGTTCGGCCTGAAAAAGGAATTCTACCTTCCCGATGGAACGCTCGGAAAGACACTCACTATCGACGAATATGAAGCAATTGATGGCATCTATGTCATCACTGATATGACGATGAGAAACCTCGAGGAGAATACCTCCACCAGGATTCAGATGGAAGAGGTTGAATTCAATCAGGACTTTAATGACAGCTTCTTTAGTGAACGACAGATGAAAATTGGACCAAGGAGATAAGTAATGAAGCAGAAAAGCATCGTACTAGCAAGTATTTTACTCATTGCAGTCCTGTCACCGGCAGTAGCCGGGGACGGGGTATTCAGCGGCATGGTTAGAGACTATGCCACCCTTCGATTTGACCAGACTGACATGCCTGTACATGAAATAACAGCTGACCTTAAGTATGACTACTATGGGGACCTGGGAAAACTTACCCTACACCCGGTAGCGTACAGCTCGCCAAACGAAGGTGTTGAATTAGATCTTCATGAAGCCTACTTCGATTTCTATCTGCAGGATGCAGACCTCAGGGTTGGTAAGCAGAAGGTCATCTGGGGTGAAGCTGAGGGAGCATTCATCACCGACTTGGTAAGTCCCAGGGATATGCGCTCTTTCATCCTTGCTGACTTTACGGAGATTCGTAAGGCAGTTCCGGCCATCAAGGTGGACTACTATGCAGGGGATTACACACTGCAGGGAATCTGGGTGACGCATTTCATTCCATCCACGCTTCCTTCCCAGGATTCAATGTGGGCACAGACACCTTCCATGCCGTTTCCTACAACAGGTACTGCTACGATCAATGATCCCACAATGCCAGAGTCCAGCCTGGAAAATAGTGAGGCATTCCTCTCATTGGGTAGGTTTGGAAATACCATAAGCTGGAAGGTAAACGGAGGGTATGTGTTCACCGATGAACCCTTGGTAACAGGGGTTGCAGCCTCTGGTGCTACTTCAGGAGAAATTTCCCAAGGGTATGAGCGGTACGGATTTGTTGGAGGTAGCTTCAATACAACCCTGGGAAGTGTGGTGCTCAGGGGAGAGGCAGCTCTGGCTCTCGAAAAACCGATGAACAGCGTTGATACCACAATCTCAATCGAGTACCATAACCAGGTACAGACGTTGGTGGGACTGGATTGGAATATGCTGGGGGCCCAGTGGTCGAGTCAGTATCTGCTTACCTATACCCATGACCATAATGATTCATTGGTAAGTCAGATGAAACCCATCAAGGAGTTCGCCCACACCCTCACCTTCAGGGTTCAGGATACATTCCTTGATGAACGCCTGACTGCAAAACTCTTCACCTACGTGGAACTAGAACCTGCCAATGCGCTGATCAGGCCATCCCTCTCCTATAACTTTGGAGATGGAGTCTTGCTTGAAGGCGGCGTGGAGTTATTTGTTGGTGATGAAGAGGGTACTTTCGGAGTCTACCAGGATAACTCCATGGCTTGGGCTGCACTTCGCTGGTACTTCTAGCACTTCATCAATCGCTTTGCAACATGGCTGCCTTTCTCCAAAGAGAGGCAGCCTTTGTTTGTATATGCACAACGCGAAGGGAGCCTCTTCTGGAAGCTCCCTTCAATAACCTAGACCAGCTGCTTAGCCAATCAACTCTGCAAGGTCATCCTCTACGGATGAGATTCCGGCAATCCCGAAGTTCTCAACCAATACGCTGGCTACATTCGGTGAAAGGAATGCAGGCAATGTAGGTCCGAGGTGGATGTTCTTCACACCAAGGTAAAGCAAGGCAAGCAGTACGATGACAGCTTTCTGCTCATACCAGGCAATGTTGTAGGCGATGGGAAGATCATTGATGTCATCCAAGCCAAAGACTTCCTTCAACTTCAAGGCAATGAGTGCCAAGGAGTAGGAGTCGTTGCACTGACCAGCATCAAGGACGCGGGGGATTCCACCAATATCACCAAGGTTCAGTTTATTATAGCGATACTTTGCACAACCTGCAGTCAGGATTACCGTATCCTTGGGCAGATTCTTTGCAAATTCAGTGTAATAATCCCTGCTCTTTGAGCGGCCATCACAACCACCCATGACCACGAACTTCTTGATCGCACCACTCTTCACGGCTTCAACTACCTGGTCAGCAAGAGCGAAGACCTGCTCATGGGCAAATCCACCGATGATCTCTCCTGATTCAATCTCAGTTGGGGCAGGACAGGTCTTGGCAAGTTCGATGATTTCACTGAAGTCCTTCTTATCCCCAATGCCACCTTCAATATGCTTGCAGCCCGGGAAACCGGTTGCTCCGGTGGTATAGAGACGGCTCTTGTATGATTCGGCTGGAGGTACGATACAGTTGGTGGTCATCAAGATGGGACCGTTGAAGGATTCAAACTCCTTCTTCTGCATCCACCATGCGTTACCATAGTTGCCATAGAAGTTAGGATACTTCTTGAATGCGGGATAGTAGTGAGCTGGGAGCATCTCAGAGTGGGTGTATACATCAACACCAGTACCCTGGGTCTGTTCAAGCAACATCTCGAGGTCCCTGAGGTCGTGACCGCTGATAAGGATGCCAGGATTCTTGCCAACACCAATCTTTACCTTTGTCATCTCAGGGTTACCATAGGTGCCGGTATTTGCTCCATCGAGCAGTGCCATACCTGCAACACCCCATTCCCCTGTCTTCAGGGTAAGGGCAACAAGCTCATCGACACTCTTCTCTTCAAGCAGGTCATTCAGGGCACTCTGGATAAAGGCATCGAGCTCTTCATTTTCCTTGATCAGGTTGTTTGCATGCTTGGTATAAGCGCTCACTCCCTTTAGGCCATAGGTAATCAACTCCTTCAAGGAGCGGACATCTTCATTACTTTCAGCAAGTACGCCAACAGTCTTGGAAAACTCTTCATAGGAAGCAGTGTCGGTGTTGTCATAGAGAGCGGCTTCACTCAATCCTTCCTTATTGGAAAGCTCTTTGAGCAAACCCTTCTTTGCCTCAATGGTTAGGAGAATTCTCTCGGTTACCTTTTCATCGTCAAAGTTTGCATTGGTGATGGTGGTGAACAGATTGTAGGTGACAATGTGGTTGATATCCTTACTGACCGACTTGTTTTCAGCGCGGAGTCTGGTTGCCACCTGGCTCAGCCCTTTGGTCACATAGATCAAAAGATCCTGCAGGTTTGCTGTCTCTGGCTGCTTGCCACAAACCCCTACTTGCGTACATCCGAAATTGCGGGCAGTTTCCTGACATTGGAAACAGAACATCTTGTTGTCCATTTGATTTCTCCTTATAAAGTTAAAAACTGACTACCAGAAACATCTTGAAACGTTCTGGAGCATATATTGCATGTGGTAAATCACTCGGCATTAGAATTGAATCCCCTTTACCCAGTTTGAACTCCTGACCATCAATGGTCACCAGTCCTTCTCCGTCAAGGGCAATGACCAGAGCATCCCCGCTGCTTGCGTGGGTGCTGATCTCCTCCCCTTTCTCGAAGGCAAAGAGGGTAAGGCTGTGATGCTTGTCCTGTGCTAGGGTCTTGCTCACGACCTGTCCTTCCTGATAGGTAACCTGGTCTGCAAAACTCATTACTTCGGATGGTTTGAAATTCTTGATCATCGCAGTCACAACTCCTTTATTGATTCGCTCTATGTCTCATAGTACATACATCGTATAAAAACCAAACAGATCAGTATGTTGGAAATCCAACATTTATGGTTTTTTTCATAATCTTGAGTTTCATGCAAAAACCTCCTATACTCAGCTTCATGAAATGCTGGAGGACCCACTTTTGGGAATCATAGAATTGCTCATGCTCTCTGTAGGCCTTGCTATGGATGCGTTTGCTGTATCCTTATGCAAAGGACTCAGGATGCGCAGAATCAATTGGTCCCAAGGAACCCTCATTGCGTTCTCCTTCGGTTTCTTCCAAGCGGGAATGCCGCTCATAGGATGGTCGCTCGGTCATCAGTTTGAACGTTTCATTACCCCTGTTGATCATTGGATTGCGTTCGTCCTCCTCTCCATCATAGGAGCAAAGATGCTCTATGATTCCATTACAGAAGACCCCACCTGCCCCGTCGAAACAGTTGATCATATTGATCTCAAAGAACTATTACTGCTTTCCATCGCAACCAGTATCGATGCCTTGGCAGTTGGGATCACCCTTGCATTTCTGAACACCGATATCATCCTTTCCATCTCCTTGATCGGCATTATCACATTTTTCCTTTCACTGCTTGCCGTCATCATCGGAAACCACTTTGGTAATCGCCTTCAGAGCAAGGCGGGGATTCTGGGAGGGATTGTCCTTATCCTTATCGGAGGAAAAATCCTATTCTCCCACCTTGGCATCATCGGTTTCTAGGTTCTCACTCTTTCCATCATCAGAGGGCTCCCCTCTCTTGACACGACCCATCAGGAAAAATGCAATCAGCATGGAAGCTGAACCATAGAGGAATATCGCCCTGAAACCGAACAGATCAATGAAGGCACCGGTAATCGGGGGACTGATGATCGACGCTAGCTGGCTGAAGAAATAGTATAGGCCTGTATAAATACCCACCGTCTGATAGGTAGACATCTGCCAGAGCATCGGGAAACTGTTGGTTACCACCGACACCCAAAATATTCCAAAACCAAAAAGCAGGGCCCAGAACGTGTATTGACGGAATGCATCACTCATCCCACTGGTGATTGGATCATGCAGGAAGACCCCTGCGAGCAAGATAACCAGAATGGCCAAAGAGAGACGAATTGTTTTCTTTCTTCCTACCCGGTGTGCCACAATACCTGAAGGAATGGCGAAGAGAGCATATGCGATGCCTACCATACCGGCAGCCAAGCTTGCAGTGCCACTGCTGGTTCTCAGGATATCCTTGGAGTACAGGCCAACAAAGGGAAGGATCCCTTGGTACCCAATAAACCAGAAGAGTAATGAAAGCAGAATAAAGAGTGCACTCTTGTCCTGTTCCTTGAAGATAACCTTCAGGGAGTGAAGGATTGGCTCCTTTTTTTCGCTTTGCTCAGATGCAGTTGCCTTTCTCTCCTTTACAAAGAAAAAGAGGAGCAGTACAGCGATGATGACAAGAACAGAGGAGATAGGGAATGCAAGGATTTCGGTGGTGGGTCCACGACCGGGAAGATTGATCGGGATATCCATCAACCTTGCAAGCCCGACTGTTCCTACGATGGTGGCAATACCTCCCATGGTATTGATTACACCGTTGGCTTCGCTACGAAGATTTCCGGGTATCATATCAGGCATGAGTGCGACGACAGGTCCCCGAACCGCCTGTTTGAACAGGTTGAGAATGAACACCAGCAGGATAAGCAGCCAGAGGCTGTTCAATGCCGAGAAGGGTATTAAACCAAAGGCAACCGCTGTAACGGGGAGACAGATGACGATAAACGGCATCCTTCGTCCAATCCTCGTATGGGTCCTGTCGCTGATTGCACTGAAGACAGGAATCAGGAATATGGCCAGAATATTATCGAAGGTCATGATCGACCCGATCAGGGCCTTGGACTCAACAAAACGGGCAAGAAAGATAGGGACATAGGTATCATAGAGAGGGTCCATCAGTCCCATGGTAAAAAATCCAAGACCGATCAGAAAGGTGGTGGTGTAGTACCCCTTCAACCCCTTTTTTTGTGTTTTGGCCATCGAAAGACTCCTTGTTACGCTCCGATTGCAATAAGTGTACCATACATTTCCAAAAGGGAGGTAGGCTTTCCTTGGCTCTGGACGAAATCACTCGTTTGCGGTACACCATCCTCATGCAAACTCCCGATGATATGGCAGTAGTCACTACAAAAGAAGCACTGGAACAGTATCTCTCCCTTAGGAAGGAAGAGATCGCCTTTGATGAACACATGGGCTGTTCTCTCCCTATGAAGATACCTACCTACTTTCTCTCCCTGATCAACCCAGAAGATCCAGATGATCCGCTCCGACGCCAGGTAGTTCCCACAAGGGAGGAACAGATCACCGAGCCCAAGGGTACCACAGACCCTTTGGAGGAAGTCAGGTACAGCGTTCAAGACCGACTCATTCACCGGTATAAGAGCAGGGTCGCTTTCCTGACCACTGATATCTGTCCTCTGTATTGCAGGCACTGTTTCCGTCGCCGTTTCACGGGGACTTTCCAGGGTCCTGCAAGTGAAGCCCAGATTATTGAGGCAGCAACTTATGTGGCAAATCACCAGGAAGTGACAGAGATCCTCTTAACCGGTGGTGATGTACTCACCCTCTCCGATTCCCGTTTACAGTCCATGATAGAAGCATTCAGAAGCAAGCGCCCTGATCTTGTAATCCGACTCTGTACAAGGATGCCAGCCTCCTATCCTGCAAGGATCACAGACTCCCTGATCACCATGCTGAAACAGTTCCGGAGTGCTCCGTTCTACCTCATGTGCCAGTTCAATCATCCTAGGGAACTCACCCCTCAGGCAATAGAAGCGATAGACCGCTTTGTAGATGCAGGGATTCCTGCAATGAATCAGACAGTATTGCTAAGAGGGGTAAATGATGATGTAGAGGTGCTTGTTGAGCTTTGCAATCGCATGGTTTCCAACAGGATCAAACCCTATTACCTCTTTCAGGGAGACCTCGTGGAAGGAACCGCTCACTTCCGTGTCCCCATCGAGAAGGGACTTCACTTGGAAGAGCAACTGAGACAGCGTCTCTCAGGTCTTGCCATGCCAGTCTATGCAATAGATCTCCCTGAAGGTGGGGGGAAGGTCCCTCTTGGTAGGAACTATCTACTGGGGAAAAACGAACAAGGTGAATGGATGTTCAGAAATGCAGAGGGAGTAATCAGGACCTATCCTGATCCAATCAGAGAGGAGCTATCCGGTCAAGGACATCCTGAATAGCTTTGGTGCGGATATCCTGACGCTGTGATTCATACACCTCCGGCTCCATGAATACCACCTCTTCCTTCTCTTCGAAGGTAGGAACAAGAATGGGTTCTTCTCCCGCTTTAAGAGGAGTAGCTGGTTCTGTCACTTCAGGTTCTGTTACCGGTGTAATTGCTTCCACTGCTTCAGGCTCTGCTACTGGGGTAGCTTCTTTGACCACTTCTGGCTCAACAACTGGAATTGCTTCTTCCACAGTCTCAGGTTCTGTGGCCGGAAGGACTTCTTCGACCACTACTGGTTCTTCCACCTGGATTGAAATTTTTGGAGTGGGAATCTTGGGCACAGGTGGGATGAATTTCATTTCAACCAGATAATCCTGCACAGCCTTTCTCACCGGTTCTTCCATGGAATCAAGAAGCGTTGGGGCCAAATCCATGACCATGTCACTACGATACCTGTCATAGAGTGCAACAGCCTCCTCCTCACTCAGACCAGGGCTGGGTAGAGAAGCTTGCAATTCCGCTATATAGGTCTCCTTGTTTGCCTCGAGCTGGCTGACAATTTGTGCGACAACCTGGGGAATCATACGGTCAACCAACTGAGGGACATACTCATCCACTTCCTTGGTCAAATCCTCTCTCATCATCTCCAACTGCATGGCGACACTTCCCTCGATGGTTGTCTGCAGATCAACCGCTTGTGCTCTCAGCTCTGCCAAATTCTTTTCAACATACGCTTCAAGCTCACTCTGAAGTACTCCCTGATAGGCTTCTTGATCAGATCTGAGCGTCTCACTAAGTGAGGGAAGTACCATCTCCTCCAATTGTCCTGCAAGGGAATTAAGAAGTGTTTCGTCCTCCAAAAGTTGTGCAGCAATGGAGTCTTTCAATACCGGCTCAAGTTGTTCTTGGAGTCGAGGCAACAGCTCCCTTGCCAAGGTCTCAGCTTCTGAGACCTCTTCCACTGTGGGTTTTCTAACCGGGGGAGTTACCTCCATCAAGGGTTGCAGCTGTCTATCTTTTGCTTGCTGGAGAATTTCATTGGGCACGCCTGGGCGAAGATACCACATTCCGACAAATACGAATGTAGTAACAACAATGGTAATGACCAGCAAATTGATCAGGACAGACTTTTTCATTTCGAACCCTCGTATGGAAAAGATTTCATCGCTGGGATGAAATTCGTAATCCTATGGTATCACAATAGGTTATGACTTGTCGATGAATTACCTTCTTTGAGCGGTGATTACCCAATACCACCACATCCAAGCCTTGCACATTGGTCTTTGGAACAATATCCAACTGTGCTCTCTCTCGTTCTAGAAATCGTTTAAAGGAGAGCCCTTCCCTACCTCTACAGCGAAAGAAACGTAACAGCAACGGTGCCTTGATAAACAATATATGGTCACAGAGTGGCTCCAAGCCCATACGCTTAAGCAGTGCTGCGTTGAGAATGAGTGCAGGCTTTTGCTCCTCTGTTGCCTCCCTGATAAGACGCTTACACGTTTCAACCATCCTTGGGTGAGTTATCGACTCGAGCTCCCTTAGTTTTTCCGGGTTGCTGAACACCAGTGTTCCGAGTGCTTTCCTGTCGACCTCTCCACCCTTTACAATCGCTTGGCCAAAGGCTTTCCTCAGAGCATCCTTGCTCTCATTGAGGGCATCATGGCCCAAGGAGTCAACATCAACTACTTGGCAACCAAAAGAAGCAAATATCTCTGCATACTGGTCCTTGCCGGCACATGCCCTACCGGTCAGCCCGATAACCATCATCAGTGTATATCTCCCCAGTTGTCCCCAACCTCGATACTGGTCTTGAGCGGGATACTGAGCTTTACTGCACCTTCCAGAGCTTCCCGTACTACGTGTTTTGTCTCTTCTACCTCATCATCAGGCACTTCAAATACCAGTTCGTCATGGATCTGCAGCAGCAAGGTGGCCTTGAGTCCTTTTCCCTTGATGGAGGCAGAAATACGGAGCATTGCAAGCTTCATGATATCGGCCGCTGTCCCCTGGATAACCGTATTTACCGCGATACGCTGCGCTTTCGCACGCTCGACGGCACTCCTGCTGTTGATCTCGGTGATGGTTCTCACATGCCCAAGCAAAGTCCTTACATAGCCATCCTTCTCTGCGCGGCTCCTTGTGGATTCTACAAAGGCCTGGACCCCACTATAGCGCTGGAAGTATTGATCGATGAATTGCTTCGCTTCGCTGTGAGATATCTTGAGGTCCTTCGCCAGGCTATGGGTCCCCATACCGTACATGACACCGAAGTTGATCGTCTTGGCAATACGGCGTTGATCGGAGGAGACCTCATCGAGTGGAACATCGAAGATCAAGCTCGCGGTAGAACGATGCACGTCCACACCCTCTTCAAAGGCTCTCTTGAGTCCCGGGTCATCCGCCATATGTGCCAATACCACAAGCTCAATCTGTGAGTAGTCAGCCGAGAGGAATCGATACCCTTTCTTTGGAATGAACGCAGAACGGATTCTTCTCCCCTCCTCGGTCCTCACAGGAATATTCTGTAGATTGGGGTCTTTGCATGAGAGTCTTCCTGTTTCAGTCCCTGTCTGGCTGAATGAAGGGTGAATCCTACCGGTTTCAGCATTGATCTGTAGGGGAAGCTTGTCGATATAGGTTGACTTGAGCTTATTGAGCATTCGGTATTGCAAGATCAAGGCAACTTCACGGTAGGTCTCCTGCAAAGGTTCCAGTACTTCAGTTGCAGTGGAGAATCCTGACCGGGTCTTGGCACCGGTAGGAATCTCACGCTCTACAAAAAGCACTTCCTGCAATTGCTGTGGGGAGTTCAGATTGAAACTATGCCCACAGATGGAGAAAATCTCCTCCTTGATGACATCAATACGCTTCTCAAACTCCTCGGAGAGAGGCTCTATTCGACTTCTCTCCAGGTAAATACCCGCCAGTTCCATGTTTGCAATGATCAGGAGCAAGGGCATTTCAATGTCATTGAGCAAATCAAGCAAGCCTCTTGCCTTGAGAAGTTCCAGGAACACCTCATAGAGGCGGAAAGTCACATCAGCATCCTCTGCACCATAGAACACCACCTGGTCCAAAGGGATATCACTCAGCAATTTTCCTTTTGGTACAATATCACTGTAGCGGACCGTCTTATGTTCCAGATACTTCTCTGCAAGATAGTCCATATTGAATACCGAGGTACTATCCAACAACCATGCAGCAACCATGGTATCGAAGACAACGCGTTTGGGAACCACCCCCCAACGAACCAATACCTTGTAATCGTATTTGAAGTTCTGCCCGATAAGCGAGAGTTTCCCACTCCCGAGATAGTCGGCAAGTAAGTCACGCACCTCATCGACTGGCATGAGTTCCTTTCCCTCATGTACCAAGGGAACATAGTACGCCTTCTCTGCCTCATTGGTGAATGAAAAACCAATAACATCGGCAACCATCTCATCAATACTGGTTGTCTCAAGATCGAATGCTACTGGTTTTCCTGCCTTCTCATATGATGCAAGCAACTCAGAAAGTGCTTTTATCGTTGTCACGGCTTCATATGAACCGTTCTTGGAGGCTTTCTTGACAGGCTTTTCAGGAAGGAACGAGGAGGCATCCCCCCCTGAGGCCCGTCCAAGTTCCTTGAGGATGGTTCGCATCCCAATCTCCTGGAACAGGGGAATGGCTGCCTCATAGTCTACATCCTTGACCAAGTACTGATCAGTGTCGAAGGTTTCGACATTGAATAAATCACGCCTCAGCACGACCAAACTCTTGCTCAGATGCGCGTTCTCCTTTCCTTCCAACAACTTCTTCTGCAAGCCTGGAGCAACCAGCTTTATATGTTCATATATACCGTCAAGGGTACCAAATTGCTGCAAGAGCTTAGCAGCCCCTTTCTCCCCGATTCCCTTCACTCCAGGGATATTATCCGAAGAATCACCCAACAGGGAGAGGTAATCGACTATCTGTGAGGGTTTGATCCCAAGCATCTCCTCAACTTCAATATCCCCCATCAATTGGTAGAACTTTTCGTTCTTCTTCGCAGGTCTCAAGGCAAATGTGTGTTCATCCACGAGTTGGAGCAAGTCCTTGTCGCCGGTAAACATGATGGTGTCAATTCCATGTCGGGTCGCTTCCTCGCTCAAGGTGGCGATAATGTCATCGGCCTCATACCCCTCCATCGTGATGGATGGAATCTTCAAAGCCTTGAGAATGTTGTTGATAATGGGTACCTGAGTATGGAGATCCTCTGGTGCGGCATCCCTGGTTGCTTTATAGGGTTCATACATTATATGGCGGAATGTCTTCTCCTTTCCGTCCATTGCAACCACCAGATAGTCTGGTGAGTATTCACGTATCAACTTCAAGACCGTGGAGAAGAATCCATATACTGCAGATATGTTGTTTCCCTGGGTATCTTGCATTGGATTCCTGAAAAATCCGTAGTAGGAGCGGTAGATCAGGCCGTAGCCATCGATTATATACAATTTCTTTCGGTCACTGAGAGTTGTGGACTCCCTTTTTTTCTCATCCTGCTTAGGAGGTACGGAAAGGGGTCTATCCTTTGACTCCTTTTGCAACTTCTCTTGATCAAAATCCTGACTGGAAAACAGTTCATCCATGGTATCCCCCTATGGTTAACGAGAGCGTATCATAAGCCACATGGATAGTGTCTGGAAGTTCATCTTCCAGCTTTTGGTGGCTCACATTATGGCTGAGATGGGTGAAATAGGCACGCTTCGCGCCAACAAATTCTACAAAGGCCTTTGCTTCGAATACACTGTAGTGGGTTGGATGCGGCCAATAGCGCAAGGCACCCACAACAAGGGTATCGAGTCCTTTAAAGTAGGGAAGACTCTCAGGCGGCACTTCACTACAGTCGGTTGCATAGGCAAAGTCCCCAATCCTGAACGCAAAAATCTCCCTTTTGCCATGCAGGATGGGAATGGGTATTACGGTGAAGGGTCCAATCTCAATCGCTTCATAGGCCTTCATGGTATTGAGCTGGAGATGAGGCACCCCACCTGCGATCGTACTTCCGGTAAGTACATAGGGAAAGCGATCAGTTATTGCATGCTTTACTTCATCCTGACAGTATACAGGTAGTACCTGATCCTTACAGAACACCCTCAGGTCATCAATTCCATTAAAATGATCTGCATGGTCATGGGTATAGAGTACTGCATCAAGATGAGAAATATCTGCCCTAAGGGCTTGCAGACGAAACTCCGGAGTGGTATCGACCAAAAGGGAGTGCTCCCCACTCCTGATGAGGATACTGGAGCGAAAACGTTTATCCCGAGGGTCGCTGGAAGTACAAACAGGGCATTTACAACCAATAACAGGAACACCATGGCTTGTTCCTGTGCCGAGAAAGATTACTTCAAATGGAATCATTGGGCACGTTCCGTTACTTGTTTCACTGCAGATTCAAGGGCCTGTTGTCCATCCTTTGCAGCATCCTTCAGTTGCTCTCGGACCTCAGGGCTGGAAAGGAGTTCCTGCAATCGGGCAAACGACTCCCTTGAGAAATCTGGGTTTCCTTGTGCCTGTTCGCTGATCACATCCAGAACCTGGGCATTCACCGATCCTTCGCGAAGGGCAAAGCTGACACCAAGAAACTGCATTCCCATGCTGGGAATAAAGAAATACATCACAAAAAAGCTCAATACTGCTGCAATTACAGCTGACAGAAATGCGTGAAAAAACCCTCTTCTTGCCATGGTGATTCTCCTCTCACTACTCTACCATACTTGGACAAAGGCGAAAAGCAACACAGGCCCGGATTTCTCCGGGCCTGCGGGTATAAGAGAATTTTGTTTAGAAGAAAGACCACAGGAGAGAGACCCCGACGGTACCATCATCAAGAGGCTTGCTGAAGAGTTCATTTACATTCTGCGCGTTCTTGAAGGTGTAGTCAGTCTCCAGGGTATAGTTCAAGCCAAGCATGATACCACCAAGATTGAAGTCCACGGTAGCCCGATAAGCGACCGGTGAATTGATGAATGTATCACCCAAGGTATCAAGGTCTTGGGGATTGTCACTCTCATCAAAAATGGTAAAAGTCCCGGTATTGTTGTCCATTCGGACAATCCAGTTCGGGCCAAGCCCAAAACCAATACGAGCAAATCCAAGCAGGTCCATTGAGAGACCAACGGTACTCAAAGTCTCAATCTTTGTATATTCAACAGAATTTATGGTTTCCTGAGAAAACTTACCAACCAAGTCGACTTCGGCAATAAGAAGCTTGACGCGGAGATCTGCTCCCAATGCATAATTATCGAAATTGCTAAGTCCATCAAAGTCATCATCATCAAGCTGTGTTTTAATGGATCCCAAATTCTCCTTATATTGGGCTGTCACACCCAAACTAAGATCAACAACAGCAGCACTCAGTGCTGTAGGTAGCATCACACATACGATGAGCAGTAATACCATGCTTTTTTTCTTCATTTCATAACCCCTTTTGTCATTATCTTATGACACATTACTAATTGCGTACATAATTTAGAACATTTTCAGTGCCAGCGCAAGGGAGAGGGAGGCCTTATCTACAGCAAATATGCCCCACCACTGACTTGAGGTAAACACTGAACCCAATGTTGCACTACTTTCCATCAACCATCTGGCCCTGATTCCCACAGGACCAACTTCAGAGCCCAAACCGATCTGAAGATAGACCGGACTTTCGAACATTGCCTCACTAAAGGTTTTTTCCTCAGCATCAGCACGTTCTCCATTTGCAAGTTCATAGAAGGAACGGGAACTGCTTGAGGAGGTCGGCATATAGGTAACACTGGGGCCAGCGCCGAACTCCAGGGCAAGTACCGAACCAAGAACGGGCAGACTCACCGAACCCATTCCAATCAGGAGGACTCCCTGTGCATCATCGCTACAGGTTATGGGATAGACCATGGCCTGGCCTTGCAGGAATGCAAGACGTGCACTCAACTCCCCTGAGAACATCCAATTATCTGGATCCTGGAATCCAAGGGAAATATCACCTGCTTCTTCAGGTGAGTAGGTAGCACCGAAGCCAAGGCTTACATTGAGTAAGCTCCTTGCCCCGATAGCGGAAGGAACCATGAGGATCATGATGAAAATGAGAATTAGTGAACTTTTGCGCATACAGATTAGCAACTCCTCACCTGTATAACAGCTATGGGGCAAAGAAGCTACAAAAGAAAAGCAATTTTTTATTTGGTTCTTATATTACTCTGCTAGCGTTTCCAACTCTTGTTGCCAGAGAGCCATAGAGGAATCACTACTCATCCGCCAATCCCCACGTGGAGAGAGGGAGACCGATCCAATTTTCGGGCCATCAGGGAGACAGGACCGCTTGAATTGTTGGCTGAAAAACCGCCGATAGAATGTTTTCAACCAACCAAGGATGAAATCTGGTTCATAGATATCGGTAAACGCATACTGGGCCAACCTATACACCTTTGCGGGACTGTATCCGAATCGAACCACTTGGTAAAGGAAGAAATCATGGAGTTCATATGGCCCTACAAGATCTTCGGTCACCTGGCTGATCGTTCCATCGCCCTTTGCAGGAAGCAGCTCAGGGCTAACAGGGGTATCCACAACATCCAGCAATACTTTCTTCAATGAGGGCTCGCTGATCATGGCAATGTAGGCAACCAGATGTCTGACCAAGGTCTTGGGAACTGAGGCATTCACCCCGTACATCGACATATGGTCTCCGTTATATGTTGCCCAACCAAGAGCAAGCTCAGAGAGGTCTCCCGTCCCAATAACCAACCCCCCCCTCTTAT
>Ga0265294_10003280_pt1 | contig 20795 bp, 15 predicted proteins | sample MunlanPumphouse3_FD_192504 | JGI IMG/M metagenome (GOLD analysis project Ga0265294, IMG submission 192504) | Groundwater microbial communities from a municipal landfill in Southern Ontario, Canada - Pumphouse #3 | ecosystem: Environmental > Aquatic > Deep subsurface > Groundwater | place...
AAAGGTCATCACCTCCAACTCCATCAAAATTGCCAGACAAAACATAATCTTGATATGGCTGAATATAGCTTAATGGATACTGGGGATTATTGATTTGTCCATTATTTGTTTCCCAAAGAGTCCAATTGCCCGACTGATACTTGAACGTTTTGACATCATTCCCATTAAATCCAATAATGTCATCTTTGCCATCACCATCAAAATCACCAACAACCAGGTTATTCCTCATGTAATAAATTCCATCGCCTCTGTTGGGGTCCAGGTTGTTATTCCATTCTATTTGCCAATCTGCAGTGTTATTGTTAAAACTTAGCATGATAATCCTATCGGGGCTACCGCCAGTTTGACATCGAAGGATTTCTGATTTCCCATCCCCATTAAAATCTCCCTTATAGAATTTGTCCGTCGAACTAATCGTCCAGGAACCCAATGAATACCCATTGCTATTTTGCCATTTTTTAGTCCAACCTTTAGAGTTAATTAGCCGTAAGGTGTAAGTTTTTCCGCTTGTCGAAAGATTGCTTAAATCTTGTACTGTGGAATATCCAGGTGCTGATATCCAAATTACATTCAGATTTGAAAGTGGTGTTCCTGTATTTAGTTCGAAATATCCACTTCCATCGGATTTAGAATAGGTTATATAGCTACCAGTTCCATAGGCCATGGCCCATACTACCGCGTTAGCTATTGGTTGATTATTATTATCCTTTACATACCCTGTAAGTCTGTCTGTTGAGTAGTTATACATATTATAATAGCTACTTGGTTTGGTGCACCGTGAACTGGATGGCGTTATTGATTGGAATCCGGAAAATGTAGTCGAAACCGATTTCGAGGTATTTGAACCATTCCACCAACGACGATATGTTCCAAAGAATTTTTCATAGCAAGTGTCGCCATCAGAAGCAACCCAATTAATATCTCTAAATTGCCACCAAGAAAACCCCTTTCCGCCACAATCTAACGTTCTCGTACTTATATGTGTACTATAGCTGCTTTGGTCGGCTTCACTACCCGTCTTTGGGGAAGTTTCTGGTTGCGATGTCCCGCTAAACCCTGTTTCATCAATAATCCAAGGCATTGAAATACTTTTCCCTGTCCAATAAAGATAAGAAGCTACAATATCTTGTGAAGTTGTAAGATTCTCACTCCAAGCATAATAATGCATTCCTACAAAATCAATTGGCATAACCAGGGGATCCCAGGCAACGCAAGTTTGCGGCAACATCGGACCAACATATATTAGATGATTATTATCGTATTTTTTTATTGCATCGCACCATTCTGTGACCCAGTTGGAAATTTTCATTTTGTCATTTGGGCTTCCAAGCGACCAGCTGGAGTTTAGCTCCGCCATTATACTATAAGCAAACACGGTAGTGTTGTTTTTATAATGGTTAGCCACATTTTCAAGAAATGTCTTATAGCTATCATGAATATTCCAAGCTTGAGGTGCTCCAATGAGTAGGATAGCTTTTAATTGAGCCGCCGCAATTCTACTAAGAAGGTCATCCAACAATGAAAAATAAGTGGAGTAATTATTATTGGGTTTTACCAGCAAGCTTGTTCCTGAGGTGTTCGGTCCAATTCCATGAATTCGTACGGTATTAAAACCCATGTTTTTAATAAGGGTTAAATCCGAATTAAGAACACTAGAACTGGTACTTTGATCTGTGGTCGTACTAAAACAAAATCGGCCATCCTGATTGTATGGATATCCCCAAGTAGTACTGTAGTTTCCATTTGGCGAAACATACCAAGAAGATCCATTAAAATAGAAATCCACACAATAACTGACTATTAGAGGCCTAAAGGAGCTGCCATTGACTGAAAAACCATCACAGTTTACGCTGACGTACTGGGAGAAACCGATACTACACGAGGTTACCACCCAGAAAAGTGAGAAAAAAATTTTTCTTTTCATAAAGGAGAGATTTGAAAGTTAATCAACCCAATTTATGCATTAGAAATACTACTGATGCGTTAAAATTTAGAAGTCATAAAGTTAATAATGTTCTTTGACATTTTGATTGGATTTAGTATCTGTAAGTAGTTCGTTTATTGGGGCTTTATCAAAAGCCGAGATACCCATGATCTGGATGATCTCCTATATCGAAAGGGGACTTCGGAGTTGGTGTGTGACATAAGCAACTGTTAGATAAGTACATATGACTACCCAAACATGAAGGTTGACAGCATTTTCAGAGTGTCCCCAGAGCTTTTTAATGGTCAGGTTTTGCTTGATCCATTTGAAGAATACCTCGATTTGCCAGCGATTGCGGTACAAGCGGGCGATCTCAAGAGCCGTTACCTCGAAGTTGTTTATCAGAAAGACCAGCTCGATCTCTTTTTCATCAGCGTAGTATTCCACCAACCTGAGTGGTTCACGGTAAAGGCGCTTCGATTTTGGCCCTGCAAGATGGATGGTTTTTTCGCTTCTCAGACCCGTGAGCTCATCGAGATTGAAGTTTTCTCCTACTACCGTATAGTCCAAGGTTACCTTGGCCCGGGTGATAAAGAATGAGTCGGCTTTATGCGTTCGATACAGCGCAACAAAATCGAGGTATGCTTTATCCATCAGGTATATAGCTTAATGCTCAATGAGATTGTCGTTGAGTCCAGGGCAAACACATCGTTGTCAATGTCGACATTGGGTATTGAGGTTCTAGCATAGAGTGGTCTGACCTGTTGAATGAGGTACTCGCTAAAATCGGCGAAAATCCTCCAGTCACGTCCCTCGTTTGCTCTTGATAGAGTCGATTGATTGACATTCTGTTTGATCCCCAAATGATAAAGCTTTTTCCGATGAGCCTTCAGGCATACACAAATATCGCGAAGCGAATTGCGTGCAGTCAGTTGACCGAAAAAGAGTTGGAGAAACTGGTTCCAGCAATTTAACTCCTGGACCCGGTGGTTGCCATTGTATCGAGCCACACACTTTTCAAACTCGTACCTGTTGATAACCTGCCCCAGTTGAGCAAAGACATACTTGCCAGAATTCATAGTTCTGCGTTTAAGCCGCAAAACTACTTGTCAATTCAAATCAAAAAATCAAAGAACGCTTATATTCATCTTATTTTCAGCTTATTACAATAATCTTCGAAAAGTTAACGCATCACTAGTACATTAGAAATTTGAAACGGAGGTGATAAATTCGAAACTTTCTCAAACAACCCCTCAAAAAAGAGTCGCCGTTTTGTTTGGCGGAGACCGCCCCAGGGAGAGACCCTTTTTTCTGTTAAATCGTATGGTAATCGGTTCATTGTTTGGGTGAAATCACTTTTTTTCTCTGATATAAAGTTAGACTCTTGATCTATTACCGCCATGGAAAATGTTGAGAAAGTTGACCAATTAACCACCAAACCAGCAAGCCAATGCATACAACTACAGGTCGGCTGGTCTGGTTGGTTGTTGATTGTCAGGATCGATCGAGTTCCAGAATCCTTTCGCAAAGAATGCCGGATATCGCGGCCGACAAGAGTTTTGATAGCGTGTGGTGACTCCTATAACAGACCACCGGAAGAGTCCACTCCAGCAGAGCCATGTAATAGGGAAATACGTCTGGATCGCCCCCGGCGGTGCGCAAGGCATAACTCCTGATTTTTCGCGTCAGCCGGATGTTCCGCATTACTGTCTCGGGTAAGCCACTATCCTTCTGTGCCTCAAATGGTTGGTCAAGGCCTGAAAGATTGTAAAGAGGAACAACCAGGTCAAGCATAGCCACGACATCATGTTGGTCAGCTATCGGAGCCTGATCAATCATAAAGATGGCCTCCAGTCGGGCAAAATCGCTGATGGCCGCACGGGGCCTGGTCTCGGAAAAGTCGATCAGATAAACGTTCAACCCCTCGTCAAGCAAAATATTTTGCAAATTCAGATCGCCGTGACAGATTGCTGTGAGGTAGTCGTACGACTGTCCCCTTCTCCTGGGGTACTCTTCGCGAAGGAATCTATAGGGATTCAGGAACTCCTGATCGAGCCCGTCAATTCTGAAAGTGGCCTGTTCGGGATCAATACCCAGGACCTCCTGCGCTGTTTCAACAAGCGTGGGGAAAAAGGTGAGGGTAGGGTCGTGATCCCGGAAAGGATGGATCATCTCCCTAACCGGCTGACCATACCAAGGCTTTAAAATGTGCAGGAAGATCTTGTCGAATAACACCTCCAGATCCTCGATTGGCCAGCTTTCATAGAGGTGAAACAGCCATTTCAGTTGAGAACCTTCTCCGCCAATCCCGACAAAATTGTATCGAAGGGCTCCCATGTTGCAATAAAAGGCGGTACCCAGAACAATTGCGCTGTTATTCAGGATATAAGGTAATGCGTATCGCTGACAGCAATCAGCTTCACGGGTGATCATATCGCGATGACCAATCTTCATCACGGTCGGTCGCAGCTTCCGGCCAGCCGCGTCGTAGGATTCAACCTGAAAGGTCTGGGCAGAATACCCCCCATGTAGCGGCCTGATCACTATCCGCGCCGAGTCGGTAAACAAACGGCGAGCAAGATAGACCTGATATAACTCCAGATCTTCAGAGCCTCCCATATCCACTTCCGTCTGAGTAATGCCTGCACCGGTGATACGGTTTGATTGAAATAACCAGGCAACCGGCTGCGTCAACAAATCAGATAGGTCCACCTGCTCCACATCTTCGATATTCTCAATCGACAGTAATTGTTCGATAATGTTCTCAATCGGCTCATTATAAGGTGGTTGCTTTCCTTTCGACAGGCGAAAGCGAATGCCGGTAAACCAGTTCCCTCCCGATGTTCGCCGGATGAAAGGCATCAAGGATGCGGGGAAAGGGGTGACCTCAGGAAAATCTCCCTCCGCCCGGCCAAGCCCACCAAAGAGCAGGTAGGGTTTACCCAGGGTCTCGCCAGTGCATAGCACGGCCCGCACAGGAGCAGAACCCTGATTGCGGGCGAGGTCGCAAAGCTGATCGAGCCACTGATCCAGTGAAACTGCCTGGTTATGGTCAGCTTGCACAATCGTATTGGGTTGATTATTAGCTGATAAGGCCCACTGAGCGAAAAATCCGCAGGTGGTTGGATCCTGCACAACCCGAAAATCAGGAGGCTCTGAAGAATCATAAGGGATAAAACCAGCACTCTTTCCCAATGTGATAAAGAGCCCCCGCCGGGTCAACTCTTCCTTGAGCGATTCAGCAGGAGAGCCGGAGCCAATGGCAAAGCCTAACTCGTGATACGCGACCAGGCAATTACCTTTCCAAATCCTGACTGGTGCGGTTGCCGGAGCCAGCAGGCTGACCGATACCGGAAAGCCTTCCAGATCAAGTCCTGTGGTTTGATAGGCCAGATTCCGCCGACGTAAAGTTTCCTCCTGGGCCTCCTCAACGCTGTGGAAAACGGGAAGTACTGCATCCAAACCAGTCATCCCCAGTACTTGCTGCACTTCATCCGACAAGCTGGCCAGCAATAAGGCCCCTTGTTTGGCAACCAACTGTCGACTGGCGACTAACAGACAGCGTATTCCACTGCTGGCCAGGTAACTACATTCACTTAAATCAATGATCAGAAACTCTTCTCGGTCAACCCAAGATTGAATCTCTGTGGTAAAAAAAGTGGAACTGACCGTATCCAGACGACCCTCCAGCCGGATCCTGATAACCGCTTCATCGGTGAAGATGACAATGGCTAAACCTCCTTGGGGCGTCTTTTTTCTGATCATTTTTCTCCTGCCAGGGCAGCCTCCTCCGTGGGAAAGATCTGGAAGATGGTAGAGAATCCCGAAATATCGAATATCTCCTGAATTTCGGGTTTCAGACAACAAAGACGGAAAACCCCCTGTTGCCCGGCCAGCCTCTTCTGTAACACAAGGAATACCCTTAGCCCTGAGCTACTAATGTAGTTTAAGCCAAGGCAGTTGATAATCAGGTTGTTGCAGTCTTGATCAATTAAGTTAACAACAGACGATTCAAACTCTACCGCACGGGTGGTATCAATTCGTCCATCAACCTTAACAATCTTGAACTGGCCTGATGTTGTGATTTCTAATTTCATTTTTCAATGCGTTTATTGAGCTTTAAATAGTTCTTATTCTCTTTTCTTTCATAGTCAACCTGATCCATAACCTTCTTGATCAGAAAGATTCCCAACCCTCCAATGGGCCGGTCTTCTGCCGCCAGCGTGATATCAGGATCGGGGCGGGCGGTAGGGTCGTACTCATGACCATCATCAATAATATGGATTGTCAACTGATTGTCTGTCCGGCTAAATTCTATCAGGATGGTATGGGATTCTTCATCATCATAGCCATAAAACATGATGTTGGTTATAGCCTCCTCGAGTGCCAGATTCAGGTTGAGCACCAGAGGCATAGGCAGATTCCAGTCGGTTCCGAGCTCCTCGAGAAAGGTTTCCATCTTGGTGAGTTCTTCCACCCGGTTGCCTAAAATTAGTTGCTTGCGGTCGTGCGTATTCATGGATCAGATTATTCAGGGTCGAAAAGCCGGTTTCTTAGCATGGTGGTGGATTGGGGCGACAGCTGGTTATCGGATTGGTTGCCAGTGAAGGAGAAAGAGACCCCAGCGACCAGATAGGTGCTGCCAATCAATGGATTAACGATAAGGCTCAGGTTCAGCGGCAGACTGAAATACTCTGTAATTCGTATGGGCCGTGCTAGCTGGCACCCAACGTTCACCAGGCCGGGCTTGGAACCATAATAGGTGCCTTTTACCTGACCTCCGCAAAAGGCGAGAAGGCTGGTCTGTCTCATCTGATGGTTGAATTGGAGCTCGAGGTAAATACTTCTAGAGGGATCCGCTCCGTAGAAGAAATAGCTTCCCAGAAGGTTAAAGGGCAGGCGATCACCGCCACTGGCCATCACCTGAACCTCCAACAGGTGGCTCGTGGAGGGCTCGCGAAACTTAAAAAAGTCGAACTCCCGGCCCTCTTCAAAGCTCCAATAGTCCCACAGGGCTACGGTGATAAATCCAAACTCACCGGAGAGATAAAAATCAGTTTCCTGAGCACCCGGGCCTGTCATTTTGTACGCTCCCCAGCTCCCCAAGGTGAAGGCTCCACGCGATACCGACAGGCTGGGCTGGATGCTGGGTGCCTGGCCAATTTCTAGGCCCCGCCAGATATACCGGCTCACGAAATCCACGCTGCCATCAACCGTGATGGCACTACGCGATTCCTGGCCCCGGAGGGTGAGAGGAGCCGGTAAAAGAGCGCCTAACAGAAAAATCCCGGTAAAGATGGTGCGAGTGTTCATAGAGATTGCCTCCCAGAATCAGAGTTTTAACGAGAACATAAATTGATTACCAGGCTGTTCCAGGTTGTAAGCCCTCGAAAAGCCGAAGGAGAAAGTTGATTTCATCAGCGAAAATAACACGATTTCCAGATTTATCTGAAGGCCTGATGAATAGTAAGTTTTTTGCGGTAACTGATTGGCCATATTGGTAAAGAGCCCCATGCCAAACAGCGTGGCTTGTGCATGGGTGGCATACAGTCCTTTGAACCCTAATTTACGGAACCGTACCGGGGGCAGATTGAGCTCGCCGCACAGTTTAGCATAATTCAATCCCTGGAGCTCGTTAATCTCAGCGCCTGGAAAACTCGCCATATCTCGATATTGCCTGATATCCCGATAGTCGAGATAGTTGTTCCCAAATCCTCCAAAATAGAAATGGGAGTTGGTTTTATCGGGTGGACCAAAGGATTGACCTGCTGAGGTTCTCAGCCAGAGGGAGGTGTGGCGAATGGGTAATAGGAGTCCAAGATCCAGGTTATGAATGAGTTGCGGGTAGAATGTTTTTTCGGCCAGACTGGTATAGGCATAAACATTCCAATCATATCCTTGCTCCGGCTCAATAGCTCCCAGGGAGCGGCGCAGGCGGCTGCGGTGAAAATGAACATACCCGGTGTACAGGTTCCGGAAATCAGAAGCGACATTCTGATAATCAGGCAAAGTCTCCAGATCGCCATACATCGCCAGGCGAACAGACAATTCCGTCTTTCCTGGGGCAAAGTTCCGAAATACTTTGTGGTATTTCCCCGAAAATGAATATCCAGCTCTGCTGAAGCGAGTTGGCCCAAACAAATCGTAAAAATCAGCATAATTGTAACTGCCTGTGAAGGTCCACCCCCAGAACCGGTACTCGGCCGAGAGATGCGGAACCTGTTTAGTCGGCAGATCAGCGTAAGGCGTAACTGACAGCTTGATGTTCAGGGAGTTAATCCCCATCGGATCCATAAAGTTCAGTCGGTACCCAACAGCCAAATATTGTTTGTATCCCTGGATGATGGGGTAGGCTCCGGACAAGCGAAGTTCCCGCATCGGATGATAGGTCTTTTCCGTTACCCCGATGGAATCCAGATTAACGGTCGACGGGGGTGGCAAGGCCCACTCCTCCACCTGCGGATGCCGCTCGTAAACCTGCTGCCCGAGAAACTCGATGGCGTTGACATCCTCCCGCACCTCAATCGCCATGATGCCGGGCACCATTCCCTCATGAGTGTAATTGAAACACAGGAGCGAATCAGCAGAGAGCGGTAAAGGCCTGAAGAAACCAGTCTCGGCATTGCTTATAATATCTGCTTGCCGAGTTTCTAACGAAATCCGGAAAATGTTGGAAACGCCTGTGTAATAAGATGTTCCGTATAGATGTTTGCCATCTGGGGAGAAGACAAAATGAGAAGCCGGATTCTCTTCAAACTCATACAGCGTGTCCAGGCTGAGTTTGCTTTTTAGTAGGTCATCCATCCGGATCAGAACGAGTTGTTGCCGACCGGTGACATCGCCCAGGGTTGCCGAGATCAGACTTCCATCGGGTGAAATATCAAGATCAAAAAGGTCCTGCCCATAGGGAAGGGTGGCCATCACCTGATAATCCTTGTATGGGGGCTTAAAACGAACCAGGCTGGTACGACCGGCGAGGTTTTGGACACCCCAAAGGCACTTCCCTGCCTGGTCGAACACCAAATGGCCGCATCGGGTGATCTGAATTAACTCTTTTGTCTTTCCGGTTTCAAGGTCGATGGATTGAAGCCCTCGCCAATCCTGGTTATGTGTGGAGGCAAACAGGGTGCGGGTGGCGGGATCAAAGGCCAGACTAGTGACATAATAAAGGGCGGGACTGATCACCGGGGCTATCTTCTTTGATTTTCCGGTCTGCAAATCAATGGAGGCAATATGGGCCATTTTACCCGGGTAATTGGCTGCCACGATCAGCTGGTTGCCTAGTGAATCAAGGTAGGGTCTTGAAACCGATCCCAAGGTGGAGGGCGTCACTTGGCGAAACGTGCTCACCGGGTACTCTCTGATCCTGGAGAGGTTCTTCTCTTGGAACTCCCGTTCCCAGATGATCCAATCATCCCACTCTTCTTCGATAGACTTGCCGTACACCTGCCGGAACTGTGCGGCATAAAACCGGCGACTGGAATCGGTGCGGGAGAAAAAGTCCTGCAGCTTATTTAACCCGTATTTCAAGGCCAGATAGCTGACAAACCGGGTGCCATACAGATACGAGTTTACTCCTACCTGAAAGTCGATGGTGGTTCCTTCCGTCTCCAGCCCGATCACATGGTATAGATAGGCCGAATCTTTTACCAAAGCCCTGAACACCATCTCATCATATCCCCCCATCACGCGCCCGAGTCCCCCCGACATCCAGGTCTCCATGAAGACGGCGATTCCTTCATGATACCATCGGGGAGAATACCAGCGAGGGGTTGTTAAATAACTGTAAATGAGTGATAAAGGATCTGTGTTGTCTGGAATCACCTTGCCTCCCAGGAGCGACTGATAGAGGCGATCGCGTTTCGAGGATTGGTCGCACATGACCTGGTGTGTCAGTTCATGGCTCATCAACCACTGCATTCGTTCGAGGGGCAATACCACGGAATAGGTATAATCGAACGGAGCTACGGCGATGTTCAGGTAGTTCCAGGGGATGACCATCGTCCCGCCATTTCCAACGTCGGTGAAGTCGTTAAACAGGATATTGGTTTTTTCCGACGGATCATAGTTCCAGAACTGCTGGTGGAAAGCCAGAGCGTTTTCGAATGCTCTTACCGTATGCGGAACGAGGTAGGAAGTGCCCGGATCAAGAAATACCAGGCGGGCGCTGGGGGTTTCAAACTTGGTCAGATTGATTTTTCGCTGGGCAAACAGGGTACACGGCCCGAGGATCAGCAGCATGGTAGCCAGCAGCAGAGGTCGGAGTCGATAAAGTTCAGACAAATTCATTCAACAGGTCTTTTGGGGTTCAGATAGTTAGGGCCGTCCGTTGTACCGAATGGCCAGCAGGGTCATGTCATCTGATTGGGCTACATCACCAGCAAAGTCGGTTACGGCATCAATACAACCTTTAACCGCTTCTTCAGGGGATTTCTCATAACTTCCGGCCAGGTACTGTTCCAGACGGTCATCCCCGAACTGCTCATCGGAAGCATTAAAGGCTTCGTTGATGCCATCGGTGTAAAGGAAGAGCATATCACCGGGGTTCAGGGTAAGCCTTTTGGATTGATAACTGAAATCCTCCAGGCAACCCAGGATAGTTCCACCGGTCATCTCTACCTTTTCGACCTGCCCACCCGTCAAACGGTACGGTGGGTTGTGACCGGCATTGACATACTCTACCTCCCCGGTCAGCGTGTTGAGTATCCCGTAAAAAACGGTTACAAACATACAGGAGACACTTTCATTGCAGAGGAGTTTGTTCACATACCCCATGCAATCCTTGGTGGAGATGCCCTTCAGTCCGGTGGCACGAATCAGCGTACGGCTGACAGCCATGAAGATGGCGGCCGGAACACCTTTGCCCGATACGTCACCGATGACAAATCCAAGTCTCTCATTATCAATCATAAAGAAGTCGAAGAAATCGCCCCCAACCTCTTTGGCTGCAATCATGGAAGCATAAATGTCAAACTCATGCCGTTCGGGGAAGGGTGGAAAAGTCTTAGGTAATATAGCCAGCTGGATCTCCCGGGCAGTTTGCAGATCTTGCTGAATACTAATCAGTTGATCATGCTCCTGCATGCGATGCCAGATGTTCGAAATCTCTTCCAGGCTCTTGTTGATGGTGATCTCCAGGTCGTCAAAACTGATGGGCTTGGTGAGGAAATCAAATGCTCCCCGGTTCATCGCCGTCCGGATGTTCTCCATATCACCATAAGCCGAAACGATCACCGTTTTCAGCCAGGGGTTTTTGAGCTCCTTGAGCTTGGTCAGGAGCGTCAACCCATCCATCTCGGGCATGTTGATGTCGGAGAGGACCAGGCGGATATCAGGTTCCTCGATGAGCTTGGTTAGGGCCTCCAACCCATTGTGGGCAAAGACAAAGTCATATTTCCCATCACGTACTTGCCTCCTGAACTTCTGCAATATGAGAGGCTCCAGGTCCACCTCATCATCCACCACCATGATCTTCACGTTGAATTTCAGCTTATCATCCATAGTTGTACTGTTTTGTCGCCCGGTTGTCATCGGGTCTGGTTTGGAATATTTTCTTATTTAATCGGGAGGGTGATTTGGAACTCCGCATACTCTTTCTCTTGGGAATTGACGATGAACTCTCCGCCATGTTCCTGAACAATAATATCATAGCTAATGGATAGCCCTAATCCGGTGCCTGATCCGGCCGGCTTGGTGGTAAAGAACGGGTTAAAGATCTTGTCGATGATCTCCTGCGGAATTCCCTTGCCATTATCCCGTACCCGAATCACCACCTGGTTTTCTTCCCGTTTGGTACTGACACTCAGGATGGGGAAGTAGGATTCTCCCAGCTCTTTTTTCTTCTGGATGGTGGCGTAACAAGCATTGTTGATCAGGTTAAGGAACACCCGACCGATATCCTGGGGAACCACGGTGATTTTGCCCAGATCCGGATCATAATCGGCTTCAATCTTGATATTGAACGTGTTATCCGTTGCCCGGATGCCGTGATAACCAATCGAGACATACTCCGCCAAGAGAGCGTTGAGGTCGGTGGGTTGCATCTCGCCAGCTTTCCCCCTGGAGTGCAGTAACATGCTCCGGATGATGCTGTCGGCTCGCTTGCCATGGTCATTGATCTTTTTCAGGTTGCTTTCGATATCCTGCAACATTCCCTTGACATAATCGGCATCGCGTGCATCCAGGCGGTCCGACCATTTATCGATCTCTTCAATGATTTCCGTTGCCAGCTCCACGGAGAGCTCCGAGAAATTATTGACAAAGTTGAGCGGGTTTTTGATCTCATGGGCTATCCCGGCAGTCAGCTGCCCCAGGGAGGCCATTTTCTCCGACTGAATAAGTTGGGCCTGGGCAGCCTTTAATTCTTCGTTGGCTTTCTGTATCGTTTTGTATGCCATGGCATTATCCAAGGCAATGGCGACAAAGTTGGCGAGGTTCTCCAGCATGTCAAGCTGGAATTGAGTGTACGCATTCTTTTGGAAACTCTGTGCCGACAATACCCCAATGATACGTTCTTCGATCATCATCGGCAGGTATATCAGCGAAGAGACCGATTCACCGGCTTTTGGTTTAGCCCGGTAGGCCACATATCGGCTGTATTCGGTATCAACATCATTCATGAATATCGGGCTGGCGTTGTCGACACACCAGACCGCGAAACGGTTCTTGTCGGCCATCGGCATCTCGAATGGTGGTAGCTTAACCCCTTTTTCGATCGTCAGATTGCACTCCAGCTTCTGCTCCGGCTTATTATAGATCATGATGGCAAAGCTGCTGGCATCCATCATGGAGTTCACATTTTCGTACACCAGCTCCTGAATCGAATCGATATCCAGCGTGGAGGTGATTTTTTTGCCGATCTCATTCAGTGTCTTGATGTTCGTAAAGGCTTCGTCCAGGGCTTCGTTCTTTTGCTTAAGCTCAGCCGTTCGCTCATCAACCATCTGTTCCAGCGAATGACTGTAATCTTCCAGCTTCTCGTTGGAAACTTTTAACTGCTCAGAGGTATTCTTCAGGTCGCTGATAGTCGATGCCAACGTAGTCTGCATCGCATGAAAAGCCGTGTTGAGCCTTCCGATCTCATCCTTTGAGTGAATCACCGGTAAGGCAACCTCGAAATCACCTTCGGCAAATTTCTCGGTTGCGCGGGTTAATTTCCGGAGCGGACTGGTGATTGATCTGGCTATCAGTATGATAATCAAGATGATAAAAAGGCTGCCCCCAATTCCTAAAGCGAAGACAGTTTTCTTCAGTTGATTGGCATCAGCCATGAATTCATTCACTGGGAAAACCATTCCGAGCGACCATCCATTGAGGGAAATCGGGGCATAGGCGATCCAGCTGAGACTGCCTGAGCGGACATTATGGTACTCGACCTCGGCAAAGCTGGTTTCTCCGCGGATCATGTGGCGGCCTATCTCCCTCAATGCGGGTGATTCTTGTTCATCAGCAATGGTAAAGACCGTTTCGTTCAGGATCAGGCTGGTGATCGGGTGGGTGATGATCGTTCCCGAATTGGAGATCATAAAGCCATACCCGGTATCATAGATCTTCATCTGATTGACATACTCTTGTAACCAATCGAGCGATAGGTCAATGGTCAGGATTCCAGTGAAGGTTTCGACTCCATCTTGTGGTAGGTAGATCGGGATAGAGTAGGTAGAGATGACCATATCGGCACCGCCATCATCGAAATAAGGCTCGCTCCACATGGCTTTGCCGAGCTCTTTAGGTACCTGGTACCAATCCATCAGGAAATAGTCGTACAAATCATTACCAAGGTTCCGGAAAGCAATTTCCCCCTCTTTGCGGTAATAGTACATTGAATAATATTTCTGCGTATCGCTCTTATAATAAGGTTCATACGCAAAACATGCCCCTTCGATATCCTCATTATTTTCGACCATTAGTTTCACCAACTCCTGGATATCCTCATCGGCTAATTCATTGTCACGGATCAGCTCGGCAAAGTTATCGGGCACCCTTTTGATGGAGCTGAGGACTTTCTCAATACGCTCCACCGCGCCGGTGGTCATATACCGGGCATTGTTTTTGAGGTTGTCGGTGACGATTTTTTGGGTGATGCGCTGAGTGGTGATAAAAACCAGGCTAAAAATTACCATAATGCTCACTAAAATGTAAGCTATCATCTTAATTGCCAGGCTTTTACGTAGATTTAATTTAGATGGGTCACTCATGATTTGGCTCAACAGTAGTTGGGATATTTCCTAGGGTGGAAAAGTGTGAGAAGAACGATTCGTAAGAGATTGGCTGGTCGATACATCCGTTTTCCAGCATGATATCCCGAACCGAGTTAAAATCTTCTGGTTGAAGAAGAGTACTGATTTCGGTTTGGCCTTCGGGGATGTACAGTGATTGGTAATGGCTCAGCGTCCATCGTTGGTGAGGGCGGTTGACTGGCTGGTTAACTGATTTTGCATAATTGACGATGATTTCGATTGCTTCATCTTGATGATCAAAGGCGTACTGCCAGCCTTCAATAATGGCGGTGGCCATCTTTTTGCACAATTCCGGATTTTCGCGGGTCATTTTGCTGAGGCAGTAGATCCCGTCTTCCAGAAAGTTTAGCCCATAATCAGCAAAAAAGAAGCGATTGAGTTCATCTTCATTGATGCCGTTATTGAGAATGGCATGGTACTCGTCAAACCAGTTGGCGTTGATAATATCTACCGCATCGAGAAGAAAAAGACTATTTGAACTCCCGATTGGAACCATTTCGACATCCAGATTATACTTCCGGAACAGAGCCTGAGGCTGCCGCTCATAACCCACCCAGATGCCGGCCCGTTTTCCGTTCATATCCTCCAGCTTTTCAATCCCGCTGCTCTTTTTGGTGATCAGCATCAGAGATGAGCGATGGGAGAGCTGAGCAATATTAACGATATCCAACCCTTTGGTTTTCATCTCGATAGCATTAACTAACCAGAGGATGGCAAAATCAGTTTGCTGCTCCCGGAGCATCTCATCCATGGGTGTACTTGGGATAAACGGAAGAATTTCGAGCTCGATACCCTGTTTGCGGAAGAATCCCTTTTCGATCCCCACATATAGCCCGGCAAACTGGGCGGTGGGGACCCAATACGGAAGGATTCTGACTTTCGTGAGCGGAGGGGATGGATTTCCCAATTCACCGGCAGGAATATCAGTTACCTGGTCGGTAGGTTTTGATTCCTGCCGGCAGTTGGTGCAGGACAGCAGTAGACAAATGAGAAGAAATGAAATGAAATGAAACGGGCCGACTCTCTTTTGATTGGTGTTATCCATTTTGGTAACCTCGGTTATAATCCAATGATGCCGTTAATGGCTTTAATCCCCTGGAGGTTATTAATCAGATTAAGATTGCTTTCCTGAGAAAAAAACCCCAGGTTCAACTCTGGCCTGCTCATGAATGCATTTAACGTGCTTATCCCCGTTAGTTCTATTAAATTCATCGAGGGCAGAAGAAAGCTCAATTGTTCGTTGTTGAAAATAATCATGATGCTATTCAAGCCTTGTCCCAGAGGCCCAGCTTGCAATTGCTCCTTGCCTAAGAGTAAAAATAACTGCAGATCAGCATCGTAAGCAATCGCACTTCCTAGCTCGGTTTGGGAACGGAGGAGATTATCAAGCTGACCTGTGCCTTCAATGATTATGCTGAGGTTCTCCTGACCCCGCAGTAAATTGAGCTGATCTTGGCCCAGCAGTAAGTTGAGCTGATCCCTGGATAGGATCTGGGACAGGACCAAGTTGACCATTTGTTTCGAATCGGCCACTGCAGCAAGTTGTAAGCTGCTGATAACCAATTTATCACGAATTGATTTAAGCTCTTTTACAGAAGCCATCTGTTCCTGCAAACTTCCCTGATCAAGCATAAACTGATCGAGATTTAGAACTCCCTGGTTTAGCGCTTCTCCCCAATTATCCAGTCCGGTGACAAAATTGCCGAAATCTCTCAGGTTCTTTTCTACATCCGGGGTTTCCGCGGCGTCACCATCGAAATATAGGTTGGAGAGCATAGACAGTGTGGCACCGAGGCTTTCATTGCCATTGTGCAAAAATTCCGCAAAGTCAGACAACTGATCCAGCTGATTCTTTTGCGATTCATCGCCTCCCATGCCGTTCGACCGGAACGCGATCAAAGCCATATTGAGGTTTTTATTGGTTTCTTCGGTTAACATGGAGTAGTACGTCAAACTCTGAATTATGGTCCGGAGTTGAGCGGTATCTTTCATCAAATCAGTTCGGAGGCGGACATCTTCAGCCGTTAACACGGTTTTACGGAACTTCTTGGCTTTGCCAACCGTTCCGGCCAGATCCTGATTGTTCAGAGTTGGGTAATCAACAAGGATACCTATCACGTATCCTACAAGAAGGGCGGCGACGAAGCCTAATGCGAATAAGAGTTTAGTTCTGGTTTTCATAATGAGTAGGGTTTATTTAATGTTGAAGATACAATTTTTCGTTTATTTCTGCCTTAACTGGTTTAGTTTCCAGAGGTCGCGGTAGTTCATCCGGATCAACGGAGAGATGGCGGCCTCTCCAATAGGCCCGATCCGCTTTCTGATATGTCGTAATTCGTTGAGCTTATCGGAGAGGTCCGCTTCGTAGGGCGGCTTGATTCCATTCTCTTTTAACATCAGGTTACGCTTCGCTTTGATGGACAATTCAAGGTACAGATTGAGGTAGCAGTACAAATCTACCACGGTCTCATGAGAGAATCGTTCGCGGATCGACAGAAGATAACGCCCGGCACGGGTCTCTTTCAGAGCTCCTTTTCGGATCATCGAGAGGATCTCCACTTCACTGCTGAACTCAATCTCCAGCCAGCCGGAGAGATTCTTGTTGATAAGAATCAGCAAAAGGATGAAAATCGTGGGGAAAACCGTCAGGATTACCAAGGTTTGAATGAGGGGTGGCAAAACGAAATGATTGAACCCCGAATGAAGGATGACCGCCAGCACGAATCCATAGGCGGTTGCCGGTACAGCCTGGTGGTCCCTGGTGATGGCTGTAATGCTAATGAGTGCCAGCAATCCGGTGCACCCCCCATGCATGATGGCCGTTCCAATGCCCCGAACAATCCAGGTGCCGGCAGTGGCATCCGAACCGATGGTAAACAGATATAAAACATTCTCCATCAGGGCAAATCCAGCTCCGGTGGCAAAACCATAAATTACCGCATCGACAAGAAAGCCAATCCTCTTTTTCCTCAACAGATAATGGATGACTACTCCCTTGATGAGCTCTTCAACGACCGGAGCCACATAGCGAGTCTGAATTTGGAAATCTATTTCTATCCAATTGCTAATTAGGGTGTTGAATAATAAAATGATCAAAACACTGAGTATTCCCCAAACCAGGCAGAGGAGCAGGGTTTTGATCTCCACCAACCGGAATCGATCGAGCAAAAACAGGCAGGCCAGGAACAGCAGGACGGGTAGAAAACTAAAAGCGAAATTGATGATGAACATGGGTCATGGTTACTGAATGAGGGTATCAATTCGGGCACTCAGGTTTTCTGGGATGATCCACTGGTCTCTCAGCGTTCTCCGAATGGAGTCGTTGACAAACAGTTTCTGTGGAACGATATTTTTGATTTCCACCCCGGAAGGTTCGAGGCGTCCGGCGAGAATTTCGTTCACCATATTTGCGGTATTTTGACCGATTTGGTAATAGTTCGCCCCGAGACTCAACAAGGTTCCAGAAAATGCATGCTCTGGGGTATTGGAAAAAACCGGAATAGAAAACTTTGCTGCTGCTGCGCAATAGGCGCCAATGGCCGGTTCTACTACATTGTCACCTCCGATCCACAGGGCTTCCACTTGAGCCATCCCCAGGCTGAGGGCCGATTCATACACTTGTGACACGGATTCGATGCTTTTCTCCAACAGCTCGATGCCCAGATCCTGGCACACCTCGCGGGCCATCCGAAAGAACTCTTCCTCCTGCTTCTGATTGCTCCTGTTGCCAAGGTCGGACAGCAGTAGGATAGATCCGACAGCCAAAAGGAACAGGGTTGGACGAATCAGTTTAATCATCAGCGGGTTATCTGGTTTTTTTCGGAGTGACAATGAATTTAGACATAGTTGGCGATTAATAGGTCTGCTACTCCATTGTCTATCTGATCTTTGCGACGAAGTTCGTCAAACAGGGCAAGCAAATCAGGCACTTTCAACCGTTTTTTCTCTTCTCCACCGAAATCGTACCGGATGCTACCCTGGTGCATCATGATGATCCGATCGCCCAGGTTCACCGCCTGCTGCATAGAATGGGTAACCATCATGGTGGTCAGTTTTCCTTCGGTAACGATCCGCTCAGTGAGCTCGATCACTTTCCCGGCTGTTTTGGGGTCGAGGGCAGCCGTATGTTCATCCAGAAGGAGGAGATCGGGCTTAAGCCAGCTCGACATCAGGAGAGTCAGAGCTTGTCTTTGACCTCCCGACAGTTTCCCGATGGCTGAGTCGATCCGGTCCTCCAGGCCCATATTCAGGTCTTTCACGCGTTTTTTTAGATCGTTCACCAGTGATGGCTTCAACATCCAGCCCAGCCCACGTTTTCGCCCGCGCCGGGCAGCCAGGGCGAGGTTTTCGGCGATGGACATGGAGGGAGCGGTGCCTCTGAAGGGGTTCTGAAATACCCGCCCAATGGCTGATGCCCGGCGATGCTCCGGCCAACGGGTGATGTCCCGGCCATTGAGAGTGATCCGCCCGGAATCAGTGAGAAAAGTCCCGGCAACTGCATTGAGTAAGGTCGATTTTCCTGAGCCGTTGGTGCCTAAAACACAGACGAAACTGCCCGGATCGATCTTCAGGTTAACATCCTGAAGCGCCCTCACCTCATTGATGGTGCCGGGATTGAAGGTCTTGTTTAAATGAGTGATTTCAAGCATGCTTATGGCTTAATAGATTGATTTTTTTAGTCTTTTTCATGAATCCTGGCAATACCAGTGCAATGAACACAAAAGCCGCCGTGATCAGCTTGAGATCATTGGGGTTCATCCCCCAACGTAATGCAATGGCAACCAACAGCCGGAATAGAACCGACCCGATCACCGCACCCGCAATGACCATCCCGAGACTCCGGTCGCTGATCAACGCCTCACCAATGATCACGCTGGCCAAACCCCACACCATCATCCCAATACCCATCTGCACATCAGCAAAACCCTGTAGCTGGGCAAGCATCGACCCGGCCAGGGCAATGAACCCGTTAGAAAGGGCTATGCCAAAGATGATCATCCCATTGGTGTTTACTCCTAATGCTCTGATCATCTGGTCGTTATCTCCCGTGGCCCGCATGGCCGTTCCGATATTGGTACGGAAAAACCAAAGTAGCAACAGGCTGAAAGCCACAATGATCAACAGGCAAAAGAGGAGTGTCCAGAGATCACGTGCTGCAACTGACCAACCCAAAACATTGACGGTAGTATCCTGACCGGAGATGGCCACGGCAATCTTTTCAAACCAGGTGAAAAGGGTGTTTTTGGAGAGCAGTGGGACATTGCTTTTGCCCATCACATGCAGGTTAACCGAGTAAAGGGCGGTCATGACCAGGATGCCTGACAATAAGGGATTGATCTTAAACCGGGTGTGTATCAGGCCAGTAGCAGCACCCGCGACCATGCCGCCAAAGAAAGCCATAAGGGTGGCTAGGGCCGGGTTGACGCCAGCGACAATCAAGGAAGCGGTGATGGCAGCCCCAAAGGTGAATGATCCTTCCGCCGTGATATCAGGAAAGGAGAAGATCCTGAAGCTGATAAAAATACCCAGGGCCAGCAGGGCAAGTACCAGCCCGATGGTGATGGATCCAAGTAGTAGTGTCATAGGTTTTCTTTTTTTCAGATTTGACCAATCCAGGCAACTCCCTGTTTGAAAGTGCTTGATCCGATTCCGTTAATCTCCCGTGAGTCAGTGATCAGATGTATGATATCCTCTACAATGCCTGTTTCGAACAGGTGCAAAATCAGCTTGCCGGCCGATGCCTCATTTCTTGGCAGAGCCTGAAAGGGGAAGACAGCTGTGTGGGCGTGCATCCAGGCATCGGTGCCCGGCGAGAGAGGCCTCAGGAAGGCTTTCAGCTGTGAGACCGGCTGCCGGGAGTAAAAGCCGATGGTGACAGCCAACATCCGGGCATAGGCGGGCTCGGTTGTGAACCTGACAGTCTCCCGGATGCGGGGAAAATCAAACATCGGATCGCCGCCGACTGGTGGACTGGTTAAGCTCACACCTACCAACCCCCCGCTCTCTGCAATCATCAGAAAAACAAATTGTTCCAGATCAGTGCTCCTGCTTAATCCGGCGGTCAACTCCTCAATCGGGATCGTCTGGCCTGGGGTGAGCGGATCAAAAGTTACGCGGCTCTGAAAGGCCCCTTCGGCCTGGAGAGCATAGAGGGCGTTGATCTCTGGCTCCAGGGTCCCCGACCGAAGAGTGTAATCCGGCATGCGGGATCCATCCGAGGGTTTGTAGGCGACTGCTTCACCTAAGGCCATAAACTCTCCGTATCGCGAACGACAATCATCAAAGCCTTCGCCAATGGCCCCGATGCCCAGTCCGTAACCGTGAGCTTTAAACCGGATCCGGTGATTATCATCAGCCTGATACCCCGAATGAGCTACACGACCGGGATCTCCCGTCAGCTCTAGTGTCATGGCTTTCTCCGACAACTTCTCACGGACAAACCGATACCCGCTCAGCTCCAATGTTAGAGCATCTTCTTCAGAATGAGATGCTTCCACGACTTCTTCAGTCAGGATGCTCAGCATCCCCACCATTTCGAGGACCGTGGAGACGGGCTCCGATAGGTCGCGGAGGATCAGATGGCCGCCAATCTTAGTGATTTGCTTGTATTGGTTGACCAGGATCCGGATGCC
>Ga0265294_10003281_pt1 | contig 20792 bp, 19 predicted proteins | sample MunlanPumphouse3_FD_192504 | JGI IMG/M metagenome (GOLD analysis project Ga0265294, IMG submission 192504) | Groundwater microbial communities from a municipal landfill in Southern Ontario, Canada - Pumphouse #3 | ecosystem: Environmental > Aquatic > Deep subsurface > Groundwater | place...
TTCTTTCTCGCCGTCTCATTCGCCCTGATCGCCTACATGCTCGTCGTCATCGGCGGCCTCGTGACCTACCCGCCGCTCCCGGCTCTCATCGAGAGCCTGCTCTCCCCCGAGATCCTCTTTGCCGTCGAACTCTCGCTCGTCACCTCGGCGGTCTCCACCGCCTTCTGCGTCGTCGCCGCCGTACCGGTCGCCTACTCCCTCGCCCGGTTCTCGTTTCCCGGCAGAGGGATCGCAAACACGATCTTCAACATCCCGCTCGCCCTCCCGCCACTCGTTGCGGGCGTGGCGCTGCTCATCTTCTACGGTCCCTCGACGTTCGGGAAGATGCTCTCGGAGTGGGGGCTCGACGTCATCTACACCCCGCTCGGGATCATCGTCGCCCAGTTCTTCGTCAACCTCCCCTACATGGTCAGGGTCGCCCGGTCGGGCTTCGAGACGATCAACCCCCGGTACGAGCACGTCGCCCGGACGCTCGGGTGCACCGAGTGGGGAGCGTTCCGCCAGGTCACCCTTCCTCTCGCAAAGAGCGGCCTCATCGCGGGCCTGGTCATCACGTGGTCGAAATCCATCGGCGAGTTCGGCGCCGTCCTCATGCTCGCGGGGGCCACCCGGATGAAGACCGAGACCCTGCCCATCGCGCTCTTCCTGAACATGTCGACGGGGGATCTCGACCTTGCCGTCGCCGCATCCGTCATCCTGATCGCCATATCGGTGGTCTCGCTCGCGGTCTTCGAACGCTACACCGGCGGAAGGGGGGTGTTCTAGGTGCTCAGGATTGCCGGGCTCGCCAAACGCCTCGGGGACTTCGCCCTCGACGGCGTGGATATGACCGTCGCCGACGGCGAGTACTTCGTCGTCCTCGGGCCGACCGGCGCGGGAAAGACCATCCTCCTCGAGACCCTGGCGGGAATCTACTCCCCGGACGCCGGGACGATCGATCTGGACGGCCGTGATATCACCCGCACCGACCCGAAAAACCGGGGGATCGGCATGGTCTACCAGGACTACATGCTCTTCCCCCACCTCACCGTCGGGGAGAACATCGGGTTCGGCCTCAAGCAGGGGAAGGCCGATCCCGCCCGCATCAGTGAGAGCGTGCAGGAGACCGCGGCCCTCCTCGGGATCGGCCACCTCCTGGAACGGACGACAGGGACGCTCTCCGGCGGCGAGCAGCAGCGGGCGGCGATCGCCCGGGCGCTCGTCCTCCGGCCGCGCGTCCTGCTCCTCGACGAACCGCTCTCGGCGCTCGACACCGTCACCCGGGAACGGCTCAGGAGGGAACTGAAGGCGATCCACCGGGCGACCGGCACGACGGTCATCCACATCACCCACCACTTCGAGGACATATTCGCCCTTGCCGACCGGGTGGCGGTGATGCAGGATGGGAGGATCGTCCAGACGGGCACGCCTGATGAGGTCTTCCGGCGACCCGCCACCGAGTTCGTCGCCGCCTTCACCGGCATGGAGAACGTCTACTGCGGGATTTCCAGGGTCCGGGACGGGGAAGCGGCGATCGACCTCGGGGAGATCGTCGTCCGGACAGTCACCGCGATCGAGGGCGACGTCTGCGTCGGCATCCGGCCGGAGGAGGTGATCCTCTCCCGCCAGCCGTTTGAGTCGAGCGCTGCGAACACCTTCCCGGGCACGGTTGCGGAGATCCGGCGGAACGGCATGTTTTCGCGGGTCGTCGTGGACGCGGGGCTGCCCTTTGTCGCCGTCCTGACCCGGCAGAGCGTCGCCCGTCTGGCCCTCGTCGAGGGCGAGCCGGCCAGTGTCACCTTCAAGGCTTCTGCGGTCCACGTCTTCAAGCGGTAGTATTTATCCGGTCCCCCGTCGCAGGGCGACCGATGGAGACCGACGAAATCCGGGAAGAACTCATATTTGCCGCTCAAGAGGCCGCCCTCGCCGAGCGGTTCGGAATACCCGCCGACGCGCTCGTCCCCCTTCTCTTCTCGCTCCGTTACGGGGGCGACTGGAGCTACGCCGCGGAGGGGCTCACCGCGATATCGGCGGTGAAGAAGACCACGGTCTACGATGATGAACGGCTGATCGGCTACTCGCTTGAGGAGATCTTCCTTTTCGTCGACCCGCTGCTCCTGCACCGGGAGGGGACCGTCTACCGGCTGGAGAAGTGCGGCAGCGCTCCCGCGCGGCTGCTCGTAAACCGGCCCTACCGGGTACGGCTCGGCGCTCGCCGGGCGATTAAAATGATCGTCAACCCGCTTGAGAGGACGATCCGGGTCGAAGACCTCGATGCCGCGGAGATGACGTTTACAGGCTCCACCGCCTACGGGATCGACCACGAGATGGAGCACCTCGCCGGGCGCGAGATCTGCGGGGAGGGGCTCAGGGCCTTTCGGTTCGGGTGAGGGAGGTTGTGCGGCCGGGAGAATAGAACATCATATAACGCTCTCGTACGACCACGCCCTTAAAAGAGAAGATTTGTTGTGGGGGTCCGGCTCCGAACCCCCCTTACGCCTTCCGAAACAGGTTCTTCTCCGCACCGCACCGGGAACATGCCCAGTCCTCGGGCAGGTCTCCAAACTCCGTACGGGGCTGGACACCATGGTCGGGCTCACCGGCCCTGGGGTTGTAGACGTAGCCGCAGAGTCCGCACCGGTATGAATCCATCATCTCTTCACCACCTCGCCCCCCGACCGGCCGCAACGTCGACCGGGGCACAGCACCCGTGTATCCCGGGGGAGATAAGTACTCCGGTCAGGTGATCAGGGGGATGGGGTTTCCTGCCGGCAAGCCCATCAGGGAAGACGAAGACCGTCTCCGTTGCCTTCCGGGGAGGAACGCCGGTGTAGCGGACGTCTGCCCGGTGAAACGACCGGCAGACCGACTCTCCCAAGATGAACTGAGGCACCCCCGTCGGCCGGGAGAATCAGGAGGAGGTACTCAAACCCTTCCGTGCGGGCGGGATGCCCTCACCCTACTTCAGAAAGCAGTAGAGATCCGGGAGTGTCCACTACTCTCAGATCTTCTTAAACCGGCTCTTCGGCGCACCACACCGGGGACACTTCCAGGTATCGGGCAGGTCTTCGAAGGCCGTGCCGGCCTTAACGCCATGGTCGAAATCACCGATGGCGGGGTTGTAGATGTAACCGCACAGAGTACACTTATATGAGTCCATCGCTTCTTCACCTCTCCGCCCAACCGCCCGTGTGGGCTACAGGGCATAAGATCTCCTATACTCACGCGGGAGGATAAGCACTCCGGTCATAACGCCGGGAAGAGAAGTTCCTTCCCCGTGCAGCCGTCGAGAAGGAGCGAGCGTTCTCCCCGCTCCGATGCGAACCGGATCAGGTAGACCGGGTAGTAGATCGTATCGAACTCAACGATCTCCGCCGTGGGTTCGAGCCCTTTTAAGATGATCCGGAGGGAGGATTCGGTGACCCTCGCCTCGAGGGGCTCCTCCTGGAGCGGCTCCATCGGGAGGTCCGCCCCCCGCCTGAGGGCGGAGAGTGCCGGAACCTCGTCTGCAAGCAGGGGCACGTAGACCTTCGTGTCGCCCACCGTCTTCATCTCCGTGATCAGTTTCGCCCCCGCAAGGCTCTTTATCGCCTTCTTCACCGCGGCCGCCGGAAGGTGGGTGTCGGCCTCGATCTCGGTCAGGGTCGAGCCGCCGTTCGCGAGCCCGGCAACGATCCTCACCGCAGCCTCATCGAGCCCCAGGAGCTCCGAGAACCCCGGCCGAACTTTCAGGCCGCGATCCACCTCGACAATGCACCCGGTGCAGCCATCGAGGACGAACGACGCTGTTTTCGTCGCCTTCCGGATAAACCCGCCGATGTAGCGGATCTCTACCCGGTGAAGCGGCCGGTAGACCCGCTCTCCTGAGACGATCCGTTCTTCGGGCTCCAGGATCAGGAACCGGCGTTTTCGTTTGGCTTTCGCGATATCGAGCGCCTCCTCACGGAGCAGTACCGGGACAACTGCATTCATGGGACCTGCGGTATTCGAGGCATTCGCGGCATCCGTAGTGGCGAGCGGCACCACCGGCTCTTCCCGGGGACTGCCGCCGCACGGTTCTTCCCGGGGCGATTCGGCCGGCCGGACCGGCGCTGCGGGCATGAGTTTGGGCGTCAGCCCCCGGTGCTCGCAGAGCCGGGCCCCAAAGCGCATCTTCGTCGCATGCTCCCTCGAGAGTTTGCCCATCACGAAAAACTCCCCGGGCTCAAGATCCGCGAGCTCTCCGGCCTCTTTCCGGGACGGAAAGAAGAGACTGACCGCTTTTAAATCGTTCTCGATCGAGAGCTTCCCGAGGATCTGGCTGTTGCACTGCGAGAGAACGTTCTTTGTCACGAGTGATGGCCGCTGGGTCGCGACTAAGAGGCCGAGTCCGCGCTTGCGCCCCCGGCGGGAGATCTCCTCAATCTTTTTGATGGACTCCCCCGACTGGGGAATGAACTTGTCGGCCTCCTCCACAATCAGCAGGAACGGCTGCTTTAACTCGCTCTCAAGGTCGTAGAGGACTTCCGCGAGGTAGGACACCCGCTCCTGCATATTGACCTCCGAGACGTCGAAGATCACCGCAGTCCGGGAGCAGATCGCGTTCTGCATCAGTTCACGGAGGTTCGCCTGCTCGATATCCACGTCGCAGTCCTCACTGGAACCGATCCAGAGGAGAGGGAACCGGTCCCTGAGCGAGAAGTACTCTCCCTCCGTATCGATGAGGCAGTACCCTACCCGCGCCTGCAGGAGTTGCTCGCAGATGACCGCGATGCCCCAGCTCTTCCCGGCACCCGACTGCGCGATGACACAGGTTCTGCCCGTGACCAGTTCCTGGGCATCGATGGCGATGTCACGGTCGCCGTCTTTTCCGATAACCAGTTCCATCTGCTCAAAGAGATCACAGGATGCCGGGGGTTTTAACGCTTCCTCTTCGCTCCAGGAGGGTTTGTTCGGGGAATTCGGCACCGTTTGTCAGCATTTATTCCTGCGGAGCGAGAGGAAGACCCCGAAGGCCGAGAGGACCGCAAAGGCGAGGAAGATCAGCTGCAGGCTCGCGAGGAACTCTGGGAATATCGCCGGGGTAACGGTCGTCGACCCCATGATGACCGCAAAGACCACGAGAACCGCCCCCATGCTCAACATCATCCCGAGCGACCGCATCATCGCCACCATTGCCGACGCGCTCCCGTAGTAGCGTTTCTCCACGCAGCCCATGATGGCGGTGGTGTTCGGGGATGAGAAGATCCCGAGCCCCACGCCCAGCAGAACCAGAAGGGCGAGAATCGCGGCGATCGGCGTCGTCTCACCGAGCAGAGAGAAGCCGAAGAGGCCCACGGCCGTAATTCCCATCCCCACCGAAGCGACGAGTCCGGGTTGCATCCGGTCGGCCAGGCGGCCAGCCGCCGGGGCGACGAAAACCTGGACGATCGGCTGGAGGAGGAGCAGGGTGCCTGCAGCAACGGGCTCGTAGCCCCGGATGTACTGGAGGTAGAGGGAGAGGAGGAACCCGACCGCGAACGTTGCGCTGTAGTTGATCAGGGCGGCGGCGTTCGAGGCGGCAAAGACCCGGTTCTTCTCGAGAAGCGTAACCGGAAGAAGCGGGTTTTGGCGGCTCCGCTCCACCCGGAAGAAGACGACCCCGAGCACCAGGGATACCGCGAGGAGCGTTGCGCCGGTCGGGGTGGTCACCCAGGCCAGGCCCAGGAAGAGGCAGAGGATCAGGGCGGAGGAGAGGATCAGACCCGCGACGTCGAAGCGCTCCCGCTGCCGCTCGTTCAGGAACGCCGGGAACTTCCCGGCGTAGAAGAGGACCGGGACGGCGAGGAGCGCGGTCACGATGAAGATGCTCCGCCACCCGAGGAACTGGGTCAGGGCCCCTCCGAGGAACGGCCCGAGCGAGAGCCCGGCGTAGACGGCGGTGGTGTTGAGCCCGATCGCGTAGCCTCGCTCGCCGGGTGGGTAGAGGTGGGTGATCAGGGCCACGCTGTTTGCGTAGATCATGGCGCCGCCCATACCCTGGATGAACCGGAAGACGAGGAGGAGGTCCATCGTGGGCGTGAAGATGGTGAGGAGGGAGCCGGCAGTATAGACCACGATCCCGGCTAAAAAGACGGTGACCTTCCCCCACGAGTCGCCGAGCCTCCCCGCCGGGAGGAGGAAGATGACCGACGCGAGGAGATAGGCGCTCGTGACCCAGGCGAGCGTGGCGGCGTCGGCGGAGAACTCAGCCCCGATTGCGGGGAGAGCAAGGTTGATTGCGGAGCCCGTGAAGGGGTTTAAGAACGTGGCGACGGTGACCAGTATGAGGATGAACCTTCGCGAATACGATTGATCGCCTTCCTGCTCCACGGTATCCCTCGTGCCCCCGGAACCTCCCGCCCCGGATATGTGCGATAAGGATATTCGCGGCGAGCACAATTAAGGGCATCCCGCCGTCCGTGCAGTACTTAATGAGAATGGCCCCCCAAGACCCCGGTGAATATGTCCGATCCTTCCCGGGACACCCGGCAAAAGGTCCGTGACCTCTCGATCCGGCTTATCCTGCTGCTCGGCACGGCAAGCCTCCTGGGGAGCCTGGTCTCGAACGGTGCCCGGAGCGTTACCGGCCCCTATATCCTTCTTCTCGGAGGGAGCGCCGCCGTCGTCGGGCTGATCGCCGGCGCCGGCGAGTTCATAGGGTACGCGTTGCGGTCAGCCACCGGCGCCTATGTCGGCCAGAGCCATCGTTACTGGAAGGTGGCGATGACTGGTTACGGCCTGCTCGCCGCCATCCCGCTCCTCGCCGTCGCCGGCCGGTGGGAGGCCGCGGCCGTCCTCATCATCGCCGAACGGATAGGAAAAGCCGTCCGGACTCCGGCGCGGGATACGATTCTCTCCCACGCGACGACGACCGTCGGGAGAGGATGGGGATTTGGGGTCCACAAGGCGCTCGACCAGGTCGGTGCGGTCATCGGCCCGCTGGTCATGGTCGCTGCCCTGGCCCTCACCGGCGGCTACGCAACGGGCTTTCTCCTGCTCGGCATTCCTCTCGCCGGTGTTGCGATGGTCCTCTTCCTCGCCCGGTCGACGGTGCCCAGGCCCAGCCGGCTTGAGGCAAACGGGGGGACCAGGGAGAACATGGACAATATACGCGGGTTCCTGCCATACGCTGCGTTCATCTTCCTCGGCATGGCCGGGTTCGTCAACTTCCCGCTCATCTCCTTCCACCTAAAAGCCCAGTCGATCATCCCCGATGCCGTCATCCCGCTCTATTACGCCTCAGCGATGATAGTCTCGGTCGTCGTGGCGCTGGTCTTCGGACGCGCCTTCGACCGCATCGGCACCCACGTTCTCCTCACCATTCCGGTCTTCAGCACCGTGACGATCCTGCTTGCCTTCTCGCTCGACCCGGGCGTGGCGATCGCGGGATCGCTCGCCTGGGGGGCCGGGATCGGAATCTTCGAGACCTCCCTCCGGGCGTCGATCGCAGAGTCCACGACGGCGGCCCGGAGGGGGCAGATCTATGGCACCGTGAGCGCGGTCTTCGGGACGGCGTGGTTCGTGGGGAGTGCCGTGATGGGCGTCCTCTACGACGTATCGATCGGGCACATCGTCGCCTACGTCGTCGTCGTCGAGGCCGCGGCGGTCGCCGCCTATCTCTGGATGTACCGCTCCCGGATCGTGGTGAGGCTCCAGGAGGGAGTCGGGGATCTCATCCCATAACCCCGTGGCGCGATATCATCCACGCTTTCAGCGCCCCGCCGATAGCGCCGCCGACGGCGCCGAGGATACCGAAGTAAAGGGCGAGAGCAAAGAGAAGAACGGCGATCCCGAGGCCGATGAGAGCGCCGATTGGGCCGAGGAGCGCCGTGCCGCCGACGACGGCGACGACCGAGAAGATCGCGGCGACGACGAGCCCGCCGAAAAGCCCGCCGAGCGCGCCCCGAACCGCCCCCGGGGTCCCGAGGTAGCCGCCGATGATCCCTCCGACGATCGGGCCGCCTACCGGGAAGAACGGGCTGATGAAGAGCATGAATATGATGCCTACCAGCGCAGGCACCCAGAAAGAACCACGTTCAGCCAAGCCAGTCACCCGGTCGAGAAGGGGCGGGGAGGGTCGCCCACCCGTCTCACCGCCGGATCGCCCCGGCGATGACGCCGCCGATCAGGGAGAGAAGACCCTGGTAGACGAACGCCATCACGATGATGACGAGCGACGTCCCGAGGCCCGCGATGAACCCAAACGCCCCGAGAAGAACCGTGCCGCCGACCAGGAGCAGCACCGCGATGACGATGGCGCCGAGGATGCCGGCAAGCAGCCCGGCCTTTGCGCCATTACCTATCCCGCCCCGGACCATCCAGCCGGCGACGAACCCGCCGATTAACGGTCCGATGACCGGCAGCAGGAAGCCGAGAATAAGCCCCACGAGCCACCCGACGATGACTCCTGTCCAGAAGTTATCCGCCATATCCTTCCATCACCGCCGGGCACATCGGGAACGTGGTATATAAGTGTTGGGGCAGGTGGCCGGTTAAGGGCGGATCCGGGTCCCGGCCCGCCCGGCAAGGGCGGGCGAGGCCTGCTCCAGCGACGCGATGGTTGCGCGGCTTCCTCCGGCATCGAGGAACTCGACGGCCGCTTCGATCTTCGGCCCCATAGTCCCGGGCGGGAACTGTCCCACCGCAAGGTGCTCGCGTGCCTCGCGAACCGTCATCTCACTGATCTCTCGCTGCCCCGGCCGCCCGTAATTTAAAGCCACACGCTCGACGTCGGTCAGGATCAGCAGGTCGCCGGCGCCGGCGATCCGGGCAAGGAGGGCCGCGGTGTAGTCTTTGTCCACCACCGCCTCGACACCCTGGAGGGTGCCCCTGGGTCCCGCGACCACCGGAACACCGCCGCCACCAGCGGCGATCACGACCGCCCCCGCTGAAACGAGCTGGAGTATCACCTGTTCTTCCACGAGCGCGATCGGGCGCGGCGAGGGGACCACCCGCCGGTAGCCCTGTCCCGGGATCTGCACCATCCGCCAGTCCTTCTCTTTCTCAAGCCTCTTTGCCTGCATCGGCGTGTAGAACGGGCCGATAGGCTTCTCCGGGTTTGCGAACGCCGGATCGTTGCCGTCCACCAGGGTCTGGGTGAGCACCGTCGCGACCGGACAGCCGAGCCCGACCGCCCCGAGCGCCTCCTGCATTGACTGCTGGAGCAGGTAGCCGATCATCCCCTGGCTCTCCGCCCCGCAGACGTCGAGCGGCATTGGTGGGAGGGTATCCTTCGCGAGCTCGTTTTTAAGAAGGATGTCTCCCACCTGGGGACCGTTCCCGTGGGTGATGACAACGGCGTAGCCGTCGCTCGCGATCTCCGCGATATGCCGCGAGGCTCTCCGGACGTTCGCGAGCTGTTCTTCGGCCGTCCCCGACTCCCGGTGCTGCAGGATGGCGTTCCCGCCGAGCGCGACCACCACGGTCTTTTCCGGCATCTCATCACCCCCTCTCCAGCGTGCAGGTCATACAGTGGGGGCCACCGTAGCCCCCCGTCAGGTTCTCGAGATGAAGCGCAGAGACCTCAATGCCGTGCCGGGAGAACTCCGCCTTTTGTGGGAAGAACCGTCCCCCGTCCTTTATCCGGCGATAATCTTCCTCCGCATGGCGTAATAGCTGCCCATAGCGTTGCGGATCGCCTGCGGCTTTACGCTCCAGATTGAGGAGCACCGTCTGCATCACCCGCTCCCCCTCCACCGCAAGGATGCTCCCGTCCCGGACGCAGAGGACATTTGCGGCGTAGGAGAGCTGCTCCAGAATCGAGAGATCAATTACGGAGAATCCCTTCGCCCGGATATAGTCGTAGAGGCTCGCGGTCTCGCCCGACGGCTCGTAACCCCCGTCCGTCCGATAGTAAACATCGACCCGCGCCCTCTTGAGTAGGACTTCAGAACCGATCACCACTCCACTTCCCGCGACGTTGAAGTAGGTATCGAGGTGCATATCGACCATCGGGTCGGGCCGGTCGCTCGGGATGAGCGGGTGGCCGGGCTGGTGGACCACGCCGATCTCATCGAACCCTGGGGTGCAGCCAAGGAACTGGCACACTCCGGCACGGTTCGTCCGGTCTCCGGTGCCAACAAGGGCGAACTCCCCCATCGGCATGAAGTCGCCGCCCTCGAAGGTCCCCGGCTCCTGCACCGTCCCGGCGATGGGGATGCCGAGGATCCCCCAGAGGAACCGGGTGATCCCGGGCTCCCGGGCCCGCTGCCGTTTTGCCGGCCGGCCAACGACGAGGCCGCAGTCGGTCATCGCCTGCTGGTCGCGCATGAAGTAGAGGTTTGCGAGCGGCTCCTGCCCCGTGATTCGGACGTCCACCCCACGGCGGGGGTGGTCGCTTCGGACTTCGAGGACCGGGTTTAAAAGGAGGAAGGTGAAGAAGTGCAGCGAGTCCAGGGCGTCGGCGTTCTGCTCCATGCTCCGGCGGGCTTCCGCCACCTCTCTTCTCCCGCCCCGGATGGTGACGGTCTCGTGCGCCCAATCGACAAGCCGCCGGCGTATCGCCGGGTCGTGGTCGGCGGCATCGAGGACTGTCTCCTTGAGGTGCAGGACCCGGACGCCAAACTCCTCGCGGAGGGTGCGGGTGAGGCAGTCGTGCTCCCGGCGTGCCTCGTAGCGGCTGAATGCCCGCTCATAGAGCGCGGCGTAGGGGTCCAGCAGCCCGAAGAACATCTCGATCCCCGGCCGGTGGACCGCCACCCTCCGGAGCTGCTCCCACTCTGCCCGCACACCCGCCACCATCTCCTCACCGCCTCCGCCGTGACACGACGAAAAACTCAGCGATCATCACTCCGACGGCCGTCGCTGCCGCGAGGATCCAGTTCACCCGTCCGCCGACGATGAAGCTGATCCCGGTATAGACGGCAAACGCCAGTATGCCGTAGAGGAGGGTTCTTGCGTATCGATGCATCTTATAAGTCCTCTTGCTGGCGAACGGATAAACCTGCCGCGGGCAGAGCTCAGGGTGTTCGGGACAGAAACCAGTCCAAACCCCTGATCCGGGAAAACATAGGCCTCAATCTCCTGCCGGGGTGACTGACCGCTCCGCCCGAAAAGCGAAACCGCAACGATTAATATTCGAGGCAACAACCGACACTCAGGAAACATTATCTACCCGCCAGGGGGTGTTTACATGAGAATCAGACGCTACAGATCTCCCATCTCAACGACCGCGAAACCGTTCAGGGTAGTGCGGCGACTGCAACGCAACCCGACCTATACCCCGCTCAGGACCGGGCCGCTGATGAACGCTGTCGTGCTCGCGGCTCTCTCAGCGACATCCTCCATGTCGGGGCTGACCCTTGGGGTCTGCATACGCCTCGCAGGATTATGAGGGCGGCAGCCCGCCAATAATACCTTTTACAACTTTTCACAGCCTGAGGATGTCCATCACCTGGAGCCCGAACCGGACCATCCCCGACCGCAACGCACCAAGAAAGTTATTTCCCTCGATCGTGGTCGTGCCGTTCCGCATCGCCGCCCGGAACGTGTCGAACGGCCGGTCGGAGACCATGACCTCCTCCACCGTCGCAGAATCGGTGGTCACGGTGACGATCGGGTCCGGGCACCCCTTTACGTCGAACTGAACAATTTTGCGGTCATAAAAGGTGATCCCGATGACCAGCACACCATCGGGGGACGTAACATAGAGGTTGACCTTCTCGTCCTCAAACGGTCCTGTCACCCATCCCGGCAGCCGGTCGGCATACTCGTTGTAGGTCAGGGTATACTCCCGCATTGCAAAGAGGAGATTCACCTCCGCCGGGGTCAGGTCGGCGTTGTCGACCACGAGCCCGCCTGCTGTCGGCACAAGCGCCAGCGCTACGACAAGGAGGGTGAGGGACACCCGGAATGGCGGGGTCACCGCCACCCTCCCGCCTGCTCCTCGTGCTCCGGCGCGCCGGTGCCGGGAACAGCGCAACATGCCAACCGAACCCGCTTATCGCCTCTCTGGGTAAACAAGCAGCAGCCGTACATGCCGTCTCCGAGCATGGATGGGGAGTTTTGGTATTTGAGAATATCTATCAGGTCTCGGCCGCAGAAAGGATGCCGGGATGCATTTACCGCACGGACCGGCACCCCGGGCTACAACAGGGGTAGGGAAACAGCGATCATGCGATCTCCCGGGCGGTCAGCCGCATCCGGGGGGAAAAGGAGATATGACCACACCGTGCATGAGGATGCAAGAGCGTGGGAGCAGATGGTGATCAATGGAAGGGGACAATATCATCGAGGTGCGGGACCTCGAACACACGTTCGACGGTTTTGCGGCGGTGCGCGGCATCAGCTTCACCGTCAGAAAAGGGGAGATCTTCTCTTTCCTCGGCCCCAACGGCGCGGGAAAGAGCACTACCATCAATATTTTAACAACGCTCCTCCCGCTCCAGAAGGGCACCGTACGGGTGGCTGGCTACGACGTCGCGCGGGAACCCGGACGGGTCCGGGAGTCCATCGGCATCGTCTTCCAGGACGACGTGCTCGACCGGGACCTCACCGTCCGGGAGACGATGGAGTTTCACGGTCGGCTCTACTCCATCCCCCGGGATGAACGGCGGCGGCGGATCGACGACCTGCTCCGGGTCGTCGAACTCGGCCCCAAGCGGGACGAGCGGACGAAGAACCTCTCCGGGGGCATGAAACGGCGGCTCCAGATCGCCCGGGGGCTGATGACCCGGCCGGAGGTCCTCTTCCTGGACGAACCGACACAGGGGCTCGACCCGCAGACACGGATGCGGATGTGGGAGTACATCCGGCAGGTGAATCAGTCCGGGACGACGATATTCCTGACGACTCACTACATGGAGGAGGCCGATATGCTCTCCGATCGGATCAGCATCATTGATGATGGCAAGATCATCGTCTCCGGCACCCCGGAGGAACTGAAGAACGCTCTCGGTGAGGATGTTGTCTACCTGGAGACCGAAGACGACAGGAGAGCACGTGAAACGCTCCGGGGGATCGGGGAGATCCGGTCGGTCACGGAGTCGCCACGCGGCCTCTCAGTCACGATCTCGGCCGACGGGAGCCACTGCCTCCCGCAGATAATCGACGCGGTGCGGGGCGCCGGGATTGGGATCTCGAGTGTGAACTTGAAAAAACCGACGATGGACGATGTCTTCGTCCACTACACGGGGAGAGATTTGCGGGATACGGGGGCGTGAGGATGGCGTGGGAGTTCCTCACCGTCTACTGGCGGGAGATGATCCGGTTTGTCCGGTTCAGGACGCAGCTCCTTGCATCGCTCCTGCAGCCCGCGCTCTGGATGGCCTTCTTCGGCGTCGCGATGTCCTCGAACCTCGACCGGTTCGCCTCGGCCATCCCCGCCCCGTCAGGCGTCTTTTCGGTCGATTACCTCACCTTCATGGGCGCCGGGGTGATCGCGATGACGACCCTTTTTACGAGCCTGTTCGGAGGGATCAGCCTCCTCTTCGACAAGAACTGGGGGCTGATGCGGGAGATGCTCGCGAGCCCCATGCCCCGGACCCACATCATGCTGGGGGTCAGTCTCTCGGGGATGACAAAGTCGTTTATCCAGGTGACGATTATCATGGCGTTCGGGCTCCTCATGGGAGTGCAGTTCTTTCCCGGGTTTCCGGCCGTCCGGATCGTCCTCTCGATCCTCGGGATATTCGCGTTCGTCGGCGTCTTCTCGCTCGGGTTCCTACTCTTCTCCTCCACCATCTCGATGCGTCTTGAGAGCCCCGAAGGGCTGCAGGGGATCATTACGCTCCTCACCCTGCCGCTCTTCTTCGTCTCGAACGCCCTCTACCCGATCCAGGCGTTTCCGCCGATCCTGCAGGCCCTCTCGATCTACAACCCGCTCACCCACCTGGTCAGTGGTGTCCGCTACTTTGCCCTCGGAGGCGACTTCTTCGCCGTCGGTGCCCACTACACCACCACCACGGCCGACGTCCTCGCATCATTCGCTTACCTCGTCGCCTTTGCAGCAGTGATGTATTTCCTCGCCCGCCAGACGTTTCAGAAGGCGGTAGTTACATAATGGAAAACTGAGAGAGAGGTGACCATGCAGAAAACCGTGTGTGCATCGTTGGCCCTCATCGTTCTCGCCGCCCTCACCGTTCTTCCTGGATGCACCGGGGTGCCGGGCCTTGAGGCGACGGAGGAGTTCAACCGGACGATCACGGTGGAGCCCGGGAGCGCCCTCACCGTGATCAACCGCAACGGGGGCGTGACTCTGGATGTTCAGGAGGGGAACACCGTCGCCGTCAGTGCCGTCAAACGCTCCGCCTACGGCCAGGGTGAACTCGATAAGGTCCAGATCATGGTGACGGAGGGCGACCCCCTCAGGATTGAGACGGTGCATACCGGGCTCAACCCACGGGTGAGCGTGAGTTACACGATACATGTGCCGCCCACCGTCGTCCTCGAGCGCGTCGAGAACTCGAACGGCCCTATCGAACTTTCCGGGGTGCAGGTAAACGAAACGGACCTCCGGACGTCGAACGGTCCCGTGCGGGTTGACGGCGCTCGCGGTGGCAATCTCACTGCAGCCTCCTCGAACGGTGGGATCGAGGTGCGCGGTGCCGAAGGATATGTCACCGCAAGAACCAGCAACGGCCCTATCACGGTGGAGGGGGCCGGAGGGGTCGCAGATCTGGATACATCAAACGGCCCAATATCTGCGGAAATTCCCGCTGTCCGGGGTGACGTGGATATCAGGACGAGCAACGGCCCCATCACGCTCCGGTTCGCGGAGGGCCTCGACGCCCGGATAGTCGCGACTACCTCGAACGGCAGGATAGCAGTGAACGATCTCGCGCTCCAGCTCGAGGAGTCGTCGGGAACCCGTGTTTCGGGCACGCTCGGCCAGGGAGGCCCGACCATCTCCGCCACCACCTCGAATGCGATCATCGACCTTTCGGAGCTCTGACCCCCGCAACCTTTTATTCGCCAGGGACCAATCTTCGAGCACCCGATGAACCATTCATACCTCCTGTTCTGCACCGTTGCAGGGGTGACATGCGCTCTCCCGCTCGCCGCAGTCCGGCAGGTCGTCGGCATGGTGGCGCTCTCACCCGAAACCTACGGGCATCCCGGGGCGGCAGGCACCATGAACCTACACGGCAGGACCGTGCCGGTCTACTCCCTGAGGAACCTCCTCGGCCTTCCGGACCGTCCGCCCCTCCCCACCGAGGTCCTCATCATCGTCAGCCCCGACCGGGACTGCGCGGCCCTCCGGGTGGACGGGGTGCGCGGGGTGCAGGAGAAGGCGGTGCCGCCTGACGGGGACGGGACCGGTGTGCTGCTCACCGACGACGGGACAGTTCTCATCCGCGATCTCCATGCCCTCCTTGCCGGGGACGCGATCGGACGGCTCCCGCGCCTCCCGGCCGATGAGGAGGCACCCCCGGAGACCGGGGCGGCCGGCGCGATCCTCGCGAACCGGGCGCGAGTGATTGGCGAGCCGGAAGAGGAGCCGCGCGAGACCGCGCTTTCGGAAATTCTTACCTTTCGGATTGCCAACCGGGAGTATGCCGTCGAGACACGGTACGTCCGAGAGGCCTTCATCATCCGCGAGATCACCCCCGTGCCCGGGACACCCGATTTCATCGCCGGGATCTGTGCCGTGAGAGGCGAGATCATCTCCATCGTCGACCTTTCGCGGTTCTTCTCGATGCCTGAGCGCGGATTGACCGACCTCAACCGGGTCATCGTGCTCTCCGACGGGACGATGACCTTCGGGATTCTCGCGGACTATATCACGGATATCGGCACCACGCCAGCCGGCGACCTTGCTCCCGTCGGTCCCGATGTGACGCCAATCGGAGAGCGCTATCTCCTCGGCACTACAGAAAGCTCGCAGATCGTCCTCGATGCAGCGGCGATCCTGGCCGACCCCGCAATGGTGATCCGCGAAACCCGAAAGTAGCGCCAGGATGCTCGGATTTTCCATGCAGCGCGGCGCAAACTCGCCATTCTACTGACGGATCATTATTTAACCCTCCATGTGCATCAATCTATTACCCATACAGAGTGAGTGGAACGGATACACCATGTTCACATTTTTTTCAGACATGAAGGTCGGGACGAAGATCCTCGTCATCTGCCTCTTTCTTGCGATCATCCCAACGCTTGTGCTCGGCCTGGTAGCGTATTCCAGTTCGAGCGGTGTGATCAACGACCAGATCGAGACGCTGCTTGAGACGCAGGTGCATGACGCGAGGGGATGGACCAACGACGTCTACAAACTCACGCGCAACAAGGTGAACAGCGACCTCAACGTGCTCCGGGAGAACTTCTACGCCCGGGGCACGCCAGAGGTCATCGACGGGCAGCTGGCGCTGATAAACGACAACGGTGACGCGTACATCATCAACGGCAACTTCGAGATCGTCGACCAGGTCCAGTCTCTGGTCGGCGGGGCAGCGACGGTCTTCCAGGTGAACGAAGACCATGCCGTCCGCGTCTCCACAAATGTCATCGGGACCGACGGCTCAAGGGCGGTCGGGACCGAACTGACTCAGAACGTCTACGACGTCGTGGTGAACCAGGGGGAGACCTACTACGGGAGCAGGGACCTCTTCGGGAAGCGCTACGTCACCGCATACGAACCGATAAAGGACAGCAGCGGGAAGACTGTCGGTGTCCTCTTCGTCGGGACGGAGGAGGAAGAGACGCTCGATGTCGTCAAGGCGAGCCTCCGGGAGACGGTCATCGGCACAAACGGCTACATGTTCGTCATCGATAGCAATGGCGAACTGCTCGTACACCCGTCTCTGGAGGGAGAGGACTGGTCCAACGAGGACTTCGTCGAGGAGATGATCGAGAATAAGGTCGGGGTCATCCGCCACCAGGTCGACGGGACCGACATGATCGACGCGTACACCTACTTCGAGCCGCTCGACTGGCATATCGTATCGCGTGCCGAACTCTCGGATTTCACCGGGCCGATCGACACCATACGAAACACGATCATCGTTGTTGTCCTCGCGTCCATCGCCATCGGCGTCGCCATAGCCTTCCTCTTCGGCCGCTCGATCTCCGATCCCCTGCAGCAGGTCGTGCTGATGCTTAAAGAACTCCGCAACGGGCACCTCTCCGCCCGGCTCAACATCAAGCGGCAGGACGAGATCGGTGTCATGGCCGCTACGATGGACGAGTTTGCCGGCGACCTCCAGACGAACGTCGTCGGGAACTTGAGGAAGATCGCCATCGGAGAGTACGTCCAGGAGTTTCCGGTCACCGACGAGGGCGACGAGATCCGGCCCGCGCTCGCGCTGATGGTCCAGTCCCTCGACCACCTCCATAAGGAGACGCTCAAACTCACGGACGCCGCCCGCGCCGGCGACCTCTCTATCCGCGGGGACGAGACGGCGTTCCGCGGCGGCTACCGGATGATCATCGCCGGGTTCAACAAGACCCTCGAATCGATTACCGAGCCGGTGAACGAGGCGATGCGGCTTGCAAGGTTCTATGCTTCCGGCGACTTTACCGCCCGATTCGACGAGAAGATCCCGGTTGCCGGAGAGTTCGTCGCCTACCGCGACGCCCTCAACACCATCGGGATCGAACTTTCGCGGTTGATGAAGTTGATCAGCGAGGAACTCTACGAAGGAGTCTCAGTCCTCTCTCTCGCATCGAACGAGATCCTGGCGGTCACGACACAGCTCTCCGCGGCCAGTTCACAGACCGCCGCAACGGTGAACGAGACCTCGGATTCTGTTGAGAGCGTCAGGAAGAAGACCGAACTGGTGAACCAGAAGACAAAAGGCGTCTCTGAGAAAGCGATGCGGGCGCTCGACGTCTCAAAGGACGGCCAGAAGTCCGTGCGCGAGATCCTGGAGGGTATGAACCAGATCCAGCGGGAGATGGATATCGTCCGGATGAACGTCATCAGGCTCTCGGAGCAGAGTCAGGCTGTCGGCGAGATCATCGCGACCGTGACCGACATCTCCGAACAATCCAACCTGCTGGCGGTGAACGCCTCCATCGAAGCCGCGAAGGCCGGGGAGTTCGGGAAAGGGTTTGCAGTCGTTGCAAACGAGATCCATAATCTTGCCGAGCAGTCGAAGAAAGCGACCTCAAACATCCGGGTCATCCTCACCGACATTCAGCAGGGGGTCTCCTCAACCGCGGCCTCGACCGAACAGGGGATCCGGTCTGTCGCAGATGCGGCCCGGCTGACGAACAACGCGCAGGAGGCGATCGAGGTGCTCGCCCGGTCGATAGCGGACACCTCGCAGGAGGTCATCGAGATTGCCGCCTCGATTCAGACGCAGGCCTCCGGGGTCGACCAGATCTCCGGTGCAATGGAGAACATCCGCGACGCAGCACAGAAGAACCTTGAAACCACCCACAAGGCGGAGAAGACCGCCGAGGACCTGCACGAGCTCGGTGAACGCCTGAAGAGGATCACCCAGCAGTACCGGGTCTAGCACGACCTGCCATGACCGGATCGGACGAAGCATTCCGCGCCCGCCTCCTCGAGATGTTCCGGGAGGAGGCGGACGAGTACCTTGAAGCGATCACCGGAGGGCTGATCGAGCTCGAGAAAGCCGGGCTGGAGCCCGAACTGGTCGAACGGGTCTACCGCACGACCCACAGCCTGAAAGGCGCCGCACGGGCGGTCAACCTCCGGGAGATCGAGTCCATCTGCCAGAACCTCGAGACTGTCTTTTCGCTCATGAAACGGGGCGAGTACGCTCCCGGAGCGGACGGCTTCGACCTCTTCCACCAGGCAATTGCGGTCATAAAGAGCCTTCTTGGGGAAGAGAGGCCCGATACCCCGACGACGGAGATCATCGCGGCGCTTCGGGCCATCCCCGGCGGCAAGAGGCCTGCCGGGGACGAACCGGGCCCGGCCTCCCGGAAAGACCACACCCACGGAGCAGCGGTGGGCCACAACGGCGGTGAACCGGGCCCGGACGGAGGCACGGTGCGGATTGCAGCCCAAAAACTCGACAGGCTTACCGCCGGGGCCGACGACCTCCTCACGGCGCGGCTCTTCATCACGCAGCGGATACGCGAGCTTGAAGAGATGACGGGCCGTTTTGCCCTCTGGCAATGGAACCACTCCCAGGCGTTCAACGACCTGCACCTGATCCGCAGGAAGGTCTTCGGTGAGGAGAAAGCAGCGATCCCCCCCGACCTGGTCCTGCCTCTCCAGCGGGCGGTCGAGTTCCTGGAATACAACCGGGAGTTCGTCACCTACCTGCAGCACGACCTCGCGACGCATCTACGCGCCATGGAGATCGACCGGTCGGCACTCGAGGCGAGCACCTCCGAGATCTCCGACCTGATCCATGACGCCGCACTGCTCCCGGCCTCAAGCATGCTCACGCCATTTTCCGCGTTCGTAAGAGAGTTCTCCCGCACCTCAGGAAAATCGGTCGACCTCACGATCGAGGGGGGAGAAATCGAAGTGGACCGGCGCATCCTCGATGCCCTCAAAGAGCCCGTCATGCATCTCATAAGGAACAGCATCGACCACGGGATCGAGGACCCACAGATTAGGGTATCCCGGCAGAAACCCGCCACCGGTACTGTGCGGATCCGGGTCTTTCCCCGCTCCGGCAGCAGAGTCGGCATCGAGGTGGCCGACGACGGTGCCGGCATCGACAGCAGAGTGATTCGGCAAACTGCCGTCGAGAACGGGGTGATCACGGAGGACGAGGACGCGGCCCTCACAGACAGCGAGGCGATCTGGCTCATCTTCCGGTCGGGGATGACGACGAGCAGGATCATCACCGAACTCTCGGGAAGGGGGCTCGGGCTTGCGATCGTGGAGGATACCGTGTCCCGTCTCGGGGGAGAGGTGACGGCCTCCTCGGCCGCCGGAAGGGGGACGACGATCACCCTGACCGTCCCGGTGCGGATGGCTACCCTCCGTGGGCTGCTTGTCCGGGCGGAGAAGCAGACGTACGTCATCCCGATGCAGCAGGTGAAGCAGGTCCTCCGGGTGCGACAGGACACCCTGACCCTCTCCAGGGGCCGGCCGATGATCCAGCTCTCAGGAGAGACAATTGAGGTTGTCCGGCTCGCTGATATCCTGGGGATCGCCCCCTCCTCCCCCGGTCCGGAAAAAACGCGGCCGACGCCCCTCGTCATCATCGCATACGGTGCGGGCCGGATCGCCTGCATGGTCGACGAAGTGATCCGGACGCAGGAGATCATCGTCCGGCCGCTCGGGAGCCAGCTGTGCTCCGTCCGGAGGGTCGAGGGAGCCGTGATCCTCGGGGACGGCACCGTGGCGCTCGTTCTCGACCCCCTCGAGCTGATCCAGGATGCAACGCAGGCGGATCGGCCGGAAACTCCCCCCATGCCCCCGGGAGAGGCGGGGCAGCGTGTCCTTGTCGTGGAGGATTCGGTTACATCAAGGGCCCTGCTGCAGACGATTCTCGAACAGGCAGGATATCAGGTAGAGACTGCCGTCGACGGCGCCGATGCGTTCGCAAGGCTTAAGCAGCATGAGTTTGATATGGTCGTTTCGGATGTAGATATGCCCCGAATGAATGGTTTTACGCTCACTGAGAAGATACGTGCCGGCGGCCGACAGATGGCTGATCTTCCGGTGGTGCTGGTCACGTCGCTCGACTCGCCCGAAGACAGGGAGTGGGGGAGAGCGGTCGGGGCGGATGCCTATATCGTCAAGAGCAGCTTTGAAACAGGAGACTTTCTCGGCATGATTCGCCGTCTGATGTGCTGCCGCAGAACGAGAGGAGGCAGGTAGATATGGAAGAGAGACACGAAAAACCGACGCTGGACATTCTGGTGGTGGAGGATAGCCGGACGCAGGCGGAGTTCATTCGCCACATTCTCGAGACGGAAGGATACAATGTAACCCTGGCGGGGGG